>ERZ826220.4-NODE-4-length-343231-cov-38.647810_pt1 | contig 343231 bp, 311 predicted proteins | sample MGYA00519927_ERZ826220 | MGnify/ENA primary metagenome ERZ826220 (study PRJEB31778, sample SAMEA3449225) | human gut metagenome | biome: human gut; feature: human-associated habitat; material: faeces | place: United Kingdom | collected 2010/2012 ... | reverse complement strand
TCCCACTCGCAAAATACAAAATTTATCTCACTTTCTCAAAGTCTGCCAGCGTGTAGAAATTTATAATTTAACTTTTTCTACACGCTGAAATGGCTGCCTCACGAAAGAGACAGCCATTTGTTATATATGTTTATTTAGTTTTAATAGTTTTAACTTTTGACCAAGAAGAATAAACTTTTACAGTTTTGCCGTTATACTTTGCATTTTTGTAAGTACGAATTCTTACATAATACTTCTTATTGGCTTTAAGCTTTTTGATTGTTGTCTTTGTAGTTTTTTGCTTTGAAACTGTAACCGTTTTCTTGTTTTTCTTAAACTTCTTATCAGTAGCTACTTGAATTTGATAACCTTTAATTTTACTTACCTTTTTCCAAGTTGCTTTAATTGATTTCTTACCTTTTTTAAGTTTTGAGATAGATGCTTTTTTAAGTTTGCGGTCAACCCAAACACCGCCAACTTTTTTTGCATTTGCAGTAGGTGCGGCTGCCTTGGTTGTGCTTGTTGCAGGAGATGCAGCTTGTGTGGTTGATGTAGTGGTTGAAGTTGCAGGTGCAGTTGAAGGAACAACCGGCTGTGAAGGATTTACAGGTGCTTTATAGTTAGGGTTTTTAGTACCGCAACCGTTAGCACAATATTCTGCATTGTTATCAAAATTGTGCGGCTTTTTAGAAATTACATTTTCACCAAGTACATCGCCTGTAACAGCACAAACTACCTGAACACGACCTTCTTCCTGGCAAGTAGCTTCCTTAACTACTTTTTCAATATGCTGGCAAGCAACTTTGCTTGATAATACTGCTTTGTATGATGCACTTGCGCTGACATCAGTAAGTTCTGGTGACCATTTGTAGTAAGTATCAACATCGTTTTTATGGCTGTGATATGCTTCAAATGGGAATTCAGGAGCTTTTGCAGCAAGTTCCTTTGCGGTTTCACCTTCAAGTGCATTAACAGTAGTTGATTTGCCGTTTACTGTAAATGTAATAGAATAAATGCTTTTTGAATCAATATCATCTCTCTTTTCAGCATAATCTTTAACAGTTGAGTTGTTAACATCAAAAGTGTAAATTGCAACTCTGTTAACAGATGCTAAAATGCCTTCCGGTGCTAAAGAACAATAAGGATTGTAAACGATAAGATTTTTAAGGTTTGAAAAATCTGCAAATGCATTTTTTTCAACTGTTTGTACACCTTTTTCAAGGCAAATGTTTTCAACAGCGCTGTAAGCATCACCTGACGGTGAAGTGCTTGCTGATTCATCTGATGAATTATTAACTGCGTTACCGTATACTTTTTCAAAATCATCAAACAAGCTTGCGCTTACGGTGCTTACACCTGTAATTGTGATTGTTTTTGTGTTCTTATCAAAAGTGTACTTTGAATCATCTGCGCTTGCACTTATTGCAAATACGCATGAAGTCATAGCCAACACAATTGAAAGAAAAATTGATAATGTTTTCTTCATAAGAATTACCCCCTTAATATTTGTGCTTAATTATAGCAAATAAATATGTATTATTCAACATACATTTTGTTAAATAATTCTAAATAAATATAAGATTTATTATTTTTTTCTGCTTTCGGCTTTAAGACGAAGCGATTTATCAAGAATTGTTTTTCTTAATCTAATAGATTTTGGTGTAACTTCCAAAAGTTCATCATCAGCCAAAAATTCCATACTCTGCTCAAGTGAAAGAGTAGTAGGCGGTACAAGCTTTAACGCTTCGTCAGAACCGCTTGCACGGGTGTTTGTAACATGCTTTTTCTTACATACATTGCAAACAATGTCTTCATCCTTTGCGCATTCGCCTACAATCATACCCTCATATACTTCTACACCCGGGCCTACGAAAAGGCGTCCTCTGTCTTGTGTGTTCCAAAGTCCGTAACCTGTGGTAGTACCTGTTTCGTGAACTACTATTGAACCTCTGTCTCTTGTTTCAATTTCGCCCTTGTATTCCTCATATCCTACAAAGAGTTGGTTCATAATACCGTTACCGTTTGTATCGGTCAAAAATTCTGAGCGGTAACCGATAAGACCTCTTGACGGAATTTTGATTTCAAGGTGAGTCATACCTGTTGAGCGGGTATCCATATTTTCAATTTCGCCCTTGCGTGAGCAAAGCTTTTGCATTACATTGCCCACATAATCTTCAGGTACTTCAATAATTGCAAGTTCCATAGGTTCAAGTGTTCTTCCGTTTTCATCTTTTTTAAGAATAACTTGCGGGCGTGATACCTGAAATTCATAATTTTCTCTTCTCATAGTTTCAATAAGAATTGAAAGGTGAAGCTCGCCTCTGCCTGATACTTTGAAAGTGTCCATAGAATCGGTTTCCTCAACTCTCATTGATACATTGGTTTCAACTTCTTTAAAAAGTCTGTCACGAAGATTACGAGAGGTTACATATTTACCCTCTTTTCCGGCAAACGGTGAGTCATTTACCATAAAGTTCATAGAAATGGTAGGCTCGTCAATTTTTACAAACGGTAGCGGTTCAATGCAGTTAGGGTCACACGCTGTTTCACCGATATTAAGGTCTGCAATACCTGCAATACATACTATATCGCCGAATTCTGCTTCGTCGCAGTCAACCCTTTTAAGTCCTTCAAATTGATAAATTTTAGAAAACTTTACATTTTCCTGTGAACCGTCTTGCCTGCAAAGTACATATGGCGAATTTACTTTTATTGTACCTCTTTCAACTCTGCCTACACCGATTCTGCCAACATAATCATCATATTCAAGTGAAGAGAAGAGAATTTGTGCCGGGCCGTCAGGGTCACCGGTAGGGGATGGTATGTATTCAAGAATTGCATCAAGAAGCGGGCGCATATCACCCTCTCTCACATCAGGGTCAAGGCTTGAATATCCGTCTTTAGCCGAAGCGTAAACAACAGGGAAGTCGATTTGGTCATCATCTGCGCCGAGTTCGATAAAGAGGTCAAGCACTTCATCAATAACTTCTTTAGGCCTTGCACCGTCACGGTCAATTTTATTAACTACAACAAGAGGCGTTTTTTTAAGGCCTAACGCTTTTTTAAGAACAAAGCGAGTTTGCGGCATACAGCCCTCAAATGCGTCAACAACAAGGATTACACCGTCAACCATTGTGAGTATACGCTCAACCTCACCACCGAAGTCAGCATGCCCCGGGGTGTCAACAATGTTTATCTTTGTATCTTTATAATGAATAGATGTGTTTTTAGAAAGAATTGTAATTCCACGCTCTTTTTCAAGGTCGTTAGAGTCCATAACTCTTTCCTGTACTGCCTCATTATCACGGAAAATACCGCTTTGGTGTAACATTTCATCAACAAGCGTGGTTTTACCATGGTCAACATGGGCAATAATTGCAATGTTTTTTATATCTTTTCTTGTACTCAATTAAATCACCTTATTTCTATTTCTGCGTTATTTTGTAATTTTAAAGCTGTCACGCAGTGCAACGGTTCTGTTAAATACAGGCTTTTCGTCTGTTGAATCCTTATCCTTGCAGAAATATCCGTTTCTCATAAACTGATATTTAGCACCGACTTCGCAATTGCCAAGTGCTTTTTCAACATATCCTTGGGCAATTGTAAGCGAGTCAGGATTAAGATTATCTTCAAATGAGCTTACACCCTCTTCATCACTTGGGTTAGGAACATTGAAAAGTCTTTCATAAAGTCTGATTTCGCAAGGCACATTTTCCTTTGCCGATACCCAGTGAATTGTGCCTTTAACTTTTCTTCCGTCAGGTGAGTCACCGCCGAAAGTTTCCGGGTCATATGTTGCGTGAACACAGCATACTTCACCGTTTTCATCAAGGTCATATCCTGTGCAGGTAACATAATATGCTTTATAAAGTCTTACTTCGTTGCCAACATAAAGACGCCTGTATTTTTTAATCGGTTCAACCATAAAGTCGTTTCTTTCAATCCAAAGTTCCTTACTGAAAGGAATGGTTCTTGAACCGTATTCAGGATGGTCAGGGTGGTATTCACATTCAATTTCTTCAATTTTTTCTTTCGGATAGTTATCAATCACAAGCTTAACAGGGTCAATTACCGCCATAGCCCTTGCAGAGTTTGCACCGAGATTATCCCTGACACAAGCTTCAAGAAGTGCGAAGTCAATAACGCTGTATGCTTTTGATACGCCTATTCTTTCACAGAAATCACGGATAGCTTCAGCAGGGTAGCCCCTTCTTCTCATACCGCTTATTGTTGCCATTCTTGGGTCGTCCCAGCCGGAAACAATATTATCCTGCACAAGCTTTAAGCACTTTCTTTTAGATGTGAGTGTATAATTAAGATTCATTCTTGCAAATTCAATTTGCCTCGGCTTTTCACCGTCAATGAGTTCATCAACAAACCAGTTGTAAAGCGGCCTGTGGTTTTCAAATTCAAGTGAGCAAAGCGAATGGGTTACACCCTCATAAGCATCTGAAAGCGGGTGTGCAAAATCGTACATAGGATATACGCACCATTTATCACCCGTTCTGTGATGATGTGCAAACATAATTCTGTAAATTATAGGATCACGCATATTGAGGTTAGGTGATGCCATATCAATCTTGGCACGAAGTACCATTTTGCCCTCTTCAAATTCACCTTTTGTCATTCGCTCAAAAAGTTCAAGGTTTTCTTCAATGCTTCTGTCACGGTAAGGGGAATTTTTGCCCGGCTGCGTAAGTGTACCGCGGTATTCCCTCATCTGTTCAGGTGTAAGTTCGCAAACATATGCTTTTCCTTTTTTGATAAGCTTTATTGCACATTCATATATAAAGTCAAAATAATCTGATGCGTAATACAAGTTGTCCCAATCAAAGCCGAGCCATTTAATATCTTCTTTAATTGCGTCAACATATTCGGTATCTTCTTTTGTAGGGTTGGTATCATCAAGGCGAAGATTACATACACCCTTGTATTTTTCCTTTACACCGAAGTTTATGCAAATAGCTTTTGCGTGGCCTATATGGAGATAACCGTTTGGTTCAGGCGGAAAACGGGTTTGAATTTTTGAATATTTACCGTCTGCCAAATCTTCGTCAATAAAATCATGAATGAAATTTGACGGTGCTTTTATTTCTTCGTTGTTTTCTATTTCAGCCATTATCTGTTCTCCTTGTAATATTCAAGTGCGTTATTAAGTCTTTCTTTAACTCTTTCTTCACCCAAAAGTGCAGTGATTGAAAAAAGGTCAGGTGTGTTGGTTCTTCCTGTTAGTGCAACACGGATTATTGTTGATACATCGCCTACATGGCCTTTAAAATCATCAGGATTTTTCTTGTACTCCTTAACATTAGGGGTACAGCCGCAAGGGGCGCAAATATCTTTAATTCTGTTAAACCAAGTATCCTTATCATCATCTAAATTTACAACATCAATGTATTTTTCCAAAACATCAACTGCAAGTTCGTTTGTTGCATTGCCGCAAAGTTCAAAGCAAGGTGTAAATGTTTCATCATACATATAGCTGATGTATTGAGGAATGTCAGACCATTTTGCAATGTCTTTTCTCGGCTTTTTGTTTTCTCGGTCAATATTAAGAATGGCAGTTGCGTACTGCTCGTCTTTTGCATAAAGATTTGCGAGCTTTTCGTTATATTCTTTAGCCCATTCGTTTGATAATTCAAAAACTTTAGTTGCCGGCATTTTGCTGATTACATTTTTAGAAATATCGGTGAGCTTTACAAAATCAAACAGTGCGCCGGAAGCACTCATCTTTTTAAGATTAAACGGGAAGTCAAATAAGCTTGCGTCTTGATTTGCTCTTCTCCAATCTTCAAAATTAGAGTTTAAAATAGTCATCATATATTCGTTAACCGAATCGGCAGGGTAGCCGACTTCTGAATAATATGAAACCGCAGCTTCAGGGTCTTTCCTCTTTGAAAGCTTGCGCTTGCCGCCGTTTTCTTCTTTCATAATCGGCGCAACATGCGCATATTTTACCGGCTTAAATCCAAGTACCTTGAAAAGCTGAAGATGAAGCGGAACGGAAGCAATCCATTCATCACCTCTTGTTACATGTGTTGTTCGCATTAAATGGTCATCAATTGCGTGGGCAAAATGATATGTCGGTATACCGTCTGTTTTAAGAAGTACAACATCAATTACATTTTCAGGCATTTCAATTTTGCCTTTAATCATATCGTCAAAATTGCATTTCTTTTCAATGTTGCCCGGCGATTTTAATCTTAAAGTCCAAGGCAAACCCTTTTCAATATTTTCTTTGATTTGCTCAAATGTAAGGTTGCGGCATTTAGCATACTTGCCGTAGTATCCCTTAATGTCTTCACCCTCTTGCTGCTGCCTGATTTCCTCTATTTCATCGGCAGAGCAAAAGCAAGGATATGCAAGCCCCTGCTTAACAAGGCTTTTTGCATATGTTTGGTAAATATCTTTTCTTGCACTTTGGTAATAAGGGCCGTAATTGCCTGTTTCGGTTTTTTCGCCGATTACACCCTCATCTGCTTTTACTCCGTAAACCTCAAGGCCTTTGAGCATAGCGTCAACTGCACCGTCAACTTTTCTTTTTTGGTCGGTATCTTCAACTCGTACAAAAAATACGCCGTCTGTATTCCTCGCTGTGAGATATGAAGCAAAACAGGTGTAAAGATTACCGAAATGCAGATAACCGGTCGGGCTTGGTGCAAACCTTGTAACGCGTGCGCCGTCTTTAAGCTGTCGCGGGGGGTATTTTTCTTCGTAATATTCAGGTGTCTTGTCTATGTTTGGAAAAAGTAAATTTGCAAGTTCGTCAAAATTCATCGTTTTTTCACCCTTATGTATAAAATTCCATTATAAAATTACATAATATTATTACATAAATTATTAAAATATTCAATATAAAATTATATATTTTTTATTAAATAGAATATTATTATTGAAAATAAACATATTATGTGCTAAATTAAAATATAATCTATATAATTTAATAAATTTTCGGAGTTTAAAATGGGTAAAAGAATAGCACTTTGGGATAATCTGAAATTATTTTTAATTTTTTTGGTTGTGCTTGGCCATTTGACCTTGCAATATTTTTGTTCAAGCCAAATGTTTTGTACTGTGACTATGGTAATTTATACTTTTCATATGCCTGCATTTGTGTTTATAAGCGGCCTTTTTTCAAAAAAAGCTATTAACGGTGAAACACCGCCTGTTAAGCGTTCATTTTCGTTTATAGCGGTTTATTTATTTGTAAGAGTATTAAATTATTTATCAAATATTATTTTTGGCGTTCATTCTTATTTTAGTATTTTTTCATCTAAAGATATACCGTGGTATATGATGGCTATGGCTTTATGGTATATGATAACTTGGGCAGTCAGAAAAATTGATGCCAAGTATGTGCTTGTTACAAGCATAGTTATGGGTTGTTTTATAGGGTATATGAGCGGGGATACAGACTTTTTATGTATTATGCGTTTAATAACTTTCTTCCCGTTTTTCTATATAGGTTATTTGCTTGATTTGCATGATGTAAACAAAATAACTTCAACTAAAAAAGCTAAAATATTTTCCGCTGCTTTTTTTATCGCTTTTGTTATTATAGTGACAGTAACTATTGATAAAACAAAAGAGCTTTTCCCGCTTTTAAGCGGCAGAAGAAGATTTTTTGCACTTGAAGATAATATTGAAGATTATGGTTGTCTTCTTCGCCTGGCATATTATGTGATAGTATCATTACTTATTTTTTCTATTATATCTCTTTGCCCGAGAAAAGACTTTAAGTTTACGGCGGCAGGTAAAAAGACACTTCAAATTTATGTTTATCACCGTCCGCTTTTGTATATAATGAAAAATGCAGGGCTTTTTTATCTTGTTAAGCAAGTAGGTGCAGGCTGGGAATGGATTGCCATTGCAATTGTGATGCTTCTAACCGCATTATTATGCTTTGATTTTTGGCGAAAGCCACTTGATTTTATTATGAACCCAAAATTGAAAGGAGAAAAATATGCAACTGCCAAATGACCCGATAATGCTTATGAGCGTGATAAATCTTAAACTTCGTGATTTTTATTCAAATCTGGATGCTTTGTGCGAGGATATGGATATTGATAAAGAGGAATTGTGTGAAAAACTTGCTTTTGCAGGGTTTAAATATGACGAAAAACAAAATATGTTCTTTTAATGAAATCAGCCATAATTTTATTGTGGCTGAATTTTTTTGCAAAAAAGTGTTGACATTTAGAAATTTATGTGTATAATGAGAATTGTAATCAATACAAAGTAACAATGATTACAATGTGCTTGAAAGGAAGTGAGTATTTGCAAACTAAAGAAATTACAGAGCTTTTTAAACAAAAAGGTATTAAAGCCACTGCACAAAGAATCGCGGTTTATAAATATCTTTATGAAAACAGAATTCATCCTGATGTTGATACTGTTTATAAAAATTTGGTTGAGGATAATCCGTCTTTTTCAAAAACTACTGTTTACAATTGTTTGCAGACGCTTGCTGATTGCGGGCTTATAATTCCGGTTATGATTGAAAGCGAGAAAATCAGATATGACGCAAACCCGAATTTTCATTCGCATTTTAAATGCAGATGTTGCGGCGGAATATTTGATTTTACCTGCAAAGTAAATGATATTGAGGGATTAGACGGCTTTGATGTAGAGCATAGGGATGTATATTTCAGCGGAATATGCAAAAATTGTAAAAGTAAAAATTAAAAAAATTTAAATTTAAAGGAGTAATTTATTATGGCAAAGAAGTATTATTGTCCGGTATGCGGATACGAAAGTGATGAACCTATTGATGTTTGCCCGGTTTGCGGTGCAAAAATGGCAGTCAGAGAAGAGGGTGAAACCTCATGGGCTGCTGAGCATAAGGTAGGTATTATTGACGGTGTAAGCGAAGAAATCGTACAGGGCCTTCGTGAAAACTTCCAGGGTGAATGCACAGAAGTAGGTATGTATCTTGCAATGGCAAGAGTTGCCCACAGAGAGGGATACCCTGAAATCGGTCTTTATTGGGAAAAGGCAGCTTATGAAGAAGCAGACCATGCATCAAGATTTGCAGAAATGCTTGGTGAAGTTGTAACAGATTCAACAAAGAAAAATCTTGAAATGAGAGCAGCGGCAGAAAACGGTGCAACTCTCGGTAAAACACAGCTTGCAAAGCTTGCTAAAGAACAGGGTCTTGATGCAATCCACGATGCTGTACATGAAATGGCAAGGGACGAAGCAAGACACGGCAAAGCATTTGAGGGACTTCTTAAAAGATATTTCGCATAAGAAAAGAATAAAAAGCGGACGCAAGTCCGCTTTTTTGTTTGTGCTTCGTTCGTTGCTATTAAATAGCGTAATGAGTAAAAGTGTACCAAAACAGACTTGTGTCTAATATAATGTGCGTTTTTGTCAAGAAAAATGGTGAAATTTTGTGTAATCGGTATAATTATTACAAAAAGGTTACAAATTTGTTGTAAAATATTGCTATAGATTACAAAATGTAATTTATGATAGAATGTCTCCGTTGCTTACAAAAGGAGGCGTTATATTGGCAAAAATACTGAAAAATGGTATTCTTTCAGTTATTATGACGATGGTTATATTAACTCTTTCACCACTTACAGCATTTTCACAAGAATACGAACCAAGACTTACAGCTCCGCAAGGCGAGCCGTATTACACAAGCAAATTAAATGTATATTCACAAACAGGATATGGTATGCCAAACTGTGTCGCATACGCTTACGGCAGGCTATATGAACTAAACGGTGAAGCACCGAAGCTTAACCGAGGTGATGCAGGCCAATGGTGGTTTATGAATAAGAGAAATAATTATTATGACTATGGCAATGAAGCAAAATTGGGCGCGGTTGCCTGCTGGTCAAACCATGTGGCAATTGTAGAAAAAATAAATGATGACGAAAGTGTGACAATATCCGAGTCACATTGGGGCGGGAATTATTTTAATACTAAAACATATTATAATATAAATTTGCACTACGGTCAGCAGTTTTACGGATACATATATGCATATAATAATGATGACACTGACGCAGAAGAAACTGCCGAATTATATGATTTTCAAGATAACGGTCATTTTAAACCGCAGGAAAAAACAGCGTTTACCGCACTTGAATTTAAACAGAGCGATAATGTAATAATGAATCCGCAAAATAACTTTATAATTAACAGCGATAATATGTAAAAAACCGGCTATGAATTTGGTTCATAGCCGGTTTTTAATGTTTGATTTTAAATTATTCTTCCCATTTCATAATGGTTTTGCCAAAAGATTTTTGTGTATCTTTTTCAAAAGCGTTTTTTATATCGGTTGTAGTACGAACTGTGTTAACAGAACTGATAAGATTACCGAGATAATCAATTATTTCAGGATGCTTTTTGTACATTTCGACTGTTTTTGCAAAGTCTTTAACACCGCTTCTTGACGAGCCGAATACGCGAAGTCCTTTTTCAAGAATCATTCTTGTGTTAATAGGAACAGGATATTCGCTTACGCCTAAAATTGAAATTGTGCCTTCAGGTTTAATAAGGCCGATGATTTGCTCAATTGCAATCGGACTTCCGTTTCCGCCTACACATTCAAATGCGTGGTCGGTTGTAAAACCGTCTGGTACTTCATTAACAAGATGTGTTTCATCTGCAAATGTGAAATCGGCAAGCTTGTTTGCGTCTGTGCCGAATACAACGATTTTTGATTTAGGAAAATGATATTTTAAAAATAACGATGTGATGTAACCGAGATTACCGTCACCCCATACAGAAACAGTATCTCTTCTGTTATGAGCGATTTTATCAAATCTTGAAATTGCGTGTACGGAAACTGAAACAATTTCTGTAAATGCGGCAACAGTCATATCAATATCATCTGGAAGCTTAACAAGCCTTTTAGGTGATATTTCAACAAATTCCTGCAAAAAACCGTCCATTGATGAACCGCAGAACTTTGAAGAACGAAGGTAGTTTTCTGCAATGTAGTCATCTGTTTCAACGGGTGCGTTAGGCACCATTACAACCTTATCTCCCGGCTTGAATGTGTTTGTCGGGTCAAAAAATACTTCGCCGACACCTTCGTGAATTAAAGCCATAGGTAATTTTTCGGCAAGTACCTTTGCATCACGGGTGCCAAGGTAATATCTCATATCGGCATTGCAGATAGATAAATAAGTTGGTCTGACGATTGCGTTTTCACCAAAAAGCTCAATATCTTCAAATGCAATTTCAAATCTTCTCGGTGCAACAAGTCTGTAAATTGTGTTAATCATCGCTTTCGTCCTCCAACAAAGACTTGGCTACCTTAAGGTCATAAGGATAGGTTATTTTCATATTATAAGTTTCGCCTTGAACAAGGGCAACTTTTTCACCTTTGATTACAAAAATCTTTGCGGCGTCAGTCAAAATGTCCTTTTCGTCAGCCGTAAGTGAATTATAAATATTTTTGAGCTTAAGAGCGTTGAATGACTGCGGTGTTTGACCCTGATACATTTTGCTTCTGTCAGGAATTGAGCTGATGATTTCATTGTCGGCAGATTCAACAATAGTGTCGGTAGCAGGTACAACTGTGTCGCATGCACCATACTGCTTTGCAAATTCAATGTTTTCTTCAATAATTCTGTTTGTAACAAAAGGTCGTACACTGTCGTGAGTTACAATTATTGTATCATCATTGAGGTTGCCCTCACTTTCGATAAATTTAATTGCATTCATAATAGTTTCATTTCTAGTGTCGCCGCCTTCAATTACAGCTATTTTGTTGCTTGCAGGAGCAATATGCTTATCAATAAGATTTTTGGTATGCTCAACCCATTGCTTTGGGCAAAGAACAATTATTTTTTCAAATTGAGGTACAGCAAAGAACTTTTCAATTGTGTATACAATAATAGGCTTGTCTTTAACTGTAAGATACTGCTTCGGCTTGTCACCGCCCATTCTTGAGCCGATACCGCCTGCTAATATTACTGCGTAAACCATAAATTTTAACTCCTTTTATATTTCATAATTATATTATATATCTAAATTTTTTAAAATCAAGTCCGCAACTCGTTTGCTTGATTTACCGTCAAGGTCATCAAAAAACTTGTTTTTAAATCCGTTGACTTTTTCACTTTCAAAATCTTTTGCGTTAATGCAATTGATAAGTTCATTTTCGCTAAAAACAATTTTGCCGGGAACAAAACCTTCAAAATCGTAATAAAAATCCCTGCTTGCAATGTAATCATATAAATCAAATGCATAAAACATCATAGGAATATTGAGAAGCGAAGCTTCAAATATAACACTTGAATAATCTGTTACAAGCAAATCGGTAACAAATAAAAGGTCGTTTAGCTCGTCATCTTCACTCATATCTATAATTACATCACTGTATTGATTAGGTATTTCAAATCTTTCTTTGCAAAACGGATGAAGCTTAACTAAAATTGCATATTCGCCGCCTAATCCCTCGTATGCTTTTTCAATATCAAATGCATCAATAGGGTAAAACGCACTCATTTGGCCATTGCCTCTGAAAGTAGGGGCAAAAAGTAATATTTTTTTATTTTTAAGTTGTGGGTATCTTTCATAAAATGATGCGCGAACTTTATTTGCGTATTCTTCATCCATAAATATATCGGTTCTCGGAATACCTGTTGCTACAACATTTTCATCACTTAAACCAAAGCCCTCTGCATAGTGCTTTGCAATTTCTTGTGAACTTACTATTGCATAGTCATACATTCTGTGGTTAGGGTCGGTTTGCTTTGGGCCGCCCTTTTTGCCCAGGCGGGTAAAGCCGAAAGTTTTAAATGCGCCGCAAGCGTGCCATAATTGGAAAAGTTTTACATCCTCACGCTTGGTAACCAAGTTCAGCAACCTGAAATAATCATCAACTATTACAACTTTAGATGTTGCATAAAGTTTAAGAAATTTAATTACATTTTTTATTCTTCTGTGGCCTGCCGGATCTGAAAACATAAGAAATTTAAACTCAATATCTTTGCGGTCTTTAATTAAATTGTAAACATATTCGGGGTTGCCGCCTATTTCATCTCTTCTGCCAGACATAAATGCAATTTGATTTTTAACAATAGGTTTTTTTGATAGGAATTTATAATAAATTCTGGCAAGTTCGTAAATCGGCCTGCGTATGTTTTCAAAAAATAAATCTCTTTTAAAACTTGTTTTCATAAAAGATGAAACATTAACTTTAATTTGAACAAATATATTTTTTGCAAGCGAGTCGATTGGTTGCGTTTTTCTTCTCGGTAAAATATCTAATGCGGCTAAAAATCCATCAATAATAAAGTAAGGGAGCAAAACAACGCTTAAAACAATTCTTAAGATAAAGAAAATAAATCTTATAAGAGGAATAATGATTACACTTTTTTTAATAAAGCTCTCATTATATTTATTTTCCGGTATTTGATGAATAATAAATTGATTGTTTTCGCAGTCAAAATCAAAAGAATAGGAGTTTTTTAACTTCTTTCTGTCATTATCAAATTCGCTTTCATCTGAAAATACGGTTACACCGTCAAAACATTCATATTCAATATATTTTTCATCAAGTTCAATATTGCTGTTTTCAGTTAAAACATTGGTGGAAACAGTGAACGGTATGCCGATAACTTCATTGTCACCGTAATAAAAATCAATTCTGACTTTTATATCATCGTTGCAGTTATAATTATAATATATTTCATCAAGAAAAAATGAATATGTACAAACAATTATGCAGGAATCACTTTGCTTTTGCCTAAAATAGTTGGTTACAAGAAACGGCAAGCGCCTTGTTTTTCCGTTACATTCAAATATTATTTTTGCTTTTGGTGATGTAACATCAATATCAAACGGACAACTGATTGAAACAGAAAGGTTAAGTTTGTTTTTTTCAATATTCATTTTGTTGATTATCATTTTGCAATCAAACATTCTTTTCTAATAACTCCTTTGTAAATTCAACAACATTTTTCGTAGCCCGGCCCGTCTTTTCTCCAAAATATCTTTGCCTAAATGGCTTAACAAGCTCTTTTTTATAATCGTTGCAATTGATTGAATCAATCATTTCTTCGGTGTTTAAAACAATTTTGCCCGGAACAAAAGTTGAAAAGTTGCAATAAAAATCTCTGTCACGGCTGTATTCATTAAGGTCAAATGCATAAAACAGCATAGGTACATCTACTATTGAAGCTTCAAAAATAACACTCGAATAATCTGTTACAAGCAAATCGGTAACAAATAATAAATCGTTGATGTCATACTCTGATGTGAAATCAATAAGCCTGCTTTTATATTTATCACTGCAATTTGGGCGTTCTTGAAGATAAGGGTGCATTTTAACCGCAATTACCCAATCTTCCCCGATTGAATCGAAAATTTTATCTGCTTCAAATTTTTCAATAGGGTAGGAGCAGTTGCCCATACCGCCACCGCGAAATGTCGGCGCAAAAAGAAGTATTTTTTTGCCTTTAAGTTCAGGATTATCTTTATAAAAGTTTTTAACAAATCTTTTTTTGTAACTTTCGTTTTCAAGCACATCACAGCGCGGTGAACCAAGCGGTATAACCTTTTCCATAGCTACACCGAAGCCTTCGGCATAATACGGAATAACCTCATTTGAACTTACAATAACATAATCATATTGCCTGTGGTTCGGCGAGCTTTGGCGAAGATAACTGTCACGCCCAAGCCTTGAAAAGCCAAAAGTTTTAAACGCACCGCACGCGTGCCAAAGCTGAATGAGTTTAACATCATCTTTCTTTTTTATATAAGAAAGAAAGTGATAGTAATCATCAACAAATACTACCGAACTTGTAGCATAAAGCTTGAAAAATTTGAATAGGTTAGGCAAATTATCTTTAAGTCCGCCTTTTTTGCAAAGTACCGTTATATCAACATTATCAAGCTTAGTCATTTCAAAAAATACAGCTTTAATGTTGCCTGTCAGCCTGTCAGCCCTGTTAGATAAAAATGTCACCTTATTTGGCTGAACTTTCATTCTTCTGTATGGTAAAAAAAGAACTGACATCAAAAGCGTGAATATCATTTTCGATTTTTCTCTTCTGCTGCTTGAAAAAAAGCGCGTCAAAGCACGTTTCTTTTTTATAGGAATAGTCAATTCGTTTTCCGGCTTAACTATTATGTTTTCCCCGTTTCCGTCACTGAAAAGAAAATCAACTTTAACATTTTTACTGCTGTTATCATTATAAAATAAAAACGGTGTGTCGAATATACCGATTGCAACAGCCTTGTTGTCACTGCAGGATTTTAAATCCATCGGTAAAATTCTGTTATCGCTTTCACTGTAAAAGCAAGCTGAAATTCGCGGATAGTAAAGCTTTTGGTTTCCCTCAAGCTCTATCGTGAGTTCAACATAATTGTTCGTCACATTCAAATTGACTATGTTAACTTTATAGTCACCCATATAATACCCTCATATAATACCCAAATAATCACCGTAATTGCCGATAGACACAATATTACAGTTTAATAGTTATATAATATCACAATAATCAAAACTTGTCTATACTGATAATATTATAAATATCGTAATTTTATTACATATATAAAAAATAAAACCGTCTTAATGACGGTTTTGTTTAGTAAATATCTCTTGATATATCGTTTCGTATTCTTTCGCTGTTTTTCTTAAGCGTGTTCAGCACTTTTACAAATGTGCAAAATTCATCATCACTTAAATTGCTTGCCAAATCATAGAAAAAATGGGCGATTTCTTTTGAGCATGCATCGTTAATCATTTTTGCTTTTTGAGTAGGTACGACTTTTTTTAACCTTGCGTCTATAATAACGCTCTTTCGTTCAATAAGTCCCTCTTTTTCAAGTTCTTTAAGAATAGTTGAAACTGTGGAGCGGCTTAAGTCGAATTCACGCTCAATATCCCTTTGAAAGATATTTTTATCTTCGTTTTCACAAAGGTATGATATTATGTATCCGTTAGATGCGCCAAAGGCATTTGAATATATTTTCTTTTGAAGCTCTGTTCTGCGATGATTATAAAAATTGGCTACCGCAGTTAAGTTTGAGCCGATTTGGTTAACATTAAATTCGTCCATTTCTTTCCTCCCGAATCCTAACGCAGATATTTTAATACAAAATAATTTTTATATCAATAGGCTAATTATAAACTTTTGCTAAAATATAGAAAAGTTATTAAATTTTTTTATTCGCGTTGACAATTATACTGTTTGTTGATATACTTATTGAGTAGAAATATGTCGATTTATTTTGAAGGTGTAAATTATGAATAAAAATAAAGTTCATGTAAAAATAGGCGGTGCAAGTTATACAATCGTAACTGAAGATGAAGCCGAATATGTTGAAACTCTTGCTGATGAAATCAGCGAAAATATGAGGGCTATCATCAATTCAAATCCATCTCTTTCTATGACTCAGGCGGCTGTTCTTGTTGCCCTTGATAATGCTGATGCAAGCAAAAAAGCTACTGCTTCAGCTGATAATCTTCGCGCGCAGATTAAAGATTATCTTGAAGACAGCGCAAGAGCAAGAATGGAAGTTGATGTTGCAAGGCGTGAAGTGGAGCGCCTTAACCGCGAAATCAGCGAATTAAGGGAAAAACTTGCAAACAAATAATTTTGAATGAGAGATAATATGAAATTTGAAATTTTGGCTCCTGCGGGAAGTATGGAGTCGCTTATTGCCGGTGTGCGTAGCGGTGCAAATGCGGTTTATCTTGGAGGTAAATCGTTTAACGCCAGACGCAATGCCGGCAATTTTGATAATGAGGAACTGAAAAAAGCAGTTGAATATTGCCACTGCCGTGATGTTAAAGTTTATTTGACGCTAAATATTCTTGTTCGTGATGATGAGATGAGAGAAGCTTATGATACTGTAAAAGCCGCGCTTTTATGCGGTGTTGATGCTTTCATCGTTCAGGATATAGGCGTTGCAAAAATGATTAGGGAGCATTTTCCGAGCGCAAGGCTGCACGGTTCAACTCAAATGACGGTGATGACGCCGAGCGGCGCAAAGGCGGTTAAAGATATGGGCTTTTCCCGTGTTGTATTGCCAAGAGAAATGAGCTTAAAAGAAATTAAAGAAATAAGGGAAAGTACCGATTTGGAACTTGAACTTTTTGTTCACGGGGCACTTTGTATGTCTGTATCCGGGCAGTGCTATCTTTCTTCAATGATTGGTTCAAGAAGCGGAAACAGGGGACTTTGCGCCCAACCGTGCCGCTTGCCTTTTACAGCCGGCGGTGATACTGCCTGTGCACTTTCATTAAAAGATTTGAGTTTAATATCACAGCTTGATAAGCTTGAGGGAATAACAAGCCTTAAAATAGAGGGCAGAATGAAACGCCCTGAATATGTATCAATGGCAGTCAGCGCAGTGAAGAAAGCAATTGACGGTAATTATTCGCCAAGTGATGAATTTATGCTTAGAAGCGTATTTTCAAGAAGCGGATTTACAGACGGATATTTGAATTCAAAGCTTGGTAAAAATATGTTTGGCACAAGGCAAAAGGAAGATGTGGTTGCCACTACAAATGATGTGCTTAAAGAAATTGCTAAAAATTATGAAAAGGAAACTGCGCTTATCGGTGTTGATATTGATTTTGTATGTAAAGAAAATCAAAATGCAGTTTTGACTGTAAAAACCGATAAAAAAGAAGTAAAAGCAGTAGGCGAAATTCCTGAAAAGGCAATTAGCAAGCCGATGAATACAGCTACGGTAAGCGAAAGGCTTTCAAAATTCGGCGGTACGCAATATTATGTGAAAAATATAAATGTCACCCTTGATGACGGGCTTATTATGCCGGCTTCTAAAATTAACGAAATGAGAAGAACGGCAATTCAAAAGCTTGATGAGCAGGAAAAAATAAAGCTTAGATACAAAGCTTATGATGTGGCGTATCCAAAATTTGAAAAAAATGATGTGCCATATGCCACAGCTTCATTTGCAAATGCAAGCCAAATACCTGATAATCATCCTTTTAAAAGAGTGTTTATCCCTATAAATTCAAGCCTTGAAGATTTTGTTGATAATCGCGCCGGTGTTGTTTTGCCGAGGGGGCTTTTCGGAATTGAAAATGAAATCAAGGCTAAACTTGAAAAGCTGAAAAAAGCAGGGGTTAGCAAAGCACTTTGCGGCAATATAGGCTCATACACTCTTTGCAAAAATATGGGATTTGAAGTTTACGGTGATTTCGGACTTAATGTTTTTAATTGCGTTTCGGCAAACCAAATTGAGCATCCTATTTTATCATTCGAGCTTACGCAAGCGCAAATAAACAGTATTAAAGCAGAGGATACCGGTATGATTGTTTATGGCTATTTGCCGCTAATGCTTACAAGAAATTGCCCGATTAAAAATGATATTGGCTGCTTTGAATGTAATAAGCACGGAAAGCTTACTGACAGAAAAGGTATGGAATTTCCTGTTATATGCAGTGATTTTCCTTGTGTTGAAATGCTTAATTGTTATCCGCTTTATATGCTTGACAGAATTAAAGAAGTGAAAACGGATTTTGTTCATTTCTATTTTTCAATTGAAAGTCAGAAGCAGGTTGAAAATGTTATATCGCTTTATGAGCAGGGGGCAAAGCCTGACTTTAAATATACAAGGGGACTTTATCAAAGGGGTACATTATAATGATTATTTTAGCGTCAAAATCACCGAGAAGAAAAGAACTTTTATCTTTTATAACAGATGATTTTAAAGTTGACAGCGCAGATGTTGACGAAACATTGCCTCAAAATATAAAGCCTGATAAGGCAGTTGAATATTTATCAAAAATTAAAGCAGAACCTTTCAGAAGCAGTGATAATATTGTTATCGGTGCAGATACGGTGGTTGCAATCGGCGATAAAATTTTAGGCAAGCCGAAAGATAAACACGACGCTTTTTTAATGCTTAAAAGTTTAAGCGGAAAAGAACACAGCGTTTTTACCGGAGTAACGATAATTAAAAATGATAAAACCGAAACTTTCAGCGTTCAAACAAAAGTTAAATTTTTTGAACTTTCGGATGATGACATCAATAAATATATTTCAACAAACGAGCCTTTTGATAAAGCTGGCGCATACGGTATTCAGGGTAAAGGCTCACTTCTTGTTGAAAAAATCGACGGTGATTTTTTTAATGTTGTCGGTTTGCCGATAAGCATTTTGGCAAGGAAGTTGGAAAATTTTTACAATTAGTTGTTAAAAAAGTAAATAATTGTCTAAAATAAACTTGAAAAAAGAAAAAAACTGTGTTATCCTATATGTTGAGGGACAGACTGCTATTTTACTCACTGTAATATATATCGGTACAGTGAGCATAAGTTTTTGGCAGCTATCGCCCAAATATACACGATAGGCAGTTTAAATGTCTATTAAACGGAAGGAGATTGTTATGGCAGCAGATTTACATTGTCATACAAAACTCAGCGACGGATCTGTTGGTATAGAAGACCTTATTGTTATAGCTCAAAAGAGCGGTATTGAAACTATTGCCATAACAGACCACGATTGCCTTGCAGGTACTGTAAGAGGGCAGGTTATCGGTAAACGTTACGGTGTTAATGTTATTCCGGGCGTTGAACTTTCGGCTTTTGATAATGAAGCAGGTAAAAAAGTTCACATTCTTTGCTACCTTGCAGATACACCTGACAGACTTGAAGGCTTGTGTAAGCGCACTTCAGTTGCACGCAAAAGAGCCGGCCAAATAATGATGCTTAAAGTTGCGGCAAGATTCCCGATTTCAACCGAATTTATCATCGGTCACGCTTCGGGTTCTACAAATCTTTTTAAGCAACATATTATGCACGCACTTATGGATGCCGGATATACCGATAAAATTTTCGGCGACCTTTATTATGCTCTGTTTTCACCGGACAGTGAAACTAACCTTTTGGCTCCTACAAAATATCCTGATGTCAAAGAAGTTATTGATGAAATTCACGGTGCCGGCGGCATCGCTGTTCTTGCTCATCCGGCATTTCTTGATAATTATGATGAAATTGAGAATTATATAGAAATGGGACTTGACGGAATAGAAGTTTGGCATCCGTCAGCAACCGATGCCGATGTTGAAATGTTTGCAGGTATATGCAAAAAGCATAAGCTTCTTATGACCGGAGGTTCAGACTTTCACGGTATTTACGGCAGTTCAACCGTTACACTCGGTTCCTGCACTACACCTGATGAGCAGCTTGATAAACTTATGGGATATAAAGCCAAGAGAAAGAGGGCTCAACGCAAGGCTGAAAAGGAAGCACTTGCAAATGCGCAAAAAATTTGATTTTGTATGACGGCAGATTTTGCCAAAGCAATCCTCCAACAATGTTGGGGGATATTTTTTGCATAAAAAGAGCGGATGCCTATTTGGTTAGGCATCCGCTCTTCTCATATTTTGCTATATATTATTTTGTTTTAGACGGAGTGAAATCAAAACTTGATGCATTGTAACCGAAGTATTTTTCAACCATAGGTGTGAATTCGTCTTTATCGTTATAATCAGGGCTTTTAAGTTCATAGATTGCTTCATTCCAGTTGTCAACAACCCAGTCACCTTTCTTAAACATAAAGGCATATGATGTTTCGCCGAGAGAACCGTTTAATACTTGATAGCTTTCTGCTGTGTCAAGCGGAGAAAAGCTGAATTCATCGGTTACTACTGCGTCAACACTGCCTTTATCAAGAGCAGCAAGCGCGTCTTTAACGGTTGGATAAACAATATTCTTATTATTGTTTTTAATTGTCGCATTTTTATCAAGAGCGGCTTTTGCATTATCAGTAACTACTGCAAGCTTCTTTCCTGTAAGGTCACTGTAATCAGAAATGTTATTGCCTGATTTTGTAACAGTGATAATTTTATTAGTAATAATGTCATCCGTAAAGCTGAAATCTTCATTAACAGATCCTACATTTTTCTGCACTGCACCTATCATAGTGTATGCAATGTATTCAGTACCCTTTTTATCGGTATAAGCTATATCGTCGCCTACTTTATAATCTTTATCGACTTTTACGAATTTGTAATTTTTTGTATCGTTTTTAACATTATCATAAATTTTTTCAAATAAATCTACATCAAAGCCTGTAAGCTTTCCGTTTTTATCTTTATAGAGAAACGGTTCAACCTCTTCGGTATAAGCTATAAGCATTGTTTTGTCTGTGATTTCATCCGCCTCACCGCTTTTTGAGCAACCGGCAAATACACAGCCGATAACGGCAATGCATAATAAAAATGCAAATATTTTTTTTATGTTTTTCTTTGTGTTAACCATAATAATTAAACCTTTCTGCCTAAACAGATTTACTTTTTATAAGCTATATTCAATTTTATAATATTAACTGTATAAAGTCAATAGAAAAAATATTTATTGATGCTAAAGTTATTTTGCAGGTGTGATTGACAAATCAAAATTATAAGAGTAAAATGACCTATGGAAATTATATTTAATTTACTTAAGAGGATAATAATATGCTTACATTAGACAGAGTATACAAAGCAAAAAGGGTTTTATCAGAAGTTGTAAGGAAAACTGATATGATTCGTGCTAAAAACATCAGTTCGCAATGTGATGTTTATTTGAAAACGGAAAATTTACAGGTTACGGGTTCATTTAAAGTAAGAGGTTCGTATTTTAAAATAAGCCAGCTTTCAGATGAAGAAAAGGCAAAAGGTGTAATTGCATGCTCTGCCGGTAATCATGCACAGGGTGTGGCACTTGCAGCTACTAAAAACGGAATTAAATCACTTATCTGCTTGCCTGACGGTGCGCCAATCAGTAAGGTTGAAGCTACAAAGCGTTACGGTGCAGATGTTTGCCTTGTAAAAGGTGTTTATGATGATGCTTATAACAAAGCTATCGAGCTTCAAAAAGAAAAGGGTTATACATTTATTCACCCTTTTAATGACCCTGATGTAATTGCAGGCCAGGGTACAATCGGCCTTGAAATTCTTGAGCAGCTTCCTGATGTTGACGCAGTAGTTGTGCCAATCGGCGGCGGCGGACTTATCGCAGGTGTTGCATATACTATCAAGCAAATCAATCCTAATTGTAAGGTTTACGGTATTCAGGCGGCAGGTGCTGCGTCTATGCAAAAGAGCATTGACGACGGTAAAATTGAAACACTTGAAAGCGTGCAAACTATTGCAGACGGAATTGCGGTTAAAACTCCGGGTACTAATACTTATGAACTTGTAAGCAAGTATGTTGACGGTATTTATACAGTCAGCGATGATGAAATTGCACTTGCTATTCTTACACTTATGGAGCAGCAAAAACTTATTTCGGAAGGCGCAGGCGCTGTTCCTGTTGCCGCTGTGATGAACGGCAAAATTCCTGACATTGAAGGTAAGAAAGTATGCTGTGTTGTATCAGGCGGTAACATTGATGTTACTATTCTTTCAAGAGTAATTGAAAGAGGACTTAAAATGGGCGGCAGAAGTGCATATATCACAATTGCACTTTCGGACAAGCCTGGCCAACTCCTCGGCGTAAGCAAGGTTGTTGCCGAAAACGGAGCAAATGTTGTTTCCGTTAATTATGACAGTACAGACCTTGATATGAATATTACCGATTGCTATCTTAAAATCGGTATTGAAACAAGAAACTATCAACATATAGTTCAAATCAAAAATGCACTTAAAGAAGCAGGCTTTGAAGTCTGCGACTGATGATAGGAGGAATATGTTATGGAATATGTATCAACAAATAATGCGCCGGGTGCAATCGGCCCTTATTCACAGGCAGTAAAGGCAAATGGTTTGCTTTTCACTTCAGGTCAAATTGCAATTAACCCTGAAACAAACATGGTAGAAGCAAAAACTATTGAAGAGCAAACACATCAGGTTTGCAAAAACCTTAAAGCTGTTGTTGAAGCAGCAGGAACTTCAATGGAAAAGGTAGTTAAAACAGTTTGCTTCCTTGCAGATATTAACGATTTTGCAAAATTTAATGAAATTTACGGCACTTATTTCACTTCAAAGCCTGCTCGTTCATGCGTTGCAGTTAAGGATTTGCCTAAAGGTGTTCTTTGCGAAGTTGAAGTTATCGCTGAATTATAATTTTTAAAAGTCAACAGCCATCGGATTTTCCGATGGCTGTTTTTCTGTATTATTTTTTCTGTATTATATTGATTTTATTATTTCTTTCATAAATGTGGAAAACTCTTTTTCAACCTTTTTGCCTGTTTCCATAACTTCAATGTGGGTTAAAGGTTTGTCAAGTATTCCGGCAGCCATATTTGTCATACACGATATGCCCAAAACTTTCATTCCAGCGTGATTTGCGCATACAACTTCGGGTACTGTTGACATTCCGACTGCGTCTGCACCGGCAGTTCGTAAAAATCTGATTTCGGCAGGAGTTTCAAACATTGGACCTTTGCAGTAGCAATATACACCTTTGTGAACATTCAGTTTGCATTTTTGTGCGGCTTTTTCCGCAATTTTGATTAAATCTTTGTTGTAAGCTTCACTCATTGACGGAAAGCGTGTTCCGAATCTTTCATCATTTTTGCCAAAGAGTGCGCTTGGGCAAAAAAGGCCGATATGGTCGCTTATTATCATTAAATCGCCGGGTTTATAATTAAGATTTATAGCACCGGATGCATTTGTGACTATATAGTTTTTTACATTTAAAAGTTGAAAAACACGAACGGGAAAAGTTACCTGCTCAACGCCGTATCCCTCATAAAGATGAAATCTGCCTTGCATTGCGATTATTTTCTTTTCTCCGATTTTGCCGAATATAAGCTTTCCGTTATGGCCCGGTACGGTAGATATGGGGAAATTCGGAATATCTTTATAGTCAAGTACAAGTTCTTTTTCAATTTCATTTGCAAACATTCCAAGTCCGCTGCCGAGCACAATCGCGGTATCGGGAATATTTTTTATTTTTGATTTTATGTAATTTGCTGTTTCGTTTGCTTTATCATAAAGGCTCATTTTATCACCTGCTTTTACTAATTTATAAGTCAATAATATATCAATTTTTTAAAAAAATCAAATATAAACAAATTTTTATTAAAATTCGCAAAAAAATCTGCAAATTCTACAATTGACACAAAGTTTTATCGTGATATACTAAATAATCGTAATTTTAATTAGGTTTGGTGAAAAGATTGAAATATGTTAAGCAGTTTTTAATTATACTTTTAATTTCATTTATGGGCGAGGGACTTAATTTTCTTATTCCTGCGCCTGTTCCGGCAAGTATTTATGCCATGGTGATTTTATTCGTATGCCTTTGCACTAAAATTATTAAACTTGAAGCTGTAAAGGATGCAGGTATGTTTCTTATTGAAATAATGCCGCTTATGTTTATCCCGGCCGGTGTGGGACTGATGAAAAGCTGGGGAGTTTTAAAACCGCTGATTATTCCGGTGGTTGTGATAACGGTTATATCTCTTATTGCAGTAATGGCTGTCAGTGGGCGGGTATCGCAGAAAATTATTAAAGCTCAAGAAAAAAAGAGCAGCGAAAGTGAGGGTACGGTAAATGAGTGAGTTTTTTGAAAGCTCGGCATTTTTAGGTGTTACAGTAAGCCTTTTATCTTACGCTTTCGGTTCATTTTTAAAGAAAAAATTTAAGACGGGTATTTTTAATCCTCTTCTTATTTCTATTGTTATTACTATTGTATTTCTTTTGTACTGTAATATTGATTATGATACTTATAATGACGGTGCTAAATACTTGAGCTGGCTGTTAACTCCGGCTACTGCCTGCCTTGCAATTCCGCTTTATCAGCAAATTGAACTTCTGAAAAAGAATCATAAAGCGGTGCTTTTCGGTATCTTATCAGGTGTTTTAACAAGTCTTACCACTATTATGGTTTTGGCTATTATATTTAAACTGTCACATAAGGAATATGTAACATTACTGCCGAAATCTATTACTACCGCTATCGGAATGGGAGTAAGCGAAGAGCTTGGCGGGTATGTAACAATAACTGTTGCAGTAATAGTTATAACAGGCGTGTTAGGCAATATTTTAGCAGATGGAATTTGCAAAATATTTAAAATCAATCATCCTATTGCCAAAGGTATTGCTATCGGCACATCTTCGCACGCAATCGGTACAGCCAAAGCAATGGAGCTTGGAGAGGTTGAGGGAGCTATGAGCAGCCTTTCAATCGCTGTATCGGGTATACTTACTGTTTTGGGTGCAATCATTTTTGCACATATTATATAAATAAAACCTCGAGTTTTTACGCTCGAGGTTTTATTTATTTGTTTATTTATTTGTTCGTTTAGTCAAGTGCGTCTGATACAGCATCTCCTGCTTTGTCAACACCTGAACCTATTCCGTCTGCCACATCATCTGCGCCTTTGCCGATGTCGTTACCGACTTTATCTGCTTTTTCGCCTGCTTTGCTTACAGCACTGCTGGCTTCGCTTTCCATATTATCTGTTGTTTTACTTGTATCGGAAACGGTGGTTTCGCTTGACGGAATTGTAGTTGTTGTCATATCATTGTTGTTTTTTGCACATCCCATAAATACAGTTGCAATTACTGCAATTGCAATTGCTATAATTAAAATCTTGCTGTTCATAATGATACTTCCTTTCAAGAGTATTATTTTCTGTTTTAATATAATTATTCAATTATTTTGTAAGCGTGCCGCCGTCGGAATAAAGCAAAAGCATAATATCTTCTTCATATCCTTTATCGGCGTCAATATAAATCAAAACTTCTTCTTTTGTTTCACTGCTCTTGCACCTGAATTCATAGCAGTTGGCTTCTTTTCCGTTTTCTTTCGGTATCACGCATTTTTTGCAATTGATAACTTCAAGATTTTTTGATAATTTACTTTGAGCTTCGCTTTTTGTAAGCTTGCAGTCAAAACCTTTTCGTTTGATGTGATTTGTTAAATATCCCTGCGCTTCAAGTGATACTATTTTGCCGTTATCCATTGAAACTCCGACTTTAATTAAATCTGCATAATAGGTTATATTTCCTGTTTTGTACGCAAAATTTATTGTGCAAATATTGTTGTTAATCGCATAATAGGTGCTTTCCATATTGCTGTAACCGAGCATATTAAGATAGCTTTGAGCAAGGTTTATTGCGTTGTCTTTATCTATTGATGAACGATTGATTTTTCCGCCGTAAAGGATATAAGCCACATATCCGCCTTTTTTGGTGATTCCGATTGTTTTTTGAGAATAAGTGAATGTGTAACAAGGCATATCACCGCTGTCTTCACCCGAATATGTTACTTCGCTTATATTACAGCCAAGTGCTTTTGCCGCAACTTCGCGTGCGTTTTCACGGCTTACTTGTTCGGCCTTTTCAAGTAAGGCCGATTTTCTGTTCAATACCGCGTCGGCAAACGGACCGTCATAAAGCAAAGTGGGATAATCTTTAAACACTTTTGATGTTGCCGAAAAGCTGTGGGAAAGTGAAGAAATTTTCATTTCCTTTGCCTTTAGCTCATCCGTGTCAATATCCGCACCGTTGTTTGCAATTGTTGCCATATTGCTTACTGATTCGTTAAGCTCTTTTGAATATTTCAAAAGCTTTGTCAAATTTTGATGTTCTTCATCACTGATACTTTGATTTGCCGCAATTTTGTTTGCAATATATGATGCATAGTCGCTTGCCTGCGTGATGAATTTGTAGGTTGAATTCAAATTCATTTGCTCAACGGGCAGGCGTGAAAGCGCGTCTTTAGCCTGTGAACATTCGGCATATAAGTCTTTGCTTATATCCATAAGCATTTTATCCGAATTTGAATAAACCGATTTTGTTAAATTGGTTTCGATTGAATCGAGATTTTCTGAAAGTTCGTTTAAACTTTGCTGATAATTCAGTTCAAGCTGTGCTTTGTATGAGTTTGCCGTAGTCATATTCATTATCGCATATATTGAAAGAACGGCCGCAAATGCAATAGCGTATGAAAACAGCCTGATATAACCTCTTTTTGTCATAAAAATTACCTCCGATTTATATTTTTGACTGAATTTTGAAAAACATTCAAAAAAATGTTTTATTGTTATGGTATTTGTGATATAATGCAATTACTTGTAATTAGTATGGAGTAGTAGAATTATGGCACGAATTAAAGGGAAAAAGCGAATAGTTGTTAAGGTGGGCACATCAACTTTAACCCACCAAACAGGCAAAACAAATATTGCAAGACTTGCAAAGCTTGCATCTGTTTTATCCGATTTAAAAAATGAAGGGCATGAAATAGTGCTTGTATCAAGCGGTGCTATTGCAGTAGGCTGGTCAAAACTCGGACTCAGTGAAAAGCCGAAAACAGTCCAAGGGCTTCAGGCTTCTGCCGCTGTTGGCCAGTGCGAACTTATGTTTCTTTATGATAAATTATTTTCAGAATATACGGTAACCGTGAGCCAGCTTCTTTTTTCTGCCGATACTTTACGCAATCCGGAAGAAAAAGAACACTTGGTTGATACATTTAACCAACTTCTTGATTACGGTGCATTGCCGATTATAAATGAAAATGACTCGGTTTATATTGAAGAGCTTTTAAACGGTGATAATGATTGCTTAAGTGCTATGGTTGCTACTCTTATTGACGCTGATTTGCTTATTATGCTTACTGATACTTACGGCCTTTATGATTCAAATCCAAGTGAGAATGATGATGCAAAGCTCATCGGTGTTGTTGAAGAAATAAATGATGATATTTATTCGATTGCCGGCGGTGCGAGCGAAAAGGGTACGGGCGGATTTCAAACGAAAATTAAAGCCGCACAAATTGCAACGGATGATGGTATACCGGTAATAATTATGAACGGCGAAAAGCCTACCGATTTATATAAGGTACTTTCAGGTGAAAGTATAGGTACATATTTTAAGGCAAAGGGTGATAATAATGCTTGAACAGTTAGGAATAAACGCAAAAAAAGCATCGGCAAATTTGGCAGGTGCATCAACCGAACTTAAAAATAAAGCACTTGAAGCTATTGCAAATGCGCTTGTAGATAATGCTCAAAAAATTATTGATGCAAATAAAGTTGATTATAATGCGCAACTCGGAATTCTTGACGGTGGAATGCTTGACAGGCTTATGCTTGATTTTGACAGAATTAAGGGTATGGCAGACGGTTGTATTCAGGTTATGAAGCTTGATGACCCATGTGGCAGAGTACTTGAAACAGTTGAAAGGCCTAACGGACTTGTTATAAAAAAAGTAAGTTGCCCTATGGGTGTTATAGGTATTATTTATGAGGCAAGGCCTAATGTTACTGCCGACGCGGCTGCTCTCTGTTTAAAAAGCGGCAATGCTGTTATTCTTCGCGGCGGAAAAGAAGCAATTCATTCAAATATTGCTATTTCCGATGTTATGAGAGAAGCGGTTAAATCAGTCGGTATTGATGAAAATGCAATTCAGCTTGTGCATGATACATCAAGGCAGTCATCAACAGAGCTTATGAAGATGAAAGGCACGCTTGACTGCCTTATTCCAAGGGGAAGTAAAAGGCTTATTCAGGCGGTTGTGGAAAATGCGAGTGTTCCTGTTATCGAAACAGGTTCAGGCAATTGCCATATTTATGTTGATGAAAGTGCAAATGTTAACATGGCGGCTGAAATTATATTTAATGCGAAAACACAGCGCATAGGTGTTTGCAATGCCTGCGAAAGCCTTGTTATCCACGAAAATATTATTGAAAAGGCTTTGCCGGCAATAAAAGCAAAGCTTGATGAAAAAAATGTTATTATTCGCGGTGATGAAAAAGCAAGAGCAGTTTGTCCTGATATTGAAAAGGCGAGTGAGGAAGATTTCGGCACAGAATATCTTGATTACATTATCAGTGTTAAAACAGTTTCTTCACTTGATGAAGCGATAGAGCATATAAATAAATATTCAACAGGCCATTCCGAAGCCATTATTACGGAAAATAAAGATAATGCAGATAAGTTTATGAAACTTATTGATTCGTCTTCTGTTTACCATAATGCATCAACAAGGTTTACAGACGGCGGCGAATTCGGTTTGGGTGCGGAAATAGGTATTTCTACCCAAAAACTGCACGCAAGAGGGCCTATGGGACTTAGGGAACTAACTACTACTAAATATCTAATTTTTGGAGACGGACAAATCAGATGATAACGGATGAGGAAAGGCAGAAGATGCGTAAAAAGCGTCAGCGTGCCAGAAAACGAAAAAAAATCAGAAAAAATATTTTACTCACTCTTGCAGTGATAATAATATTATTGGCTGTTTTTGTGATAACAATTAAAATTGTTAACCCTGATTTTTTTGAGGCTTTGTATGACGGCGGCAAGGGGCAGCAGGTAATTGAACTTATTGATTCAAAAATATTAGGCAAAACTACCGAAACACAGCCGCAAAGCACTACTGAAAAAGAAACTACAAGAAAAGTGCGCGAAACAAATAAGGTAAATTATGATTATGATGATTTCGGCGTGTTCGCATTTGATACATCACTGCAAGGTAATCAAGTGGGTAATTTGCTTAATAAAACAGGTGGTGCCGTAACTTACAGTTCATCATATATTTATTATTCTGTCAGCGGCAAGGGCATTTTTCGCTTTGAACCTAATGAAGAAAAGAATTCAAATGTTATTAAAGGTAATTATAATTTTAAATATCTTAATGTGCTCGGCGATTATCTTTATGCGGTTGATACAGACAGTGCAACGCTTAAAAAATTCCCTGTTTCCGGCGGTGACAGCGTAACTGTAAGCGATAATATCGCATTTGCATATTTATATAATGATAAAATTTATTTTGTTTCAACCGATAACAGCGTAGGTTTTATAAATTTGAATGATTTTCAAAAAACGATTTTATATACTGCTTCGGCTGATAAGACGGTATCATTTGCAGGCATTTCGCTTTACAGAATATTTTTTGTAACTCACGATAATGTTGCAAATTATGATGAATATATCACCGTTAATATGAGTGATCCAAACGATGTACTCAATTGGCACGATGATACAAATAATAATGATATAGTTAATATGTCATTAGAATGTGGATTTATGTATTATTACAAAAAAAATGATGATTCATCATATTCACTTTGCAGAAAAAAATTCGGCTCTGAAAATGAAGTTGTTTTAGTTGAAAATTGCTCTGTTACAGATTATCCCGTTGTTTATTCAAACAGGCTTTATTTTAGCGAACTTGACGGTTCAAAGTTTAAAGCAAGAGAGCTGAATATGAATTCAAACGAAGTTAAAACAATGCTTTCTACATCCGATTGCGACAGCACGGGTTCTATCGGTATCGGATATGGCTATCAATATGTATTTTTAATCGGCAGTAAGAGTGAAAACAGCGAATCTGTATGTAAAGCAAGTTGTATTTACACCTCTTCTTCCGGGGATAATACCTTAAGTTTTAATGGTGAAAAGCTTACTTATTAAATTATTATTTGAGGAAAGTTTATGGACAAGTACAAAAAATTAGCGTCAAATACAATAATATTTGCAATAGGCACTTTTTCTTCAAAGGTACTTTCTTTTTTGTTGATGCCGTTTGTTACAAGAATGATGGGAGCGGGCGATTACGGTGCTGCTGATTTGGTTCAGCAAACCGTTAATGTGCTTATTCCTATTGTAACATTGCAGGTTAACAGTGCTGCGCTCAGATTTGCACTTGATAAAGCGACAAATAAAGCAGATGTATTCAAGGTCGGAGTTAGGACTACTTTTGCCGGATTTGCGGTATTTTTGCTGTTTACTTATCCTTTAAGCATGCTTACAATCAATGATTTCCATTTAGGCGATTATATAATTTTAATTATTGCCTTTGTTTTGGTTTCAAGCCTTAGACAGCTTTGCCAGCAATTTGTCAGAGGTAGCGGCCATGTTAAGCTTTATGCGCTTGACGGTATTCTTGCAACAGCAACAACACTTGCATTCACCATATTATTCCTCGGTCCGTTTAAATGGGGCGTAACGGGATATATCGTTGCCATAATTGCATCTGATGCTTGCTCGGTTGTATTTTATTTTGCCACAGCAAAGCTTTACAGATATGTGAGTTTTAATAAACTTAAAGATAAGGGTATTGCTTTTCAAATGCTTAAATATTGCGTGCCGCTTATTCCTACCGTTGTACTGTGGTGGATAATAAATGTGTCTGACAGATATATGGTAACATATTTTATTTCATCATCTGCCAACGGACTTTATACTGCCGCATCTAAAATACCTAATTTTGTAATACTTTTTTCGCAAATATTTATTGACGCTTGGCAGCTCAGTGCGGTTGATGAATATGACCAAGAGGGCGGTGCGCACTTCTTTACCAAGGTATTTCGTGCTTATTCGGGCGGTGTATTTGCAGTGGCTTCCGTGCTTATATTTATGTGCCAAATTATTACCAGAATACTTGTGGCAAAGGATTATTATGAATCTTGGCAATTTGTACCTATTCTTATTATTGCTACAACTTATTCGTGTATCGTTAACTTCCTTGCCTCCGTATATATGGCGAAGAAAAAGAGCCTTATGTCACTTGTTACCGCTATGAGCGGCGCTGTCACAAACTTTGTATTAAATCTTGTGTTTATTCCGCGTATGGGTGCTAACGGTGCAGCACTTGCTACTGTTTGTGCATTCCTTGTTGTATTTGTAACAAGGGGCATTGATACAAGAAGATATATTAAAATTGACTTTAAATTACCTGTGCTTTTGAGTGAAACCGCTGTTCTTGTTTCGCAATCCGTACTTCTTCTTAAATTCGGAAATACATTGTGGATTTATGGTGTTGAAGCTGCGCTTGTTGTAGTGATGATTCTTTTGAACTTAAAGCCTATTAAGGAACTTGTAAATCTTCTTTTGGCTAAATTTATTAAGAAAAAGAAGTCATAATATAAACAATGATATATTACAGTTGCAAAAAGCATAATTTTAGTATATAATGTACAAAGAACATAGCAAAAATAACTGAAAATATAATTTTTTTTGGAGGATTTGTATGGAAAAGATGACTGTTTCGCAAGCAAAGAAAGCTATCAGCGATAAGCTTAGTCATTTCTTTGGTGTAGATACAAAAACAGCAACAGACGCTCAATATTACAAAGCAGTTGCACTTATTGTTCGTGACAGACTTTCACAGATGAACAGTGATTTCAGGCAAGAAGCTAAAGGGCAGGACAGCAAAGAAATTTATTATCTTTGTATGGAATTCCTTATGGGCCGCTCACTTAAAAATAATCTTTACAATCTTGATTTAACAGATACATTTAAAAAAGCACTTGAATCATTTGATGTAAGCCTTGATAAGCTTTATGAAAAAGAGCCTGATGCAGGACTTGGTAACGGCGGCCTTGGCAGACTTGCAGCTTGCTATCTTGACGGTCTTGCTACAAACGGTTTTCAGTCAATGGGTTATTCAATCAGATATGAAGCAGGTATTTTCAAGCAAAAGCTTGTTGACGGCTGGCAGACTGAACTTCCTGATTTCTGGCTTCCGGGCGGTGATGTTTGGCTTGTTCCGCGTGATGAAAGAAGTGTTGAAGTTAAGTTTGAAGGTTGGGTTGATGAAAGCTGGGACGGTGATTTCCACCATGTTGATTACAGAGATTGCAACACTGTAACAGCAGTTCCTTATGATATGTATGTTTCAGGTAAAGGCAAGGGTGTTTCAAGGCTTCGTCTTTGGGCATCAAGAAAACCAGAACTTGATATGGGCCTTTTCAATTCGGGTTCATATGTTAAGGCTATGGAGCAAAGTGCTATGGCTGAAGCTATTTCTAAAGTTCTTTATCCTGCCGATAATACACCTGAAGGCAAGTCGCTTCGCCTTCGTCAGCAATATTTCCTTGTTTCAGCGTCAATTCAGGATATTATTCAGCGTCACCTTACTAGATACGGTACACTTGATAATCTTCCTGATAAAGTTGCAATTCATATTAACGATACGCATCCAACAATGGCAATTCCTGAACTTATGAGAATTATGCTTGATGAATGCGGATATGATTGGGACACTGCTTGGTCGTTGGTAACAAGAACTGTGGCTTATACCAACCATACAGTTATGAAAGAAGCACTTGAATGCTGGAGTGAAGATCTTTATAAGCGTCTTCTTCCTCGTATTTATTCAATTACTAAAGAAATTGATAATCGCTTCCGTGCATATGTTTGGGGCGCAACAGGTGACGCAGATAAGGTTGAAAGAATGGCTATTGTTTCAGGCGGCGTTGTAAGAATGGCTAACCTTTGTGTTGCAGGTTCACATTCTGTAAACGGTGTATCGGCACTTCATTCTGAAATTCTTAAAGATACTGTATTCAATGATTTTTACACCATCACCCCTGAAAAGTTCACAAATGTAACAAACGGTATTGCATTTAGAAGATGGATTTGCCAGTCAAATCCGAAGCTTACTTCATTTATTACCGAACTTATCGGTGACGGATTTATTACAAAGAGTGATGAACTCCTTAAACTTCGTGAATTTAAGGATGATAAGCAGGTTCTTGACAGGCTTGCAGCTATCAAGCTTGCAAATAAAGAGAAATTTGCAGATATAGTTAAAAAGAGAAACGGTATTGAACTTGACCCTACATCTATATTTGATGTTCAGGTTAAAAGACTTCACGAATACAAGAGGCAGCAGCTTAATGTTCTCAACATTATTGCCGAATATCAAATGCTCAAGGCTAATCCTAATATGGAATTCCAGCCGAGAACATACATTTTTGCATCAAAAGCAGCTCCGGGTTACTTTATGGCCAAGAAGATTATTGAACTTATTGATGCACTTTCAAAGGTTGTTAATAACGACCCTGATATTAAAGGCAGAATTAAAGTTGTATTTATGGAAGATTACAATGTTTCTCTTGCTGAAAAGCTTATGCCTGCGGCAGATATTTCAGAGCAGATTTCACTTGCCGGCACAGAAGCATCAGGTACCGGTAATATGAAGCTTATGCTAAATGGTGCTGTTACTCTCGGTACTCTTGACGGTGCAAATGTTGAAATTCACGATGCTGTCGGTGATGATAATATCTTTATCTTCGGTTTGAAAACTCCTGAGGTTATGCAACTTCAAAAGAAGGGTTATAATCCTATGGAATATATGTATAATAATGATGTGCTTAAATCTGCTGTTGAATTTATTCAGGCAGGGGTTAACGGCAAAAGCTTTGGTGAAATCAGCTCATCACTTATGAATGTTGACCAATATATGGCACTTGCTGATTTTGCAGATTACCAAAAGGCACAGCAATTGTCTGCTAAGGCATATCAGGATAAAGAAAAGTTTGCAAGAATGTCGCTTATGAATATCAGCGGTGCAGGTATATTCAGTGCTGACCGTTCAATTATGGACTATGCGAATAATATTTGGCATACACAGCCGGTTAAGTTTAAGGAAGAAACACCTAAAGCTTCTAAAAAATCAGCTCCTATGCAAGCCGAAGCAAAGAAGCCTGCAAAAAAGAGTGCTGCAAAGAAAGCTGAACCTAAAAAGGAAACAGCAAAAAAGCAGACTAAAAAGCCTGCAAAAAAATCCAAGTAATCATTTTATTATAATTAAAAGAGGTTAATTAAATTAACCTCTTTAGTTTTGTATAGAGGTTTGAAGTGCAGATATATAATTCACGAGATAAGTCATATAAATCAATAATTTCGGCAATTGCAACAAATGAAAAATGCAAATTTCGTATTATAGTTCCAAGAGATGTGAAATGCTGCGGCGCGTGCCTTGCCATAACAAAGGAAAGTGAGCAAACAGCTTATTATAATATGTTTTGGGCAGGAATGTGCGGTGAGAATTTTGAATATTGGGAGCTTCATTTTTATGCCACCACACCGGGACTTTATTTTTACCATTTTGAGCTTGATACCCCTTGGGGCAAAAGCTATATTAAAAATGCAGGTGAGGGTAGGGGCGAACTTAATGCATTTTTGCCTGATTTTCAGCAAACCGTGTATGATGAAAATTTTGTCACACCTGACTTTTTAAAAGGTGGAATAATGTATCAAATTTTCCCGGATAGATTTTTTAAATCAAATCAAGAAAAGAAAAATGTGCCAACCACACGCGTTTTGCGCAAATGGGGCGATACTCCTTATTGGAATGAGGAGCAGATGAACGGTATTTGGAATAATGATTATTTCGGCGGTGACCTTAAAGGAATTGAAGAAAAATTACCTTATATTGCAGATTTGGGTGTCACCTGTATTTATCTGAACCCTATTTTTGAATCACATTCAAACCATAGATATGATACTGCCGATTATGAAAAGGTTGACAGCCTTTTAGGTGATGAAAATGACCTTAAGAGCCTTTGCAAAAAATCAAAGGAAAAGTATGGAATAAGTATAATACTTGACGGTGTATTCAGCCATACAGGTTGCGACAGCAGATATTTTAATATGTATAATCATTATAATGATGTGGGGGCATATAACAGCAAGCAAAGCCCATATTATTCATGGTACAAATTCATAAATTGGCCTGATGAATACCACTCCTGGTGGGGTATTAAGCTTTTGCCGGAAGTTATTGAAGAAGATGAAAGTTACAGAAATTACATTTGCGGTAAAAACGGAATACTGAAAAAATGGCTTAAATGCGGCATTGCGGGTTATAGGCTCGATGTTGCAGATGAATTGCCTGATATTTTTCTTGATGATTTAAGGAAATCCGTAAAATCGGAAAATCCTAATGCTATTATTATCGGCGAAGTGTGGGAGGATGCCACAAATAAATTTGCTTACGGGCAGAGAAGAAAGTATCTTCTCGGCGAAGAGCTTGACAGTGTAATGAATTACCCGTTTGCAGATGCGGTGTTGGACTTTGTTCGTTTTGCTAACGGTGACAGCTTTTTTAACAGCGTTATGTCAATAGTTGAAAACTATCCGCCGCAGGTATTAAGCGTGCTGATGAATCATATCGGAACTCACGATACCGTGCGAGCAATTACCCGCCTTGCAGGTGAAAATCCTGACGGACACGACAGAACTTGGCAGTTTGAGCATAATGCTCTTTCAAAATTCGATTATTTAAGGGGCGTTTCTATGATGAAAATTGCTTCCCTTATTCAGTTTACACTTCCGGGTGTACCGTCAATATATTACGGTGATGAAATCGGTATGCAGGGTATGAAAGACCCGTTTAACCGCGGATGTATGACTTGGAATGATGTAAACGATGAACTTTTGAAGTGGTATAAGCGTCTTGGGCAAATCAGGCACAGCTCAAAAGCTTTTATAAACGGTGATTTTGAAAAAGTTTATTGTGACGGAGGAGTTATTGCATATTCACGCAACTGCGAATCTGATAGTGTTTTGGTTGCAATAAATAATTCAAATGAAAGTAAAAAAATATTTGTCGGCACACAGTGGGATAATTCCTATTCGCTTTTCGATGAAATATGTGCTGACGGTTTTATAACTTTACCGCCTTATAGATATACTTTAGTTTCAAAACAAAATAAATAAAATAACCCCGCTGTTTTCTTTCGATATGAAAGCTAACAGCGGGGCTATTTTTTTTAATATAGCATAAATTATATATACTCAACATTTTCGCTTGATTTAAACATCATTATAAAAGGAATAATAAGCAATGCGCTTGCGATAAAAACACTTTTAACATCAAGATATTTTGTTACTACCGCACCCACAATTGCACCTATAACGAAAAACAGATTTATGCCATAATAGGTCAAGCTTCTTATTGCGATACTTTTATCTTTCTTGCTTATTCCTAAAAAAAGGAGTTCCGTACCGCTTCTTAAATTGCCGGTGCACATTGTTGTTGCAACGGTGTTACCGTTTATAACTCTGAAACTTTCAACTTGAAGTGAGCATACAAACGATACCATAACATTAACAAAGGTGTTGCCCTTGCCGCTTGGAATGAAACCGCATATTATCAGGATAATTATTTCTGCCAACACAATTATTTGTCGCCAGTGCATATGCGTGTTCTTTTTAAGTGTTGCCTTAATTACTTCGGAAATTAAGATGCCGAGTGCGAATGCAAGGATAGGCACAACATAATGTATTACCCTTTCAAAATCGCCCTTTGCAATATTTATACCCATAAGTACAATGTTGCCCGTTTGAGCGTTTGCAAATACACCGCCGCGCGTGATATATGTATAAGCATCAAGAAAGCCGCCGCAAAGTGCAAGCATTATGCCGAGTATGAAATTTTCACTCATTTGTTTTTCTTTGAATTTTTTATTTAATTCCATGTTAGAAATCCTTGTGTAAAATACATATGTTAAGCGGACGAAGTGTTTCCGTCCGCTCAAATCTTATATAAACGATGTTATACTCTTGCCACCATTTCACCGTATTCTTCTTTACTCTTTTTGATGAATTCTTCAACCTGTGTTGCACTTGGCATAGCGTCAGAGCAAGAATGTGCGCTGATGAGAATTGAGGCAGAAGCTGAGCCGAATTCAAGACATTCAATTATTTCTTTTCCTTGAAGCAAGCTGTAAAGGAAGGATGAACCGTAACCGTCACCGCCGCCGAAACCTTTAAGCTTAACAGCAGGGAATGGCTTGATAGAATAGAATTTACCGTCATTTGTATATGCGGTTGAACCCTCTTTACCGTGCTTGATAACGCAGATGGCCGCACCGAATGACTGCCAATATTTTGCAGATTCAGGGTCGGAATCTTTGACACCTACAATGCCTTCGGTTAAATCAAATTCTTCTCTCGAACCCATTATAATGTCGGCATTTTGTGCTACAAGGCTGTAATATACGGCGATTTCATCTTTTGAAGTCCAGGTGTATTCCCTGTAATCAATATCAAATACAATGCGAACATTATTCTTTTTTGCAAGCATCATAGCTTTAAGGCAAGCTTCTCTTGACGGTGATTTTGCAAGTGCTGTACCACTGATTACAATCGCTTTTGCCGATGCTATGTATTCTTCGTCTATATCTTCGGCAGCCAAACAAAAGTCTGCAACATTGTCACGATACATAAGTATGGATGATTTTTCTTTTGAAAGAATTTCCGTAAATGTAAGGCCGATACATTCACCGTTCTTTGCTCTTGTTACATGGCTTGTATCAATACCCTCTTTTTCAAAATAGTTAACTACAAAATCGCCGAATTGGTCATTGCTGACACATCCGCAAAAGCCTACTTTGCAGCCAAGCCTTGCAAGGCCTACTGCAATGTTTGCAGGTGAGCCGCCGACATATTTGTTGAAATTTGATGATTCGCTGAGCGGCATATACATATCTGTCGGATTAAAGTCGATAGCAATTCTGCCGATTGGAATAAAGTCAAGTGGCTTTGACATATCAAATTCTACATATTTCATAAATTTTACCTCTCATATATACAAATAATATTGTTAAGCTTTATTGTCTGTGCCGAAAATCAAAATGTGCTTTTTGGCATTTTGATAAGCACCATCAACTTCAGCACCCTGCAAATCATAGTATCCGCTTATTTCACCTTTTTCATAGGCAGATTTAACTGTATGCTCAACACTGTCAAAAGTAGCTGTTGCAATATTTATTTTTTTTATACCGGTATGCGCACAGCGTACAAAATCATCAGGTGTAATTCCTGTGCCGCCGTGCAGAACAAGCGGTAATTTTGTATTTTTTTCAACTTCTTCCAGTATATCAAATCTGAGCTTGGGTGTGCTTTTGTAATTTCCGTGTGCATTGCCTATTGCAATTGCAAGTGCATCAACACCTGTTTCTTTTTCAAATTTAACTGCGTCTTCAGGTTTTGTGCAGTTAATGGCAATGTCTTCGCTTCCGTCTTCAGAACCGCCTACGCAGCCTATTTCTGCTTCAACATCCGCACCGTATTTTTTAGCAAGTTTTATAACTTCTTTTGTAACTTTAATGTTTTCGTCAAGCTCCAAGTGTGAACCGTCAAACATAACAGAAGTAAAGCCAAGTTCAAGTGCTTGGCTGATTTTTTCCATGGTTTTGCCGTGGTCAAAATGGACTGCAACAGGTGTTTTGGCATATTTGGCACTTGCTACCATAAGCGGCCCTATAAGTTCAAGCGGACTTTGTTTGAGCCTGACTTCCGCTATTTGCAAAATAACAGGCGCATTAAGTTCCTCACTTGCTTTCAGTACACCAAGCACCATTTCCATATTTGCTACTGAAAATGAGCCAACAGCATAGTTGCCTTTTTGTGCATCGGCTAAAAGCTTACTCATGTTTACAAGCATATTATTTTTACCCTCTTAAAATAAAATGGGCGAGTTGACAGTAAGCCGAGTTCTGTCGTGGGCAATTATCTATCTAGTTGCAAAATTACTCTTGCAATCAAGCCATCCTTCGAAGTTATGTGTCGAGCAAACAACCCTTCAGTCGATGTTGCAGTGAATAGGGTTTACATGGCAGGGAATGTTTCCACCCCCTCGGTGAGCTCTTACCTCGCCTTTCCACCCTTACCTGCTAAATATAACAGGCGGTATATCTCTGTTGCACTTTCCCTAAGGTCACCCTCGGCGGCCGTTAGCCGTTATTCTGCTCTGTACTGCTCGGACTTTCCTCATACCGATAATTCGGCACGCAATTGCCAAGTCAACTCGCTTCTTCTATTTTAAGGTAATTTATTATTCATGTCAATATATTTTATAAAATGGTAGTTGAAATAGTTTTAAATATGTAGTATATTCTTTAGTAGAATTGGAGGCGATTGTATGCCACGCTTTGAAAATGAAGATTTTGACCCTAAAAAAAGAAGTAGGGAAGATATAGACAGAACAGTTCCTAAAGATGAAGATTATTATAATTATTCACCTATGGATGTTGACCTTAATTTTAATTCTAAAAAAAGAGACGATGTTGTAGTTGATAATCAGCGAAAAAACTCAAATTATGGGAATTATCAGCTTGATGATAAAGGCGATGTCACCTTTAAGAGTGAAACTATTGATGATTTCAGCAGAAGCGGCAGTCATTCAAAAGCTTTAAAGGGTAATTTTGCAAAGTCAAACAACAGCAGACCTAATCATCATTTTGATAACAAACCCGGTAAAAACAAAAGGCACAGCAGTAAAAATGGCAAGAAAGCAAAGGCTGTTTTGGCAGTTATTTTGGTGCTTGTTCTTATTATAGTAGGCTCGGTATTTCCGGTTCTTGCAAGAGTTAATTATGATGAGAAAAAAGAAGATAAGTATGTTACCGCAAGCGATTTGAAAAATGATTCGTCGGTTAAAAATATTCTTCTTTTAGGTGTTGATGCCAGAAATGGCGAAAATGCCGAGCAAACACGAAGTGATACTATGATGATTGTAAGCGTTGATTCAAAGCATCATTCTATAAAGCTTGTGTCGTTTCTTCGTGATACTTGGGTGTATATTCCGTCACTCGGGCATGAGCAAAGGCTCAATGCGGCATGCTCTGACGGGGGATATAAAAATGTAGTTGAAACTATTGAATATAATTTCGGTATAGATGTTGAAGGATATGTGGTAACCGATTTTGAAATGTTTAAGGTGCTGGTGGACAGCCTTGGCGGTGTTAAAATTGATGTTACCGAAAAAGAAGCTAAAGAAGTCACAAATCATCCGAAAAGATATGGCGATGTTACACTTGAATCCGGTAATAATAAACTTACCGGTGAGCAAGCACTTGCTTATTGCAGAATAAGGAAGATTGATACCGATTTTGTCAGAACTCAAAGGCAGCGTACGGTTATGAGTGCGATACTTAAAAAAGCACTCACAAATCCTTTTAAACTTTATAAAATGGCATATAACAGTGCACCGTATATTGAAACCGATTTATCAAAGGGTGAACTTATGGGGCTTGTGTCAAAAGCAGGTACTTGCGTATTTAATATTCACCAAACAAGCGTTCCTTTTGACGGAACTTGGGATTATGCAAATATTTGGGGCAACAGTGTTATTAAAATCAATACAGAAAAAAATAAGGACAAACTTATTGACTATATTTATAACTTATCTTCAGCCGATATTAAAGCACAGGAAAAATCAGATGAATAACAAAAAAGGCAACGAATTTTATTCGTTGCCCCAGCGTGTAGAAAAATGCAAATTATAAATTTCTACACGCTGGTAGACTTTGAGAAAGTGAGATAAATTTTGTATTTTGCGAGTGGGAGCTGTACGAGGGTACTGCCCCCGAGCAAAAGACAAAAAGCGCCAAAAGTGGCTTGAACGCAATGTTCAAGCCGCTTTTCTATAAACGCTGTTTATTGATTTTGTTTTGGCAAGAGCAACCTTTGCCATACGATATAACTCTATGACAATTATAATGCGGCGCGCTTTAGCCACTTTATCGACAGTCTGAGGCAACGAATTCTATTCGTTGCCTTTTTGTTTTTTATCATTTATCAAAAGAAGGATTGAACGCATAGTAATTTTTACTGTCAAGTTTATCCGTAACAAGCCTCAAGCCTTCACCGAAACGCTGGTAATGCACAATTTCTCTTTCACGCAGAAATTTAATAGGCTCAATAATATCAGGGTCGTCAACAAGGCGCAAAATGTTATCATATGTTACCCTTGCTTTTTGCTCTGCCGCCAAATTTTCATTTAGGTCGCCGATTGTGTCACCGGTTGATGCAATTGATGCGGCATTCCACGGTGAACCGCTTGCGGCAGTCGGGTAAACACCTGCTGTGTGGTCAACAAAATATGCCATAAAATTAGGATTTTTTTCAATTTCGTCTTCGGTTAAATTGCGGGTGAGCTGATGCACCATAGTGCCTATCATTTCAAGATGCCCTAATTCTTCCACACCGATGTCCGTCAATAAACCTTTAAGCTCCGGATACGGCATTGAATAGCGCTGTGAAAGATAGCGAAGTGAAGCGCCTAATTCACCCTGAGGCCCACCGTATTGGCTTATTATTATCGAAGCGGCTTTTGGGTTTGGGTGTTTAATATTGATTGGATATTGTAATTTTTTTATATAACTAAACAAATAATCAACTCCTTAAATTACTTGTTTATTCTATGAAAAAACAAATTGTTTGTTACACGGCGGCAAGAAATGCTATGGAAATGGAGCAAAAGAGAGCGGAAAATATCCGTAAGTAGTTTCTTGATATGCTTGATAATGCAAGCAATAATCTTTATAACGGTAAAAGAAGAGGAAATTTTGAAGATGTTAATTATGATAAGACATCCGAAGAAAAATACTCAAGATATGTAGATTATTCAGAATACCTGGAGCTTAAGCGTGAAAACAAGCACCTTAAGGAAGTTCAATCAATTGATGTTTTATATGCTGTAAACGAAAAAATAACCGCTTTGTTTTTGAAAAACAAGCGGTTATTTTTTAACACTTTTTGAGGCCGGCTGTCTATTCGATAAGCCATTTGTCTATATTTTTATTATCATAAAAAATTGATAAAGTATATAGTTGTTTTATAAGTTGTTTTTTGTTTTGAAATTATCTATTACGGTGTAATAACGCTCGTAAGCTTTTTTAACTGCATCTTCCCAGCTTATATAAATTTGGCTTTGAGCGTTTTTGCCCACTGTTTTGAGCAATTCCTTATTTTCCATAATTGTATTCAGTGTGTTTCTTATGGAATGTGCGCTTTCAACACATAAAAAGCCTGTTTTTCCGTCTTCCACACCTTCTGCCGCGCAACTGCCACGCACCAAAAGGCTTGGCGTTGCACAAGCTGCGGCTTCCCTTACAACTAATCCGTTTGTATCAAATGTTGAAGGAAAAAGAAGTAAATCCGAAATTCCGTAATATCCCAAAAGTTCGTTTCTGTCTAATATTTTTCCTGTCCAAATAACATAATCGAAAAGCCCGCATTTACGAATTTTCTTTTTAATGGCGTTTTCATCAGCACCGAAGCCGAGCATAATAAGCCTAAACTCTTTGCCTTCGTTTTTAAGCATTGCACAGGCATCAAGAATAAGTTCTATATTTTTGTACCAAATCATTCTGCCGGTGTAGATGAAAAGAGGAACATCATTTGGTATATTGTGCTTTCTTTTAATCAGTGCAATATCATCATCGCTTACATTGGTGACAGGTAAGTCGCAACCGTTAGGCATAACAACATAATCGCCTGTATAACCTACTTTTCTTAATGAATCTACCGTACCCTTACTCGTTACCCATACTTCGTCAGCCGCATTTATATTGTTGAGCAGGAAACGGTACGCAAAATCCCTTGCAGGTTTTGTAGGGATTCGTCTGTCAAAATCATATTCATATTTTGTGTGATATGTTAAAACGGTGGGGATTTTTTTCTTTTCAACAACGCGCCTGAAATAATAACTTGTAGCAAGCGGTGCGTGCGAATGAAGAATATCAAAATTCATATCAATAATATCTTGATGAAGCTGGTCTTTGAATGGCCAGCCTATACTGTAACCCTCTTTTGAGGGAACCCACCAGCTTTTATATCTGTAAATTTGATAATCGTATCTGTAATCAAGCTGATTTGGATTTTTAGGTGTTACAACTACTGCTTCACCGAATTTTTTGTTTATAATATCAGCATAGCTTTGTGCAACATTGCTGATTCCGTCGGTAGTGGGCGGAAAAGCATCTGTGCCGATAGCAATTTTTAGTTTTTTTCTGTTTTCCACTTTTTATGCTCCGTAAATAATATGATTTAAGTAAGTTTAGCATAAAAAAAGCAAATTGTAAACATTTAGCAGTTTATTTTATATTTATATAATAAAAAAATAAAATTCCACTTGATTAAGTTAATAAAATACTTTATAATATTTTTTGAATGTATATTTGGAGGAATGGATTATGTCGCAAACATATTCTGTTTCGCTTGAAAAGATAATTGATTTTCATAGGCTTGAAACGGTTTTTATGCCAAAATCTGCTGATGATATATTGATTACCACAAGTGAAATTAACCGTCCCGGCATTGTTTTAACAGGATATACCGATTATTTTGATTCGTTGAGAATTCAAATTCTCGGTTGGACTGAAATAGGCTTTATTCGCAGTATGAATGAAGAGGAAAGGGATAAGGCACTTGATTGCTGGCTTTCACTTCGCCCGGCTGCTGCAGTTGTTACAAGAGGCCTTGAAATACCGGATTATCTTTTAGAAGCGTGCAAAAAGCATGAAGTTCCGCTTCTTAAAACAGAGGAGGAAACTTCGCCGTTTTTGGCTGCTCTTATTGAATTTCTTAACACAGAACTTGCGCCGAGAATTACACGGCACGGTGTTTTGGTTGAAGTTTACGGTGAGGGTGTGCTTATCACAGGCGAAAGCGGTGCAGGTAAAAGCGAAACCGCAATTGAACTTATAAAGCGCGGCCACAGACTTATTGCCGATGACGCTGTTGAAATCAGAAAAATAAATGATAGAACACTGCGTGGCAATTCGCCGAGTAATATTCGCCATTTTGTTGAACTTCGCGGTATCGGCATCATTGATGCAAGGCGTATTTTCGGTATGGGTGCAGTAAAGCCAAGTGAGAAGATAGATATGGTTATTCAGCTTGAAGCTTGGGATTCCACCAAGGCTTATGACAGACTCGGGCTTGATAATGAATATGCGAATATTCTCGGTGTGAAAATACCTGCAATGACTGTTCCGATTACTCCGGGCAGAAACCTTGCTGTTATTGTTGAAACCGCGGCTATGAATAACCGCCAAAAGAAAATGGGTTATAACGCGGCTAAAGATTTAATGCTGAGTCTTGGGATGGATGATGTTCAGCCTGTTGACAGGGAAATTGAAATTTGGCAAAGTTAAGCCGAATTTTGCAGATATAAATTAAAATAAAGAGGTTAGAAAAATGTATACTATTGGTATTGATTTAGGTGGAACAAATATTGTTGCATCAGTTGTAGATGATGAATATAAGATTATCGGTACATCAAAAACTCCTACAAATGCACCAAGAAGTGCTGATGAAATTTTTGATGATATTTCCGAGGTTTGCGAAGAAGCAGTTAAAGCAGCAAACTTGACTATGGCTGATATTGACAGTGTAGGTATGGGTACACCGGGTACTGTAAACCAAGACGGTATTATTGAATTTGCAAATAACCTTGCATTTAATAATGTTCCGGCAAGAACTATGCTTGCAAAAAGACTTAACAAGCCTGAAGAAAAGATTTATATTGAAAATGATGCTAACTGTGCGGCACTCGGTGAGGCTTATGCCGGTGTAGGCAACGGTGCAAAGGATTTTGTGGCTGTTACCCTTGGTACAGGCGTAGGTTCAGGTGTTATTATTGACGGTAAAATCGTAAACGGTGTTAACTATGCCGGCGGTGAATGCGGCCATATGGTAATAGTTGTTGACGGGGAGCAATGCTCTTGCGGTCGTAAAGGTTGTTGGGAAGCTTATGCATCTGCAACCGCTCTTATCAGGCAGACCAAAAAAGCTATGGAGGAATATCCGGATTCACTTATGCACAAGCTTGCTAAAGAAGAGGGCAAAGTATCAGGCAGAACTGCATTTGACGCTATGCGACTTGGCGATATTGCAGGTATTAAAGTGGTTGATGATTACATCAAATATGTTGCTTGCGGACTTATCAATATCGTAAACGCACTTCAGCCTGAAATCATTTGTATCGGTGGCGGTATTTGCAACGAGGGCGAAACACTTATGAAGCCTCTTCGCCGCTTTGTTCAGTCTGAAAGATATTCTATCCACAGTAAAATTCAAACAAAGATTGTTAAAGCTGAGCTTGGCAATGACGCAGGTGTTATCGGTGCGGCTATCCTCGGCAAAGTAAAATAATAATTCGGTGATATATTGAAGCAGTTAATTGAACTATGTAAAAAATTTAATTGCAAGTATCTTGAAAATGAAAAAATGAGCCTTCATACCACCTTTAAAATAGGCGGTAATGCAAGGCTTGTTGTTTATCCGCAAAATGAAGAGCAGATTGGTGAATTTGTGAAATGCGCAAAAAGTGAGAAAGTCAGGCTGATTGCTATCGGCAACGGCTCAAATCTTCTTGTGGATGACGGCGGAATAGATGCTTGCGTTTTAATACTCGGCGAGCCGTTTTCGGATATTAGGCTTATTGATGATGAAACTATATATGCAAAAGCGGGTGCAAAGCTGATTTCACTTTGCCGCTTCGCTTATGAACATTCACTTTCGGGGCTTGAATTTGCCTATGGTATTCCCGGCTCGGCAGGTGGTGCGGCATTTATGAATGCCGGTGCGTACGGCGGCGAGATGAAAGATGTGCTTTATAAATGTGAGCATATTGATAATGACGGAAATGTCGGCTCACTTGAAAAGGATGAACTGAAACTTTCGTATCGTCACAGTGTGTATTATGATAATGATTGCATTATTACAGGTCTATATTTAAAACTAAAAAAGGGCGAGCGTGCCGAAATAAAGGCTAAAATGGATGACTTTATCAGGAGAAGAAGGGATAAGCAACCGCTTGAATATCCGTCGGCAGGTTCAACTTTTAAGCGACCTGAGGGGTACTTTGCAGGCGCTCTTATTGAAGAATGCGGACTCAAAGGCAAAAGCGTAGGTGGCGCACAAGTCAGCGTTAAGCACGCGGGCTTTGTTATAAATAAAGGCGGTGCAAGCTGCCAAGATGTGCTTGATTTGTGCAAGCATTGCAGTGATACGGTGTTTAAAGAAAAAGGCGTAAAGCTTGAAATGGAAATCAGAGTTACAAAATAAATCAAGAGGTAAAATATGGACAGCAGTAAAGAACTTATAATTATAACAGGAGTAAGCGGTGCAGGTAAGTCATCGGCAATGGCATTTATGGAAGACGCAGGATATTATTGTATTGATAATATGCCACCGGAGCTTATGTCTACCTTTGTATCGCTACTTGCAAATAACAGCGAATACTATCCAAAGGTTGCAATGGTTGTAGATATTAGGTCAGGCTATGTATTTGAAAAAATCATCGCAAGTATTGATAGTGTTGAGCAGTATGGCTACACTTGTAAAATTGTATACCTCGATATAAATGATACCGAAGCGCTTAAGCGATATAAGCTTACACGCAGAAAGCATCCTTTTGCAGATAAGTTTAACGGTAATATTCAAAATGCTCTTGATTATGAAAGGGAGATTTTGGCTCCGTTAAGACTTAAGGCAGACCATATTATTGATACATCAGGCATTGATACACACCAGCTTCGTGCAAGGCTTACAGAACTTCTTATGGGGGATGCCAAGGAGTATATGAATATTCACTGTATGTCTTTCGGCTTTAAATACGGTGTGCCTAATTCTGCAGATTTTGTAATTGATGTAAGATGCTTGCCAAACCCATATTGGAATGAAAAGTTGCGTAATAAAACAGGGTTAGATAAAGAAGTAAGCGATTTTGTATTTTCATTTGACGAGTCAAAAGAATTACTTAAAAAGCTTATTGATTTTCTTGATTTTCTTAATCCTCTTTATATCAGAGAGGGCAAGAGCCAAATCGTTTTTGCAATTGGCTGTACGGGCGGTAACCACAGAAGTGTGGCATTTGCAGAAGCGTTGAAAGAATATTTTTCAAAAAAATGGGATAATGTAACAGTAAGTCACAGGGATATAAACAGAAAGTAATGTTAATGTCATTTTCACAGCAGGTAAAAAGCGAATTATTAAAAATTGAATATGAAAGTACTTGTTGCGAAAAAGCAATGCTTTACGGAATGTGCATTTTCGGTAAAACTTTTTCGAGTTACGGAGTCGGAATTCAAACCGAAAATAAAGAAATCGCAGTCAGATATTCAAAACTTGTTGAAAAGTATTGCAATATTAAATGCGAAGTTAAAACATCACCGCTTGGTAAAAGTCATACCGTTATGATAAACGATAAATCGAATTGCGATAAAGTGCTTGGCTTTTTCGGCCATGAAAGCAAAGGCAGTTTGAAAATAAATCACTCTAATTTTGATTGCGAAAATTGCCAAAAGGCTTTTTTAGCGGGTGCATTTTTATCTTGCGGTACTGTTTCAGACCCTAATAAAGATTATCATTTGGAATTTACGGTCCCTTTTTTAAATTTATCAAAAAGTCTTGTTACTCTTTTGGGAGAAATAGACTTTTCCCCTAAAACAGCTAACAGAAAAGGGTATAATATAGTATATTTTAAAGACAGCGAAGCTATTGAAGATTGCCTTTATATTATGGGTGCGAGTTCATCAATGTTTGATATGATGAATGTTGAAATTGTGAAAGACCTTAGAAATAAGGCTAACAGAACGGCAAACTGTGAGGCGGCGAATATAGAAAGAACTGTTAAAGCGAGCTGGGAACAGAGCGCGGCTATTGAAAAAATAGAGGAGAAAAAAGGTTTAGATTTCCTTAAACCGGACCTTAAAGATATGGCACTTTTAAGGCAGGAAAATCCGGAAGCGTCGCTTGCAGAACTGTCTAAAATCAGTGGGCTTTCACGCTCCGGTGTTAATCACAGGCTGAAAAAAATAGTAGAAATAGCTAAGGAATTATAAAAAAGGAAGATAATATGTTTACTCATTTGCACACACATACAGAGTTTTCTTTGCTTGACGGTGCTTGCCGTATCAGGCAACTTGTGGCGCGTGCAAAGAGCCTTGGAATGCAGTCTCTTGCAATTACCGACCACGGTAATATGTACGGGGCTGTTGATTTTTATAAAGCGTGTAAAAACGAGGGCATTAAGCCTATTATCGGGTGCGAAGTTTATGTTGCACCGAGAATGAGATTTGATAAAGACAAGGTGCTTGATAAGGAATACAATCACCTTATTCTGCTTTGTAAAAACGAGCTGGGATATAAAAACCTTATTAAAATGGTATCAAAAGCATATACCGAGGGCTTTTATTTTAAGCCGAGGATTGACCACGAGCTGCTTGAAAAATATCACGAGGGGTTAGTATGCCTTTCAGCCTGCCTTGCAGGTGAAGTGCCGCAGGCTCTTCTTCAAAAAGATTATGATAAAGCGGTTAGAATTTCAAAGTGGTATAACGAACTTTTCGGGCAGGGAAATTATTATCTTGAACTGCAAAATCACGGAATAAGCGAACAGGCAATAGTATGCGAAGGGTTAAAGCGTATTTCAAGGGAAACGGGTATACCGCTTGTTGCTACAAACGATGTTCATTATATAGAAAAGCAAGATGCAAAAATACAGCAGGTGCTTATTTGCATTGCTACCAATAAAACCATCGGTGATGATACCGGGCTTGAATTTCACGCAGATGAATTTTACCTTAAAACCGAACAGGAAATGCGTGAAATTTTTGCTGATACTCCACAGGCAATTGATAATACTCAAATTATTGCGGATATGTGCAATTTTGATTTTGAATTTGGGCATACGAAATTGCCTTATTATGAAACACCCGATAATATGAACCATTTTGAATATTTCAAAATGCTTTGTATGCAGGGTATGAAAAAAAGATACGGGCAAAATCCGCCTAAAGAATATTATGACCGACTTGATTATGAGCTTGAAACGGTTGAAAAAATGGGATATACGGATTACTATCTGATCGTTGCCGATTTTGTTTCATTTGCAAAAAGTAAGGGTATTCCCGTAGGTCCGGGCAGAGGCTCGGGTGCAGGCTCAATTGCGGCTTATTGTATGGAAATAACCGATCTTGACCCGATGAAGTATAATCTGCTTTTTGAGCGATTTTTAAACCCGGAGCGCGTATCAATGCCTGATTTTGATATAGATTTTTGCTATGTCAGAAGGGGCGAAGTTATTGATTATGTAACGCAGAAATACGGTGCAGACCATGTGGCACAAATCGTTACTTTCGGTACACTTGCCACTAAAGCTGCAATCAGGGATGTAGGCAGGGCGATGGGTATGCCTTATGCTGCTGTTGACGCTGTTGCCAAGCTTGTGCCAAATGATTTTCATATTACTATTGAGCAGGCTGTAAATAAATCAAAAGAGCTTTCATCCCTTATGAAAGAAAATGCGCAGATAAACGAACTTATAGAAACCGCAAAAAAGGTGGAGGGTATGCCGAGAAATACATCCACCCACGCGGCAGGTGTAGTAATTACTCATGACCCGGTCAGTTCGTATGTTCCGCTTGCTACTAATGACGGTGTTCCCGTAACGCAGTATATTATGACTTCTCTTGAAGAACTCGGGCTTTTAAAAATGGACTTTTTGGGGCTTCGTACACTTACTGTAATAGATAATGCAAGTAAATCTGCCGGTATTGATATAAACAATATTGCTATTGATGATGAAAAAGTGTACAAGCTGTTTGCAAATGGGCAGACAGAGGGTGTATTTCAGTTTGAATCAAGCGGAATGAAGCGTATGCTTATGAATTTGAAGCCGACAAGGCTTGAAGATTTAATTGCCGCTACTTCACTTTACCGCCCCGGCCCTGCAAATCAAATTGACACTTTTGTTGAAAATTCGCATAATCCTGAAAAGGTGAAGTATTTAACCGATAAGTTAAAGCCTATACTTGAAAATACTTATGGCTGCATGGTTTATCAGGAACAGGTTATGCAAATTTTTCGCGAGCTTGCAGGATATTCGTATGGCAGGGCGGATATTGTGCGCAGGGCAATGAGCAAAAAAAAGCTTGATGTAATGGAAAAAGAGCGTACAGCATTTATATTCGGATGTGAAGAAAACGGTATTGATAAGACAGTCGCAAACACTATTTTTGACCAAATGTCTGAATTTGCAAAATATGCTTTTAATAAATCGCATGCGGCTTGCTATGCGCTTGTGGCTTACAGAACAGCATATTTAAAATGCTACTGCCCGGCTGAATTTATGGCTGCTTTAATGACTTCGGTGCTTGACCAATCAAATAAAATTGCAAGATACACGGCTGAATGTAAGCGCCTTGGTATCAGGCTTGCACCGGCTGATATAAATACTTCAATGCAGGGCTTTACCGCAAATAAAAAAATTATAAATTACGGCCTTTTGGGTATTAAAAATGTCGGCAAAGAATTTGTTGATGATATTGTAAAGGAAAGAAAAAACGGCGAATTTAAAGATTTGCCCGATTTCTGTATGCGCTTGCAGGGCAAGCATTTTAACCGTCGTGCAGTTGAAAGCTTGATTAGATGCGGCGCTATGGACTGCTTTGATTTAAACAGGCGGCAAATGCTTCAGGCTTTACCGTCAATTGCTGCAAATATTGAAAATTACAGGCAACGCACTCAATACGGGCAGGTCGGCTTTTTTGAACTCGGCGGTAATGATTCGCCGCTTGAATTTGATGTTCCTAATGTAGATGAATTTCCTAAAGCAGAGTTGCTTAAAATGGAAAAAGAAATGACCGGTCTTTACCTTTCAGGTCACCCTATGGATAAATATACCGAACTTTGCGAAAAATTCGGCTTTGCTAATATAGGCGAACTTTTGGAAAGTGCAAATGACAGTATGAGCGTGTATAAGGATAAATCATTTGTTCGTACCTGCGGTATTATAAACCATATTACAACAAAGCAGACGAGAGCAGGTTCATCAATGGCATTTGTTACTATTGAGGATTTGTATGGCTCAATTGAAGTTATTGTTTTTGCCAAAACGCTTGAAAAATATTCGCAATATCTTTATGTCGGAAGTGTTATAACCGTGTCGGGCAACCTTTCACTTGAAGAAGAAAAGGATGCAAAAATACTTGCGTATTCTATCGGCACAGCACCGTCAAATGCGGATTTTGAAAATGGAAAATATAAAAACGATAATGTTTCAAATAATAAAGAAACAAAAAGTGAACCGCATAAAAAGAAAAAAGTCGCACTGTATTTGCGCTTTAAAAATGAAAATGATGAAAATATTATTTTGGCGAAAAGAGTTACTGATATTTTTGACGGTAACATTCCTCTATATTTTTATTATACTGATGATAAGCGGTATGTTCTTCAGCCGAGGGAATGTTTTGTAGAAGTTAACAATACAGAATTAAAAGAACTTAAAAGGATTCTTGGTGATGAAAATGTCGTATTTGTTCACTAATTTAACGACAATACTTGACTTTTTTTGCCAAAACATATAAAATAATAAAGATTATGGTTAGTAAATTTTAGGCTATATTATATATAGGAGGACATAATTATGAAAACAATTGCGGTATTAACAAGCGGTGGCGACGCACCGGGTATGAATGCGGCTATTCGTGCAGTTGTGCGCACAGCCTGCGTAAACGGAATTAAAGTATATGGTGTAATCCGTGGATACAACGGTCTTATCAACGGTGATTTCATCGAAATGGACCTTAGAAGTGTATCTGATATTATCAATCGCGGCGGTACTATCCTTTATTCTGCCCGTTCAGTTGAATTTGCTACTGAAGAGGGTATGAGAAAAGCTATTCGTACCTGCCAGGAACACGGTATTGAAGGTGTTGTAGTTATCGGTGGTGACGGTTCATTCCGTGGTGCAAGAGACCTTAGTGAAAGGGGTATTCCTTGCGTAGGCCTTCCGGGTACTATTGATAATGATATTGCTTGCTGTGATAACACAATCGGTTATGATACCTGCCTTAATACTATTATGGAAATGGTTGACCGTGTTCGTGATACAAGTGAATCACATGACAGATGTACAGTAGTTGAAGTAATGGGTAGAAAGGCAGGCTATCTTGCACTTAATGCAGGTATTGCTTGCGGTGCAACTTCAATTCTTATTCCTGAAATCGAATATGATATTCAGGAGCATATTATTGAGCGTATGGAAAAAACTCAAAGAACAGGTAAAAAGCACTTCATTATCATTGTTGCCGAGGGTGTAGGTGTTGATGTTCAGGAACTTGCAAAAGAAATTGAAGCAAAAACAGGCGTTGAATCTCGTGCTTGTATTCTCGGCCATATTCAGCGTGGCGGTTCACCTACTGCAAAGGATAGAGTTCTTGCTACTCGTATGGGTAACTATGCAGTTAAGCTTCTTATGAACAATATCGGCAACCGTGTTGTAGCTGCTCAAAAAGAAGATGTAGTTGATTACGATATTTTTGAAGCTCTTAATATGAAGAAGACAATTGATATGAATCTCTATGATATAGCACACGAGGTTTCAATCTAACGCTTATAAAATAATGTATGGCAGGTTTGCTTTGCCGATAATCAGCTCTTGATTTCAAGGGCTGATTTTTTTCTTGACTTTTGCATTTTGATTTGATATAATCAACGCAATTTGAACAACTGAATATTAGGTAAATATTGGAAACGCACATTCTCCGTAATGATAACGAACAACACATTTTATTTGAGTTGAATTTATTATTAAGGAGATTTTTTTTATGCCAAAAACAAAGTTTCAAGATTTTATTTTCACAATCATAATGGTAATCGTTATGGTTTATGCAATGGTTTGCTACAATATTGCCTTTGATAAAGGCGGTATGTCAAGCGATATTTTTCTTTTAGCATTGCACGAGCTTCCTATTATGGGTGCTGTCGGCTTTGTGCTTGAATTTTTCGCTGTGGGCAAGCTTTCCCAAAAGGTGACCTTTAAGCATTTTGACCCAAAAAATACAAATCCTTTCGTAATTACCGTTATGATTTCAAGTGTTACGGTTGCTTTTATGTGTCCGCTTATGAGCTTTATTGCAAGTATTCTTTTCGGATTTCAGGATGCGGAGCATATTGTTCCTAACTTTTTGCAAATTTGCGTGCGTAATTTTCCTATGGCTCTTTTCTGGCAACTTTTTTATGCAGGTCCGTTAGTACGCTTCATATTTCGCTTGATTTTCAAAAAACAATTAAAAGAAGATAAATAATTAAAAATACTTATTAAAAATCCGTCAATAATATATTTGGTGATAGTGTTCGTTTACACTATCACAAATTATATTGACCTCAAAATTTGCTTTTGCATAATTTTGAGATGTCTAAATTTCCATTATACGCCTTATCCGACTGCAATAGGGCGTGTATTCAAAATTACTTGTAGTCGGAAAGGCTATGGAAATTATGAAAAAAGCCATTCGTATTATTGACGGAATTTTTGCGTTATGCCTTATAATAATTTATTCATTTATAGTTTTCGGAAATATTGTTTTGCCGGATAAGATAGAAGCATATTCGACTAAAAAAATTGAATATAAAAGTGTATATTCGGTTGAAAACAATTCTTTATACCAGGTTGATTACCAAAATAACAGCAAGGTTTCGCCTGTTGAAAATGATATTAAGCTTTTGGGTATTATCCCGGTTAAAACAACAAGCATTATTCAATCAAAACCTAAAAAAGTAAGTGTAAGCGGTGAAAGCTTTGGAATTAAGCTTTATACGGACGGGGTAATTATTGTTGGTATTCGTGATGTTGAAACGGATAAGGGCAAGTGCAATCCGGCAAAGGAAGCAGGACTTGAAAAAGGCGATATTATTATAGAAATTAACGGTAAAAAAGTATATTCTGCCGATTCTGTTACAGATATATTGAATGATAATAACGGCAAAGATTACAAAATTACCGTTAAAAGAAACGGTAATTACAAAGAGTTTTTGCTAAAGCCGGCTTATTCATCAAGCCAGGGGTGCTACAAGGTTGGCTTGTGGGTTAGAGATTCCACAGCAGGTGTAGGCACAATAACTTATTATGATAAATCAAATAATACCGTTTCGGCTTTAGGACATCCTATAACGGATGTTGATACTAACGAAATAATGCCGATTTTAGACGGTGAAGCCGTTAGGGCAACCGTTACCAAAATTTATAAAAGCAAAGCGGGTGAAGCAGGTTCGCTTTGCTGTGAATTTACAAATGATATAATAGGCACGCTTAAAAAGAATTGCCAAAGCGGAATTTACGGTAAATATACCTGCACGCTGAAAAACACTTATGAATATGAAGTAGCTTCGCCAAATGAAATTGTGAGAGGACCGGTGCAAATCCTTTGCACAATAGATTCAGGCAAGGCAAAGTTTTATAACGCACAGATAAGTCGCATTTCATACCGTGAAAATAAAAAAGGCAAAAATATGGTGGTTAAAATAACAGATGAACGCCTGCTTGAAAAAACAGGCGGAATTGTGCAGGGAATGAGCGGCTCGCCCATTATTCAAAACGGAAAGCTTGTGGGCGCACTTACACATGTTATAGTGGATTCGCCGGAAAAAGGCTATGCGATATTTGCGCAGGATATGGTTGATGAATTATAACTTACTCGTCAATCCTAATATATAATCTGAACTGACATTATAATATTTGCAAAGTGAAATGATGTGCCTTATCGGCATTTCGTTTTCACCTTTTTCGTATCTGGAATAAACCTGCTGTGTTGTACCCAGATAATCTGCAATTTCCTTTTGCGTTTTGTCATTATCTTCCCTGAGTTCTCTGATTATTTCATTATATGATTTCATATCTAATCTCCTTGTAATAATATTTACAAGGTTGATTTTAATATACACCACATTAAGTGTATTGACATTACACCTAATGTGGTGTATTATTTATTTGGACACAGTCCTAAAATATATAAAAAGAGGTAAAAGTATGAAAAAATTAACAAGTATTTTGCTGTCGGCAATAATTATGCTTACGGCAGTAGTGGGTTTCGATTTAACTGCGTATGCAGGTGCAGGCTCTCATGACACAACGGCCAATGCTAAGAGTTACACACTCGGCACTACAACAACAGGCTATTTCTCTTCTAATGACAATATTGACTTTTTAAAAGTTGATGTACCGCAGTCAGGCAGGATTGATTTTACAATGGAAGATTCCGATGATGGTTATTATATAAGGATTTATTCATCAAAAAATTTAGATGATTATGTTAATTCAGATGTAATAAGTATATCTTACAATTCTAATTTAGGTAAAGCCTATGGCACCGATTATATTTATTTAGTAGCAGGAACATATTATTTTAGGGTATGCTCTAATAATTATAATCAAAGCAGTAATTATACACTAACTACTTCATTCACTTCTGCTAATGAGAGCTTCCCTGAAAGTTTAGATGTTAATAACAATATTATAGGGAATGCTAATCCTATTTCACTTGATACAACATATAACGGTATGTTAGGTGAAAACGATGATGTAGATTTTTACAAATTTAATGTTACCACTGATGCGGTTACTGTTAATTTGAAATCAGAAAAAGTACTTTCATTTTGTATTTATACTTTAACGGGTGAAGAAGTTACTTCAACCTATTATTCTGATTTTAATAGTTCAACAAATACAGCCACAACTTCGGAAACAATTTCGCTTTCAAACGGTACTTACTGTTTAAAATTATGCCGTGGATATTATGATAAATGTTTCTACTCATTCTCAATCAATTCACCACATCAGCACAGTTATAACTATGCTTATACAGTAAAATCTACATACACATCGCAGGGATATGATGTATATACCTGTTCGTGCGGTGCTTCTTACACAACAAATTATAAAGCTGTTAAAAAGCTTGGTAAAGTTAACCTTAAATCCGTTTCTTCCGCAAGAAAAAGACATACAATCAAAGCATCTTGGGATAAAAAATCAGGTGCAAACGGTTACCAAATTTATTATTCAAGAAATAAGAATTTCAAAAAAGTTTCAGCTAAAAAGATTGTAAAGGGCGGTAAAAAAACTTCATATGTGGGCAAGAACTTTACAAAGGGTAGAAAGTATTATGTAAAAGTGCGTGCATACAAAAATGTAAACGGTCAAAAAGTTTACGGTAAATGGTCAAATGTAAAAAGTGTTAAGTGTAAATAAGAATAATTTTAAGGATCGTCGGTTCGGGCGATCCTTATTTTTTTATTGTGCAGTTTTGACGAAATTTTGCGTTGGTTTTTGTTAAAATATACAAAATTCGGAAAAACGAAAAAATATCAAAAAAATATAAAAAAAGTGTTGACAAGCAGGGCTTTATAATATATAATAAACGAGCGTGTGAACGGGGTGTATTATATAAATATATAATATATCAGTGATTCACCATAGATATGCGATGATGTATGAGGTTGCGTCATAACCCACGACGGTAATTCATACGGAGTATGTCCGATTTTAAACCGGGCGAAACGAAGATGATTTGTAATCATCTGAACCGATAGGAAACTACAAGCTGTGACTTGCGAACGCAGATTTTCTGTGTATTCGTTCCTTATGCCCGAATGATGTTTTTTCATTCGGTTTTATTTAAAGAGAGGTTTGAAACACACGGAAGCGTGGTTGAAATATCGGTACTCGCACCATAATTTTTCAGGGAGGAAATAAAATGGCAGCAAGTAAAGTGAAGATTCGAATCAGACTTAAAGGCTATGATCACAGTTTAGTTGATCAGGCTGCTGAGAAGATTGTTGACACTGCAAAGAGAACAGGCGCACAGGTTAGCGGTCCTATCCCTCTTCCGACAGAGATTGAAAAGGTAACAATCCTCAGAGCTGTTCACAAGTATAAGGACAGCCGTGAGCAATTCGAACAAAGAACACACAAAAGACTCATCGACATTCTCAGACCTTCAAACAAAACTGTTGAAGCTTTGACAAGTCTTGAGCTCCCAGCAGGCGTTGAGATTGAAATCAAGCTCTAATCGCAGCTGAGGTCATGTTGGGGAAACCCAACCAATAACCAAAAGGAGGAAATAAACATGAAAAAAGGTCTTATCGGCAAGAAGATTGGCATGACTCAGATCTTTGACGAAGCAGGCAATGTAGTTCCTGTAACAGTAGTTGAAGCCGGTCCTTGCACAGTAACACAGATTAAGACAATGGAGAATGACGGCTATGAAGCAATCCAGGTTGGTTTTGGTGATGTTAAGGTATCACGCGTAAACAAGCCAATGAAGGGTCACTTTGATAAAGCTGATGTAGCTCCAAAGAAAACACTTAAAGAATTCCGTCTTGATAGCATTGATGGCATTGAGGTTGGTAACATCCTTAAGGCTGACACATTTGAAGTTGGCGAAGTTGTTGATGTTAAGGGAACAAGCAAGGGTCACGGAACAGCCGGTGCTATTAAGCGTTGGAACTTCTCAAGACTCAGAATGACACACGGTACAGGTCCTAACCACCGTCACGCAGGTTCACTCGGCGCTTGTTCAAGCCCTTCAAGAGTATTCAAGGGTAAGAAGATGGCAGGTCACTACGGTCACGAAGCAGTAACAGTTCAAAACCTCAAGATTGCTAAGGTTGATGCAGAAAACAATCTTATCGCAATTAAGGGTGCTATCCCTGGTCCAAAGGGCGGAATTGTTGTAATCGCAGACGCAGTTAAAGCTTAACGAAAGGAGAGATAAGTAATGGCACAGGTTCAGGTTTATAACCAAGAAGGTAAGAAAACCTCAAAATTAGAACTTGCAGATTCAGTATTCGGCATTGAGCCAAACGAATATGCAATGCATCTTGCAGTTGTTAGCTATCTTGCTAATCAGCGTCAAGGCACACAGTCAACTCTCACTCGTTCAGAAGTTAGCGGTGGCGGTGCAAAGCCTTGGAGACAGAAGGGTACCGGTAGAGCTCGTCAGGGTTCAACAAGAAGTCCACAGTGGACACACGGCGGTATCGCTCTTGGCCCAAAGCCAAGAAAATATACAGTTAACCTCAACAAGAAGGTTAAGAGACTCGCTATGAAGTCTGCACTTTCAACAAAGGTTGCAGAAGGCGAAATGATGGTTGTTAATAAGGTTGAGTTCGACGGCATTAAGACAAAGAATGTTGTTGCAATGCTCAAGGGCCTTAAGGCAGCTAAAAAGACTCTCATTATTACAGCAGAGAGCAATGAACAAATTTACAAGAGCGCTCGTAACATCGAAGGTGTTAAGGTAGCTACTGTAAACACACTTTGTGTTTATGACATCCTTAACTGCGATTCTTTCGTAGTTCTTAAGGACGCAGCAAAGAAGATTGAGGAGGTATATGCATAATGAGAACAGCTCAGGATATTATTCTTAAGCCTATCATCACTGAAGAATCAATGATGGGTATTATGACTAAGAAATATACCTTCAAGGTTGCAAAAGATGCAAACAAAATCGAAATCGCTAAGGCTGTTGAATCTGTTTTCCCTGGCACAAAGGTTGCTAAGGTAAACACAATGAATGTAAGAGGCCAGAAGCGTCGTCAGGGTATGCACGAAGGCTACACTCCATCTTGGAAGAAAGCAATCGTTACTCTTACAGAAGATTCAAAGGAAATTGAATTCTTCAACGATATGATGTAATCACAACCTATATATAATTAGTATATAACATAAAGTATTTCGGATGATGAGGTATGAAAGGTGCCATCCTTTCGCAAAGTTATCCGGAAAGGAGAAAAATAATGGCAATTAAGAATTACAAGCCTACCACTCCTTCACGCAGAAATATGTCAGTAACTGATTATTCTTCACTTTCAAAGGTTGCTCCTGAAAAATCTCTTCTTGAGCCTCTCAATAAGAAGTCAGGTCGTAACTCTTACGGAAGAATTACAGTTCGTCATCGTGGTGGCGGAAACAGAAGAAAATATCGTGTAATCGATTTCAAGAGAAACAAGATTGATATGCCTGCAACTGTTAAGACTATTGAATATGATCCAAACAGAAGCGCACATATCGCTCTTATTCAGTATGAAGACGGTGTAAAGAGCTACATCACAGCTCCTGAAGGTCTTAAAGTTGGCGATACTGTTATGGCAGGTCCTAACGCAGACATCGTAGCAGGTAACGCTCTTGCACTTAAGGATATGCCTGTTGGTACAATCGTTCACAATGTTGAACTTTATCCTGGAAACGGCGCACAGCTTGCTCGTTCAGCAGGTAACAGCGCACAGCTTATGGCTCTCGAAGGTCCATATGCACTTCTTAGACTTCCTTCAGGCGAGCTTAGAAATGTACCAAGAGATTGTATGGCAACAGTTGGTGTTGTTGGTAACACTGACCATGCAAATGTTAAGATTGGTAAAGCCGGTCGTAAGCGTAACATGGGTTGGAGACCAACAGTTCGTGGTTCTGTAATGAACCCTAATGACCACCCTCACGGTGGTGGTGAAGGTAAATCACCTGTCGGCCGTCCGGGTCCTTGCACTCCTTGGGGCAAGCCTGCACTTGGCTATAAGACACGCAATAAGAAGAAGGCATCTAGCAAGATGATCGTTCGCCGTCGTAACGGTAAATAAGAAGAAAGGAGAAGATTAACTAATGAGTAGAAGTACAAAAAAAGGTGCTTATGTAGAAGACAGCCTTTATAAGAAAGTAGAAGCTCTTAATGCTTCAGGCGACAAGCAGGTTATCAAAACTTGGTCAAGAAGTTCAACAATCTTCCCTGAATTCGTAGGACACACATTTGCTGTTCATGACGGAAGAAAGCATGTTCCTGTATATGTTACAGAGGATATGGTTGGACACAAGCTCGGTGAATTCGCACCGACAAGAACATTCAGAGGCCATGCCGGCTCAAAGACATCTAAGTAATCGGAAGGAGAATTATTATGGAAGCAACAGCTAAAGCAACTTATGTCCGTATCTCCCCTCGAAAGGTGCAGATTGTTCTTGATCTTATCAGAAATCAGCCTACCGATAAGGCTATGGCTATTCTTCAGTACACACCGAAGGCTGCTTGCGAACCTGTATTGAAGGTTCTTAAGTCAGCAATCGCAAATGCTGAGAACAATAATAATATGGACACATCAAGATTAGTAGTAAGCTACTGCAATGCAACAGCAGGTCCTACTCTTAAGAGAATTCAGGCAAGAGCACAGGGCAGAGCTTACAGAATCAATAAGAGAACATCACACATCACAATTACCGTTAAGGAATTGGAAGACTAAGCGAGGAGGAAAGTTAAATGGGACAGAAATGTAATCCAACCGGTTTAAGAATCGGCGTTATTAAGAACTGGGACTCTCGCTGGTATGCAAAGAAGGGCGAGTTTGGTGATACACTTGTAGAGGACTACAAGCTTCGTAATTACCTTCTTGAATCTCTTCACGGTGCAGGTGTTCCAAAAGTAGAAATTGAAAGAGATGCTAAAAGAGTTAGAATCAACATTCACTGCGCAAAGCCAGGTATGGTTATTGGTAAGCAGGGTGCTGAAATCGAAAAGCTCAAGGCAGTTTGTGCAAAGAAGCTCGGCAAAGATGCTAACGAAGTTTTCATCAACATCGTTGAAATCAAGCAGCCGGACCTCAATGCAACACTCGTAGCACAGTCAGTTGCTCAGCAGCTTGAAAGACGTGTATCTTTCAGAAGAGCAGTTAAGGGTGCTATCAGAAATACAATGAGACTTGGCGCTCGTGGTATTAAAATTATGGTTTCAGGTAGAATCGGCGGTGCTGAAATCGCTCGTTCAGAAACTTATAAAGAGGGTACAATTCCACTTCAAACAATTCGTGCTGACATCGACTATGGTTTTGCAGAAGCAAACACAACTTACGGTAAGATTGGTGTTAAGACATGGATTTACCAGGGCGAAGTACTCCGCGAATCTCGTAATAAGAGAAGAACAAATCGTAGAGAAGGGGGAAGAAAGTAATGCTTTTACCTAAGCGTGTAAAACACAGAAAGCAGCATAGAGGTCGTATGACCGGTATGGCTACTCGAGGCAACAAGGTAACTTACGGTGAATTCGGTTTGCAGACAACTGAGCCTGCATGGATCACAGCAGCACAGATTGAAGCTGCCCGTATCGCAATGACACGTTACACAAAGCGTGGCGGTAAAGTATGGATCAAGATATTCCCTGATAAGCCGATTACAGCAAGACCTGCTGATACCCGTATGGGTAAAGGTAAAGGTAATGTTGACTACTGGGTAGCAGTAGTTAAGCCGGGCAGAGTTATGTTCGAGCTTGGCGGTGTTGACGAAGTAACAGCTCGTGAGGCTTTGCGTCTTGCCGCAAACAAACTTCCTGTTAAATGTAAGTTTGTAAAGAAAGAAGAAGAGGGAGGCGAGCAGTAATGAAAGCATCAGAAATTAAGGCTCTTTCAGCAGAACAGAGATCAAAGAAGCTTGCAGAATTAAAAGAAGAGCTTTTCAACCTTCATTTCCAGCAAGCAATTAACCAGCTCGACAACCCTATGAGAATTAAAGCTGTCAAGAAAGATATTGCACGCATCAAAACAGTTGAGCGTCAAATCGAACTTGAGAGCAGCAATTCTTAATTAAAGGAGGTAACTGAAAATGGAAAGAAACCTCAGAAAGACAAGAGTAGGTATCGTAACAAGTGATAAGATGGACAAAACTGTTGTTGTAACAATCAAAAACAGAGTTCGTCATCCACTTTACAACAAGATTGTAAACGATACAGTTAAGTATAAAGCACACGACGAAAACAATGAATGTGGTATCGGTGATAAGGTTCTTATTATGGAATGTCGCCCATACAGCAAGGATAAGAGATGGCGTGTGGTTGAAATCGTTGAGAAAGCTAAATAATCGTTGCGATTTACAGCTTTTTTAAATAATTTAGTCAATAAAATAATAACTGCAATGTAGCAAAGTGTTATTTTGCAGTACGAAGGAGGAAAATGCTGTGATACAACAGGAAAGTCGTCTTAAAGTTGCAGACAACACAGGCGCAAAAGAACTTCTTTGCATCAGAGTTTTAGGCGGTTCAGGCAGAAGATATGCAAATATCGGTGATGTAATCGTAGCCAGCGTAAAGAAGGCAGCACCTGGTGGCGTTGTTAAAAAGGGCGAAGTTGTTAAGGCAGTCATCGTTCGTACAACTAAAGGTGTACGTCGTGACGACGGTCAGTATATTCGTTTCGATGAAAATGCTGCCGTAATTATCAGAGAGGATAAAACCCCTCGTGGCACCCGTATTTTTGGACCAGTAGCTCGTGAGCTTCGTGAAAAGGATTATATGAAGATCCTTTCTCTCGCTCCGGAAGTTCTTTAATGGAGGTGCGTATAAATGAGTAAAATGTTTGTTAAATCCGGTGATACTGTAATGGTACTCAGCGGTAAGTCAAAAGGTGTTAAGGGCGAAGTTGTAGCAGTAAGCCCGGCTGAAGGCAAAGTTATCGTTAAGAAGGTTAATGTTGTTACAAAGCATGTTAAACCTAAAAAGATGGGCGAGCCTGGCGGTCTTATTGAAGTTGAATCAGCTCTTTATGCATCAAAAGTACAGCTCGTATGTCCTAAATGTGGCGAAGCTACACGCGTAGGTCACAAAAAGGGCGGCATCCGCGTTTGTAAGAAATGCGGAAATGAATTTTAAGTAAGGGAGGAAACATAACAATGTCTGTTTTAAAAGAAACATATAAGAGCGAAATTGCTCCGGCGTTGATGAAGAAATTCGGATACAAATCTGTTATGCAAATCCCAAAGCTTGACAAGATTGTAATCAATGTTGGTTGCGGTGAAGCCCGTGAAAATTCAAAGGTAGTAGACGCTATCATAAATGACCTTCAAATCATCACAGGTCAAAAGCCGGTTATCTGCCGTGCAAAGAAGTCGGTTGCTAACTTCAAACTTCGTGAAGGTATGCCAATCGGTGTAAAAGTTACTCTTCGTGGTGACAGAATGTATGAATTCCTTGAAAGATTCTTCAATTTGGCACTTCCAAGAGTTCGTGACTTCAGAGGTATCAACCCTAACTCATTCGATGGCCGTGGCAACTATGCTATGGGTATCAAAGAACAGTTGATTTTCCCTGAAATCGAGTATGACAAAATTGATGCTGTTCGCGGTATGGACATCATCATGGTAACAACTGCAAACACAGATGAAGAGGGCAGAGAACTTCTTAAGTTACTCGGTGCTCCATTCTCAGAGTAAGGAGGGATTATCGTGGCAAAAACATCTATGAAAGTTAAGGCTGCAAAGCCTGCTAAGTATTCAACAAGACAGTACAACAGATGCAAAATCTGCGGTAGACCTCACGCTTATCTTCGTAAGTACGGTGTATGCAGAATTTGCTTCAGAGAACTTGCTCATAAGGGTGAGATTCCTGGTGTAAAGAAGTCATCTTGGTAAGAACTGAGAATTGCTAATTAAATAAGGAGGAATTATCAATGCATATTACAGATCCAATCGCTGATATGCTTACAAGAATTCGTAATGCAAATTCAGCAAAGCACGATACAGTAGATATTCCTGCGTCAAACATGAAGAAGGCAATTGCTCAGATTCTTGTTGATGAAGGTTATATCAAAAATTATAAAATTATTGAAGACGGCAAGCAGGGTGTTATTCGTGTAACACTTAAGTACGGCGAAGGTAAGAGCCAGGTTATCACAGGTCTTCGCAGAGTTTCAAAGCCAGGTCTTCGTATTTATTCAAATGTTGAAGAAATGCCAAAGGTTATGAAGGGACTCGGTGTTGCAATCGTTTCAACTTCAAAGGGCATTATGACAGATAGAGAAGCTCGCAAGCAGAATGTCGGCGGCGAAGTTTTAGCATTCATTTGGTAAGGAGGTACAGTCAGGATGTCACGTATCGGTTTAAAACCTATTACAATTCCTGCCGGTGTTGATGTAAATGTCAACGGTACAACTGTTACCGTAAAGGGTCCAAACGGTACTCTTTCAATGGATGCACATCCAAACATGACAGTCAGCATTGAGGGCAGTGAAATCATCGTTAGCAGACCTAACGATGCTAAAGAAAACAGATCACTTCACGGTTTAACCCGTACACTTATTCACAATATGATAGTAGGTGTTACAGAGGGATTCAAGAAGAACCTTGAAGTTAACGGTGTTGGTTACCGTGTTCAAATGCAGGGCAATAACCTTGTTATGAACCTTGGTTTCTCACATCAGGTTACAATGGAAGCTCCGGAAGGTATTAAAGTTGAATGTCCTTCAGCAAACGCTATCGTAATCAGCGGTGCAGATAAGCAGATGGTTGGTCAGTTCGCAGCTCAGGTTCGTGAAAAGAGACCACCTGAACCTTATAAGGGTAAGGGTATCAAATATGCCGAAGAGCATATCCGTCGTAAAGAAGGAAAAGCTGGTAAGAAATAAGGGAAGGAGTGAAATACAATGGTTTCAAGACAAGACGCCAATAAGGCAAGACAAAAACGCCACACAAGAGTTCGTGGCAAAATCAGCGGTACTGCTGAATGTCCAAGACTTAACGTATATCGCTCTCTCAGCAATATTTACGTTCAGTTAATCGACGATGTTGCAGGTGTAACAATTGCATCAGCATCAACTGTTGAAAAGGAATTCGCTCAGTACGGCGGTAATGTAGAAGCAGCTAAGGCTGTTGGTAAGACATTAGCAGAAAGAGCCAAGGCAAAGGGCATTGAAGAATGTGTATTTGACCGCGGCGGTTACGTATATCACGGACGCGTTGCTGCAGTAGCAGACGGTGCTCGTGAAGGCGGACTTAAGTTCTAACGAAGGAGGTAAATTTTTATGGCAAAGATTGACGTATCTTCAATGGAACTTGAAGAAAGAGTAGTTACTATTAACCGTGTATCTAAGACTGTAAAGGGCGGTAGAATTTTCAAATTCGCAGCACTTGTAGTTGTTGGTGATGGTAACGGTCTTGTAGGCTTCGGTATCGGTAAGTCAGGCGAAGTTCCTGATGCAATCCGTAAGGGTATCGAGGATGCAAAGAAAAATGTAATTAAGGTTGCTCTTAAGGGAACAACAATTCCTCACGAAATAAAGGGTAAGTTCGGTGCAGGTGAGGTTCTTCTCATGCCTGCTCCAAAAGGTACCGGTGTTATCGCCGGCGGTCCTGTTCGTGCTGTTGTTGAAACAGTAGGTATCAAAGATATCAGAACAAAGGCTATCCGTTCAAACAACCCTTGCAATGTAGTAAGAGCTACTATTAACGGTTTAAGTCAGCTTCGCACAGCTGATGAAGTTGCTGCAATTCGCGGCAAGTCAACCAAAGAAATTTTAGGTTAAGGAGGGTGGAATAATGGCAGACATTAAAATCAAGCTTACAAAGAGCTTAATCGGCAGTAAGAAAGACCAGATTGCCACAGCCCACTCTCTCGGTCTTCGCAAAATCGGCAATGTAACAGTTCAGCCTGATAATGCACAGACACAGGGTAAGCTTACAAAGATTGCTCACCTTGTAACTATCGTAGAAGAATAAGGGGAGGTGCAGATAATATGAAATTACATGAACTTTCTCCTGCAGAAGGCTCTAAAAAGAGCGTAAAGAGAATAGGCAGAGGTACTGCTTCAGGACAGGGTAAGACTTCAGGCAAAGGCCAAAAAGGTCAAAAATCCCGTTCAGGTTACAGCAGACGCCCTGGTTTTGAAGGTGGTCAGATGCCACTTCAAAGAAGAGTTCCTAAGAGAGGATTTAACAACATCTTCGCTACTGAATATGCTGTCGTAAATCTTTCAACACTTAATGACAGATTTGAAGACGGTGCAACAGTTGATGCTCAGAGCCTTAAAGACGCAGGTGTTATTAAGAAGACACTTGACGGTGTTAAGGTTCTCGGTAATGGCGAAATCACTAAGGCAATCACTGTAAAAGTTGCTGCTATCAGTGAATCAGCTAAGGCAAAGATTGAAGCTGCAGGTGGCAAGGTGGAGGTGCTCTAATGATTAAAACCATGATCAATGCGTGGAAGGTGCCTGACATTCGCAAAAAGCTTTTGTTTACAGCATTTATCATCCTCGTTTTTAGAATAGGTTCAGTCATTCCGGTACCGTTTCTTAACATTGTCGATGAAATCAATGTTGGTAAGGGTAACACAATTCTCACTTATTTAAGTTTGATGACAGGTAGTGCATTCACATACGGTACAATTTTTGCTATGTCAATCACACCGTATATCAACTCTTCAATTATCATTCAACTTCTCGCAGTTGCAATTCCTGCACTCGAGAGATTACAGAAGGAAGGCGAAGAAGGAAGAAAGAAGCTTGCTTCTATTACTCGTTTTGTAACAGTAGCACTCGGTATTCTTCAGTCTGTTGCTTATTACTTCTATCTTCGTAGTAACAATTACCTTATGACTGATGTTAACGGCGCACAGTTCACCGGTTTCAACGCAGTTTTCCAGGCACTTGTTATCATAATTGTTTTAACTGCAGGTACAGCAGTTATTATGTGGCTTGGTGAGCAGATTACAATCAGTGGTATCGGCAACGGTATTTCAATTATCCTTTTTGCAGGTATCGTATCTCGTTTCCCAACACTTATCAAGCAGCTCTTCCAGTATCTTGATACCGGCAGACTTGTTTATAAAATACTTGTTCCTGTAGTAATCGTATGCTTCTTACTTATGATTGCATACATCGTATTTATGGATAACTCAGAGAGAAGACTTCCAATTTCTTACGCAAAGCGTGTAGTCGGAAGAAAGATGATGGGCGGCCAGTCAACTCATATGCCTATTAAGGTAAATATGAGCGGTGTGCTTCCGGTAATCTTTGCTTCTTCAATTCTCTCTCTTCCTGGAACAGTTCAAATGTTCCTTTCAGCTGATAAGTATGAAGGCACTTTCTGGGAAAAGTTCTTCAAGGCTTTCCAGGGTGACTCATGGTGGTACGCAGGTATGTACTTCCTTCTTATCATCTTCTTTGCTTATTTTTATAGTACAATTCAGTACAATCCAATAGAAATGGCAAACAACTTGCGTAAAAACAATGGCGCAATTCCGGGTATCAGGCCTGGTAAGCCAACTTCTGATTACATTCTCAGAGTTCTTTCAAGGCTTACACTTATCGGTGCTTTGATGCTTTCGGTTATCGCACTCTTCCCAATCGTTTATTCACTTATTTGTGATGCAGCAATCAAGCCACTCACGGAAGGCGGAAACGATGGCGGTATGACAATCTCACTCGGCGGTACATCACTTATCATTATGTGTGGTGTAGCACTTGAAACAGTTCGTCAGTTAGAGTCACAGATGATGATGCGTCATTATAAAGGCTTCCTTGACTAATAATTTATAGGAGTATATATTATGAAACTTATTCTTCTCGGTGCTCCGGGTGCAGGTAAAGGTACTCAGGCAGAAAAGATTGTTGAAAAATACGGTATTCCGGCAATTTCAACAGGTAATATTCTCCGTGCTGCTGTTAAAGACGGTACAGAGATGGGATTAAAAGCTAAATCGTTTATGGACGCAGGTCAGCTTGTTCCTGATGAAGTTGTTATCGGTATTATCAAGGACAGACTCAAAGAAAAAGATTGCGAAAATGGTTTCATTCTTGATGGTTTTCCAAGAACCATCCCTCAGGCTCAGGCACTTTTAGATTCAGGTATTGATATTGATAAGGTACTTGACATTGAGGTACCGGATGAAAAAATAACAAAAAGAATGAGTGGCCGTCGCGTTTGCTCAAAATGTGCTAATTCTTATCATATTGAATATAAGAAGCCTGCAAAGGAAGGCATTTGCGATGCATGTGGCGGTGAACTTGTACAGCGTAAGGACGATGCTCCTGAAACAGTTCTTGCTCGTTTGGCAGAATATCACCAAATGACAGAACCACTTAAAGATTTCTATGATAAGCTTGGTAAACTTGTTGTCGTAGAAGGCCAGGAGGAAGTTGCACAAACAACAGCACTCGTTTACGCTGCATTGGAGGATTAACATGATAGTGCTAAAAAGTAGCCGCGAACTTGAGCTTATGAAAGAAGCTTGTCAGATTTCGGCTGAAGCATTATTGGTAGCAGGCGAGGCAGTTAAGCCCGGCGTTTCTACCAAGGAAATTGATGAGATTGCATATAAGTTTATTAAAAAACACGGTGCAACTCCAAACTTTTTAAACTACGGTGGATTTCCTGCTACCGCATGTATATCTATAAATGATGAAGTTATTCACGGAATCCCAAAGGCTGACAGAATTCTCAAAGAGGGTGACATTGTCAGCATAGATTTGGGAGCTGCTAAAAACGGTTACAATGGTGATAATGCTGCTACATTTGCCTGCGGCACATGCTCTGACGAGGCAAAGCGGCTGATGGATGTTACTCGTGAAAGCCTTTATAAAGGTATTGAACAAGCAATTCCAGGCAACAGAATCGGTGACATTGGCCATGCAGTGCAGGAATACTGCGAAGAACGTGGATTCGGCGTTGTTCGTGACTTTGTAGGTCACGGTGTCGGAACAAAACTTCATGAAGAACCAAGCGTACCAAACTTCGGTCACGCAGGCCGTGGTATCAGACTGTTACCCGGAATGACATTGGCAATTGAACCAATGATAAATCTGGGAACCTACAAGGTTAAACAGCTTTCAGACGGTTGGACCGTCAAAACCGCTGACGGCAAGCTTGCAGCTCATTTTGAGCATACAATTGCGATTACGCCAAACGGTCCTGTTATTTTAACTAAAGTCTGAGGCTTTAATCAATTGCTGGCGATTACGCCGTAATGTGATTCCAGTTAAATAGAAAACATCAATCGTAAATAATAAAATTTTAGCGAGGTATAAGATGTCAAAGTCAGATATGATAGAAGTTGAGGGTACCGTGGTTGAAGTGTTACCTAATACAACTTTTAAAGTAACATTACAAAATGACCACATCATTATAGCCCACATCAGTGGGAAGCTCAGAATGAATAATATTCGTATACTTCCCGGTGACAAGGTAACGATTGAGATGTCCCCATACGATCTTACAAAAGGTCGTATTATATGGCGCTCAAAGTAATAATTAGGAGGATATTCAGAATGAAAGTAAGACCTTCTGTAAAGAAAATTTGCGAAAAGTGCAAAGTAATTAAGCGCAATGGAAAAGTAATGGTTATCTGTGAAAATCCAAAGCACAAACAGCGTCAGGGCTAATCCTGAATAAATAATCGGAGGTAAACTGTAAAATGGCACGTATTTCAGGTGTTGACTTACCTAATGACAAGAGAGTTGAAATCGGCCTTACCTATATCTACGGTATCGGTCGCACAACCTCTAACGAAATCATCAAAGCAACTGGCATCAATCCTGACACCCGTTGCAGAGACTTAACAGAAGACGATGTTAAAAAGCTCAGTGACTACATCACCCACAACCTCACCGTTGAAGGTGACCTTCGTAGAAACACAGCATTTGACATTAAAAGACTTATAGAAATCGGTTGCTATCGTGGCGTAAGACATAGAAAGGGTCTTCCTGTAAGAGGTCAGACTTCAAAGAACAATGCTCGTACACGCAAAGGTCCTAAAAAGACCATAGCAAACAAGAAGAAATAGTAGGAGGAACAAATAAGTATGGCTACTAAGAAGACCACAGGCTCACGCAAACGCCGTGAGAAGAAGAACATCGAGCGTGGTGCTGCCCATATCCAATCAACCTTCAACAACACAATCGTAACTATTACCGATATGAACGGTAATGCTGTTTCTTGGGCTTCTGCCGGAGAAATGGGTTTCCGTGGTTCAAGAAAATCAACTCCATTTGCTGCTGCAACTGCTGCTGAAACCGCTGCAAAGGCTGCTATGGAGCATGGTATGAAATATGTTGAAGTATACGTTAAGGGACCTGGCTCAGGTAGAGAATCTGCTATCAGAGCTCTTCAAACAGCCGGCTTAGAAGTAAGTCTTATCAAAGATGTTACTCCTATCCCACATAACGGCTGTCGTCCACCAAAAAGACGTCGTGTATAGTTTATTGGAGGTGTAGTAAAATATGGCAAAGAATTCAGAACCTATTGCAAAGCGTTGCAAAGCACTCGGTATTTCACCGGCTGTTATGGGTTATACAAATAAGGATACATTTAGAAATTCTTATAGTAAGAATCGCCGTAAGAAGAGCGAATATGCTATGCAGCTTAACGAAAAGCAGAAAGTTAAGTTTATCTACGGCATTCTTGAAAAGCAGTTCCACACCTATTATGAGAAGGCTGCTAAAGCTCAGGGACAGACAGGTGCAGTTCTTCTTACAATGATTGAAACCCGCCTTGATAATGTTGCTTTCAGAACAGGCTTTTGTAAGACTCGTCGTGAAGCAAGACAGGCAGTTTCTCACGGTCATTTCACCGTAAACGGCAAGAAAGTAAACATTCCATCTTATCTCGTTAAGGCAGGAGATGTTATCGCAGTCGTTGACAATAGCAAGGACAATGGCAGATTCAAGCTTGTTAAAGAAGAGGGTGCTTATGGCACAGCTCCTAAGTGGCTTGAAGTAAACGCAGCTGAACTCACAGCAAAGGTTGTTGCATTACCTCAGCGTGATGACATTGATTATCCTGTTGAAGAGCATTTAATCGTTGAGTTCTACTCTAAATAATAGTGTTTGGCTGTTATTTAGCGAAAACAAAATACAACATTTTATTAGGAGGCTTTTAAATGATCGAAATTGATAAGCCTAAAATCGAGATTGTAGATGTATCTACTGTCGGAAGCCGTAGCACAGGAAGATTTGTTGTTGAACCTCTTGAAAGAGGTTTTGGTACAACTCTTGGTAACGGAATGAGAAGAGTTCTTCTCTCATCACTTCCTGGTTATGCTATCACTTCTGTTAAGATTGATGGTGTTTTACACGAATTTTCAACAATTCCGCATGTTAAGGAAGATGTAACTGAGATCGTTCTTAACCTCAAAAATGTTATCTTAAAGATACATGATGAGATGCCAAAGACTCTTTATATTGAGGCTTCAGGCGAGGGTGAAATCACTGCTGCTGATATTCAGCACGACGCAGATGTTGAAATTCTTAATCCTGACCTTCATATTGCTTATCTTGATGAAGGTGCAAGTGTAAATATGGAACTTACTGCTAATCACGGCAGAGGATATGTTCCTTGTGACCGCAACAAGCAGATTATGGATTTACCAATCGGCACTATCGCTATTGACTCAATCTATACTCCTGTTTTAAAGGTTAACTACACAGTAGAAAACACCCGTGTAGGTCAGCAAACTGACCTTGATAAACTCATTCTCGACATTGAGACAGACGGTACTATTCCGGCTGATGAAGCAGCTTCACTTGCTGCAAAAATTCTCAATGACCATCTTATGCTCTTTGTTGACCTTTCTGAAGAGATTGGCAATCAAGACATTATGGTTGAAAAGGATGACGACAATAAAGAAAAAGTTCTTGAAATGACTATTGAAGAACTTGACCTTTCAGTTCGTTCATTCAACTGTTTGAAGAGAGCAGGCATAAATACAGTAGAAGATTTAATCGGAAAATCTGAAGAAGATATGATGAAAGTTAGAAACCTTGGCCGTAAGTCACTTGATGAAGTCGTAGCAAAGCTCGGCTCATTAGGTTTCGGACTTGCTAAGGATGAGGACTAAAGGAGGGAATTTCAATGCCAGGTAGCAGAAAGTTAGGACGTCCTACTGACCATAGAAAGTCTATGCTCAGAGGTATGGTTACTTTTCTTTTAGAAAACGGCAAGATTGAAACTACCGTTACAAGAGCAAAAGAAGTTCGTGCAATGACTGAGAAGATGATTACTCTCGGTAAGAACGACACACTTCATTCAAGAAGACAGGTTCTTTCTTATGTAACTAAGGAAGATGTAGTTAAGAAGCTTTTTGATGAAATTGCTCCTAAGTATGCAGAAAGAAACGGCGGTTATTGCCGTATTATCAAAACAGGCCCTCGTCGTGGTGACGCAGCAGAAATGTGCATCATCGAGCTTGTTGACTGATAATACCTAAATAATATAATTAAGGACTTGAAGATTAAATTCTTCAAGTCCTTTTTTCATAGTTGTAAATATTTTAAGAAGCAGAATATTTATAAAGATAAAGTGTGTTTGTATCTACATCAAATATCATAGCCGAATAAAAATCAAAATCGAATTGTGAAATTGATTTTGAATCAAGATCAGGTGTCAAATCACCGTCGGCATTACATAGCGCAAAATAGCCGCGTGATACAGCTGTATAACTGCCGAAATCTTCATTTAAGTTACTGCATAAAATGTCAAAATTGTTTTGACCTTTAGGTATTTTGCAGTATTCGCTGTTTTCACATTCTTTGTAAAATTTTAAAAGCTTTTTGCGCTCTTTATCACTTACTTTTATTTGATATGCTATTCGGTCATTTACACCGGATGAAGAACTTTCGGTTTTTTCAAAGTCTGAATTTACACATTCAATATTGAATAATCCTATAACACTTTTGTATACATCTTTTTCACTTGATGTGCAGGCTGTGAAAAATATCATAATCAGTAGCAGGGAAGCCGAAATTTTAAATAGTTGTTTCATATAACTACCTCCAATTTTATTTTATCAAATAAAACTTCATATGTAAAGATAAAATAAAAAGGACTGCGTGAGCAGTCCTTTTTAGATATATTATATACAAATTACTTTTCAGCGTACTTGTTTTCACCATACCAGCTGTACATTGAACGAATCTTTTCGCCAACTTGCTCAAGCTGATGATTAGCTTCCATCTCTCTCTTAGCCTTGAAGTGAGCCCAACCGTTGTTAGCCTCTGTGATGAATTTAGAAGCGAATGTACCGTCCTGAATTTCATCAAGAATCTTCTTCATTTCCTTCTTAGTTTCGTCAGTAACAAGTCTCTTACCTGTTTCGTAATCACCGAATTCAGCTGTGTTAGAAATTGAATATCTCATTTCTTTGAAGCCGCCTGCATAGATAAGGTCAACGATAAGCTTCATTTCGTGGATACATTCAAAGTAAGCGTTTCTTGGGTCATAGCCTGCTTCTACAAGTGTTTCAAAACCTGCTTTCATAAGAGCTGTAACGCCGCCGCAAAGAACTGCCTGCTCACCGAAGAGGTCAGTTTCAGTTTCACACTTGAATGTTGTTTCAAGGATAGCTGCACGAGCGCCACCGATACCTGCGCCGTATGCAAGAGCAATATCCCAAGCGTGGCCTGTTGCATCCTGATATACAGCTACAAGACAAGGTGTACCCTTACCTTCTTTGTATTCAGAACGAACTGTGTGGCCAGGAGCCTTAGGAGCAATCATAAATACATCTACATTTGCAGGTGGTACGATTTGCTTGAAGTGAATGTTGAAACCGTGAGCAAATGCAAGTGCCATACCTTCTGTAAGGTTTGGTTCAATATCTTTCTTATAAATTGCTGCCTGCTTCTCATCCGGAGCAAGAATCATAACTACATCAGCAGCCTTAACTGCATCTGCTGTTTCCATTACTTTTAATCCAAGGTCTTCAACCTTTTTCCATGACTTTGAACCTTTGTAGAGGCCAACGATTACATTAACACCGCTTTCATGAAGGTTAAGTGCATGTGCGTGGCCCTGTGAACCAAAGCCAACGATAGCAACTGTCTTACCTGAAAGTACATCAAGATTACAATCTGATTCGTAAAAAAGTCTAGCTTCTGCCATTTTTGTTTCCTCCAAAAATATAATATTTAATAATATTTAATTGAATATTTGCGTTGCTCGGTTGTCCGACCACTCGCTAAATATCTTTTACAATTGTCATTATAACTTGTCTGTTGTCTAATGTCAATAGTTAATTTTAATTTTTTTGTAAGGCCTCCATTGCATGTATAATATGCAGGCGCATTGCTGTTCTTGCCCCGTCAGGATTTCTTTTCTTAATAAAATCCATAATCAATCTGTCATCGCTCATATTGTCTTTACTTACATCGCTGTCTTTCATCAAAACGACCACGCCTTTTTTTATCGCGTTGAAAATTATAGGTATAAATTGCTTTACGAATGCGTTGTGTGTTGCATTTGCAATACTTTCGTGAAATTTCTGTTCTTCAACTGTTCTGTCTTCGCCTGAAAGTATCTTTTTTTCGACTGCTTCGCCACATTCACAGATGATTTTGATTTCCTCGTCTGTGGCTCTTAAAGCGGCATAATAGGCGCAATCAGGCTCAAACATAAGCCTCATTTCAAACAAATCATCAAGCCCGGATGTAATATCGCTTAAGTCGTTTGAATCTATAATTGTATTTGATGTGACAAATGTGCCTTTGCCCCTTTTTATTTCAAGAATACCGTATGTTGTAAGTATTTTAACGGCTTCTCTAAATGTAGAACGGCTGACACCGAGTTCAGAAGCAAAATCGTTTTCGTTAGGCAATTTATCACCGATTTTGAAACGCTCCTGTTCTTCTATCATTTTTAATATTTCACTTGCGGTGCTGTCCGCAAGCCTTGATGTATTGCTCATATAAACACCTCTTGTCTTGTATGATAACACAAGTCATATGTCAAAGTCAATATGTTGTCAGACATCGTACAACTAAAATGTATTTTTAAACTCAATATTTGTTCATAATAACGATTTTATTCTAATCACTTGTAAATTGTGAACAAATGCTATATATTATAGGTATAATAATATTTATTACCTAAACTTGTAAGTCTTGGAGGTGTTGTAATGAATAAGGTAACCAGACTTAAATATTATATTGAATCACTTTGCATTTATGATTTTGAAGATGATGATGTTTTTTCGGCTCTTTATGATTTGCTTTGTGATGACGAGGAGGATACGGTAGCTCTTCAAAGTTACTTTTTTAAAGAACTTGCCAAAAGCGAATCTTTGAAAAAGCATATTTCAAGATTGATTTTAACTAATGATAACATTTTTACAAAAGCGGCTTGTGCCGGTAAAGTGGGCGAACTTTCAATTGCAGTTATGAATGCTGTTAAAAGCGATCTTGCAAAACTTGAAGAAATTGCATCGCTTACAGCACAGGATATTATCGCCGGTGTTGACGATGAAGAAATAAAAGAAATTCTTTTAACTTTGCCGGGCTGGGAAGTTGGCAAAGCACTTGCACCGCTTGACAAAAATTGGGATAAGCAAATAGATGAGCTTGTAAAATATCATAGAGAAAACGGATACGGTATTTACGCTAAAAATATTGCGTTTACTTGGAGAGATGAGGAAATCACACCTGTCAATTCAATTGACACTATTCGTTTGACTGATTTGAAAAATTATGAGCTTCAAAGAAATAAGGTTATTGATAATACCGAAAGCTTTATTGCAGGGCACCCGGCAAATAATGTTTTGCTTTACGGTGATAGGGGAACAGGCAAAAGCTCAACTGTTCACGCTATTCTTAATGAATATTGGCAAAAGGGACTTCGTATGATTGAAATTCCTAAAAGTGCAGTTGCCGACCTTTCTCTTATCAGAGAGCAGATTGCCGATTCACCAATGAAGTTTATTATCTATATTGATGATTTAAGCTTTGATTCTAATGATACTTCGTTTAGTGAACTTAAGGCGGCACTTGAGGGTTCGCTTTCCGGTAAACAGCCAAATACTATTATTTACGCTACTTCAAACAGACGCCATTTGATTAAAGAGAATTTTTCCGACAGGGAAAATGATGTTAATAAGGGTGACACAATGCAAGAGCAACTTTCACTTTCTGACAGATTCGGGCTTACAATTACATTCTTAAATCCTGATAAAAAAGAATACCTTGATATTGTTGAAAAACTTGCGAATGACAGGCACTTTGAAAATCACGGTGTTGATATGGATAAGCTTCTTTTCAAAGCTGACCAGTGGGCTACAAGAAGGGGCGGACGCTCACCGAGGGGCGCGAAGCAGTTTATTGACCATGTTGAAGGATGTATAAAAAGAGGAAAAGAATGGTAAACTTAATATAACCACAAAATTTAATTCAAAAATTATTTATAAATTTTATAAAATGTTAACCAAAACAACAAAAAATCATCACTATGCAGTGATAAAATGGCATTATAACAGAAAAGGAGAAACGCTATGGGAACAAAAATTTTGGTTGTTGATGATGACCGCAACATTTGCGAACTTTTAAAACTTTACTTGGAAAATGAAGGCTATTCTGTTTTCGTTGCTAATGACGGGCAGCAGGCAGTAGAAATGTTCCAGGCTAAATCACCTGAACTTGTACTTCTTGATATTATGCTTCCTAAAATGGATGGCTGGCAGGTTTGCCGTGAAATCAGAAAAGTTTCTAATGCACCTATTATTATGCTTACGGCAAAGGGCGAAACTTTTGATAAAGTACTCGGCCTTGAACTTGGTGCGGATGACTATGTTACAAAGCCTTTTGATGCTAAAGAAGTTATGGCGAGAGTTAAGGCTGTTTTAAGAAGAACAAGCGGAAATAATGAAGCTGACGAAAATTCTAAAAAGGTTGTTACATATGATAACCTTGAAATCAATATAGTTAATTATGAACTTAAAGTTAAAGGTGTTGTAGTTGATACTCCGCCTAAAGAACTTGAACTTATATATCATTTTGCTTCAAACCCTAACAGAGTTTATACCCGTGACCAGCTTTTAGATGAAGTATGGGGATTTGATTATTACGGTGATTCAAGAACTGTTGATGTTCATGTTAAAAGACTTCGTGAAAAGCTTGAGGGTGTATCTGACAAATGGTCACTTAAAACCGTTTGGGGTGTAGGATACAAGTTCGAAACCAAAGAGTAATTAAGGAATTAAACAATGACAAAAATAGACTTACCTCCAAAAAAAACTTTGAAGGATAATATTTTTGCTAAATACTTTTTATTGTTTTCAACCATAATGCTTGTCGTGCTTACCTTTTTGGGTACAACGCTTACTGTATTGGTCGGTGCGTATACGCAAAGGCAAACTACCGATTTGCTTATGGAAAATGTTGAGTCAATTGCAAACAGTGTAAGTTCAAATCTTCTTGTAGCAGATATGAATGACAACTATTCTGATGAAAAAGAAATGATATGCCGCGCACTTAAGATTATTTCAAACTCTGTTGACGCTGATATTTTTGTTTGTGATACAGAGGGAAATATAATTCTTTGCAAAGAAAGGGCAGATTCGCTTCCGTTTTTCGGAAAATTCGGTAACTGCTCGTATCACACCGATTATAATATAAGCGATACTATTTTGCGCCAGGTTTATGAAAGCAGCTATGTAGGCAATGGGGTAATAAGCGGCCAACGCTCATATATTGTCGGCTGTCCTATTTACAGTTCAAATCAAATTATAGGTTCTGTATTTGCTACAAGCAGGGCAACCACTGCCGAGCTTGTTCACGCTGTATTTAAAATCTTCCTTTGCTGTGCAATTTTGTGTTTGCTTTTATCATCCGTTTGCATTTGGCATCTTACACGCAGTTTTGTAAAACCTCTTCGTGATATGAGTAATGCCGCAAAGCAATTTGCAATCGGCGATTTTTCATACAGAGTTAAGGTTAAGGGCTGTGATGAACTTGCGGAACTCGGCAAAGCGTTTAACGATATGGCGGATTCACTTGATGTGCTTGAATCATCAAGGCGCAGTTTTGTATCTAATGTATCGCACGAACTCAGAACGCCTATGACTTCTATCGGCGGATTTATAGACGGTATTCTTGACGGTACAATTCCAAAAGAAAAAGCAGATTATTATCTTGAAATAGTAAGCGGTGAAATTAAACGACTTACCCGACTTGTAGTTACTATGCTTAATATGAGCAAAATTGAATCGGGCAGTTTTGAAATGAAACCGCAAAATTATGATATTTCAGACCAAATTATTCATATACTTTTAACCTTTGAACAAAAAATCGAGGAAAAGCATATTGAAATTGAAGGTCTTGAAAATTTAAATCCTACCTATATCACAGCGGATAGGGATATGATTTATCAAGTTATCTATAATATTTTTGACAACGCAGTTAAATTCACTAACGAGGGTGGCTTTATCAATGTTACTATGAATGAAGATGACAGGTTCGTTGAAGTGCACATCAAAAATAGCGGTATAGGAATTCAAAAGGAAGAGCTTTCAAAGGTTTTCCAAAGATTTTATAAAGTTGATAAATCACGAGGCCTTGATGCTAAAGGTGCAGGATTGGGACTTTATATAGTAAAGATGATGGTTGAAATGCACAGCGGTACTATATGGGCGCAGAGTGAAAGCGAAAATACAGCCGAATTTGTGTTTAAATTGCCGAAGCAATACAGCCCCATCTACAAAAAAGGAGATAAACAATAATGAGCGATTTTGATAGCGAAAAGAAAGACGGTCAAGCAAGACCTGATTATTATCAGCCAAATCAAAATGCAGGGGGAACATATTATAACCCACCACAAAATGAGCAAGCGCAGGATAGTAATACAACTTATCATTATTCATACGCTAATAATAATCAACAGGCAGGCTCTAATTATTACGAGCCACCGCAAAATGACAATAATTCACAAGACGGAAATTCACCAAAGCCGCCAAAGAAAAATAAGGCCGGTAAAATAGTTGCAATTATTCTTGTTATTTGTGCTTTTGTAGCAGTTGTCGGTATTGTTTTAGGTGCTACCGGTGTAATAGACGGCAGTAAAAATTCCGTAAATAACAATTCAACTTCTCAATCTCAGGATTCATCAAGTGATGTTAAAACTAATGACAGTAACAGTGTTGAAACTAAAGACAGCAGCGGTAACCTCACCGTAGCAGGCGTTGCACAAAAGGTTATGGATTCTTGCGTCGGTATCACTGTTTACAGTCAGCAGCAGGAAGCATATAACTACTTCTATAATTATGGTGATAACAGCAATAGTTCCGGCAGTTCAGATCCTCAAAAATCAGGCGAGGGTTCAGGTGTAATAATGTCTGAAAGTAACGGAAAAACATACATTCTTACATGCGCACATGTTATCAGCGGCGGCACAAAATTCACTGTAACTCTTAATAACAAAAAAGAATATGATGCCACAATGGTTGCATATGACAGCCAGACTGATATTGGTGTTCTTTCTATCAACGCAACGGGACTTCAGGTTGCCGAATTTGCAAACAGTGATAATCTTGCAGTAGGCGAGCAGGTTGTTGCAATCGGTTGCCCGGGTGGCCTTGAATTTATGAATTCACTTACAAGTGGTTATATTTCGGCACTTGATAGGCCTATTTCATCAAATATCGGCTATGATAATAAATGTATTCAGGTTGATGCGGCTATAAATCCGGGTAACAGCGGCGGTGCTTTATTTAATATGCAGGGCCAGGTTATCGGTGTAAATTCATCAAAAATCGCTGCCACCGAATATGAAGGAATGGGCTTTGCTGTTCCGTCAGATACAGCTATTTCAACTGCTAACAGCCTTATTAAATCAGGCTATGTTGAGGGCAGAGCAAAGCTTGGTATCACATATGTTCAGCTTACGAAATACAGCAACTATTCTGCAATTCTTTCTGCACTTGAAGAAAAAGGTTACAAGGATGCAGAGGGTACAATGGTTATTAACTCAATTGACGGTTCATCAGATCTTGCAAGCAAAGATGTTAAGCAGTACGATATGATTGTTGCAGTTAACGGTAAAACTATGACTTCAACCGATGTGCTGACTTCTGTTTTGGCAGATTCAAAGCCGGGTGATACTGTTAAGCTTACTATTGCCAGAATTGAAAATAACGAAATCAAAATTAAAAATGTTGAGTGTAAGCTTATGGAATCAAAGGGTGAAAGCACCACGACAAATAATAATTCAGGTAACTGATTATAATCATTAAATATGAGGGACTGCCTAATAGCGACAGTCCCTTGTTTTCATAAAACAGATAGTATTCGGAGGGTATATGAAATTTGCGAAAAAACTAAAAATCAAAAATTTTATAATTCTCTTTTTTGCCGGAATAATTAACGCGGTGGGGGTAACGGTATTTCTTCAGCCTGTAAGGCTTTATGACAGCGGAATATCGGGTACATCAATGTTTTTATCTCAAATTACACCTCATTGGCTTTCGCTTTCGGTTTTTCTTATTGTGCTTAATATTCCTATTTTTATTTTCGGTGCAAAAAGGCAGGGAATTGAATTTACGATTTATTCTGTTTTCGTGGTAGCTGTATACTCTTTATCGGCTTGGCTTATAACCGATGTTTTGCCGATTGATGTTGCAAGCTTTTCACCGCTTGCTAAAGATGATTTGTTTCTTTGTGCAATTTTCGGCGGACTTATTTCTGGAATAGGCAGTGGGCTTGCAATTCGTTTTGGCGGTGCAATGGACGGTATTGAAGTTTTGGCGGTTGTATTTGCAAAAAAACTGTCGCTGACGGTAGGAACATTTGTAATGATATATAATGTAATACTCTATATAATATGCGGCATTGTTTTTCAAAGCTGGATTTTGCCGCTTTATTCAATAGTGGCTTACATTGTGGCACTTAAAACCGTTGACTATATTATTGAAGGCTTTGACCGTTCAAAATCAGCGTTAATTATTACTACCAAGCAAAAGGAAATATGTAAATCTCTTTCAGAAAAGTTTGAAAACGGTATAACCTTTTATGACGCAAAAGGTTATTATTCAAATGAAGATAAAACGGTTATATATTTTGTTCTTAACAGATTTCAAATCGGTAAAATGAGAGAGATAGTTCATTCAATAGACCCAAAGGCATACATATCAATAACAGAAGTTGCCGATATTTTCGGTGCAAACAATAATAAAGAATAAAATGAAGTATAAATATATAATATGGGATTGGAACGGAACACTTTTTGATGATGTTAAAATCAGCGTTGATACTATGAATATAATGCTTGAAAAAACAGGATACAAAAACAGAATTAACAGCGAATTATATAAAAATATTTTTACTTTTCCCGTAAGTGATTATTATCAAAAAGCAGGCTTCGACTTTTCAAAAGACAGGTTTGATGATTTGGCAAAAATATATGTTGAAGTGTACACCGCTTTGCAGTTTACCGCAAAGATTAACAGCGAGGCTGAAAATGTACTTCGCCGTATAAAAAGCCAAAATATAAAGCAAATTATTGTATCCGCATGTGAAAAAAACAGACTTTTAAACCAAGTCAAACATTTTGGTATTCAAAATTATTTTGATGATATTCTCGGTATTGATGATGATTTGGCGGTAGGCAAGGCGGGTATAGCAAAAAATTGGTTTGATAAAAACAGTATTTCAAAAAGTGAAGTTCTTTTTATCGGGGACACAACGCATGATTTTGAGGTTTCAAATCAAATAGGATGTGACTGTATACTTGTATCTTGCGGGCATCAAAGTAAAGATGTGCTTGAAACAACAAATGCCCCCGTACTTGACAAATTATGCCAAATTGAAACATTTTTAGATTTATAATAGTTACTAATCATTTACAAATTGCTTAAACAGTTGAGTTTTGAATTATAATATGATACAATTAGCATATTGTGGTAAAATAAATTCTATATTGTGAGGTAATTTTATGTTGCAGTTAATACCGCTTCCATACTACGCTCAGGAAAAAAGCGGAGTATTTGCGATAGATGCACATCTCAAGGTTAATTCCGATTTTGAATTGAAACTTTTAAATCTTGAAAGAAGTCAAGACGGAAAGCTCAAAATAAAAAAAGATTCTTCGCTTGATGATGAAGAATACAAACTTGAAGTAACAAATAATGAAATCAATATATCTGCTTCAAGTGAAAAAGGCGCATATTATGCACTTCAAACACTTCGCCAGCTTGGCAGGTTTGAACTTGGCGGCAAGGAAATTCCTTGCTGTGTGATAAATGATAAACCGAGATTTTCTTGGCGAGGGCTTCAGCTTGATGAAAGTCGCCATTTCTTTGGCAAAGAATATGTCAAAAAAATGCTTGATATGATGTTTATGATGAAACTTAATGTTTTTCATTGGCATTTGACTGATGATACCGGCTGGAGAATTGAAATTAAAAAATATCCGCTTTTAACCGAAATCGGCTCTAAAAGGGCGTATACCCAAATCAACGGTTGGGGCAGTACAGATATTATCAATGAACCTTATGAGGGCTATTATACGCAGGAGGAAATCAAAGAAATAATTGCTTATGCAGATGAGCGCGGCATTATGGTTGTGCCTGAGATTGATTTTCCGGCTCATTGTGCCGCTGCAATTGCCGCTTATCCGTGGCTTGCCTGCCGTGAGCTTAACAGGGATGTGCCGGGCTACTTCGGCGGTGCTATTCCTCAAAGAAAGCTTAAGCAATATGATTGGAACAGGCCTATTTGCCCGGGTAAGGACCAAACGATTGATTTTGTTAAGAATGTTATTGACGAGGTTTGCGACCTTTTTCCTGCACCGTATTTCCATATCGGCGGTGATGAAGCACCTAAAGTTGAATGGAAAAAATGCCCTTGCTGTCAAAAGAGAATTGAGGATAACAACCTTAAGGACGAGGAAGATTTGCAGGGTTGGTTTAATAACCAAGTGCTTGAAACAGTTAGCGCAAAGGGTAAACGCCTTATCGGTTGGAATGAAATTTTAAAGGCTCAAAGCCTTGATAAATCAACTGTTTGCCAGTATTGGACCCCTCAAAAAGACAGCAGAGCAAGAGATTGGGCAAATAACGGCAATAGTGTGATTTTATCTAATCATCAATCATTTTATTTTGATATGCCTTACGCTAAATATTCGCTTAAAAATACATATGATTATAGCTATAAATCTTTCGGAATTAAGCCTGAAAGCGAAAAGAATATTCTTGGTGTTGAAGCGGAAAACTGGACCGAATGGACAGATTGCCCTGAAAAGCTTGAAGTGTTTATGTATCCGCGAACTCAGGCTCTTGCAGAAGTTGCTTGGTCACCGGAAGACAAAAGAAGTTTTGATTCTTTTATGGCGAGATTGGAAAATTACAAGCCATATTTTGAATATCTTGGTATGAGCTATGCAGTTAACAGCGTGGCAATGCCTAAAAAATGGCTATTAAAATTAAAGATAAAAAAAGAGTTTAGTTTAGGTGATACTCATCTTGAAGTTAAACTTAATAAAAAATATATGGATCAAGGAGAAAAATAAATGAAGTTTTCAGATTTTCCTCAAGCAGTAATCAAAGAAAATGTTGATTATGCTGTTAAGGAAATTACTAATGTAATCAAAAAATATGGGCCTCGTGAATCCGGCAGTGAAAATTGCTTCTCGGCTCAAAAGCATATTAAAAAAGAAATGGATACTTTTTGTGACGGCACTGATTTTGAAAGCTACCAAATGGCACCTAAAGCATTTCTTCATTTTACAAAGCTTGTGTCAGTGGCAATTTTTCTTGCAGTAGTCGTTTGTGCGATTTTGATGTATACAAGCATTATTACTCCGCTTTTGGCACAATGCATTGTTTGCGGCGCTGTTTTTGTAGGCCTTTTTATTACTCTTATGGAATTTTTGCTTTATAAGAGATTTATGGACCCTCTTTACAAGAAAGTTGAAGCACACAATCTTGTCGGTGTAAGAAAACCGAGGGGCGAAGTTAAAAAGAGAATTGTTATAAGCGGTCATATTGATGCAGCTTATGAATGGCGTCATCTTTATTATGGCAAAAAAGTACCGCTTTTCAGCATATTTATGAGCTGGACTATCGGCAGTGCAATAATTTCATTTATTTTAAGCGTTATTGCTATTGTTGCAAATTTTGTTGATATGGGCGCATTTGGTGACTTTATGGTAAATTACAGCTATATTTTCCATTATGTTACAGCACTTGGCATGGTTACTTTATTATTGTTTGTCGATTTCAATACTATTTCACCGGGCGCGAATGATAACCTTACAGGTACTTATGCGGCAGTTTGCGCTTTGCGTATGCTAGATATGGCAGGAATAGATTTTGAAAATACAGAAGTTTGCGCTATGATTACCGATGGTGAAGAAGCAGGACTTCGCGGTTGCAAGCAGTGGGCTAAAGACCATTATGATGAATATGTAAACAGCGGTGTTGAAACAGCTGTTTTGTGTGTTGATACGCTTGCAGACCTGGAATATCTTCGCGTTTATAATAAGGATATGACAGGCACAGTTAAAAATAATCAGCAGTTCAGTCAATTGGTTATGGATTCAGCTAAAGATTCAGGTCATAATGACCTTCAATTCTCAAGCGTTTATTTCGGCTCATCTGATGCCGCAGCCTTTTCACAGGCAGGCATTACCGCAACTTGCCTTGCAGCTATGGACCCTAAACCTGCGGATTATTATCATAACCGCCGTGATACAGCCGAGCGCCTTGTTCCTGAGGCTATCAAAACCGGATTTGATGTAATTATTTCAACTATCCTTAATTTTGACGAAAAAGGTCTTAACTAAAAATCTTATCTAAGAGCAGGCTCGTTCCTGCTCTTTTTATTACTCAACCGTCAGTTGATTGTGATTTCAACAAACAGTATAGTTGAACAACTGACGGATAATTGATTATTGAGTGTATTTGATGTTACGATTAGCTTGCCAAAGGAGGTAGTTAATATGTTTAACAAAATCAAAAATGAAATCAAAACGGAGGTTGCTACAATGAATATCGGTAATAATATAGCTGTATTAAGAAAGAAAAAGGGAATAACACAAGAGGAACTTGCAAATGAATTAGGTGTATCAGCACAGGCGGTTTCTAAATGGGAAAATAACAGTTCTTGTCCCGATGTTTCCTTGCTCACTAAAATTGCAGATTATTTTGGTGTTAGCGTTGATGCTCTTCTTCGTGCGCAGGAAGATGATATTGTTGATTCAAAAGAAGAAAAAGACGACAATGTGAAATCTGCTGATGATAAAAAGAATATAGTAATTAAGATAATGCAACAAAACGGTAAAGAAAATGTTGTAAAAGTTCCGTTTAAATTTGTAAAACTTGGGCTTAATATCGGTGCTATGTTTGGTCTTGATAAGGATATTTCAAGCAAGATTGTGACATTGGCAGAAAGCAATGTGACAGATATTGTCAATATTGATACGGAAAATGGGGAGCATATAGAAATAATGCTTGATTGATTATTGAGCATTATTTTCAATATTACTTGCAAATGCTCTTTCTATAATATATAATAAACTGTAAGTAATTTTTACGGAGGAAAATATGGAGAAAATACTTGTTCTTGATTTCGGCGGGCAGTATAATCAGCTTATCGCAAGGCGTGTGCGTGACCATCATGTTTATGCAGAGATTTTGCCTTATACTACCGATATTGAAATTATTAAGCAAAATAATTATAAAGGTATTATTTTTACAGGCGGTCCAAATTCCGTATATGATATGGCATCCCCTCATTATACAAAAGATATACTTAATATCGGCGTGCCTATTTTAGGTATTTGCTATGGCTGCCAGCTTATTGCGTGGATGGGCAACGGTGAAGTTAAAACTGCACCTCAAAGCGAATACGGTAAAATCGAATTCACTAAAAAAGATTCAAAGCTTTTTAAAGATGTTGATGAAAAATCGATTGTTTGGATGAGTCATACAGACTATATTTCGCAAGTTCCAAATGGTTTTGAAATTATTGGTACTACCGATGCATGCCCTTGCGCAGCAATGCAAAATACAGATAAAAATATTTATGCTGTTCAATTTCATCCTGAAGTTACACATTCACAGTTTGGTTCTCAAATGCTTTATAACTTCCTTTATGAAGTTTGCGGCTGTAAGGGCGATTGGGTTATGGATAACTTTATTGAAAACACAGTAGCAAAGCTCAGAGAACAAATCGGTGATAAAAAAGTTATTCTCGGCCTTTCAGGCGGTGTTGATTCATCTGTTGCAGCAGGTCTTTTATCTCGTGCGGTAGGTAAGCAACTTACCTGCGTATTTGTTGACCAGGGTTTAATGCGTAAAAATGAAGGCGATTTTGTTGAGCAAACATTTACAAGCCTTTTTGATATGAATTTTGTAAGAGTTAACTGCGGTGATGTTTTCCTTGAAAAGCTTAAAGGCGTTGTTGACCCTGAACAGAAGAGAAAGATTATCGGTACAGAATTTTTCAATGTTTTCTGGAATGAAATCAGAAAGCAGGACGAACTCGGTTACTTTGCACAGGGAACTATTTATCCTGACTGTATTGAATCAGGTAAGGGTGATGCCGATGTAATTAAAACTCATCATAACAGAGTTAACACTCCGGATGATGTTGAATTCCTCGGTATTATTGAGCCGCTTGCGGATTTATTTAAAGATGAAGTTCGTAAAGTCGGTGAAAAATTGGGTATTCCTAAAGAACTTGTTTGGCGCCAGCCGTTCCCGGGTCCGGGCCTTGGCGTTAGGATTATAGGTGAAATTACGGCAGATAAAATTAAGGTGCTTCAAGATGCCGATTGGGTACTTCGTGATGAAATGGCAAAGAACGGTTATGAAAAAAATCTTGCACAGTTTTTCTGCGTGCTTCCTTGCGTGAAAACAGTCGGTGTAATGGGCGATCACAGAACTTATGATCACCTTGTTGCTATAAGAGCAGTAACTACCGATGATTTTATGACAGCTGATTGGGCAAAAATCCCATATGATATTCTTGCTAAAGTTTCAAATCGTATCACAAACGAAGTTGATCATGTAAACCGCGTGGTTTATGATATTACATCCAAACCACCCGGAACAGTTGAGTGGGAGTAGTTCCCATTGGTTTAGATGTGCTGAAAAACCCAGTATTTATGCGGGTTTCGGGACTTGGCACTTTTTGAACAACCGCTTTTGCAACACTTTTGCAACGCTTTTTTTCAAAAACGTGTTTTCGGGCAGATGAAATTGTCCCCCTCAGCTTGCAACTAAACCTAAAAATCGCATAAATTTTAAGGCTTTTGCCCTGTTTTGGGCAGAAGCTTTTTTTATGAGACTATTTTGATTACCGGTAGGCACGGTTTATAGGTTTTCGGGGTGGTGTTCTCTTTGCATTTATCATAATTCTCGCTTTGTGTCCTTTACATTTGTGGAGGCTCGTGCTATATTCTCATTGAAAGGGGTGACAGCTATGGACCAAGAAAAAATCGGTAGTTTCATTGCAGAAAACCGCAAGGCAAAAGGCTTTACACAAATTGAATTTGCAGAGAAATTAGGCGTTTCAAACAAATCGGTATCTCGGTGGGAAACCGGAAAAAATATGCCGGATGTGTCTCTGTTTTTGCCTATATGCGATGCGTTGGATATTTCCGTTAACGAGTTCCTTATCGGCGAACGCATCACAACGCAAGAGAACAAAAGAGCTGATGAAATTCTTGTTGAAACAATAAAAGCCTCCAACAAAAAGCTCAAATCCGCACAAATAGTGATTTATATATTGGCTGTTTTGGTCAACGCATTATTTATGATTGGTGTGCCTCTGACCGCAACACCCTCTGACGCAATGGCGGTGCCACTCGCCGCACTTTTAGGCGGTGCAGTTTCTGCCCTGTTGTTGTCCTGCCTCAACATCAAGCCTATATGGTTGTTTATATTCATTCCGATTTCGGTAATTGAATTATTGGTAGGAAGTATAATCTATTGCGGTGAGTTGTATGACTACGGCTTACCCTATGCAACAATATTGGCTTTTGTTCAGCTTACATTATTTCTGTTGGCGATGGGCATTCGAAAAATTATAAGAAAACTTATAAAAACCAAACGCAAAAATAAATCTTCATAGCATTAGCAAAAAGAGCTATCAGACATCAAGTCTGATAGCTCTTTTTATATTTAATATATAATAAATTAGAAATCGCCAATTGAAAAAATAATCTTTTCAACTTTAAATTGCTATTTCAATAATAAATTCCAACTAAAAAATTCATTAAGTAACAAATAATGTTTATATCAAATTTACCTAAAACATTTATATAAAACTTAATAATCAATTATTTGTTTGTTTTTTTGGAAGTGTTACAAGCATTACTGTTCCGTTTTTGTCGCTTTTTTCAGCTTTTACCGTACCGTTGTGCAAAAGTACAATTTCCCATACAAGTGATAGTCCAAGACCTACACCGCCGTATGCTCTGCTACGAGATTTATCAACACGGAAAAATGGTTGAAAGATACTTTCTCTGTACTGCTCGGGTATACCATAACCGTTATCTTTAACTCGTATATAAAGCTGATTATTCTTTTCGTCAACAGTTATAATGACAGAAGCGTTTTCTCTGTTGTAGCGTATTGCGTTTTCAGTTAAATTAAATAATAAACGATAAATTAAGGTGTCACTGCCTATCATCATACCATTGCCGTTGTATTCAAGGCGAATATTCTTTTTTTCTGCAAGGGGAGCAAGGTCGGTAAATATTTCTTCAATCATAGGGGCAATTTCTATTGTATCTTTGCACTCAACTGTACGAAGCTCACTCATTTCAAGCAGAGTTTTTGTCATTTGTGACATTCTTTCGTTTTGCTCTTGCAGCAGTGCAAGAAATTCTGCTGTATCGTCACTCATATTTGGGTGCTCAACAGAAAAAAGTTCAATTTGTGCTTGAGTTAAGGCAAGTGGTGTTCTTAACTCGTGCGCTGCATTTCCTGTGAATTGCCGTTGAGCAGTAAAACCGTTGTCGAGTCGGTCAAGCATATTGTTAAATGATTGACAAAACTGTTTAAATTCAGGCAAAACATCATCGCTTATTTTCATATCTGCCAAATTGTTGGGCTGTATATTCTCTACTTGAGAGGCAAAACTTTTTAGCGACTTTAAAGCACGACCACTGACAAAATATGCAAGTATACCACCAAGTATGCTTACGGCAATTGTTATGTACCAATTAGTAGTATTGAATGAAGCTTGTGCACCACTGATAATAATGGTAAGCTCACGGTCGAGATTTTTATTTTCCGGATTAAATGAACTCGGTTTTCCTTTATCAATTTCACTATATGCTGATATTCCGTTGCCTATTGAATCCATATATCGTTTGCCTGAAGAACCGATTAAACAATTCATTAGCACACAAGTTATGCAAATTAAAACTGTGGTCATTAAGGTTATTCGCCATTGCAAAGAAAGTTTTTTCATTTTTTCTCCTCCATTACATAACCCTCGCCTATACGGTTGTGAATAGGGTCATAGCCTAATGCATTACGAAGCTTTTTTCTTAATGATGAAATGTGCACTCTTATTGAGTTGCTGAAATTGTCAACACTGCTGTCCCATACGTGTTCAATCAACTCCTCTTGACTTACAGGTCTGCCTTGATTTAACATTAGATATTCAAGTATTCCTGTTTCCTTGCGAGTTAAAGATAATTCTTCATCATTTACATCTGCTTTGCGTGTTTTTGTGTTAAATGAAAGATTTGAACATTTTAAAACAATATCGTTTTGAGTGAACTTTCTAAGGGTAAGGTTTCGTATTCTTGCCGAAAGCTCATCTAAGTGAAATGGTTTTGTTAAATAATCATTTGCACCTTCATCTAATCCTAAAACCTTGTCTGCAACCTCACAACGAGCCGATAAAATTAAAACCTTTGTGTCAATGTCTGTTTGCCTCAGAGTTTTCAATACTGTCATTCCGTCAACATTAGGTAGGTTTAAATCGAGCACAACAAGGTCGAAACTTTCAACACTAAACATATCTAATGCCTTTTGACCGTCATAGCAATAATCAACACTGTAAGCAAGACGCTTAAGACTTCTTACAATTGTGTCACAAAGAGCAACCTCGTCTTCAACAACTAAAATATGCATAAATATCTCCTATCACTTTGTATTATTGGTAAAATATCTTTATTATAGATTATAACACAAAAAAATAAAATCTTTGTTAAATTTCTTTCTTAACAAGGATTTTATATCGTTCGTGATATAATAAGGCGAAAAATGAAGGGAGTGGTTAAATTGTTCAAAGTAAAAAAAGCAATATCTCAAATCGGTTTCCTTGTTGCCGGAGTGGTTATGCTGTGCTATGGAGCAATGCGTGGTGAGGCAGACACTGTGCTTAGCAAAGCAATAAGAATATGCTTGGAGTGTATTGGAATTGGATAAAAGAAAAAAGAATGTTTCAAAGTTTGTAAGCCGTTTTCGTACTTGTATTCAGGCAGGTGCAACGCTTTTGACAAATATTCATTTACCTAATTTTTTTAAAGGCGGAATATATCAGGGCAATGGCAAGACTGTGTGCGTACCGGGGCTAAATTGCTACTCTTGTCCTGCTGCGTCAGGTGCGTGTCCAATCGGCTCGTTTCAGGCTGTTGTAGGCTCATCAAAATTTAAGTTTTCCTATTATGTAACAGGATTTTTAATTTTGCTTGGCGTGTTGCTTGGCCGATTTATTTGTGGCTTTTTGTGTCCGTTTGGTTGGCTTCAAGATTTGCTTAATAAAATACCGTGTAAAAAGCTTTCAACAAAAAAACTAAAGCCTTTAACATATTTAAAATATATCATCTTGCTGTTGACGGTTGTATTGCTACCTATACTTGTGGTTAATGATGTCGGAATGGGCGATCCGTTCTTTTGTAAATATATATGCCCACAGGGTGTGCTTGAGGGCGCAATTCCATTGTCTGCTATTGATGAGGGTATACGCTCGGCTTTAGGAAATAAATTTATTCAAAAGCTTATTATTTTGATTATTGTAGTTGTGCTGAGTGTGGTTTTCTATCGTCCGTTTTGCAAGTGGATTTGTCCACTCGGTGCTTTTTATGCATTGATGAACAAGGTGTCGTTGCTTGGAATAAAGGTTGATGAGCATAAATGCGTGTCTTGTGGCAAATGTGCAAGAGCGTGTAAAATGGATGTTGATGTAATAAAAACACCAAACAGCACTGAGTGTATTCGTTGTGGTAAGTGTATAACTGCTTGTCCTACTGATGCACTAAGCTTTCACTACGGATTTGGTATGCCTGAAAAAAATCTTTGCAACACTGTAAAAGAAAAAAATAAAACAGATATTAAAACAAATAACAAAAAAGATATAACAACGGAGGAATAATAATTATGAAAAAATCAAAAATATTAACTATACTTATGGTTTTAGTGCTTATGTTTAGCCTTGTTGCTTGTTCAACAGCTAAAAATAACGACAAATCTCAGTCAAATAATACTGCTGATATTTCAAATTTAATGGAAAGTGAACCAAGCGATTTAGATGACGCAACTGCACTTTATAAAAAACTTATGCAAAAAGAAAATGATATTTTTACAAGTAATTCACAGCTTTGGGAAAAAGTGTTTATGTCAGCAAATAAGGACACTCCTATGATTGAAGACGGAACAAATTATGGCGACTTTTTGCTCAATACTATTGAAAACGGTAAAGATAACTTTACTGCAGATGAGTTGAAAATTCTTAAAGACGGTGCAAATCAAATTAAAGAAATTGAGGGTAAACTCACAATTTTGGAACAAAAATATCCGGGCTGTGGCAGTAAGCCGAGCGAGGGTGAAAGTGTTGACGCTGAAAGTGCAGGTATGGTAAGTGAGAATAGCGAACTTACTAAGTTTCCAAGCTTTAAGGGTAAGGACCTTGACGGAAATGATGTTAACAGTGATGACATCTTCTCATCTAACAATGTAACTGTTATCAATTTTTGGTTTACTACTTGCAATCCTTGTGTAGGTGAACTTGGCGATTTGGAAAAGCTTAATAAAGAACTTGCAGAAAAAGGCGGCACCGTTATAGGTGTTAACTCATTTACTCTTGACGGTGACAAGACTGCTATATCTGAGGCTAAGGATGTTTTGACTAAAAAAGGTATTACCTACAAAAATGTTTGGTTTGATTCAAAGAGTGATGCCGGTAAATTTACTTCAGGTCTTTATTCATATCCGACAACATATGTAGTTGATAAAAACGGAAATATTGTAGGTCAACCAATTGTTGGTGCAATAACTTCATCATCACAAGCAAAGCAACTTAATAAACTTATTGATGAAGCAATTGAAAACAGTAAAAAATAAAGATTTTAAATATCTAGGTTTGGGGTGCAGACATATTCTTGGACTGTTTAAACAGCTAATCCAAGACTATGTCTGTATTCTACCGGGCTCATATATCCCAGAGATTGTTTAATATGTTTGTCAACTTGCGTTGAGGAATCGTTTATATCAATGGCGTAACAAGAGTATCAATTTGATAAGACAGATTGAAGAAAATGTGTCTTATGAAGTGCCGGTGTCAGAATAACCATAAAGTCGATTTAAGAGTATATTTGCTTTTAATCGGCTTTTTATTTGATTTGGATACTGAAATTAATGAGTTTGACATTGTTCGCGGTAAAGAGTATAATCAATCATTATGAAACAGTTTTAAGGAGAAACAGAATGTATATATCAGTTTCTGATGCTGCAAAAAAGTTTGGAGTGTCAAAAAGAAGAGTTCAAACTTTATGTGAGCAAGGTCGAATTAAGGGTGCAAGCCGGATTAGCGGAGTATGGTTGATTCCTGAAAATGCGCAAAAGCCTGTTGATGCGCGAAAAAAGGTGAAAATTTCTAAAAATGAGATTTCGGAAATTGATAATATTTATAATTACAAAGATGACAAACTAACTGTAATTCAAGTTTGTGAGTTGCTTTTTGTTTCACAGGCAACTGTGAAAAATTGGGTTAGACTTGGAAAATTAAAACTTAATTCAGATGGGAAAAGCTTTGATAAAAAGTATATAGAAACACTTTTATCAGATATGAAAAGCGGTAAAGACAAACGCTTAAAAAGCCGCAGAAATAAAAAAAACATAAATGGAAAAGTGCTTTACAAAGATTATATAAAAAGCGATTTTAATTGTAAAATTATTGAAGATATACTAAAATGTACTAATCAAATTACAGAAGATGAAATAAGACTTATACTTGCTGATTTTGCAATACAACTTTATGAAAAAAGTATGAAGACATCTGTATCAAAAGAGTTGCTTTATAAAGGGAATTCAAATGTCACAGATAATAGTGTGTTTAATTCTTTGATTTCAGACATGGTAAAAAATGTAAATATATCACAAATTGATTTGAAAAATATACAAAAAGCATTAGAGTATGAAATTCAATTGGTTCCATATGAAGATACTTTGGGCTTTGTATATATTTCACTTCAAGATATAAATCGCAGAAAAGTAACGGGAGCATACTATACGCCACAGGAAACGGTAAATAAACTTATTGATAGTTTAAAATTATCTTTTGATATTAAAAATAAATCTGTGTGCGATCTTTGTTGCGGTACAGGTAATTTTCTTATAGGGCTTGTTAAAAGCGGTGTAAAAGTGTCAAATATTTATGGCCAGGATATTGATGAAATCAGCATTCTTATTGCACGCATAAATATGTTTTTGCTTGATACCAATCTTACAAAAGAACATTTATACACTCATTTTGTTTGTGGTGATACACTTTCAAAAACATTTGAAAACAAATTTTCTGTTGTGCTTGGAAATCCGCCTTGGGGATATAACTATAATAGTGATGAAACAAAACATCTTGCAGAAAGTTATGTTACTGCTGATGCAAAAGGTGTAGAGTCATATGATTTGTTTATTGAAAAAGGACTTGAAATGCTTGAAAAAAATGGATATTTGGCATATGTATTACCGCAAGCAATTTTAAATGTGAAATCGCATGAATCTGCGCGCAAACTGATATTGCAAAATACAGATTTTAAGTTTTTGAATTATCTTGGAAATGTATTTTCAAATGTTCAATGCCCTTCTGTAATTTTAGGAGTTCAAAATGGGGGCAATGGGAAAACGAAAGGCTGCACAGTTGAATTTAAGGACAAAAAATTTGTAATAAAAGAAAACAGGAAAATAGATGTATCACAATTTTCATTAAATATGAATGATGATGAATATGAATGTTTGAATACAATCGCTTCACTTAAAAATGTTAAATATCTTAAAAATAATGCTGAATTTGCCCTTGGAATAGTTACCGGAAATAACAGTGAATTTGTTAAAAAAAGCAAAAGCAAAAATGCTGAAATTGTTTTAAGGGGCAGTGATATTTACAGATATGAAATTAAAAGTACAGATAATTATATCTGCTTTACTCCTGAAAAATTTCAGCAAGTTGCACCAACGGAAATATACCGAGCAAAAGAAAAATTGCTATATAGATTTATTGCAGAAGTTCCCGTGTTTGCATATGACAATCAGCAAACACTCTCACTTAACAGTTGTAATATATTGATACCCAAAATAGATGAACTGAACATAAAATATATATTAGCAATTTTAAATTCGGGTGTGGCAGCATTTTTTATGAATAAAAAATATAATTCAGTAAAATTGCTTAAATCGCATATAGAATCTTTGCCGATACCTATTGTTAGCAGAGAAAAGCAGAATGAAATCATAAAAAAAGCAGACCGCATAATGAATTCAAACGAAAACATAAACGGCCTGTATAATGAACTTGATGATGAAATTATGACTTTGTATGGCTTAAATGCCAAGCAGAAAAATACAATAAAAACGGCAATGAGCGGAAAAAACTTATTTTTTAAAGATTAGAGAGCAAATTATACAGCTCTTCATATGTAAGCCACTGAACAAAGTGATTTTTCATATGATAATCAATGCTTTTTCGATTGAGGTGAAATTGGCCTTCGCCTTCATTTCCTTTATGTTGTTTGTCAGAATATCCAAAACAAGACTGAATTTCATCTGAACTCATTTGGAAAATTGCTATTTTGTCTGCGAAAAATAATCCGTAGTAAAGAAAATCAAATTCTGCACGCTTCACCTGCTGGATGTTGCAGTCAAAATTGTAATTGTACATATCATCGCTGCTTAATGCACGGTTTCCGAGATTCGCTTTTTTGCATTGGTCGATAGCATTGGAACGGTTGATAACTGATTCGTTGGCTTTCATAACTGTGGAAAATTTGATTTCGATTCTTTTATGTTTTGTTTCATCATATCGGTCATGAAATTGGTTGTGTGATTTTGTGAATTTGTAAAGTGCTTCAATCATAAGTTCTGCAATTGTGCCGAATCGACGGGTCCTTAATGCAAAGATACCGTCACGAAATTCTTTGATTTCATCTGTCATTTTAAGTTCTCCTTACTTTGAAATTGGAATATTTTGTATGACTATATAGTATTACAATACTGCAAAAAAGTCTATGTTTTTTATTTCAAGTGAAATGAATATGAAACTTTAGTTTCAAAATTGTACAAAACACGGTTTTTAAAAAACTGCCGATTTGTTCAAGTTTACAAAATTAACACAAATATTTGACAAATTGAAATTTTAGTATTACCATTAAGTCATAAATTTAACAGTCAAAAGCAATGAACAGGAAATGACTTGGCGTAGCACCGTTTACAGAAAGCTGCCGGCTGTGCGAGACAGCATCAAGGAACGCTTTGCCCTCACCTGCAAGCTGTTTCAGTGAAAGAAAGCGAGTAATTGAAACCGGTTCTCACCGTTATTTGAGTCGCTGTTAATTACTATAAATTAGTTATTGACGGGGGATGAGTGGTCGATTTTATCGGCAAGCAAAGTGGTAACACGAAAGCACAAGAAAATAAAGAAGTTTATGCCTTCGCCTTTGCAGAAAACCGGAAACGGTTTTTGCAGGGCGGAGGCTTGTTTTTTTGCTCATAAGTTTTTGACTGCAAATTATAATTTAAGAAAGAAGAGGGTATTTATGAACACACTTGTAATTGTTTTAATTGCTGTTGTTGTTCTCGGCTTAGGCTATGTCTTATACGGCAGGCATATTGCCAAAAAATGGGGTATTGACCCAAAAGCCGAAACTCCTGCCGTAAAGTATAATGACGGAAAGGACTATGTTCCTACTAACGGATGGACTGTATTTTCACACCAGTTTTCATCAATCGCAGGTGCAGGTCCTGTAACCGGTGCCATCCAGGCTGCTGTGTTTGGTTGGCTTCCTGTATTGCTTTGGATTCTTATCGGTGGTGTATTCTTTGGTGCGGTAACCGATTTCGGCGCACTTTATGCCTCTGTTAAAAATCAGGGTAAATCAATGGGTATGCTTATTGAAAAGTATATCGGCAAAACAGGCAGAAAGCTTTTCTTACTTTTCTGCTGGCTTTTCTCGCTTTTGATTATTGCAGTATTTGCAGATATGGTTTCAGGTACATTTACATCATTTGATGCTGTTACCGGTGCCCCTTTGCCTAATGCTTCAATCAATGGTTCAGCAGGTATGATATCAATTATGTTTATGGTATTTGCTGTACTTTTCGGACTTATCCAAAAGAAATTCAATTTTTCCGGTTGGAAAGAATTTGTTGTAGGTGTAATTTTTATTGTAATCTCATTTGCAATCGGAATTAAAGTTCCTATTACACTCGGCAAAGACGGCTGGAGTTATATTGTATTTGCATATATCTTTATTGCCGCAATTGTTCCTATTTGGCTTATGAAACAGCCAAGAGATTATATGACTACTATTATGTTTGTATGTATGATTTTTGGTGCGGCTTTAGGACTTGTAATCGGCCATCCAACAATGAATTTACCTGTATTTACCGGATTTAAAAATGAACAGCTCGGTACAATGTTCCCGATTTTGTTTGTAACAGTTGCTTGCGGTGCTGTTTCAGGTTTCCATTCACTTGTATCGTCAGGTACATCTTCAAAAACAATTGCTAATGAAAAAGATATGCTTAAAGTCGGATATGGCGCTATGATACTTGAAAGTGTGCTTGCTGTTCTTGCACTTTGCGTTGCAGGTGCTGCCGCCAAAAACGGTGTTCCGGCCGTAGGTACACCTTTCCAGATTTTCTCATCAGGTGTTGCAGGCTTTTTTGAAAAAATGGGACTTTCGGTTCATTTTTCAACTGTATTTATGACTATGTGTGTTTCTGCACTTGCTCTTACAACTCTTGACGCTGTTGCCCGTATCGGCAGAATGAGCTTCCAAGAATTATTCAGTGTTGACGATATGAAAAACGCAAAGCCTTGGAGAAAGCTTATGTGTAATACATATTTTTCAACAATTATAACTCTTGCATGCGGTTTTGTCCTTACCAAAATTGGCTATCAAACAATTTGGCCGCTCTTCGGTTCGGCTAACCAGCTTTTGAGCGCACTTGTTCTTATCACTCTTTGTGTATTCCTTAAGGTTACCGGCAGAAGCAATAAGATGCTTTTCCCACCTATGATTATTATGCTTTGTGTAACATTTACTGCACTTGTTCAGCGTGTAATCGGACTTATCAAGTCGCTTTCGGCAGGTCAAGATATTTTTGCAAGCGTAATTCAACTTGTAGTTGCAGTTTCGCTTATCGTTCTTGCTCTTATTATTGTAGTTAACTCATTTAAAAGTTATGCAAAAAGCAAAAAGAACAGTGAAGTAGAAACAAAAGAAGTTGCAGAATAATTAAATAAGTAATAATAAAAGGCGAGGTGCTTGCACCTCGCCTTAGACTGTTGATAAAGCGGCTAAAGCGCGCCTCGTCTAAAGAATTTCCGTGTTTGAATAAATTTTACAAAATTTATAATAAACACTCCATTCCTTTCTCCTCTCCCCAAAAAGCTCACGCTTTTCGAGGACCCCGGAATTAAATAAACCTTTTTGCCTCCCTTGTAAAGGGTGCGGGTCTCCGGTGGAGACCTCTGCACAAAGTGCAGAAGCACCGACCGAACCGACAGGTGAGACGGTGGGTGCAACTTGTTGCACTCGGAGGGATTGTGAAAAAAGGCTTGGACATCGAGTCCAAGCCTTTTTTGGCGCTTTTTGTCTTTTGCTCGGGGGCAGTACCCTCGTACAGCTCCCACTCGCAAAATACAAAATTTATCTCACTTTCTCAAAGTCTACCAGCGTGTAGAAATTTATAATTTGACTTTTTCTACACGCTGAGGCGAGGTGCTTGCACCTCGCCTTTTGCTATTAAGTAATATTAAATTTGATACCACTTGATTTCATTTGAATCAAGGTGAAGTTCAAAGCTTGAACCGTCGCCTACATAAACTGTTGTATCCTGCGGCTCGTATGTGTTATTTACTACGCAGTATTTTTTGTTTTTAACATAAGCGTGAACTTCTACATTGTAGTTAGTTGAATACCACTTATGAAGTTCATTTTCAGAATTTGCGCTCCAAAGAACAGCTCTGTAAAGTACGCGGCTGTTTTCAAATGAATACGGAAGACCGCTGATGTATACACCTCTGCCTTTTCCGAATTCTTTAACTGCCATTTGAACTTCTTCAGCGTGGCGAACAGCGAATGGCAGTTCACTTGCATTTTGAACAAGTACGGTCGTTTTGTCAAGTGCAACAATGTTTTTCTTACCCTCTCCAAAGTCAACATTGCCATTGTTTGTATCCTCAAGAATGAAGTGGTCACGGTGTTCCTCGGTATTGTAGCGGCGTGTGTTTAAAGTGAAACCGTTTTCCTCTTCAACACCTAAAATATCGTCAAGCTGGAAGAATTTTCCTTGCCAATGATGAGCGCCCGGTTCACCTACACCGATAAATCCGCCGCCGTTATATACAAATTTTTTGATTGCGGTAACGATTTCTTCATCTGCCCAGTATTCGCCGCCGCCTTGCGCTGTGTCTGCATCGCCTACATTGATGATAACATCAATATCATCAAGCAGGTTTTTATTTTCTTTTATATCGTCAAAGCTGATGAAAGATACATCAAAAGGTGCGCCGCTCAATGCTTCAATAACACCGAAGTATGAATAGTTTTGCCTGTAATAAAGTCCGTGGTGAACCATATGGTTAGACCAAGCTCTCATTTTGCCCCAGCAGTTGAGAACTGCAACTTTTTTCACACAATAAGGTGTTACACCCTGAATGTTATCATAAAGAGTACGAAATTCATTGCAAACAGATTTAATGTAATCCACAAAATCAGGAAATTTAAGTGCAAGCTTAAGATAGCCGCCGTAGCCGATACGCTGGATAGGACTTCTTAAAATAGCGCGCCTTGCTGTTACCCAATTTACCTTTGCTTCTTTTATAGGGTCGCCTCCCTCACAGAAAACATCAGGGAAGAAGTACGGTAAAAATCTGCCTTCTGTGTATTTTACATTTTTAATATCACTGAAAAGACGGAGAGTTGCACCGTTTCCTACACTTCCTACTACTGCGTCAAGCCCTATTGATGCGAATTCATCCATAAACGGTTCCATTCCAATCCAATGGTCACCCATAAACATCATAGCTTCCTTGCCGTATTCGTGTACTATATCAACCATTTCTTTGGCAAGCTTTGCAACTTCGCGCCTTTGAAAAGCCTGAAAATCTTTGAATTCTTTTGACGGAATTCGATATGTGTTATTCATATATCCCTGGTCAATAATAAATTCAGGGCGGAATTTATATCCAACCTCTTTTTCAAATTGCTCAAGTATATATGGGCTGACTGAAGCACTGTAACCAAACCAATCAACAAATTTTTCCCTCGCAAGTTCATCAAAAATCAATGTGAATTGGTGGAAGAAAGTTGTGAATCTGACTACATCAACATATTCGTGACTGTCAAGGAATTTGCGAAGCCTTTCAAGTGAATGTGCTTTTGTTTTCGGTTGACGAACATCAAATGTAATTTGCGGTTCAACATCCCAATCGTTAACTACTGCGTTATACATATGTACAGGGTCCCACATAATATAAGCTAAAAAGCTGACTGTGTATTCGTGAAACGGGGTTGCGTTATTTATTGTTACATTTCCGCTTTCTTCATCATAAGTCCAATCGGCAGGGGACACTACTTCGCCCGTAGTTCTGTCAATAACTTCCCACCATCTTGTAATATCATCACGGTTGTTTACTTTTAGCATATCCGGATAAAGATTATCCATAAGGTGAATGGAAATAGTGTCACTTACAGCAGTGTGAAATTTAGTCATAATGTACATCTGCTGAATTTCATCAGGATTTGCTTTTGCCCAAGCATTATCTTTTCTTGTTGTGTAATAAGTGGCATAAACTTTCGCACCTGTGTTGCGAAGTTCCTGCGGAAATTCTGTTCCGTCACAGTCACGAATAGCGTCTGCACCCCATTCATCCATAATTTCAAGGGTTTCTTTAACAACATCCATATCTGTCGGTATTGTTACTCTGCCTTTGCTGTTTGCCATTTTGTATCCTCCGTTTTATTTCTCTATTTTTATAACTTTGTTGTTTTTCAGCGTCATTTTTCCGTGCATTCTTTTTCTTACAAAAGGAACGCCCGGCCTTACATAAAATGTATTGTTTGCAACATAAGCGTCAGGATTGCTTGCCGGTGTCATTGTACCGCTTAAATCATCAACACTTAAATTGTTTTCAAAAGTGTTATGCACTGCTTGTTGCAAGCAAAACATCATACATCCGCCTTCATTAAGCCGTGAATAGTTATATTCATACTTTGTTCCGTCACCCGAATCTGCATCATATGCCATACCGTCTTGGTTGAGTTTTGTATCGCTTGCATCGTTGTATCTTAAAAGTGCATTTTTACATTTCCAAGGCCAAATGGCAGCCGCCACCTTGCCTGCACGCTTTTGGGGATATTTGTAAATTCTGTCATTCATTTCGGTAGCACAGGAATCTGCAATATTATGCTCAACAAGCGGAGTTAAAGCATACATAGGTGTTATTGCATCACCGCCGGCATATTTAACATAATTATTTTTAATAACTATGTTTTCATTTCCGTATTTTTTGAAAGTTTCTTCATCAAGCTCTTTGGCTGCAAAATCCTTGTGGCGATATGAATAGCCTACTGCAATTCCCCATCTGCTTACATTTTTTACATAGCAGTTTTTAATTTCTACACCGTCATATCTTGCTACGCCGGTTTCACTTTCATTATCGGGTGTAAACGATGTCATATATATTCCGCCGTTATTCATATGCTTGTTGTAAACATTTCCGTTTACATCGTGAATAAATAAATTATCAAGTTTTATTGAATGGAGCGTACCCCTGTTTTTTGCAACTGCGGCTACACCGGTTCTGTCCATTTTATCCGGCGCACAGTAGCTTTCCATATCTTTAAATTCTTCCTTATTTGTAATCTCGATATTTCTTATAAGTATATTTTCAACATCGTAAAGAAGAATTGATGATGAAACATTGCCCTTGTAAATGTGGCCCGAATAGTCAAGTTCACATCCGTAATCCTGATACCAAACACCGTGACCGTTAGTGTTGATTTTCGGCAAATCACCGTCCTGCCCATAGGCTGTGATTTCAATCATATCACCGTTTATGTCACCGCAGTTTTTTAAATGCAAAAATTCATTTTCAAAAACAGAGCCTCTTAAAAGAAATACTTTGTCACCCGGTATAAGATCAATTTCATTGATTTTATTAAGGCTTTTAAATGCGGTGCTTTCGCTCAAACCGTCATTTTCGTCATTGCCGTTAAGCGAGCTTACGAAGTATATTGTTGATTTCTTCATCATACTGCTCCTCTCTTATCTTCTTGTAAATAACGGTTTTAACTTCAAAAAAGAAAAATTTATCATTATTATATCTTGTAAATAAATCCTTATTTTGCTTGAAATAAGCTTTCATTTGCTTTCGGCTTATTTCTTTATATGTATAGGCTTTTTTTACATTTTCACATTCGCCCACAAAATCAAGCTTTAATCTTGTAAGTTCATAATCAAGATATGCCGGGTATGAAAAGTGGGTAAGCCCGTATACTGTTTCGTTATTTTCTTTTTGAAGTTTTCTTTTTTCGTTTTCTGCGTCACATCTTTTAATTACTGCTTCCAAGCTGTCATCGTCAATCAGCCCGAGCTTTTTTGAAAATTTAAGACAGGCGAGCGCATACTTTTTTTCTTCATCATCGGTAAAAAGAAAAGGATTCATAGTATTCTCCCTATAATTTTTAAAAGTGAATTTTGTATTATTTACTATATAATACTTATTTTTATATGGTAATGCAAGCGTATTTGTATTTTTGCTCATTTTGTACTATAAAAAGTGAATATTGACTAAAATAGAATACCTTTATATAATAGAATCATTGAATTTAAAGGGGACAAATTATGAAGTTTATTCATCTTTCCGATTTGCATATCGGCAAGCGTGTAAATGAATTTTCAATGCTTGATGACCAAAAGTATATACTTCTTGAAATAATTGAAATAATTGAAAAGCAAAAGCCTGATTTTGTAATGATTTCAGGTGATGTGTATGATAAAACCCAACCTTCAGGCGAAGCAGTAAGGCTGCTTGATGATTTTATTTTCAGGCTTTCATCTTTAAAATTGCCTGTTTTTATCATCAGCGGTAATCACGACAGTGCAGAAAGAATTGCTTTTGGTGCAAGAATTATGCAAAGCGGAAATATTTTTATGTCACCTGTTTATGACGGAAATATTGAAAAGCATACTTTAAGTGATGAATGGGGAAATGTAAATGTTTTTATGCTCCCTTTTATCAAGCCGGTTAATGTGCGCCAAGCTTTTCCTGATGAAGAAATAAACAGTTATACCGACGCTGTAAGCTGTGCACTTGGCCATATTTCGCTTGATGAAAGTGAGAGAAATGTTATTTTATCCCACCAATTTGTGACCGGAGCAATTAAGAGCGACAGCGAAGAAATCAGCCTTGGCGGCACAGATAATGTTGATGTTTGCGCTTATGATAAATTCGATTATGTTGCACTCGGGCATATCCATTCGCCGCAAAAGCTTGTTCGTGATACTGTCAGATACTGCGGTACACCGCTTAAATATTCATTTTCTGAATGCAGGCATAACAAGAGCGTTACCGTTGTTGAAATGAAAGAAAAAGGTGATGTTGAAATTTCACTTGTTCCTCTTATACCAAAGCGTGATTTGGTGGAAATAAAGGGTACATATGACGAACTTATGCAAAAAAGCTATTGGGAAAAGCTTAACAGTAAAGAAGATTATTTTCATATCACTCTTACGGATGAAGAAGATGTTGTAGATGCAATCGGCAGGCTTAGAACTGTTTATACAAATATAATGAAGATTGATTATGATAACAGAAGAACACAGGCAAGCGGTGAAATTGAAAAAATAGAAAATGTAAAAGAAAAATCACCGATTGAAATTTTTGAAAATCTGTATGAAAAGCAGAATGCTTCTGCTTTAAATGACGAGCAAACCAAACTTTTAAAAGATATAGTGAAAGAAGTATGGGAGGGTGAAGAATGCGACCTTTAAAACTTACTATGTCGGCGTTTGGCCCTTATGCCGGCGAAGTTTCACTTGATATGCGAAAGCTTGGAAACGGCGGAATTTATCTTATTTGCGGTGACACAGGTGCCGGCAAAACCACGATTTTTGATGCTGTTTGCTTTGCACTTTACGGTAAAGCAAGCGGAGATATTCGCGATAAATCTTCTTTTCGTTCAAAATATGCCAATGATGAAACAAAAACATATGTTGAACTTGAATTTGAATATAACGGTGAAATGTATAAAGTTACAAGAAATCCTGAATATTTGCGTAAAAGCAAAAGAGGAGAGGGTTTTGCAAAGCAAGGTGCAAATGCAACTCTTATTTTGCCAAACGGTACAGTTGTTTCAAAAACAAATGAAGTAACAGCTAAAATCGAAGAAATTTTGGGTGTTGATAAAAACCAATTTTCGCAAATTGCAATGATAGCACAAGGTGATTTCAGAAAGCTCTTAAATTGTGATACCAAAGAGAGAAAAGAAATTTTCAGAAAAATATTTAAAACCGAACCGTACAGCCAAATTGAATATAAACTATCAAGCCTTTTTAATGAGCTTAAAAAGCAGAGAGAAAGGGAAAAGCAAAGCATAAATCAATATATTTCTCAATTTTCCTGCGGTGAAAACGATACGCTGTCACCGTCGCTTGAAAGTGCAAAAAACGGCGAAGTTTTAATCGACGATGTTATATCGCTGATGAATAAAATCGTGGAAAAAGACAGCGCACGGTATAATGAATTAAATAACTTTCTTGAAAAAACAGATAAAGAAACAGCAAAATTGACTTCTGCTTTGGCGGTGGCAAAAAATCAGGAAGAATCAAAAAAAGAATATGCAAATATTTTGAAAGAAATTGAAATTGCCGATAAAAACTTTAACGAAAGTAAAAAGGTAAATTCAAATTCCGCCGCAAAAAATGAAACTTTGGAAGTTTTATCCAAAAAAATAAATCTTATTGAAGATAAAATGCCGAAGTTTGATGAATTTGAAAAAGTTCAAAATGAGTTAAATATTGATATTCAGACTGTTAAAGAAAATGAAAAGCTTTTAAAAATCAAAGAAAACGAGTATGCTTCACTAACTTGCGATATTGAAGAAAAAACGAAGCGACTTCAAATTTATAAAAATTCTTTAATTGATATTGAAAGACTTAATTCGAAATTAAATGATATTAAAAACAAAGTGCAGTCTTTAGATGAATTAAAGAATGAAATAAAAAAATATAAAGAAGAAAAAGAAAAATACTCTTTACTTCAGGAAAAGGCGAAAAGTGCGCTTGATAAATATAACAATCTTAATGATGAATACAGTATGAAATACACCGCATTTTTAAGCGAGCAGGCAGGTATTATGGCAAGCGAGCTTAAAGACGGTGAGCCTTGCCCTGTTTGCGGCTCAAAAAATCATCCTAATAGGGCAGTAATAAGCAAAAATGCACCGAGTGCGGCAGATGTTGAAAAAGCCAAAGCACTTGCGCAAAAATCGCAGGAATACGCAAGTGAAGCCGGAAAAGAATGTTCGTGCAAAAAGGCAGTTATTGATACTTTACTTCAAAATGTGAAAGCAAAAGCCGAAAAACTTTTTGACACAAGCGAAAATATTATAGAAAATGTTAATTTGCAAAATGGTGAATTAAAGAAAGAATATGAAGATACCAAAGCACTTTTAGAAGAAGCTGAAAGCAAAGATATAACGCGCAAAAAATTGGAAACAGATATTCCGAAAATGCAGGAAAAATCGACTCTCACATTACAGGAAATTTCCGCTTGCAAAGCAGCAGTTGCTTCTCTAAAAGCAAGGGTTGATGAAAAGTCGGGTTCGGTTATGAAGCTGAAAAATGAACTTGATTTTGACACCAAATCACATGCCCTTGCAAAGCAAAATGAATATAAAGTACAAGCGCAGCTTATCAAAGCCGAAATAGAAAAGGCAAAAGAAAATTTAGATAAATCAAAGTCACGATTGGATACTCTTTTAGGTAAAAAATTAAGCCTTGAAAATTCAATTAAAGATTTTGAAAATTATGATGTTGAAAAGCTTTTACAGAAGCTTGCAGAACTTGAAAATACCAAAAGTGAAGAAAACGAAAAGGCTAAGCTCGTTTTTTACAGAACAGAAAATAATAAATCACTTCTTAAAGAGATAAGAGCCAAAAGCCACAATTTAGCACAGCTTGATAAAAAGTATGTTTGGATGAAATCTCTCAGTGAAACGGCAAACGGTGATATTTCGGGAAAAGAGAAAATCACGCTTGAAACCTTTGTTCAAATGACTTACTTTGACAGGATTTTGAGAAAAGCAAATCTTCGCCTGCTTACAATGAGCGATGGGCAGTATGAACTTATTCGCAGGCACGATGCCGAAACATTAAAGAAAAATGAGGGTTTGGCACTTGATGTGCTTGACCATTTTAACGGCTCAACAAGAAGTGTAAGCACGCTTTCAGGCGGTGAATCATTTATGGCTTCTCTGTCACTTGCGCTCGGCCTTTCAGATGAAATTCAGTCTTCAAGTGGCGGCATTAAGCTTGATACTATGTTTGTGGACGAGGGCTTTGGCTCACTTGATGATGAAGCACTTGACAGGGCGCTTTCTGCACTGAATTCTCTTTCACAGGGCGGCAGGCTTGTAGGCATCATTTCTCATATTGATGCTTTGGCGTCAAGAATAGATAATAAAATTATAGTTACAAAGGATAGGCAAAACGGCAGTTTTGCAAAAATAGTTGCCCAATAATATATGAAACAAATGGATTTAACAACAGGAAAAATAAAAACTTAAATTATGGCTTTTTGTACTTTTGCTTATGCTTTATGGCTATTACAAAGCTGTTAATAAACCTGTTATGTATGTTATTTTAACTGTAATATCCCCTGGAATACGCGTTTTACTTTCAATTAAATAAAAGGTGCAATGGATAATTTTTCTTTACGAATTATCCATTGCACCTTATTTATTATACTATTCCTCCGTTTACACCTAAAATTTGTGATGTAATGTATTTGTTTTGTGATAAAAAGTAAATCGCGTCTGCCACTTCTTCTGCTGTACCGAGCCTGCCGATAGGCACTTCCTCTTCAAGTTCGCTTTTTTCAAACATTGAGTTCATTCTTGTGTCAATTATTCCGGGGCAAACGCAGTTTACGGTTATGCCGCTTGGCGCAAGCTCCTGCGCAAGAGAACGACTTAATCCTATTACTGCCGCTTTGCTCATTGAATATGCAATTTCGCACGATGCACCGAGCTGCCCCCACATTGATGATACATTTACTATTGCACCGCTGTGGCTTTTAAGCATAAGTTTAACTGCTTCGCGCGAGCAGAGAAAATATGACCTTGCGTTAATTCGCATGATTTTATCATATTCTTCGGCTGTTGTGTCATTTATCTGCTTAATAAGGCTTATGCCGGCATTGTTCACCAATACATCTATGCTTGTGATTTGATTAAAAAGTTCGATTATTTCATTTTCGTTTTCAAGATTACATTTGATTTTGGTTATCCCGTCAAAATCCGGTTCGCTTTGGTTATATGTGATAAAAACATCATAACCCTTTTGTTTAAAAAGCAGTGCTGTTGCCTTGCCTATACCTGTTGCACCGCCTGTTATTAAAACCTTTTTCAAGTTAACACCCCTGAATGTTTTTTATAATTATATCATTATTAAATCTGTTTTTCAAATAAAGTTGTAATTTTGATTAAAATAATGTATAATTATTTCACTAATTTTCTGTGAGGTGCAGTTATGAGCAATGTTAAAGAAAAAGAGTTCTCTACTATAAGCGTATATATTGATGAAGATGAAAATATGATTGGTATTCCTTGCGGTGAAAGCGACAAGTACGGTATTGCGGATATTGATAAAGTTGTTTTGCTCAAAGCACCGTATTCGGATTCGCAAATTGAAAATTTTGTGGAGGAAGTTATATCATATTGTTATACCAAAAAGCATAATGATTCATCTCCGCTTTCAACTATTGAAAAGTATACTAAAAAAAGCGGTTTCGTAAATGCAACAGCGGATTATACACTTATTTCTATTGTTAAAACCAAGGAAACATATTCACTTATGCCTACTTTTAATGATTATGAAAGAGGCCCGCTTGTAATTGATGATGATGAAAGAATACTTCTTGCAAATTACCAAAAGGGCGAACTTGCCGAGGTTATGAAAGACTTTATTCAGGTTTATGTTAAAGCTAATATGTTTTATAAAGAAAAGCAGGAGCTTGAAGAAGAAAAGAAAAACAGAAAGAAAAACTAATGAAAAGTTTTGTTATATCTAAGCGTGATGCCGGCACAAGAGTAGATAGATTTATTGATAAAACTTTTGAAAATCTGCCTAAATCACTGATGTATAAAGAAATACGAAAAAAGAATATTAAGGTTAATAAAAAGCGTTGTACAAATGACCAAAAGTTAAAAGAGGGCGATCTTCTTGAACTTTATCTAAAAGATGATGTTTTAAAATTAAAAGTTAAACATCTTGATTTTATGCGTGCATCTGATGAACTTGATATTGTATATGAGGATGAAAATATAATTATCCTTAATAAAAAGGTGGGTGTTTTGTGCCACCCTGACGGCAAAGAATATATTGACAATCTTGTTGCAAGACTAAAAAAATATCTTTACCAAAAAGGTGAGTGGTCACCTGAAACTTCAAGCTTTACACCGTCTCTTGCAAATAGGATTGACAGAAATACAGGCGGCCTTGTAATCGGGGCGAAAAACTTGCAGTCGCTTAAAATACTTAATGCAAAGATTAAATCAAGGGAAATTGAAAAATTTTATTTAACGGTAGTTCATGGAAAAATGCCTAAAAGCGAAGAAGTGTTGACCGCATTTTTAACAAAGAACGAAAAGAAAAATCTTGTTAAAGTTACCGATAATCAAATTGAAGGTTCTAAAAAAATTATAACCAAATATAAAGTTCTTGATTATTATGATGATGCATCGCTGCTTGAAATAGAACTTTTAACGGGAAGAACACATCAAATCAGAGCGCACCTTGCACATATAGGCCACCCGCTTTACGGTGACGGAAAATACGGCATTGAAGAGGGAAGATTTCGCCAGGCACTTTACAGTTATAAGCTTAAATTTGCATTTGATGATGAAAATGAACTGTCTTATTTATCAGGCAGGGAATTTCGGGCAAGGGATATTAAACTTCTTGATGATTATAAAGAAAGGAAATTTTAATGAAAAACAAATTTTATCGTATCATTTCACCTGTTACCTTTCTTGTGGTGCTTGTGCTTGATATTTCGGTGATAGCATATGCGGTATTCGCAGTTAAAAAGCTTTTGGAAAATTTGAGCGTTTATTCGGTTATATTTGCAATAATCGACCTTTTCGCAATAGGGGTAGGTGCGGTTGTAAGCAAATATGTTATAAGCCAAGGCATTGTTTTTAATGAAACTTCGTTTGAATTTACTGCACTTGATGAGAATAATATTTTTAATTATGATGATATTGCAAGTATAAAAATAAATAAGGACACCAAAGCAAGCCTTAAAAAGAATTTTAATGACAGGCAGTCACAAATTATTATTGAAGAAAAAGACGGTAAGGTTACAACTGTTGACATAGGCTTAACATCAATGAAAAAGCTGAAAAAGATAGAAAATGAAATCTTATCACACATAAATGAAAACTGAATATTTTATATAGCAGCAGGATTTTGTACAATGTTAACAATTGTTTTAAAATTTCTGTTGCATTTTTGTTTATAAATTGTTATTATATATACAAATACGGCTTTGCCAAAAATAAGGGAGAGATTTTATGGGCGAAAAACGCACTTATACGGGTAAAGAACTCGTCGGCTATCTTGTAGGTATGTTTGGTCAAAACTTAATTTACAATATCGTTGCAACAGGTCTTTACTTCTATTTTCAAAATGTAATCTGCCTGCCGGCTATGGCTCTCGGTTGGATTATGACTATCGCAAGAATTTGGGACGCAATAAATGACCCGATGATGGGTACTATTGTTGATAAAACCAAATCAAAGTGGGGCAAATGCAGGCCTTATCTTATTATATTTCCGGCAATTATAGGCTTAGTTACAATTTTAACATTTATAAACGGTAACTATGCCACAGCAAGTTCAACTTCACAAAAGGTACTTATTGTTGCTTGGGCGGCTATTTCATATATTGCCTGGGGTATGTGCTTTACTGTTTGTGATATTCCGCTTTGGGGTATTACATCTCTTATGACGGAAGATGAAAGCGACAGAAGCAAGATACTCGGTCTTGCGCGTATGGTTGCAGGTATAGGCGGTATCGGCGTACTTGTTGTTCAGATTGCGCAGGCTCTCGGCTCTGCATTCGTAAGCAAAATTGATAAAAACGCAGTTGATTATGATACTCTTGTTCAAAAAGCAAACCAAAAGGGCTTTATTGTTACAGTAATTATTATGACCGTAATTGCTTCTGTTCTTTTTGAATTTGCAGGCCTTTTCACAAGAGAAAAAGTTGAAAAAAGTGAAAAGAGTTATACTTTCAAAGAAAATTTCCAAATTATGTTCAGAAACAAGCCATTTAGGCAAATTCTTATTTCAGGTATTTTGAGAAGCCCTATTCAGCTTCTTATGATTGTTGCAATGACGCTTGTTACATATTACTATGCAAACGGTAATATTATGAATATTCTTGCAACCGACGCTTCAGGTAAGATTACGGGCTTAAATGTTAAAATACTTGTAGGCCTTGGCTGTGTGGCAATCGGCCTTTTTGCCGGCCAGTTTATCGCAATGGGTGTTACACCATTAATTATCAAAAAAGTTGAAAAGAAAACACTTTATAATATTTATTCAATTGCAGGTGCTTTTCCTTTTGCACTTATCTTTGTATTTTACAAAGTTTCAGGCGGTGATTTAACTTCTACTTTCTGGTCAATCATTGTTGGTATTTGTATGCTTGTTGCAAGTGCTGCTTTCGGCGGTATCAATGTTCTTCAGTCAGTAATGATTGCCGACTGTGTTGACTATGAAGAATATCACAACGGTGTTCGTACAGATGGTGTATTTTTCTCGGGTCAAAGCTTTATTACAAAGCTTGCAGCGGGTATTTCAACAATCATTTCATCAGCAGTATATGCATTTGTAGGTTACAGCGGTGCTAATGTTGATAAACTTAACCGCGCTATTGAAAAAGGTGCAAACTTTATAACATATGACGGTGGTTCAGGCGCCGGCAAATATGCTGAAGCAATGTTCTTCCTTATTTCAATTCCGCCTGCAATCGGTATGCTTCTTTCAGCACTTCCTACACTTAAATATGCAATGAGTGATAAAGAACACCAAAAAATCCTTGAAACTCTTGTAGAAAAGAGAAATACGCAGGATACAAAGGCTGAATAATAAAAAACAATACAGTCACTTGTGTGTAATTTCAAGTGGCTGTTTTTTATTGAATATTCTGATTATATAAGTTATAATGATTTAAAAACAAAAGGCAAATTAAGGGGAATTTATGATTAAAACATTAAACGGCGCATGGCTTTTTAAAGCTGTGGATGAAAACGAATGGAAAAATGCAACTGTTCCGGGTTGTAATTTTCTTGATTTAATGAATAACGGTGATATACCTAATCCTTTTATTTCAACTTATGAAAAAGAGGTAGGCTTTGTAGGTGAAAAGGATTGGGAATATAAAAAGATATTTGAGATAAGCGAAGCTGAACTTGATTGTGACGATGTACTTTTAAACTGCAAAATGCTTGATACAATTTGCGATGTGTATGTGAATTCAAGACTTCTTTTTGCGGGGGAAAACTGTTTTGTTGCTTATTCAAAAAGCGTGAAATCATTTTTAAATCTTGGTGAAAACGAAATAAGAATTGTATTTAAATCACCTGTAAATTATGTTCGCGATAAGTATAAAAAATGCCCGACCCCTATAAATTCAAATGGGCAAAACGGTATTGTTCATATCCGCAAGCCGCAGAGTCATTTTGGCTGGGACTGGGGCCCGGTTTTGCCGCTTTCAGGTATAACCAAGGATATTGAACTTCAGTTTGTAAATAACGCCAAGATTGATTATCTCGGCATAACTCAAAGGCTTGAAGACGGAAAAGCATTTGTAAGCGTTAAAGCTGATGTGACATCTTTTGGCAATTACGAATGTGAAATTTACATTACTTCGCCGAGTGGGGAGGTTATGACTGCTTGCGGTGAATGTGCCGAATTTGTTATTGATAATCCTGAACTTTGGTGGACTTATGAACTTTCAGGCAGTAAAAATCAACCGCTTTATACCGTTAGTGCAAAACTTAAATTAAACGGGAAAGTATTAGACGAGCAAAGCAAGAAAATCGGATTAAGAACTATTGAACTTAACCGTGAGCGTGATAAATACGGCAGAAATTTTCAATTTATATTAAACGGTGTTCCGCTCTTTATTAAGGGTTCCAATTATATTCCGGCAGATAGCTTTATTACTCGCTTTGATAAGCAAAAGCTTGATTATATGCTTGATGCTGTTCAGTTTTCAAATATGAATATGATTCGTGTTTGGGGCGGCGGATATTATGAAAGTGATGAATTTTACGATGCTTGCGATGAACGCGGTATTCTTGTTTGGCAGGATTTTCAGTTTGCTTGTCAGGCTTATCCTTTTTTTGATGATGCTTTTCTTGAAAATGTTAAAAGGGAAGTTGAATACAATGTAAAAAGGCTTTGCAATCACCCGTCGCTTGCCGTTTGGAACGGTAATAACGAAATTGAGGATATGCATTCTGCTTGGATGTATATGACTAAATATGTTGAATGGACTGAAAAATTCTTTTATCATATTCTTGAAGCTGAAATCAGAAAATATGATAAATCAACACCGTATACTCCTACTTCGCCTGTGGGTGAAAAGCATAATTACGGTGTGGGCAGTGATAATGTGGGTGATACTCACCTGTGGGCAGTTTGGCACGGTTTAAAGCCTATGAATTATTACCGCAAGCGTATGACTCGTTTTTGCAGCGAATTCGGTTTTGAAAGCTTGCCGGATATGAAATCAATTGATATTTTTGCCGAGCATAAGGGTAACTATTCGCTTAATGATAAGGTGTTTAATGCCCACCAAAAATGTGCAAACGGTAATGATAAAATGGTTTACTATGTTGCTTCTCGCTTTAATTTGCCGAAGAATTTTAAGGATATGGTTTATCTTTCTCAAGTCACTCAAAATGAATGTATAGCAGACGCAACGGAACATTGGCGAAGAAATAAAGGCAGATGTAACGGTTCAATGTATTGGCAACTTAATGACTGCTGGGGTGTCTGCTCTTGGTCAAGTATTGATTATTACGGTAATTACAAGGCTCTTCAATACGGTGCAAGGCATTTTAACGCACCTGTCAGTGTATCAATTGAAAATACCGAAGAATACATTAAGCTGTTTGTTTTAAATGATTTAAAAGAAAAACAAGATGTTACCGTTACTTACGATATTTTTGATTTTGTTTCGGGTACAAAGCAAAGTGATAAAAAAGATGTTTCAATTGACGCAGTTAAAAATGAACTCGTTTTTGAACTTGATGTTAAATCACTTGCAAAAGCGTATGATTTAAAACGCACCGGTGTAGCGGTTAAACTTTTTAAAAACGGTGAATTATTGCAACAAAAAACTGTTCTTTTTGATAAAGAAAAGAAACTTGATTTGCCGAAAGCGAAACTTAAAACAAGGATTGAAATAAAAGAGGATAGGCTTGATATTACTGTTAAAAGTGACGCATATGCCCGCCTTGTTAAACTTGAAAGCGCTGATTCCGTTTTGCCTTTCAGTGATAATTTCTTTGATATTTTGCCGAATGAAAGTAAGAAAGTGACGATTTATAAAGATAGCTCAATGTCACTTCGCAAACTTGCCGAAAGCATAACTGTTTACAGCCTTTGTGATATTAAATTCAGCAAGGATAAGATTGATACGCTTTTAAAGCAGGCTAAAGTATTCATATCTCCTGTTAATATTTCAAATGCACTTTATCACGGAAAAATCGCAAAAGATGTTGAACTGTGTGATGATTAAGGAGTGATTTTTTGCTCGATTTTATATTTGTCGGTTTAGGCGGATTTTTGGGCGCTGTGTTGCGATATGTGTTAACCCTTATTCCTACTAAAAATCCGCAGCCGTTTCCTGTAATTACACTTTTAATAAATGTGATAGGTTCGCTTTGCATTGGGCTTATAGCACTATGGATGAGCAAAAATTCAAATTTGGATTCACGCTTGATACTGTTTTTAAAAGTAGGTATATGCGGCGGCTTCACTACTTTTTCGACCTTTTCACTTGAAACTGTCGGGCTTATTAAATCGGGGCATATTGTGCTTGCACTTGTTTATGTGCTGTTAAGTACAGTGCTTGGTGTACTTGCTTGTTTTTTACCACAGTGTGCAGTTAAATAATATAATTAAAAAAGCGAAAGCTCGGTAACCCGAACTTTCGCTTTTTGTATTTACTCTTCGTAAACATAATTATTTGGTTTTGAATATCAAGAAATAAGCTTTCTTTATCATAATTCTTAATGTCGAATCGGCAAATCAAATATTTGTATAACCTAACCGATTGAATGCATTTTTATATCTCTCTTGCATCCGAATCAATTTCTCCGTTATCATCAACCTCATATGCATCGGCATTGATGATAGGCGGTTCGATATTTTTAAGCTCTTCTTGTATCTCTTTTGCTGCTTTTTTTATTTGAATAAATGTAACAAGGTCAACTATTGCGTATCCAACAAGGCCGGCACCTACAAGCCTTACAAGCGCAACACTTGTGCTGAAAGGATTTATCATAATTACAACACCTAAAATAAGCACAGCAATTGAAAGGAATGTTGAAACACCCCAGCTTACAATACCGCTTGATTTTGAATAAAATGATGTGATTAAGTCAACAGCACCGCTTATTGTGATAAACACGCCGAAAATAAACAGCAATATGGCAATTATGCTTTGATATTTAATGCATATTATAAGGCCGACTATAATGCACACTGTACCGGCAACGGCCAGAACGATGCTTTTTTCTTTTGCAAAGTATGAAATCCATGCTGTTACACCCAAAAGTATTGTGGTTGCACCTGTGAGTATGCTTACTACGGTTATTGATTTATCGGGCCAAGCAAGCAGTACAATTCCTATTACAAATGATGCTATTATTGTGATTATTGAAAGGTTTTTAATTTTTACTAAAATTTCTTTCATAATTACACCTTCTTATTTTTTATGTATCTTATGTCATTACCCTCTAAAGTCAAAGGTGAATATTCGCCGGTGATTCGCGAAGTTATGCGCTGGTCGTAAAATTCCAAAAGTTCTTTAAGCGTATAGTTGGTTGAAATAATCGTCGGCAATTTTGCACCGATACGGGTGTTGATAATATTATATAAGCACGAAATGGTATAAGCGCTTTTGAATTCTGTGCCTAAATCATCAAGAATAAGCAGGTCAACATCCAAAATTTCATTTTCTCTGTATTTTAAATTGTCGATTCTACCGAAATTTTCGTTTTGCAAATCGCCTAAAATATTTTGTGCTGTACCGTAAATAACACTGTATCCTCGGTTGATTACTACATTTGCAATGGCGAGGGACAAATGGGTTTTGCCAAGCCCTGTGCCGCCTGTGAATAAAAGGTTTTTCGCTCCTTTGCTGAAATTAGTTGCATATCCTATGCAACTTTCTTTGATTTTTTCTGCTCTGTATTTTGGCGATATGCCGCCGTTTTGGGCAATGTCAGGGTAGTATTCAGTGGAAAAGGTGTCAAATGTGCATTCTTCAATCGGTGCGATTTTTTCAATCTTATCTCGCTCAATTTCTTTTAATAGGTTTATAAAGCACTTGCAGCGCCTGCCGTTTATAAATCCCGTATCCTCACACGCAGTGCAGGTGTATTTAATTGCAAGTTCGTTTTCATCATAACCGTTTTTCTTGAGCAGATTTTTCTTTTCTTCTTGCAATGCAAGGCTTTCAATTCGTAGCTTGTTAATATCAGCCTGCGGGTCTTTGCTTGTGAAAAAAGTTCTTGAAATATTAAGCCCGATTTGTGCAAGTTTTCTGTTAATTACATTAAGCTCGGGAATTTCGGCACATAATTTATCAATTCTGCTTTGTGCTTCAAGTGTTGCTTTTTCTTTTCTTCTGTCAAGTATATTTTGTGCCTTGTCATAAGTTTCAATTGAATAGGACATATTGCACCTCCTTAAATTTCAAAATTATTTAGTGCGTCACGCTCAATTTGGTCTATATCAAATGTCGGTTTGCTTGATAATTTTTCTTTGCTCTTTGCTTTGCTTTCTTTTTCGGATTTTGCTTTTTCAAATTCTTTTTGCTCTTTTTCCACATCAGCAGGAGTTTTAATGTTTTGCTTCTTCCACTTCTTTAATATGGAATTTATGTAACTCAGCTTTGGCTCCGGTATGTTTTCTTTCATAATATCTGATGCCAAAGTAATCATGGTAATATCAAAATCATTAAACCATGAAAGTACCATTTCCCTTTGCTTAACGGTTGGTTTTCTGTGCCTGATTCCCGTTATCGCAATGATTTCATTCCATATTCTGTTTCCGCGCTCAATTTCGTGCAGCTTTTCTTCCGCTTCGGAAATGGAAGCGATACCCTCATCGCTCCAATTTTTTGCCATAGCGTTGATATATGAAAAACTTATGGACATTCCTTTTTGCTTTTCGTTTTTATAATATTCAAGTATCATTAAAACTACTTCCGGCTTTAATTCGTAGTAGTTAACCATATTTATTATTATTGCCTGCTCCGCTAAACTTATTGTTCTGCCAAGCACTTTTTGCGCTTCGTTAACAAGGTTTTTGAGTTTTTCGCTGTCACGCAGTATTGACACAATATCTTTGGGTGATAAATTTGGCGCAGAAATCGTTTCTTTTACCACAACCACATTTTTTTCTGCCGGTGCAGTTGCCTGCGGTATTTTGGTGCTTTCAACAATTTCACCGTTTTTTGATATTATGCCTTCCTCAACCCAAAATTCAAGCAAATTGTCTGTATCGGCAATTGTCTGGCCGAGTGCTTTGGCAATTTCGGCAGTTTCAGCCTGACCGTTGTTTCTGAAAATGTATAGCAAAGCTTTAAGTTGATACTCACTTGCAAGCTTTAAATATTCATCGACTACCTTGATAGGTAAATTAAAAATTCCGTTTTCCCAAACTGATGAAAACGGTAACGCTTTATATTCCATAGCATATTCCTCTTTCTTATTTTATATGATAACAAAAAAATGCATTGTTGTAAACAGATAAATAGTTACATTTTTTTCAAAAAAGTCTTGACAAGTGCAAAGCTGTTGTGTATAATCAATCTTGCATTCGCGGATGTAGCTCACCTGGTAGAGCGCAACCTTGCCAAGGTTGAGGTAGCGAGTTCGAGCCTCGTCATCCGCTCCAAAACAAAAAGCACCATTTTTATGGTGCTTTTTGTTTTTTTATAAGAAACGAGGCTCGAAAAGAGCAATCCGTCAGGATAGCAACAGTTCGGTGGACTGTTGCGGTGCTCGGGTGCGTGCCGAAGAAAGCTTTAGCTTTCGATGGGCGAGCCTCGTCATAGTGGATAAATTAGATTTTGCATTGAGTAAAGTAATGTATTGTGGCAGACACCATTTTTATGGTGCTTTTTGTTTTTTTATAAGAAACGAGGCTCGAAAAGAGCAATCCGTTTTACAACTGTTTTGATTTTTACTTTGCAACTGTTTTAATTTTTGCTTTACAAGTATTTAAAAGAGTGTTATACTCTAACGGTAATGAAAAGCAGAGAGGTATTACCATGCATCAGGATGTTGAAAAAATACTTGTTACAGAAGAAGAATTAAACGCTATTGCTCACCGTTTGGCAAAGCAAATCACTAAAGACTATGAGGGTAAAAAGCTTTTGCTTGTAGGTGTACTTAAAGGTTCTATTTACTTTTTTACCGACCTTACAAGATATATTGATTTACCGTGTAATATTGATTTTATTCAAGCTTCAAGTTATGGTGCAGGTACTGTATCAAGCGGCAATATTCAAATTATTAAAGATATTGCTGATGATTTAACGGGTTTTGATGTTTTACTTGTTGAAGATATTCTTGATACGGGAAATACACTTAAATATATTCACGATATGCTTTCAAAACGCAATCCTGAATCTATCGGTGTTGTTACACTTCTCGATAAACCGGCAAGGCGAACAGCAGATATTAAAGCTGATTATGTAGGCGTGGATGTGCCTGACGCATTTGTTGTAGGCTATGGGCTTGATTATGACCAATATTATCGTAACTTGCCGTATATAGGTGTACTTAAAAAGAGTATTTACGAAAAATAATTACAATTTAATTTTATATGATGGTTTTCTCCTTGCGAGAAATTAAAAGGGAATCAGGTTAGAATCCTGAGCAACAGCCATTACCGTATTTGATGAAGAAAAATCATTTGCCATTGGGAAACTGAGAAGGCGATTTTTCAAGCTATGCTATATCATAAGTCGGGAGACCTGCCACACATTTTAATTCTGCTTTTGGGCAAGGGAAAGCAATGGAGTTAAATTCCGTACTAAAGGTGCGTGCTTTCCTCTGTCTGAAAAGATGGAGGATTTTTTATGCGAAAAAATATAGGCGCTGTTTTGGCAGTGATTATGAGCATTGCCATGCTTTACGCCTGTTTAAACAGCTATGATTTTCTGAAAAGTGTGACAGATAATTCAACACAAATAACTGAAATGACTACCGCTTTTCAGGATGACGAAATTGATGAAGTAACAACCGATAATAAAGAAGTTACAGATACCACCGTAAAAGAAAAGGAAAAAACTACTAAGCAAAACAAAAAAGAAACTAAACCGAGCAGTCAGAAAAATAACGAAACTACCCAAAAAGGCAAAACGAAAAATAAAGAAGTAACTACTGCAAAAAAGGTTAAGAAATCAGAAAATAACAAAAATAACAAATCAAAATCATCGACTGTAACTACAAGCTCAACAGATGCATATGCAGCAGCTACAACCGCAACTCATTTACATGCTGATAAGCCTACTGCAAAAATTACTTCTACCAGCTCATCTAAAAAAACTTGTACAATTACTATCGAATGTAAGTCAATACTTGATAACATGGATGATTTAAAATCGGGGCACGAAGCATATGTACCTAAAAACGGTATTATTTTGAGTGAATACGAAGCCACTTTCAACGGCAAAGCTACGGTTTATGATTTGTTAAAAAAAGCCTGTGATGATAATAAAATTCCTTATAATGCAAAAACGACTATTTATAGCGTTTATATATCAGGTATAAATAATCTTGATGAATTTGATTGCGGTGAGGGGAGTGGCTGGTTATACTATGTTAATGGTAAAAAGCCGAATGTAAGCTGTGATTCCACCAAACTAAAAGACGGTGATAAGGTTGTATTTTCATACACCTGTTCATATAATAAATAATTTCATATTAGGAGGTTAATAAATATGAAAAAAATAATTTCTGTTGCTGTTGCACTTTGCATTGCAATCACTTCACTTTTTACAAGCGTTTATGCAATGGCTGACAGTAAGGTTACAAGTGGAGATATTAAAAAGAAGCTCAACGATACGGCAATCTATCTTTTATCTGAAAAGAAAGCTGATTTCGATGTAGAAAATGTAAAGAGCCTTGTTTCTTACATCAATGCAGGCATTGATGTAAATGACTATAAGGATGAATTTACAAAGAGCGTTAAGGAAAATTTAGACTCAAACAGCGGCAAGATTATTGCGGTTGTAGGGTATGACGAAAATAATAACTGGGCTCCTATTAAAGGCGAGTCGGCAGGCGTTTATGCAAATGTAATCACTGCGCTTGATTATTTTGGCTTTGATGTTAAAAATTTTGAAGGCATTAACCTTGTTGAAAATTTCAAGAATGTTAAACTTAATAAAGATCATGAAAATCAATATCTTTTCTCTTCAATTTTTGCTGTTGCTGAAAAATACGGACTTGCCGATACCCTTAAAGCAGCACAAAATTTCTTGTTAAACAATTTCTATGAATTTGGTACTGGCTCAACTTATTATACCAGTACAGACAGTGATGCACAGCTTGTTGTTGCACTTGCACCTTATTCAAATAAATATAAGTCTGTTATTGATGATACATTAAATTGTATGGAATCATATAAAGCTGACGGCGGTTATCTTTATAACTTGGATAAGGTTTATAATTATAACACAGGAGAACTTGAAGACCCTGTAATTAGCGGTAATTCAACAGGTCTTGCCCTTGCTGCATATTCTGCTATGAATGATTTTGACAAAGCACAAAAGATTTATAATGAAATAGTAAATAGTTTTGAATGCAAAGATGTTAAGGGTGCATATGCTTATACCGCCGGTGGTGATGAAAATGCTTTAGCCACAGCTGATGTTTTCACAGGACTTACAAAATTCTATGAAGCATTAAAAATTAAAGAAACTAAAGACGCTTTAACTACTACCACAACAACTGCACCTGCAAATAATATCACCACAACAACTACAACATCAACTTCTCAAGCAGCAGTTGCAAAAATCAAAGCGCCTAAAAAGACTTCAATTAAGAAAGTTAAAGGTGCAAAGAAAGCAATTTCAGTTACTTGGAAAAAGGTAAGCGGTGTAAAGGGCTATCAAGTTCAAGTCGCAACCAATAAGAAATTCAAGAAGAACAAGAAAACCGTAACAATTAAAAAGCAGAAAACTACAAAGACTACTGTTAAAAAGCTTAAAGCAAAGAAAAAATATTATGTAAGAGTTCGTACATATAAAATTGCAAACGGTAAAAAAATTTATTCTTCTTGGTCAAAGGTTAAGAGTGTTAAAACTAAATAAGTAATAATACTGATAAAGCAGACGGTTGCAAAATCGTCTGCTTTATTTTTTGTTTAATATTGCCAAAAGTTTATAAATATGTTATAATCAACTGTGTGATTTATTATAATGTGTAATTGTTATACCTATTTATAGGTAAACGAATTCTATTGTTAAGGAGGAATTATTTTGAAAGAAGCAAAAGCAATGGCTTATGTAAATATGTATGGTGTTCTTGCTTGCCTTGAAAATCTTTGTGAAATTGATGATGAAGCAAAGGCAATTATTAAATCAATTAAAAAGCCGGTATCACTTTGCTTTGATGTAGCAAACGGCCCGTGCTGTACATTTCATTTTTCGCAAGACGGTTGCACAATCAGTGAGGGAAACTATGGCTGTACCTGCAAAATGAATTTTGCAAGCCCTGAAAAATTTAATGCTCTTATTGATAGCGGAAAGCCGGGTATGCCTACAAAAAATGTGCCGCAGGTGCTTTCATTCTTGCTTGGCCCTTTTACCAAGCTTACTGACAGATTAACTAAAATTTTAATGCCAAGTGAGGACGACTTGAAAAACAGAAGTTTTTTTGAAGAATCAACAGTTCTTACTTTTTATACAATAGCCGGTGCGCTTTCGGCACTTGCAAATCACGACAGTGTGGCACAGCATTCGGCATTTTACACTGTTGACGGGGATATTCAAATGGGAATCACAGATGTTTGCTATGCAACTCTTCGGATTCGTGACCATAAGTTTGAAACTATTAAGGAAAAGCCTGATACTCCGCGTGCTATTATGGAATTTAAAACTATTGACCTTGCAAATGCTCTATTTAACGGAACAGCGTCAACTATGGCTGAGCTTTGCGCGGGCAATATTTATATGAGCGGTATGATAAATATGATTGATAATGTCAACCGTATACTTGACAGAGTAGCTGTTTATTTGGGTTAAGGAGGATTGCAAATGAGTAAATTTCCTGAATATAAACACGAAAAATCACAGGAATGGTTTAACAGGGCTTTAGCTGCTATTCCATCGGGTGTATATGGCCATCTCGGCCCTTCGGAAGGGCTTTTCTTACCTATAACAAAGTGGCCGCTTATGTCTGACCACGCAAAAGGTACATATTTTTGGGATGTTGATGGTAATAAATACCTTGATTTTATGTGTGCTTACGGTCCTAATGTTTTGGGATATTGCGATGATGATGTTGATAAGGCTGCTATGGAGCAGCTTAGAACAGGAAACTGCACAACTTCACCGTCTTACAAAATGGTAGAATGTGCCGAGCTTCTTAAAGATACCGTAAATTGTGCCGATTGGGCATTCTTTATGAAAAACGGTTCTGATGCAACAACATTCAGCGTTATGTGTGCAAGGGCGCATACAGGTAAAAAGAAAATGATGTTCTTTAAAGGATATTATCACGGCGATTTCCAGTGGGCGCAAAAGATTGACTATCCGGGCATTCTTCCTGAAGAAGTTGAAAACAACATTGTAGTTCCTTGGTTTGATATGGATGCTATGCAGGAAGCATATGATGCTTGCGGCGGTGATGTTGCAGGACTTATTGCCCAGCCGTATGACCACGGTAACTTTTTTGATAATGTGTGTGCTACTAAAGAGCAATGGGCAAAAGTTCGTAAGTTCTGTGATGATCACGGAATGGTACTTATTATTGATGATGTTCGCACCGGCTTCCGCCTTGATATTGCCGGTTCAGACCATTATTATGGCTTTAAAGCAGACCTTATCTGCTTTTGTAAAGCACTTGCAAACGGCTATAATATGTCAGCTGTTTGCGGTGGTGAGCATATGAAAAACACAGCTTCTTCCGTTGTATACACAGGTTCATATTGGATGAGTGCAGAGCCTTTTGCCGCTTGCCTTGCTTGTATACCAAAGATGAAAAAGCTTGATACACCTAAAATGTTTAGGGAAATGGGTACAAAACTTACAGACGGATTTAAAGAAGCAGGTAAACAGCACGGTTTTAATCTTGTGGTTTCGGGTGAGCCGGCACTTTTCTATTTGCGAATTGCTAATGATGACAGCCTTATGCTTCACCAAGAATGGATTGCCGAATGTGTATCAAGGGGGCTTTTCCTTGCATCACATCATAATCACTTTATGAATGCGGCTGTAACCGATGATGATATTAAACTTGCAATTGATATTGCAGAAGATGCATTTTCGGTAGTTGCAAAAAGGCATCCTGAAATGCCGGGACTTATTAAATAATTAAATGTAATTGGAAAATTTATATATTTGGAGGGGTAATTTATGCCAGCTAATTACAAGCCATTTGATAAAGAAGAATGGCTGCGCCTTGAAAAAAAGGCTGACGAATTAAGAAGACTGACTATCCAAACAGCTATTTGGGGCGGTTCGGGCCATTTGGGCGGTGCGCTCAGCGCTATGGATGCAATGACTATTTTGTATCACCGTTTTATGAAGCTTGATGTTAATAATCCCGAACTTCCTGATAGGGACCGTTTTGTTCTTTCAAAAGGTCACGCAGCAGTAGGATATGCACCTGTTATTTGCGATTATGGCTTTATGCCTATTGATGAACTTAAGATTTTTAACCTTACCGGTGCTAAAATCGGAATGCATCTTGATTGCAATAAGGTTAAGGGTATTGACTGCTCAACAGGTTCGCTCGGCCACGGGCTTTCACTTGCTGTCGGCTTTGCACTTGCAGGCAGAGTTAACGGTATTGATTATATGAACTATGTTTTAACCGGTGACGGTGAACTTAACGAGGGTTCAAATTGGGAGGCTGCAATGAGTGCGGCACAGTTCAAGCTTTCAAATGTAGTTGTTCTTGCCGATGTTAACAAATGTATGATTGACGGCAGGGTTGATGATGAAATGAAAGTTGAACCTGTTGATAAGAAGTTTGAAGCATTTGGCTTTAATGTTATCCGTGTTGACGGTCATAATTTTAAAGAACTTAATGATGCTATTGAAAGCGCTATTAAAAATCATCAAAACGGCGGCGATAAGCCGACTGCTATTGTAATGGATACTTTCAAGGGTGAAGGTGTTGACTTTATGAAAGATAATTACTTGTGGCATTATGGCTCACTTGATGAAGAAAAAACCAAGCAGGCTTATGCAAGCCTTGATGCATATTATAAAGAACGCTGTGAAAGAGCAGAGAAGGAGGCGTAAGCAATGGCTGGAATGACATATACAATGACTGATACCACAAAACTTTCAACTGCTGAATGTTACGGTATTGCACTTTGTGAGCTTGGTGAGGAGCATAAGGATGTTGTTGCCCTTACTGCTGACCTTGCAAAATCAACTAAAATCGGTATGTTCGGTGAAAAATTCCCTGATAGATTTTTTAATGTGGGTATTGCGGAACAAAATCTTTTCGGCGTAGCAGCAGGTATGGCTAAAAACGGACTTATTCCTTTTGCTTCTACATTTGCAATTTTTGCTTCTGCCCGTTCTCTTGACCAGGTGCATACAGATATTTGCTATCAAAATGTTCCTGTAAAAATTATTGCAACACACGCAGGTACTTCGTTTGGCCAGGCAGGTTCAACACACCATTCGCTTATTGATATGGCTTGTATGCGTGTTTTGCCTAATATGACGGTTATTTGCCCTTGTGACGGTTCTGAAACTTATCACGCAGTAAAGGCCGCTTATGATATTCCAGGTCCGGTTTATATCAGAATTAACCGCGGTTTTGACCAGGTTATTTACAAATCACCTGATGATTGCAAGTTTGAATGGAATAAAGCCACACTTATGAATGACGGTACTGATATTACAGTTATCGCTTGTGGCTCTTGTGTGTTTGAAGCTATGCAGGCGGCTCGTATGATGGAAGCTGATGCAGGCTTGAAAGTAAGAGTTCTTAATATGCACACCATTAAGCCGATTGATGAAGAAGCTGTAATGGCTGCAATTATGGATACAAGAAGAATTATTACTGTTGAGGACCACGAAGTTATGGGCGGTTTAGGCTCGGCAGTTGCAGAAGTAGTGGCAAAAAGCGGTAAGGCTTGTGCATTCAAAATGCTTGGTCACCAAAATGCTTTTTCAACTATCGGCTTGCAGGAAGACCTTCTTGCTTTGGCAGGTATTGATGCAAACGGTATCAGCGAAGCTATCGGCGAAATGATGCACGCAGATTTTGAAGCTGATGATGCGTGGGACGACGAATTCTAATTTGTTGCCGTATCATTATTTTGAAATTGAAAGGAGTGTATCTTTATGGCAAGTGACGAAACTCGCTATACCAATAAAATATTTATGGCAGCGGCATTGCCGCTTATGAAAACCATTGCCACAGATGTACCTGAACTTAAAAAGAAATTTGAGGGCGTAAACGCTATTTACCAAGTTTCAGCTAAAGTAAACGCAGAGGATAAAGAGGCGGTCCATTTTATTGTCGAAAACGGTGAATGGAGTGTTAAACTCGGCGAATATCTCGGTCAAGAAAAAATTGATGCCGAACTTGCATTTTCTTCTATGGAGAAAATGAATGAATTTATGAAAGGTAAAATGACTTCACTTCCGAAAATGAAGATTAAGTCATTTGGTAAATTCACAAAGTTTATGGCTGTGCTTTTAAAAATGTCTTCACTTTTAAGCATTGCCGAACCGCCGGAAAATGACGAAGAACTTTCACTGCTTCTTTGCAAGCTGTATTTTTACTTGCTTTCTTCCGGTATATCGCAGCTTAATAAAATGGGTCATCCGCAGGTGCATGATTGGGCGCTTAAAAGCCCTGACCGTTGCTATCAGTGGGCAGTTGAGGGACATCCTGAATGTACTGCATATATGCGTGTTAAAGCAGGCAAATCAAGAGCCGGCAGGGGCGAATATAAGCGTTCAAAGCCATTTTTCTGTATGAAATTTGACTGTGCAACTTCAGCTCTTAAAATTTTGCTCGGTACAGGCGATATGTTCCAAATGACAGCGAACAAGCAGCTTATAATGGAGGGTGCGCCGGAATTTGGTGTGCAAATCGGTGATTATATGATGCTTGTCGGCAGTTTGGCAAAATAAGATAAAATTGAAAACACGCTGGTAGACTTTGAGAAAGTGAGATAAATTTTGTATTTTGTGAGTGGGAGCTGTACGATGGTACTGCCCCCGAACAAAAGACAAAAAGCGCCAAAGACGGCAAGGACTCGATTTCCTTGCCGTCTTTCACAATTCCTCCGAGTGCAGCAAGTTGCACTCACCGTCTTACCTGTCGGTTCGGTTGGTGCTTCTGCACTTTGTGCAGAGGTCTCCACCGGAGACCCGCACCCTTTGCAAGGGAGGCAAAAAGGGCTAATTTAATTTCTTTAGACGAGGAGCGCTTTAGCCACTTTATCGGAGTCTAAAACCTTTCTGCTTGAGGAAAGGTTTATTTTTTTGCCTGTATATGTTAAAATTAAAGTATCAATTTTTGGAAGGTGCGAAATGAATTATAATAATGAAAAATTTATTAAAGAATTTAAAAATATAATGCTTAAAATCAAGGCACAAAAGGTACTTTTTGTTTGCTCCGGCGAATATGACAGGTATGGCTATCGCAAGGCACTTGATGAAATAAAAATCAAAAGTGTTGCATTTACTTCATTTGAGCCTTGCCCGGAAGTAAGCTCAGTACAAAAGGGGATAGAGGCTTTCAAGTCTAATGCCTGCGATTTTGTTGTTGCTGTCGGTGGCGGAAGTGCTATTGATACCGCGAAAGGCATTAAGTATTATTCAAAGCTTGATTTTAAAATTTTAGCGGTGCCTACCACTGCCGGAACGGGAGCGGAAGTTACCCGCTTTTCAGTTTTATATAACAATAAAGATAAAGCTTCTGTAAGTGATTGGGATATTATTCCTGATTATCAAATATTTGATTATACGACACTTAAATCGTTACCTTATGAGCAAAAGGTAGCCACTTCGCTTGATGCATTTTGCCACAGCGTTGAAGCTTATTGGTCAATAGATGCAAATGATGAAAGCAGGCAGTACAGTAAAAAGGCACTTTCTCTTTTTAATAATAATTTTGTGAAATACTTGAAAATGATGAAAAAACATTTGAGCCTATGCTTGAATGCAGTACGCTGGCAGGAAAAGCAATCAATCTTGCCAGAACTACTGCGCCGCACGCATTTAGCTATAAGCTTCATAAGTTAAAAGGATTTTATCACGGAAGAGCGGTGGCTGTATCGCTTGCTTATATTTGGAAATATATGGCAAATTCAGGTGATAAGCTTAAATCTCTTATAAATGAAACAACGGAAATCACGGGATTTGATTATGCAGGGTTTATTGATTTTTTAAAAGACCTTAGCTTGCTTGAAGATTTGACTATGACAAAAGCTGAATTTGAAGAAACAATTCACGGTGTTAATACTGCCAGACTTCAAAATTTTCCTATGAAGTTAACAGATAAAGATATTGAAAATATTTATTCTTCATTTATTTTGGTTAAATGACACGCGAAGTACACATAGGTATTATATCTTATAGCTGAAAGGGAGTGGCTGAATGTTTTCTGTATTAGTAGCAGACGATGAAAAAGCAATAAGGGAAAGCATTAAGGACTATCTTGAAGCGAAAGGATATTCGGTGAAAACGGCAACCGATGGTGAAAGCGCGCTTGAGCTGTTTTATGAAAATTCTTTTGATTTAGTAATACTTGATGTTATGATGCCGAAAGTGGATGGATTTGATGCTTGCAGAGCTGTAAGAAGAGCAAGTAATTTGCCCGTTTTGTTCTTAACTGCAAAGGGGCAGGAGGCTGATTTCCTGAAAGGCTTTGAATGTGGGTGCGATGATTATGTTGTTAAGCCTTTTCCGCTGTCCGTTCTTTATGAAAAATGTAATTCACTTATAAAACGCTACAAGGGAATAGATAGTGCAAATTGGCTTAAAGTATCCGGTGTGGCTCTTGATTTATCGTGCAAAAGAGCTTATGTCGGTGAAAATGAAATCAAACTTTCATCAAAGGATTTTAAAATTCTCTGCTACCTTATGGAAAACAAAAATATTGTTTTAAATCGTGAGTTGATTTTAACTTTTGCTTGGGGATATGATTTTGACGGCGATGACAGGGTTGTCGACACACATATTAAGCGTATTCGCAAAGCACTGGGTGAAAAAGCAGAATGTATTAAAACAATAATAAACACCGGCTACTCCTTTAGGGAGGTATGATTTATGAAAAAAACAAGAAAAGTTTTGTCAATCGTAACTGTTGTTGTTTTGGTTTTGTATTTTTCATCAATGGCTGTTTTGTACGGCAATATGAAAGATACGGTTAAAGCAAATATTTATGACGAAGCAAGTACGCTTGCTGAAGAATTCAATAACAATTCGTATGAAAACTTAGAACATTTTGTAAGTGTTACTAACCAAAGTCTTCCAATGTATCCTACAAAATATTATGTTTATGACGAAACAGGTGAAAATCTACTTGCACAAACTTCAAACCAAATTATGTTCCAATACGGTCCGTTACTTAAATATGGCATAGTCAATCTTGATGAATATTTGTCAGAAAAACAGATTGAACAGCTTGCACAAATGGATAATAAGTATTCTTCTAACTACTCAACCTTTAAGTATGCAATTGACGGAGATAAGGTAATTCCGTGTTCGCTTGTGTATAGAATTTTGCCTGATGGCACGGATGGTGAAAGTTTTACCTTTACCAATACCAAGCCTACAGGTGAAATCAGCTGTATTTCAAAATATTTTGAAATGGATTTGTATAAGGCACATTCGACTGATTTTCAAAAAAAAGATTATGATTTTATCGACAAGAAATTCAAAGACGGCAAGGTGCCTAAAGCCGAATGTAAAGAAAATAAGTCAGACCCGTGGGGAAGTGCAATAGATTATACCGACGAAGTATTTATTGAAAATGGCAGATATATTGTAAAGCAAGTTAGAGTTGTTGGTACGGAAGATGAAAACGCTTATTATGTGATAACTTATACTGCAGCTAATCTTTTCAAAAATGTTATTGAAGATTTCCGCTTTACAAGATGGGCAACGGGATTGTCATGCGTGTTTACGGTGGCACTCGCTATTTCGCTTGCAGTTTCGTACAGCATTGTGAAAAAAGAGCAGATGAAATATGCAAGGTATTCATTTTCAAATGCTGCGGCACACGAGCTTAAAACACCGCTTGCAATTATTCAAAATCGCTGCGAGCTTGTTATGGAAAAAGTAAATGAAGACAAAAATGACGAGTATGTAAAATCAATTTATGAAGAATCAATCAGGATGAATAAGCTTGTCAAAAATCTTTTGCAGTATAATTCGCTTACAATGAATACGGATATTGATAAAAAAGCATGTGACCTTGACAGAATTGTTAAAAAAGAGATTGAAAAATATCGACCTCTTGCGGCTTCAAAAGATGTCGGAATTGAAAATTTAGCAGTTGAAAAATGTTCTGTTAAATGTAATGATGAGCTTATCGGCTTGGTAATAGACAATTTCCTTTCAAATGCGGTTAAGTTTGCAACACCTAAAACTGTTATAAAAGTCAGCCTTACAAGAAAAGGCAAAAAGTTTAAACTTGGAATTTATAACAAAGGTGAAAATATTTCCAAAGAGGAAGGTAAAGAACTGTGGGAACTTCTTTATAAAGGCGATATGTCACGAAGCAGGGATGAAAATTCATCCGGTATGGGGCTTGCAATTTGCAGGCAGATACTTGAACTTCATAATTTTAAGTATGGCTTTGAAAATAAAGATGACGGTGTAGAATTCTATTTTATAGCAAAGTAGAGTTAAGAGCATGGCTTGATTTTTTTAAAATAGGCTCGTAAAAACGGACAATATAAAAATCCCTCTTGATGTAGAATAAACATCAAGAGGGATTTTTAATGCCAAGAAGTTTTCAAAACATAAGTATTTATGGAAACGAAAAGTTTAGTTTTTTACTTCAAGTAGTCTCTTTTGTACTGTATGCACAATCCGGGCAGATCATTACGCTAAACAGTAGTTTTCTTTTTACTTTTTATCAATATTAAAATAAACCCACCAATTATTCCGCCAAGCGTGTTGTAAACAATATCGGAGATTTGAAAAGTACCTAAATGTGCGATTATCTGCATTACTTCTATAAAAACTGATAATAAGAAAGCAGAAAGAGATGAATATATTATCAGCTTGTTTGAAATTTTTACAGACTTTGTTGCAGATATCAAAAAAGAAATTACAAAAGAATGAGGCAATAGCATTATTAAATTTTCAACACAACTAAAATCATAATAATAAATATTTTGTGTTATTGTCCAGCTTCCGTATATATTTGAAAATGGGTCGTCAATTCGATTGGACAGCCTCATAAAAAGAGTTATTTCAAATACAACAGCTAAATAAAAAAATAAAATAAAAACACTAAGTGCCTGTTTTTTAGACTTGAATATAGGCTTAGCCTTAAATATCATCCGTATTAAAGCTATTATGAATAATGCACAAATGGCTATTAAACAAGGCTTTAGTAAACAGCTTTTAAATAAAAATTCAATTGTATGCTTGATTGTTATGTAAAGCTTGTCAGTGTTCATTGTAATTTTTCACTTCAAATTTATTAACATAGTGATGGGGATGTCGTTCCTCTTTTGGAGGCAACTTCATATAATCAGAAAATAAATGCTTCAAGTAAGTATCATAATCTGAAAAAGCGTAAAATTTGTGCCCCTCAAAGTCTATATCAATGAGGCTTTCAAACCATTCTTTCTTAAATAAGCTTCTATCTACTGTATCCGAGCCTAAGCCGGTCAGCGCCATTGCATAATCACTTTGATGATTATTATATTTTAGAGCTGATTTTTTGAATTTTTTAATAATAAATTTCCTTGGAATAAAGAAATAAGCAAATCTTCTCAAATAAAAGTACAAAAGACGCATACCTGTTTGATTAAAGAAATAATTGCTTTTTATATAGAGCATGCTTTTGCAAATTTTCGCAGTAATGTTTTGTCTTTTTTGATGCTTATAAATATTATCTGTTGGATAAAGCGGAAATATATCGACAAAAATTCCGTTGGGATGACCTTTTGAATAAGCGAAATATGATTCTCCGAAAACAGTTGATTTTGCCATAACTTTAGTGAAAAGCTGAGAATATACATCACTTTTTTCAGGAGTAGCAATGTAAAACTTTTTGTCAAGCTTACTATTGGCAATTTCGAGAAATTTTTGGTAATCCTCATAAAGCATAACAATGTCTACATCATCGTCCCAAGGTATAAAGCCTTTATGTCGGACTGCACCCAAAAGAGTTCCAGAAGCTAATGAATATTTCAAGTTGTTTTCTCTGCATATTTTGTCGATTTCAGTTAAAATATCAAGAGCAATTTTTTTTACGCTTTCGATATCTGAATCGGAAAGTTCAATAGAGTTAACATGTTTCATAAATAATCCACCTTACAAATTATTTGTTGTTTTCTTTTATAAGTGTATTTTTAAACGAGATTTGTTCTTTTGGTTATCATCATATGAAACTGTAAATATAGCGAGAGCCATAAATCCGATAAGTCCGGCGGAACTCGAGAGTATAGCGGAACCTACGGCGTGAATCATGTATTGCAGAAATGCTGCATAAAGAAATGCTTTTGTTTGGCTGTTATATTTATTGTTTTTAAATGATAAGAAAATCATAATATAAGCTGATATGTAAAGTATACCACCAACCCAACCAAATTGACCTATTGCCATAGGCCAAAATGTATCGCTTAAAAAAGAGCCGTCCTCCGGAGTCATACCGAATAATTTGTTAAATCCGTATTGATAGTATAATTGAGAGTAGTTTCTCGCCGCTTGGTCTGAACCGAATGTTCCGAAGCCTGAACCTAATGGAAAATAGTTGTTTGCAGTTTTGAAAGCATATTCAAAGAAAAGGCGTCTCGGTGCATTTTCATTTAGAATATATGTTTCAATTTGAAACCATCCTGCAACGATTAAAATAATAACACCTATTATTATTACTATCGGTGATAATCTTTCGTGCTTTTTGAAGTAAAATGCAAGTCCGATAAATATAATAGAGAACATAATCGGAGGTGCTTTTGTTGCAAGCACAAGGCTGATAATAGCCATAGCGTAATAGTAAATCTTTTCTTTGTTTCCCATTTTTGTGTTGCAAACAAGAATACCAAAAAATAGCATATATACAGCAATATATTGAAAATTAAAACTAAATATAAACTTAAACGAGCCTATTCCGTATCTTTCTTCACCTGTCATTCCTATATCTGTAAATAATGATATGATTGAACAGACGAAAGCGCCAATTGTGAATAGCTTTGCGAGAGACACAAGCATATTTATAGTCGCTTTTTTCTCTTCATCGTTAAGAAAATATTTCATAGCAAAATAAGCAAATAAAAGCTTCGTTTCAGCGACTATGTCTATCACTATTGAAAAATAGTTGTGAGATACTCCGCTGACAAGGTTTGAAATAACGCCTATTGCAACAACTATGCCCATGATTATTAAGGTGTACATATCTCGTCGTTCAATGCGTGTTCTGAAAAAGATAAGATATATTGCGGATAAGACTCCGATAATTTCATCAAAATAACCGCCGTTGTTAACAAGCTCAAGTGTTATTACTAATAAGAAAACTGCAATTGCAATTAAGCTTTTTATATAATAACGCTTAGCAGAACTGCTTGTTTTTATAGATGATTTCTTCTTTAGTTGATTTATGTTGTTTTCCATATTGGGTGTATCCTGTTTATTTATATAATTGATTAAGCTTAGAATAATAACTGTTTTCTTCAAAAGCTAAATTTTCTGTTTTGTTAGTTAATTTGTGGATAGGCGAAATTTCTTTTATTTGATTAAATCTCTCTTCACAATAGCTTTGATTCATTTCCATTGCCAAAATGTGCTGGTCGATTTGATTATAATAAGGAACCTTTTTCCACTCATTAGGATATTTTTCCGCAATCATTCTGAAAAAAATGTGAAGTAAAAAATATTGTTTAAGATAATTGTGCTTTTTCCAATATTCAAAAAGCATAGCTTCATTTTCAAGAAGAAGTATATTGTTAGGCTTACTGTAAATTAACCAGCTACCCATATTTATCATTTCTTCGTTAAACCAGCCGTTTCGATAAACAAAAAAATCATTTTCGGTAATGTATTTAGGTAAAGGACCGGTTAAATAAGTTGTTGCGTCTAACCACAGACCGCCGTGAAGATTTAATATGTTCAGTCTGATTATGTCAGAAAAATGAGTGTTAGTAATTGTTTTATTCTTCCATTTATTTACTATATAATCAGGTAATGAAACATAATTAAAAAGATTTTTTTCGTCAAGCACAACAATGTCCATATCCTTGACATTGTGCTGTACAGATTTATAGCAATTTTTAACAAGCTCTGGTGCATTTTCTATTCCCTGAAGCCAGCAAATCCAAACAGTATTGCTCATATCTTTATCATTATATTTTTCAACCTTCAGTGAGTCGAGAACGCCTTGATACTCTTTTTGTATCTTTGTATATGTTTTATACATTGCGTTGACTGTGCTCATATATTTATTTGCATAGCCTGTTTTGTTAATTATTAAACCGCCGATTTCATCGAACAGCGTATGCGTTTTTGTAAATCTTTTTATGTTTTTTATAAGATTATTCATGTGTTATTTCTCTCTTTTGTTTTATAGCAAAAATAGCTTTTTTCGGATAAATAAAAAATAGCAGAACAGGAATCCTTTTAGCGATTTCATAGGCGATTACAGGCAAAACAAATCCTGCTAAAACGCCTAAAACTATATGTATAAACGGCGCTTGAATGTTTAGCTTTAAAAGTAAAATTCTAACTCCTGCCGCCGCTATTGTGTGCATTACATAAACCGGCATAAAATATTCACGGAATTTAAAACTGATTTTATTAACGCTTTTAAACTGCAAATTTTGTGATAATATGATTATAGAAATTACAAATAATAATCCTATAATGTATTGAATGTTTAAATCGAGATTTTCTTCTCTGTAAAAGTATATACTTAAAACTAAAGCGGTAATTCCTGTAACCATCATAATAATTTTAGATAATATTGATGTTAAATCGAACATATCAAATGCTAAGCACATACCGATTATAAACCAAATCATTCTAGCAAAGGTTGAGCTTAATATATATGGTAACTGTATTGAATTGTAAGAACAAGTCAGATATAAAATTCTTGCAAAAAAAGAAAATGTAAATAACAGTACTGCTTGTTTTTTGGTCTTTAAGCAAGGTATAAATAAAAACAGAAAGAAAAGAGCATAAAGATACCAATAAGGTGCTGTCGGATTTATAAATAGTGTTTTAAAAAAGTCATCTGCGGGATTGTTTACACTGTCGGAAAAAATCTTTTTAATCACTAAGGTTATTAGGGTAAATGTAAAATAGGGTACACCTAAGTTTAAAAGCTTGTCCGAAACATTTTTGCTCCAGCTTTTAAGGTTATGTACCTTGTTCGATTTTTGATATAAAAAACCACTGCACACAAAAAACAACGGAACATGAAAGGTGTACATTGTTTGAATTGAAAATGAATAAAACAATGAACCTTTTATTATTTCTGAAGCAATCATTGATTGATAAAAATGCCCTAACACTACCAAAATGCAGCATGCAAGCTTTATGTTGTCTACCCATTCATATCTATTTCTGTTTTTGAATTGTGTATTTTCCATAGCTTTAATCTTCAAATTCTATTGGTATTGCGTTAAGCATTTCTCTTACTGTGCAAGGTTCTTTAAAACCGAGCTCATTGTATTTTTTACTGTATTCCTTGTGCTTTTTCATAGCGTCCTCATATGTTCCTATTATTTTTGCAGGTACACCTGCCACAACACTGTTATCCGGTATATCGTGAGTTACTATTGCACCGGCGGCAACAATTACATTATTTCCTATTGTAACACCGAAATTTATAATTGCGTCTGCTCCGATATATACATTGTCTTTTATTTCAATTTTTCCGTGCCTGCAAATATAGTCTTTTGTATCTTCTTGATAGTCATAGACAACATGAGCGACTGAGTGCGTTATAAGTCTAACGCCGGCTGAAATTGCAACATTGTTATGTAAGGAAACAAGAAACGGCTCGGCAGGAAGAATCGTGCTTTGATAAAAGCAATGCTCACCTATATGATGAAAAATTCCTTTTTTCTTTAAAAATTCAGCTTTTTTCCATCCGTTTCTTTCTGCAAGCATTTTAAACTGTATATATGCACGCCTTAGGGATTCAATATTCATTTAATTACCTCGATTCAGTGAGCCTTTTATGTTAAAAATAATTCTTTTTAATGTAAGCTTTTTTCTGTTTTGCCAAATACTCTTAGCATAAAATGCAACAGGGTGGCTGACGCCTTTTCTTTTAATTAGATTCTCATTAAGCTTAAACGGCTTATCTGTTACAACATCGGAGTAAATTAAGTATTTTGCATTATCCGAAAAATTCTTCACCTTATACGACATAGGCCTGCACCAAAAATGGATATACATATATTCTTCTTCAATGATTTTACCGTTATGTAGATAATGGCGTAAAAGCTTGCCGTTTTCCCAAGTAAAAACCTGTCTGTCGTTTTTGTAATCTTCTTCTTTCGGAAGAGTCGCTAAATAAAACTTTGTTTCATATTTTGCAAGATGGGCAAAATCAACTTTTGAGTAGTATGGAATATTAAGCTTTTTATAAATTTCTTCTATACCAACTTCGTCAAAAGCGTGACCTTCAGACTCGGAAAAAGCCATTTTATAGTTGTCAAGTCCGTCAATTACAGTCCTGTATCTTTTATTTACTTCAGGAGTATTTTTATATAAAGTAGAATGAGCCTGATACCCTATTTTGTCGTATTTTTCAAGAATTTCATCTGTGTAAAATTTTCTTATATTTCCCCACATCAGGTCAATATCGCAGTTACCCCAAAAGTCATAGCCCTTAAGCTCTTTTTCAAAAATTTCGCCGTAAGCTATCTTGTAATCACAAAGCTTCCAGCCTCTGTCAAGAACAATGGGGAAATCATAAAATGATTGAAATCTTTCTCTGATTTCATCAAGAGTTGTGTAGTATACTTTGACATTGTCAGGATAATCATATTCAGTTTTATCATCTGTAAAAATAATCCAGTTTACGGTTGGGTTTGCTTTACAGCTTTTCAGCCATAAACGAAAACTTGTTTTTGGAAGTGTTCCAAAGTAAGGAACGACATAGCAAATTGAATTCATAAATCATACCTGCTTATAAACATTTAAAAATTGTTCTACCTTATATTCTGTATTTAGTGTAGGTCTGTATGATAAACAGTTTTCGATGTACGATTTATCATTACATATTTTGACCAGAGATTGTGCGTTCCAATTGTCATCTGCAATTCCTAATTTGTATTTCTTTATATAGTGGCAACTGTAAGGCACACAAGTAGTTACAACAGGAGTTGCCATTGCTAATGACTCAACTATTGATACCATATTAAGGTCGCTTTCAGTATATACAAGCATTGCCTTTGCTTTGCTGAGAATACCTACAAGTTCACTGTGAGGAAGCTTTCCGGTAAAAATTACATTATTACTGATTTTTAGTTCTTCAGCGAGTGCTTCAAGGTTTTCTCTTTCTTCACCTTCGCCCATAATGTACAGCTTGCAGGCGCTGTCCTCTTCTTTTACATATTCAGAAAAAACTTTAATGATTTTATCTATCCTTTTTCTCTTTATCAGTTGAGAGCTAACGGCAAAATAGTTTTCTTTTTCAGTTTCATATTTGAATTTTTCAAGGTTAACTCCGTGGTCGATTACTGTATCGCTGACATTGTTGCAAAACTGCGATATAAATGCTCTTGCCTGAACGCTTCTTGCAACGATTTTTGTGTTTCTGAAAAACAATCTTGCAATAATATTGTACCAAATTTTAGACGGAAGTTGATGCATAAGCTTATTGTGCTTACCAAGCTCATGCCAAACGATAAGATTTTTCTTGCTCCTTACAGAGAGCATAAGGGAGTTCAAAGAAAAAACTTCGCTTGTTATGATTAAATCAAATTTATTGTTTTTTATGTATTTTTTTATGTCAGGACAGTAGGGAATAGTATTCGGCGGAAAAAGCTTTTTTATTTTTGCATCAAGCCAAACTACATTAAAAGGATAGCTTTCTTTTTGCAGCGGCTTGTAGTCACTGCATGCTATCAATGTAACATCTACGCCCTTTTGCAGAAATCCCAAGCATAAGTCATAAATCATTGTGTCCTTGATAGTATTAACTTTTTTAATATCCCTTGTTTCGCTTGTGTAGATTATGGGATTAACAATTAAAATTTTCATATTTCCCTCGACTACTTATTCGATTTTTTTAATCTAAATTTATCAAGAAATGAATTAAGTACATCTGCAACCAAAACATCTTTAAGTTCTAACAAACCGACTGCATAAATAATGGCGGCAATAATAATTGTCACTATTAAGTAGAAAAGATTTGCAATTTTATCCGCATAAAAATGTTTAATTAAAAGGAGCATCGCAAACATTACTAACGATGAAGCAAAGCATTTTACAGAAGAAGCAAAAATCGGCTTTATTTCAAGAAGCTTTTTATTTGAAACATATGACATCAATAAAATGCAAATAATTGCCTCACTTATTATTGAACCTATTGTGGCGCCCATTGAGTACAATTTAGGTATAAGCAGAAGATTAGCAGTGATGTTTACAGCACCGCCGATTAAGATAATGCGATTGTATATATTTTGCTTGCCTGTTGCTATCAAGTATTGGTAGCCTATTGTATTATTTAAGCCCTTTAAAATAAACAAGCAACTCATAACGGGTAAAAGGATTTTTACTTTGTCGTAGCCTTCTCCGAAAAATATTGGCACGAAAAAGTCTGAAATGGCAATAAGACCAAATGTAAACGGAAAGCCTAAAATCCATACTAAATGGCAGGATTTTTCCATATGCATTTTCACACTGTCGTTGTTGCCTTTTGAAACCTCGTTGGCAATTCTCGGAAGCATTACTCCGCTGAGCGCAATTATCAGCATTAGGCTCATATTTATAATTTTATCAGCTTGTTCATAATAACCGTTTTCAACACTTGTTGAAAACCAACCAATCATTGATTTGTCGATAATTGCATAAAGATTGCAGGCGATTGTCGGAAAGAAAAGCTGTAAAATTTGCTTAGTGTTTTTTAAGGGCTTTAGCTTTTTTATCGGTACTTTTACAATATGTTTTGCTGTGTACGGAAGAACTGCGAGATTGCTTATAACGGTAATTCCGGCTAAGCAAAGTATGTAAATCGGCAAGTCTTCTCTTGACTTTACAAATGCAAAAATACAGATTACATTTATGATTTTAAAGATAAAGTTTCGAATGGATATAGTTTTAAAAAGCTCCATTCCTTGTAAAAACCAGCTTGTGTCAATTAAAACGGCTAATAAATAAAGTGATTGCAAAAGAGCAATTTGTTTGTCCTGTGCTATAAAGATGACATAAAGTAAATAAAATGCTGTTACAATCAGGGTAGAGGATGAACGGAATATAAAAACATTCCAAAACTCGATGCTTCTCTCGATAGGATTATCCTGCAAGATTGCAATTTGTCTGTTCCCGAAAGCTCCGGCACCTAAAGTGGAAGCCAATGTAAAATAGCTTACTATTGCAAAGGTATAGCTGTAAGTACCTACTCCGTCAGCACCGAGAGCTCTTGAAATGTACGGCGCTGTAATCAAAGGGACAATTATAGTAAATATCTGATACCCTGCGTTAAATATGTAATTTAGCTTAATACTTTTTTTCATTTCACTTATTTAACAGCAAACTGCTTGTTTATATCCTCGTTTACAATTTCTTCGCCTGACTTATTTTCAAGCTGTTTTCTTGATGATTCGGAGAGACCGTCATTGACGACTGCGTTCAAGTCACATGTTGAAAGCTTATCAAGTTCCTCTTTAGTTACTTTTCCGTCACGGTAATCGCGGCAAATTTTATTTTCATACATTGAATATTTGTTGTCTTTAAAGTACCTTAAGAATTTGTGTTTAATAACCCAGGTTGCAGGCACCCAAATATATTTATGCATAGCAGGGGATACAGATCCAATCATCCAGCATTGCCTGTCACAGTGTCTTACTTTCTGCCTTACTTTATCTGCCTGCTCACTGCTCCAAAGAGTATCCCAATTTGTTTCGTTAAGATTGCCCATAACTTCTTTTTCTTTTGTTCCGTTACAAGGCATAACATCGCCATATGGGTCAATAAAAAATGTATCAAATGCCATATCACACGGGAGTAATCTTTTTTGACCGTATATGTAGTTTATCAAACCGTGGTTAAAGTATGCTCTAAACCACTTTTTAGGCGAATTTGATTTTAAAAGCTCGTTAATAAGGCTTTCAAATTCCTTGGCAACCATTGGTCTGTCTTTTATAATATTTTTTGCTTCTACAAAATAAAATGAATTATGCAAAGACGCTGTTGCAAACTCCATATTCATTTCATTTGATAGTCTATAAAGCTTAACTAAATCTTTGGCATTTGCATCTTGAACAGTCATACCAAAGCCGACATCTGGATGTTTCATTTCCACAAGTTTTTTTAGTGTTGTATATCCCTTGTTAAATCCGTCGTCAAGTCCGCGTATTTTGTTGTTTGTATCTTCTAAACCTTCAATTGAAATGCGAATACCGACTTTCGGAAATTCCTCGCATAGTTTAATGATTCTGTCAGTAAAAAATCCGTTTGTGGAAATAACGATACGGTCACTCTTTTTGTAAAGTTCGCGCACTATATCAGCCAAATCTTCCCTAATAAACGGTTCGCCGCCTGTAATGTTGGTGAAATACATAGGCGGTAATTTTTTTATCGTTTCAATTGTCAATTCTTCTTCAGGTTTTGATGGCTTTTTATATCTGTTGCACATATTGCACCTTGCATTGCAACGATATGTAACTATTACTGTTCCGTTAAGTTTTTTCATAATGATTATCCCATCATCTGTTTTTTATTGTTTTAGCGGGTACTCCGCCGACTATTGTATAGCTTGGTACATCGCGGTTTACTACTGCACCGGCTGCCACTATACATCCGTCACCGATTTTAACACCGTCAAGTATGGTCGCATTTGCACCTATCCAGCAGTCTTTTCCAATTTCAATACCTTTGCGTGTTGCACCTTGCAAATATACAGGTATGCTTTTATCTTCAAAAATATGGTTTTCGGAAAACAGACTTACACCGGGGCCGAAAATTGTTGAATCGCCGATTTTAACTTTACCTCTGACTGAAATAAAAGCATTTGCTGAAATACCTACATTGTCGCCGATAATAAGGCTTTCGCCGAGTTCCCTGATAACACCGGTACATTCAATAATACTGTTTTGACCGAGCGAAAAGTTATTTCCTATTTTTATTCCGCCCTTGCAAAGTGCATTTATTGTGCAATTGTTATTTATCGTTAAGCCGGAGCCGCACTCTATATGACTTTTTGATTTAATACATACTTTTTTTCCGATAAATGAAATTTTACCTCTTTTTTTAAATCCTATTGTTGCAAAAAAACCGCGAATGAGCATAAAAAATCTTGTGAATACAATTGAAAATAAATCGTTATCAGTGATATTTTCATCAATTATATATTCACGATGTTTAATTTTACTTATGATTTTTGATACTAACTTAACCATTATGTTTTACGCATTCTCCATATATCTTCAAAAGTTTTTCGGTGTATTTTTCAATTGTGTTATCGCTTGAATTGATTGCGTTTTTACTCATTTTGCTTATTATTTCATCATTTTCCCAAAGATAAGAGATTTTCTTTTTTAAATCTTCTTTATCATTGTGCTTAAATATTAAACCTGTATAATTGTTGCTTATCAATTCTGGAATTCCTCCTAAATCAGAACCGATTACGGGAGTTGCCAGCGAAAGAGATTCGATTATAGTCATAGGGCAATTTTCATACCATTCAGACGGGCAAACAGAAAATGCCGCATTTGCAATGTATTGCTTTAATTCATTACCGCTTTTTCTTCCTGCAAGTTCCAAATTTCCTATTGATTTGCAATAATCTTCAAGAGGACCGTCACCTACAAAAACAAATTTAATATGCGGTAATTCCTTAATTACATCTACAAGGGTTTTAATTCCTTTTTCAATACTGATTCTGCCGAAGTACAATACATATTTTTCATTGGTTTGTAAGGTGTAATCTTTATTATTTTTTTCAATGAAATTATGAAGTACAGTTAATCTGCTTTCTTCAATTCCGCCTTTTGCAATTGTTTCTTTCATATAATTGCTTGGGCAAATGTATCTGTCAACTAAATTGTATGTATTCTTTTTATGATAAATATAGGATTCTGCCGCTGCTAAAAGGCTTTGAACAGCAGAGTTATGAACGCATTTGTTTTTTGCGCAATTAAAATAATTCCCGCCTAAACAAGCATCACAATTTTCACTTTTATGCTCAATGTACATTCTGTGATTTGGACAGGCGATTTGGCAGTCGTGTACAGTTTCAACAAGTGCAATGCCTTTTTCTTTCACTGCATAAATAATGCTTGGGGTGAGTTGAAAATTGAAATTGTTAAGATGAATGACATCCGGTTTGAAATTTTCAAGAACTGCAAGCATTTTATCTTTCGCTTCTTTTGAATAAATTGTTTTTAGTGAAAGCTTGATTTTTTTAAAAGCACTTGAATTATGAAAATCCATAGTTTCGGTATAAAGGCCGAGGCTGTTTGAAACACATCTTCCCTCATGTTCCATACCGAAATATTCAACCTCGTGGCCTATTGATTTGAGGTAAGCACCAAGCTTGAACATATATGTTTCCGACCCGCCGTTAGGGTAGAGAAATTTGTTAACCATCAGTATTTTCATAATTACTCCGACTATTTTTGGTAAAGCGATAATGTCTTTTTTACAACATCATCCCAATTATATTTTTTGCAGATAAATTCTGCTGAAATGCTTTTGTATTTTTGAACTTCATTATCATTTTTCAAAAGATATAAAAGTTTGTTTATTAAGTCGTCAAGATTGCCTTTTTTAAAATAAACTGCGTTTTGCTCGCATACTTGAGTACACTCTGCAATGTCTGAAGTTAAGCAACAGTTTGAGTAGCTCATAGCTTCAAGCAGGCTTAAAGGCATTCCCTCAAGGTCGCTTGGCAGTACATAAATATATGCATTTGAATACAGTTCTTCAAGCACCTGACCTTGAACAAAGTCTGTAAAAATTACATTTTTGTTATCTTTTGCTAAAGCTTTGACTTGGCTGAAATAATCACTTGTGTGGCTTGCTCCGCCTGCGATTACAAGCTTTTTATTTGTATCAATGTGATTGTAAGCTTCAACTAAAAGACTCACTTGCTTTTCGGGAACAATTCTGCCGAGAAAAAGTATGTAGCTGTTTTTATCTAAATTATAAAGCTCTTTTATTTTTTCTGCTTTTTTAATTTTCGGCTTATTAACTGCGTTTGGTATGTAGACGGTTTTTCTGCCGTAAGTATCACTGAAATATTTTTGTGTATTTTTTGATAAAACAATTATTTCATCAGCATATTTAACGGCATTTTTTTCACCATACTTTAAAAATTTGGTTGCAAAACCGCCCCACTTTGACCTCTGCCAATCAAGCCCGTGAATTGTGACTATAACTTTTTTGCCAAATAGCTTTGGCAAAAAAGACATAGACGCTGGGCCTTCGGCGTGAATATGTACTACATCGCAATTTGAAAAACTTACTTTTATTGCCGATAATATGCTGTATACTATTGCATTTAATTTGCTGTTTTCAAAAGTGAAAACAGTTTTGATTTTTATGTTTTTTAAATCATCGCTTTTTATCTGACTGTCAAATTTACTGCCGGATACATGATGCCCAAGTCGGTTATAAACAGTAATTTCGTTGCCTAAAGCGGCTTCGCGCTTTGCAAGTTCTTCAACTACTATTTCAACACCGCCCTCGCGTGACGGTATCCTTTTATGGCCAAACATTGCGATTTTCATAAAAAGTTCCTATCTGTATTATTATTCTGCACCTTTATGTGTTAAAACAACACCGACTGTTTTAATCAAAATTTGAATATCAAGAATCGGCGACCACTCATCAATGTATTCGCAGTCAAGTTTAACAACATCTTCAAAATTTTTAATATTGCTTCTGCCCGATACCTGCCATTTGCCGGTAATACCCGGTTTCATTGATAATCTTCTTTTATGGTGACTTTCGTATTTTTCAAATTCATCTATGGTAGGTGGCCTTGTTCCAACCAAACTCATATCACCTTTAAGCACATTCCAAAATTGCGGTAATTCATCAATGCTTGTTTTTCTTATGAATTTGCCGACCTTTGTTATTCTCGGGTCGTTATCCATTTTGAACATATGTCCGTCCATTTGGTTTTGCTCTTGCAAAACTTTTTTTCTTTCTTCCGCATCTTCATACATTGAACGAAGTTTATAAATATTAAATATGCGCCCATTTTTACCTACACGCTGCTGCTTAAAAATAAGCGGGCCGCTTGATTCAAGTTTCAGCGGAATTGCAACGATTAAAATTATCGGCAAAGAAAGGATTGTACCCACAATTCCGCCGATAATATCCACTAAACGCTTAAATGCAAGCTTGCCTGGGCTTATTACGGTAGGCGCAAATTTTGCAATAGGATAATCATTTTCAACTACACAGTTTAAATTATTGTATTTACTTTGTGAAACGATTTTTTCAAGTGCAGGAATATTGATATTAACCGTAATTCCCATATCTTCAAGTTCTTCAATAAGTTCGTTTGCGTTAGGAAGCATATCAGTTGATTCAACATTGATGTAAATTTCATCAAGGCTGGCTGTTCTGATCCAGCCGATAAGGCTTTCAATATTTGCAACTACCGGTACTTCATTGATTTCAAAAACACTTTTTCCGTTTTTCAGTACGAATCCGGATTCGTTAAAATCAGCGTCAATCAGCGCAAGTGCAGTTACATTGTTAGTCCAATCTTCTTTGAGCTTGGGAATGAATTCACAGGCTCTGTCATATGTAGAAATAACGCCTACTCGTGTTGCAAACTTGCTTTTAGATATTTTTTTAATCATATAGTGCTTAAATACATATCTTCCTATAAGCGAAAAGAAAATATAAAAAATAAATGAAGAAAGAAATAAATAACGCGAATCTATAATCGGATTTTTGGTTAAAATCAGCATTGCACCAAATAACCCGTAGGTGAGTAGGCAGTTTTTTAAAGTAGAAGTGAATTCAAATGTACGGTCACGCTTGGTAAAGTTAATTCGAACTGAAAAGTAAAGAAATACTATGATTGCACTAATCAGCAAAACAAATATGTATTCAATCGTATCGTTTTTCGGATACGGTGTAATTCTTTTGATAATCACGCCGAAAATTACGATTGATAAAGTATGTGCCAAAAACAGCGATATTAAATTTATAATGAATTCTGTATTGCTTTGAAAGCGTTTTTGCTGATTCATTGAAATCGTCCTGACTTGTTTTATTTAGCGGTATTTGTAATTGTAGTTGTAATTATAACCATATTTTGATTTGTATCTATATCCTCTGTACTTACCGTAGCTGTAATATTTCATTGCGCCGGATTCAACAACATCGTTTAACACAAAACCTACAATATTAGCACCAAGCGATGTTAATGTTTCAACAGCTTTTTTGGTATTTGGTGTATCTGTAATTCCTGCTTTGATAATCATAATGTAGCCGGTACTTTTTGTTGCAAAAGCAGTGGGGTCGGTTACAAGGTTAACAGGCGGTGTATCAATAAATACACAGTCATAATGCTGTTTTACAAAGGACAAAAGCTTATCCGTTCTTTCGTTAGATAAAAGTTCGGAAGGGTTTGGCGGAATTTTACCGGCAGTAAGAATTGAAAGATTTTCAACATCTGTTTTAGATACGGTAATGCTGTCTGTAAGACCGGCTAAAATTTCCGAAAGTCCGTTTTTAACAGGAATTGAAAATAATCTGTGTAAAGTCGGATTTCTCATATCTCCGTCAATAAGAAGTGTTTTTTTGCCCATTTGTGCAAACGAAATAGCCATATTTACGCTGTTGATTGATTTACCGTTATTTGCAGTAGGGCTTGTAACAACGAATATAGGGCAATCTTCACCTTTTTGCGAAAAGAGAAGGTTGGTACGAATTGAACTATAAGCTTCTTTAACTACGAAAGGGGAATCTGCACAAAGAATTTTTCTTTGGTCCTCTTTTGAAAAATGAGCAGTGCTTTCTTTTTTCTTTTTATTTCTGTTAACTAATGCCATTGCAGTTACTCTCCTTTCTTTGCTGAATCAATTTGCTTTGCGATTTGCTCCATAGTAGCACCGTTTATTGATTCTTTCTTGGCCTCAACAGGTAAAAGTCGAGGAACTGTACCGAGTACGGGAATATCAAAGTCTTTTGTTAAATCGGTTTCGCGTGTAATTCTTGTGTCAAATAATTCTTTTGTGAAGAAGATGATGAATGCAAGTGCAAAGGCTACGGCAAAGCCTATTAAAATGTTCTTTGCAAGGTTAGGGGATGACGGGCTGGTAGGAACTGAAGCATAGTCGACAACTTCAACCCCGCCGACTTTAAGAACTCTTACAATTTCGTCAGGCGCAAGCTCTGCAATTGTGTTTGCAACATCTGAGGCAAGTTGCGGGCTTGTGCTTGTAACATTAACCTGAAAGATAAGTGTTGATTCAACCTGCGAGCAAGATATCATACTTTTAAGCTGTGATGATGTTACCTCACTTGAAAGCTTGTCTGCAATTTTGTCACGGAAGGTGCGGCTTTTTACAACAAACATATATGTATTTACAAGTTTTTCGGATGCATCAAGGTCACTTGATGAAATTGTACCTGATGAACCTATAAGGTTATCGTTGTTGTTATTAACATAAAAGCTGACGCCTGATTTGTATTTAGGTTTAATAAAAAAGTTAGTAATGCAGCCTGCAAGTGCTGCACCGATAAATGCAATAACAAGAATTATTGCCACTTTCTTTTTCAGCATTATGAAAATTTTTCTTAAATCAATTTCTATTTCTCTGTTTTCTTCCATAGGTACCTCCGCTAAATAGTCCTATAATTATAATTAAATATATTATATATTATAGCAATATATAATATCAATGTCAAACTAAATACTCGACAAAAAAAAGATGCCATTTTTATATATAATAACAAAAAAACGACCTTGCTTTATGTGAACAAGGCCGTTTTTGAAATTTGAAAATAGGTTAGATCTCGTAGTCAATAGCAATACTGCTTTGGGCTACTTGATGCATATGTTTTTTTACAACAGAACAATGGTATTCATCATTTTGATATTCTTCAAGTGCTTTTGTATCATCAAGCTTTACCTGCAAAATAACATCATAAGACCTTTGTGAATGAAGAAGATCAACGCCGACTTCAATTCCACGCAGAAGGGGAACATTACCCTCCATAGATTTCAAAATGTCCCTTGCCTTTTCGCATTCTTCCAAACTGTTGTCCTTGAGTTTGAAACATACTATATGCTTAATCATAACTTTTCTCCTTTGAAAAAAACAGTCTTTTTTGTCGATAAATGATAAAAAATGAAGCCGACGAAAAGCCGACTTCAAATAATTTTATTTTGCTATATCCGAAGCGCGTGATTCTCTGATAATATTAACCTTAATCTGACCCGGATATTCCATTTCGCTTTCAATCTTTTTGGCAATTTCGTGAGCAATGTATGGCATTCTTTCGTCGTTTATTACATCAGGCTTAACCATAACCCTTACTTCACGGCCTGCCTGAATGGCATATGCTCTTTCAACACCGTCAAAGCTTGTGGAAATCTCTTCAAGCTGTTCTAATCGCTTGATGTAATTTTCAATATTTTCTCTTCTTGCACCCGGTCTTGCTGCACTTACTGCATCGGCAGCTTGAACAAGGCAGGCAACAACGGTTTTACATTCAATTTCACCGTGGTGAGCGGCAATAGCGTGAACAATCGCGTCACTTTCTTTGTATTTTTTAGCCCATTCCACACCTAATGCAATGTGAGAACCTTCCATTTCATGGTCAAGTGCTTTGCCTATATCGTGCAAAAGTCCGGCTCTTCTTGCCTGCTTTTCATCTGCACCGATTTCGGCTGCCATAAGACCTGCAATGTATGATACTTCAAGTGAATGTTTAAGTACGCTTTGGCCATAAGAAGTACGGTATTTAAGCTTACCTAAAAGCTTAACAAGTTCAGGGTGGATTTGGCCGCAGTTGGCTGAAAGAACAGCTTTTTCACCCTCTGTTTTAATAGTGTTGTTAACCTCACGGGTGGCTTTTTCAAAGCATTCTTCAATTTTAGTCGGATGAATTCTACCGTCTTGAATAAGATGCTCAAGTGTAAGCCTTGCAATTTCGCGTCTGACAGGGTCAAACGAACTGATTGTAATTGCTTCCGGTGTGTCATCAATAATGAGTTCAACACCTGTAATTGTTTCGATAGAACGGATATTTCTACCCTCTCTGCCGATGATTCTGCCCTTCATTTCATCATTAGGAAGAGCAACAACGCTTACTGTGGTTTCGGCTGTGTGGTCTGCCGCACAACGCTGAATTGCTGTTGAGATGATTTCTTTTGCCAAAACTTCGCTTTGGTCTTTAATCATCTGTTCGTTTTCAAGAATACGCTTGCTTTTTTCAGTATCAAGCTCTTCGTTAAGATTGGCAAGGAGTTGGTCCTTAGCCTGCTCTTGAGTAAGACCTGAAATGCGTTCAAGCATATCAAACTGGCTTTTCTTGATGCCGTCGATTTCGAGTAGCTTGTCGTCAAGCTGTTTTTGCTTAACGCCGATATTTTCATTTTTCTTTTCAAGGGAATCCGCTCTTTTATCAAGATATTCTTCTCTTTGATTTAGACGGTTTTCCTGCTTTTGAACTTCACTTCTTCTTTCACGAATTTCTTTATCTGCATCGTGGCGAAGCTTGTGTATTTCATCCTTTGCTTCAATAAGCCTTGCTTTTTTTGTGGCTTCGGCTTCGGTTAAAGCATTATTTATAATTTTGGTTGCCTGCTGGGTTGCAGAGCCTATTTCTTTTTCGCTTGTTTTTCTGCGATGTTCACCGCCGAGAACAAAGCCCAAAACACCAAAAATTATTGCACATAAAACGCCGACTATAATCGGCACAATTATACTACTCATTATCAAACAGCACCTCCTTCTTCATAAATTTTAATTTCTTAAGTTTCTAAATCTCGAAATTTTACCATCAGAAAAGGTACAGTTTATAATGCAAATTTTACTAAAAGTCATACAAAATTTCATAACAATATGTAAAACTTATCTAATAATATACACCTATATGTTGTATATGTCAAGTTTTTTTAAGCAGTTGATGTGCATATTGCTTGCGGTAAGAATTATTGAAGTTAATACAAAGTGAGTATTTAAACGGTATTTGGCAAAAATATGTGTTGACAATGATTTTTTTTGGTGTTAAAATAAACTCAAATCAATGATAAGGATATGATTTGCTTCAAGCTTTTTTCAGAGAGTATACGGTGGGTGCAAGTATGCAAAAGCCAAGTAAATTACCACCTTTGAGTGCCTTTAATGCAGGCCGGGTTCTCCCGTTACAGAGTAAACGAGTGGCACATATTTCATACTTTGTTTTATGTTTGTGTGCAATTCAGGTGGAACAGTGGATTTTATTCACCCTGATTTATTTCAGGGTGAATTTTTTTTTAGGAGGGAAATAACTATGATTATTAAGTTGAAAGATGGTTCGGTTAAGGAGTACAGCGCACCTACAACCGCAGCTGAAATTACAAAAGATATTTCAATGGGACTTTATAGAAACGCTTGCTGCGTCAGTATAAACGGTAAAATTGCAGATTTGCGCACCGTTGTTGAAAGCGATTGTGATTTTGAAGTACTTACATTTGATGATGAAGACGGTAAAAAGGCGTTTAACCACACTGCATCTCATGTAATGGCACAAGCTGTTAAAAGGCTTTATCCAAACGCAAAACTTACTATCGGCCCGGCTATTGAAAACGGTTTTTATTATGATTTTGATGTTGATACACATTTCACACAGGATGACCTTGATAAAATAGAAAAGGAAATGAAAGTTATTATTAAGGAAAATTATCCTATTGAAAGATTTGAACTTCCTGCCGATGAAGCAATTAAGCTGATGGAAGAAAAGGGCGAGCCATATAAAATTGAACTTATTAAGGAACATTCAGAAAAAGGCGAGCCAATCAGCTTTTATAAACAGGGCGAATTTACAGAGCTTTGCGCAGGCCCTCACATTCCTGAAATGAAAGTTATTAAGGCATTTAAACTTACTAACTGCACAGGTGCTTATTGGCGCGGAGACGAAAAAAATAAGATGCTTTGCCGTGTTTACGGTATCGCATTTCCTAAAGCTTCTATGCTTGAAGATTACCTCAATGCATTAGAAGAGGCAAAGAAGCGTGACCATAATAAACTCGGCCGTGAACTTGAACTCTTTACTACTGTTGATTATATCGGTCAGGGCTTGCCTATTCTTTTACCAAAGGGTACTAAAATTATTCAGACTTTACAACGCTGGGTTGAAGATGAGGAAGCAAAGAGAGGTTGGCAGCTTACCAAAACACCCCTTATGGCAAAAAGCGATTTATACAAAATTTCAGGTCACTGGGACCATTATAAAGACGGTATGTTTGTAATGGGTGATGAAGAAAAGGATAAAGAAGTTTTTGCACTTCGCCCTATGACTTGTCCGTTCCAATACCAAGCTTATCTTAACAGACCCCGTTCATATCGTGATTTGCCGCTCAGATATGACGAAACATCAACTCTTTTCCGTAATGAAGCATCAGGCGAAATGCACGGCCTTATTCGTGTTCGCCAGTTTACAATCAGCGAAGGCCACCTTATGTGCCGCCCGGACCAGCTTGAAGATGAATTTAAGGCTTGCCTTGAATTAACTAATTATATGATGGAAAAAATAGGCCTTAAAGAAGATTTAACATATCGTTTTTCTTTATGGGACCCTAATGATCGTGAAAAATATCTCGGCACTGAGGAACAGTGGGACGAGGCTCAGTCTAAGATGAAAAATATTCTTGATGACCTTGGTGTTGATTATAAAGTCGGTGTCGGCGAAGCTGCGTTCTATGGTCCTAAGCTTGATATTCAAATTAAAAATGTATTTGGTAAGGAAGATACACTTGTAACTATTCAAATTGACCAAATGCTTGCTGAAAAATTCGGTATGGAATATGTTGATAAGGACGGAATTAAGAAAAATCCTTATATCATCCACAGAACTTCAATCGGCTGTTATGAGCGTACACTTGCATTGCTTATTGAAAAATATGCAGGTGCATTCCCTACTTGGCTTGCTCCGGTTCAGGTTAAGCTTCTTCCTATTGCAGACCGTCACCTTGATTATCTTCTTGAAGCTAAAAAAGCACTTGAAGCAAAGGGTATTCGCTGTGAAGTTGATGACAGAAGCGAAAAAATCGGATTTAAAATTCGTTCTGCCCAGCTTGAAAAAGTGCCTTATATGCTCCTTGCAGGCGATAAGGATATTGAAAATAATACTGTATCGCTTCGTACCCGTTCAGGCGGGGATAAGGGTGCTATGGCTCTTGATGAATTTGTTGAAAAGATTGTTGCTGAAGTTGAGTCTAAATCACTCGAACTTACTATGTAATTTTTATGCAAACAATTGATAACGCACTCAAAAAATTGTCTAAATCAAAATTCCGTTCTTCTTTTCATCTAAAAGCAAAGGATATTGCTTATATAGATGAGAAGGGAATGGATACAATAAAATCACACGCAGAAGATTTTATCAATGAAAAGCTTGCGCCGGCTTATCCTAAAAATGACGGAAAGCAAACACCGATGAAAAATCATCCGGTGTTTATTGCACAGCATGCGTGCGCTTGCTGTTGCCGCTCTTGTCTTGAAAAGTGGTATAAAGTGCCGCAAGGCAAGGCTCTTACTAAAACGCAACAGGAAAAAATTGTTAAACTTCTAATGGCGTGGATTGAAAAAGAATATACCAATGCAAAATCATAGCATAATGTTTATTTTGAGCTGCAAAGTTAAACATATATTCATTTGAGGAAACGTTATGAAAATATCAGTGACAAAGGAAAAAACAGAAAATAAGCAAAGAACAAAAGCAAAAAAGATTGTTTTATGTATAACTTTTATGCTTGGAGTAATGTTTTTTATTTTTACACAATGGAGTAATTTTACATATGGCCATGTTGCTGCGGATCAAATGATTATAAATCTTACCTCCCCAACGCAGGGTACAGACAGCGGTATTTATATAAGTGCTTTAACCAAAGCGTTCTTGCCTTGTGTAATAATAACAGGTTTGTTTACTATATTTGTATTTCTCAAATATAAAATTGTTTTAAAAATTAAAAACTACGATGCTATTATTTATAATGAAAAAATAAGGCGAGTATTCTCTGTAATTTTAAGTTTATCTGTATTTTTTGGCGGCTTGATCTACGGGATTGTTGATTTCAAGTTGGTTGATTTATATAAGGCATATTTTGTTAAATCAAGTTTTATTGAAGAAAACTATGTCGATCCAAAAGAAACAAAATTGATTTTTCCTGAAAAAAAGAGAAATGTTATTTATATTTACCTTGAATCTATGGAAAACTCTTATATGTCTAAAGATTTAGGCGGAATGGAAGATGTAAATTTAATTCCAAAACTTACGAAATTATCTCAAGATGGTATTACTTTTTCTGACAGCAATAATGAATTTGGCGGACCCAAGATGCCTGTTGGTTCTCAATGGTCTCTTGCATCTATGACGAATCAAATGACCGGCTTGCCAATGAAAGTACCCGGAAACGGAAACTCATATGGTTCATCCGGTAACTTTTTACCGGGAGCTTGGACTTTTGGCGATGTTTTGAACAGTGAGGGATATGAGCAAACAGTTATGATTGGTGCCGATGCGAGATTCGGTGGCTTGTCATATCTTTTTGAAAATCACGGTAATTACAAAGTGATGGATTATAATTATGCTATAAAAAACGGATTACTTCCTAAAAATTATAAACAATTTTGGGGTTATGAAGACGATAAATTATACCAGTTTGCAAAAGATGAAATAACAAGACTTTATAAAACCGGAAAGCCGTTTAATATGACTTTTGAAACAGCTGATACTCATACACCGGGTTATGTAAGTCCTAAAATAAAGAATAAATTCAACAATCAATATGCAAATGCAATTTATTATAGTCAAAATGAAACTTATAAATTTATTGAGTGGATAAAGCAACAACCGTTTTATGAAAATACAACAATTGTTATAATAGGCGATCATTTGAGTATGTGTTCGGATTTTTTCAAAAATAAAAACGGTAATCGTACACAATATAATTTGATATTAAACCCTTCGCCTGATTTGAAATATTCAAAGGATTGCTTGAAAAATCGAACTTGGTCAAATTATGATATGTATCCAACGGTTTTGGCTGCAATGGGGGTAAAAATTGAAGGGAACCGACTCGGTCTCGGAACTGATCTGTTTTCAAATGAGCCGACTGTTTTTGAAGAGTTTGGCTATGATTATGTAAATAAAGAACTTGCAAAGAAAAGCGAATTTTATAACAAAAGAATTTTAAGCCCAAATGGAGAAAAAATTGCTATGCATAATACTGATGATAACCAAAAATATGCGTGATAAAAAAGCAAATTGCCAAGGTGATCACCTTGGCAATTTGCTTTTTTGTCGATTTATTTAGAATATATTTTTTTAAAATGTGCAAAATATAACAGAAATAATAACATTATTTATTAGGAGAATGAATATGAAAGCAACCGGTATAGTCAGAAGAATTGATGATTTAGGCAGAATTGTTATTCCAAAAGAAATCCGCCGTTCATTTAGAATTAAAGAGGGTGACCCCTCCTTAATAACATTGAAAGCATCAGAACATTTCCTCTCATCTCTCTTCAAACTCGGAACCCGCCTTGGTTGCTAGGCTTTTGACGATTATAGTATTGCCTTTGCCTACATAATTTGTTGATAAAACTATAATCAAATTTGATTGTGAAAAATAACGCTTTTAAAAGTGTCAAAAGGTATAAGAGGGATGGCTTTCGCTATCCTTCTTTTGAATATTTTTCTGTTCACTCAAAGAGTTAAATAATATGTGGATTACACAGAAAAACGAATAATTGGGTAATAATATTAGATACAGGAAAATCATAAGCAATCACCTATTACTGTAATATTAATGGTGATTTATGGGAATATACCCGTATACTGTTGACTTTACCCGTAATTTATGGTATCTTTTAAGGGAAAGTTGAGGAGGTAAGGTTATGAGAAACTTTAATTACTCTGAAATCAGTAATAAAAAATGGGATTCCGAAGTACTTGGACTAATTGCAGCTATCTACAAAGAAGCAGGAAAGCAGGAATTGTATTTGAAACAACGCCCTGCTCAATTGGAAAAACTTGTTGAAATTGCAAAGGTGCAGAGTACGGAAGCGTCAAACTCAATCGAGGGTATTGTTACTACAAATACCCGTGTCCGTCAGCTTGTAGAAGAAAAGACAACTCCAAAAAACAGAAATGAACAGGAAATCGCCGGATATCGTGATGTGCTTTCCGCTATTCATGAGAGTTTTGATGCCATTCCTATCACACAAAATTATATTCTGCAACTGCATAAGATGTTGTACAACCATATGAATAATCCAATGGCAGGCAGGACAAAAAGTGTGCAAAATTATATTAGTGCCGAATATCCCGACGGTCACAGAGAAACACTTTTCACGCCGTTATCGCCTTTTGAAACGCCTGATGCATTAGATAAAATTTGTGAGGAATATAACCGTGTTATAGGCAATATGGAATTAGAACCGTTGATAGCAATACCTGTGTTTATTCACGATTTCCTTTGTATTCATCCTTTTAACGACGGTAATGGCAGAATGAGCCGTTTGTTGACTACACTGCTTTTATATCGCAGTGGTTTTTATGTAGGAAAATATATATCATTGGAAGCTAAAATTGCAAAGGATAAGGATTTGTACTACAACGCTCTTGCACAGGCACAAATCGGCTGGCACGATGGCAGTGAAGATAAACTGCCGTTTATTAAATATTTGCTTGGCACTATTCTCTCTGCGTATAAAGATTTTCAAGAAAGATTTGAACTTGTTGATGAAAAACTTACTGCTATCGAAATTGTAAAAAAAGCCACAATGTATAAAATCGGAAGATTTACAAAGCAGGATATCCGTGAATTGTGCCCGTCATTGAGCATAAGTTCAATCGAAGTGTCACTGCGCAAGCTTGTTGAAGCAGGAGCGTTAAAAAGAGAGGGTAGCGGTAAAGGCACCTGTTATTACAGAATTAAATAACATCTTTTCAGGAGGGATGATTCCTTCTTTTTAGTGTTGTGTTTTGATTGATAAAATGAAAGAAATATGATATTATAAACAAAAATAATAATTTTAAGGACTTTTATGGATAATCATACCCCGGAACAACGAATAAAAAACATGAAAGCTATTAAGAATAAGGGTTCAAAGATTGAAATTATGCTGCAAAAAGAATTGTGGCATAGAGGTTTGAGGTATCGAAAAAACGCAGCAAATGTATATGGCAAACCTGATATAGCTTTTATAGGTAAAAAAGTAGCTGTGTTCTGTGACAGCGAATTCTTTCATGGATACGATTGGGAAAACAAGCGAAATGAAATTAAATCTAACAGAGATTTTTGGTTGCCGAAAAGTGAAAGAAATATTCAGCGTGATATTGAAGTAACTGAAAAACTCAAATCAGAAGGTTGGACGGTAATTAGATTTTGGGGGAAAGATATTAAGAATAATTTAAAGGAATGTGCAGATATTATTGAAAACGCACTGGTAAAAAACGATGATTTATAAAACAATTGATTTATGTGCCGGAATCGGAGGAATTCGTAAAGGGTTTGAAATGACCGACTGTTTTAAAAATGTTCTTTCTGCTGAAGTTGATAAGTATGCATGCTTAACATATGAACACTTGTTTGGCGATAATCCGGAAAACGATTTGACATCCGAGGATTTTAAACTGCTGGCGGAGAATACGGAATATGATGTGCTGCTTGCCGGATTCCCATGTCAGACTTTCAGTGCAGTTGGCAATCAAAAAGGATTTGATGACCCTGATAAAGGGATTATTTTTAATCATATTGCCGATATTATAAAAAGAACCAGACCAAAAGCTGTTTTTTTAGAAAATGTTGAAAATCTTATAAGACATGATAAAGGAAATACCTTTAAAACTATTATTAATATATTGGAAAACACACTAAATTATAAGATAGTAGGTTTGGATTATGCTGAAGACGGCACATTCATAATAAATCCCCATAATTTTATTAGAAATTCACGTTATTTCGGAATACCGCAAAACAGACCGAGAACATATATTATGGCATTTAACCGTGAAATATACTCACAAGATTCTTTATTAAAACTTGGGATGTTGCCGTTATGCAGCGAAACTGTAATATATAATGATTTAAATGACGGATTATTAGAATACGGAGCAGATTTGCGTTACTATATGTCATCCGGTTATTATAATACCTTAGTTGCACATAGAGAAAGGCAAGTTGAAAATGGTAACGGATTCGGTTACCGGATTGTTAATTCACCGGAAATCGAACACCCTGTTGCTAACACTATATTAGCAACAGGCGGATCGGGAAAAGAAAGAAACCTTATCATTGATTATCAGGATGGTGTTGCAGGAGCTGTTTATCCGACCAAACATACGCCTATTAATGACCGTTGTATAAGAGTAATGACTCCCATAGAATGGGGAAAGTTACAAGGCTTTATCAATTATGCATTTGTTAAAAATGGGGTTGATACTTTTAGTTTCCCGGACGGGATATCAATGCAACAACAATATAAACAGTTTGGTAATTCAGTAACTATTCCCTTGATAAAAACAATGGCAGAATATATGCTTAAATGCTTTGAACAATTAAATACCGAAAATAATATATAAATATTTTCAGTTCTCAAGCACAGATAATAAATCTGTGCTTTTTATATTTGCAAAATATATCCTGTATTTTTCGATTATTTTCAAAATATATTGACAAATAATTTTTAAATGTGTATACTGATATTGTAGAAATACACAGAAAGAGGTTGATTTTATGCCACAGGAAACAAAAAGAGACAAGTTTGTCAGGATTGCTGAAGCACGAACAAATAAAATACTTGAAATGATGCGACTGCTCGGAAATTGTTCAAGCAAATCTAATTATGATTATACGGATGAAGACATAAAGAAAATATTCGGTGCTTTGGAAAAAGAATTAAAAAACACAAAAAACAAGTTTTTGGGAGTAGACTCAAGTAACGAAAAATTCACTCTGAATTAAGGAGGCGTATTATGAGTAATATTCGCTGGGATTTTCCGCTTCTCGGAACAGCAAGTCTAAGCGGAAGCAATAATGCAGCAATCACAATGTTTAAAGGCACCGGGGTAATGGATGGTTTAGCACGTGAAATTTGTCAAAACTCTTTGGACGCTAAAAGAAAAGATTTACCCGATGAAGTTCCGGTAAAGATGAAATTTGAATTAGTTTATCTAGAAAAAAGTAAATACCTGTTGTTCTCGGAATATGAAAATATGGTTGATAATGCAATTAGTTTTTGGAACAATCATCCTCTCCGTACACCAGATATTGAATCATTTTTAGCAAATATAAAATCAGCGTTAACTGAAGAATTTATTCCTGTTCTTGTTATGAGCGACTATAACACCTCCGGTCTTACAGGCGTAAATCCTAAACCCGATGAGCAATCGGTATGGAATCTTTTGGTTGACACAGAAGGTATATCTATAAAACAAAATGACAGCAGTGCCGGCAGTTTCGGTATAGGAAAAAACGCCCCGTTTGCATATTCGGCATATAATATGGTTTGCTATAATACATTAGCAGAAGATGGCGGTCGTGCATTTGAGGGTGTAACTCATATTGTTACATCTCAACGAAGCATCGACGGTAAAGATCTTCCGACACAGCCAACTGGAAAGTACTTATATTTTGAAAATGAATACACTTGGAGACCTGTACTACCGGATGATAATTGTGATGTTGCCCAATTAGATATTTTCAAGAGGACGGAAATAGGCACAGATGTAGCCATATTTGGTTTTAAGACTGGTGAGTATCCAAATTGGGAAAAAACAACTGTTGTTGCCATACTCAAGAATTTTATTTTAGCGGTTTTGCAAGGAAAGCTGGAAGTTACGGTGAAATCTGACAATATTACATATGTTGTTGATAAAAACAATCTTGAGTCGTTGCTGTTTGATGAGTTCTCGGAAGATGTTCAGTTAAGGTATACCCGTCAAATATACGAAACAGTGACAAAGAGTAAGCCTCAAAACAGAAAAATTGAGGAAAGTAACGACCTTAGTATTTATGTCCGCTATGATGACTCTTATCGAGCTTCTCTGTCAAGATTCAGATCAACCGGTATGCTGATAAACACCACTTCTGAATCATTGCCTCATTATTCAATCGTTGTTATTGTAAATGATGTGGGAGAGAAAAAGTTAAGCAAAACACTGCGTAAAGCCGAACCTCCGCAGCATACTGAATGGAAAGCTAAAAACATAACTGATGATAGAAAACTTCATAATCTCGCTGCAAAGTATATACGAAACATTTCAAAAGCAATCCAAAATATACTTGATGAATTTGAGCGTGCTGAGATAACCGATAAAGTTGATGCAGGTATTGGTAGTTATTTGCCTGATTCTTCAGATATGTCAGTATCAAGTGAAGGAACGGACGGTCTTAGAACAGATATTAAGATTAAAGAAATCTCATCTTATGACGGACGAGTTTTTTATAATAATCAATATGAAAGCGCAGAAAGTCAAAACGGTACAGCAGTTAAAGGCAGCGGTATTAAAGCGGGTAAACGCAAACACAAAAAAAGGCAAAATAAAAAAATAAAGGTTGTCAAGCAGTCAAACGGTGATAAAAAAGGTGTTTCTTCCGGAAATGGGAAAGTTAAAATTGTTTCTCTTAATATCACGGAACACAGAACTTATCTAATTGCAGGTAACAAATACAGATTATATTTGAACTCTCCGCAAGAATATTCAAATGTATATATTAGATATTATGCAGGGCGTGAAGATAATGGAAAAGATGCGCTTGTCATTAAAAATGTAAAACTTGAAAATTTGCCGTTGAAAGATGTTAACAGCGAAATTATGGGACCCATTTCATTGCGTGAAGGAGATAACTATATTTATGTTGAGTTTGCCAATGAAGAAATTATGGCTGTAATCCCGGAATTTACAATGGAGGTGTCAAATGAAAAATCAATTAGTTGAATACCCTCATCCTGTTTTGACTGAATACACCGGAGATTTTATTGATTCAAGCTTTTCGATAGAAGTTACAAATCACAGCGATAACGGTAGTGAACTTGTTTTTGAAGTGTTGTGTTCATTAAAATGTGACGGTATGGAAGATTTAATTAACAGACAGCTTGCAAGTGCTATTTTGCGTGTGATGTGTTTCCGAACCTCGTTTCGCAAGCCCTATAAATTAACATTAAACGAACCCACACAAATATCAATTCCTAAAAATTTGGTAACCGACATTATTGATTTTCATGCGATTGTCGTAATTAATCAAAATTCTGCTGATTATCAGCTTGAAGAGTTTAATAAAAAATACTTCGGTGAATCGTCATTTAAACTCAGAAAAGGAGACGTTTTAGCAAACGAAGCCGGAATAAAAATTAAGCTGAATTCCGTATTGGAAAAGAATGCAGCAGGTGTAGTTTTGGTGAGAGGAAGTAAAAATACACAAAGTATGACGGTTCATTTCGCATCCCTTGAGGACGAAAATCCTGATTTTACAAATTACATATATATTACCTTGCCGGATGCTGAATTTGTCTCGTACGGAACCTTGATGAAAAAGAAAATGTACAAAAGAGAGATTGAACGCTTTTTGCAGGCTTCTGTTGTTTTACCGGCGATTACCGAAGGTATTTCAAAGATCCGAAATGAACAAATGCTTGAGCCGGACGATATTGAAAAACACTACATCGGAACAATATGGGCAGATTCTATTTTGGACGCCCTATATAAAAAGACCGGAATTGATGATTTATCAAGTTCCGACCGATCTGATTTGGAATTAGCCAATATACTTCTTGGGAATGTTGAAGGCGATTCGTTAAATAATCTGTTTCAGAAAATAAAGGAATGGTCAACAATTAGACAGGAGGACGAAGTATTATGATGAATTTAGTGTATTTTACTAAAGACGCCTATAACTGTTTAAAAAAAGACTTGAACAATAATAAAGATAATTATTATAGCGAAGAACCTTGGTTAAGTGATTATTTCAAGTCTGTTGGTATCGATGAGTTCTATAAGGAGTCCACTATTTCGGTTCCGACTATTGAACTTGTTCATACCGGCGATGATACAGAAACAAAAAACAGGGATGATTTAACAAATATCAAAATGCTGTATAGTCAGTATAAAGGAAAAATCGACCCGTTACGAGCTGCAGATCCGTTGTTGTGGTCAGCGTTATGCCATATTAAGTTCAAAAAATATATACTTGAAAGATGGAAAAAAGATGATGGAACTGTTAGGTTAGACCAGCGTTTCTTTGCAACGGAAGGCAGGTCGTCTTTACTTTACTACAATGCAATTTCAAGACTGTGGTGGTCCGGGTATATTACATATGACGAGGAGCAGGAATCATCTGATCCGTGGTGTTTAACTAAAGTGCTTTTTTCTGCTCAACAGATTCAGAAGGACCTTTTTGACCAATCGTTCAGTATGAACAAAACGATTGTTAAAGGCGTATTAAAAGCATTGAAAAGGATTCAGGAAGAAACAGGAAATAATGCAACACCTACATTCAGAAAACTTTGTGATTCATATCTTAATCATTACGGTGTGGTGTCATTACTTGATTTTTTATCTTCTGACGAAATTGAAGAAATATCTTATACATATATGAAATCAATTCTATCTACAGACAATTAATTAACACCAAAAAAGCTAAACATACTTGGTTTTGAAAGGTTTTTAAGGATAAAATATGAAAAACAGTGTAAAAAAAGCAACATTCATTATTTTGGCTATATCTATAATCTTTTTATTTTTTCCGTATTTTTATAATGCTGTTGTTCCATTTATTGCTAAGAAGTGTGAAAATATAAATAGTTCATTAATTAATATTTCTGCGTGGAATGATACAGTGAGCGTGTTAGCACCAATGATATTAAGCGCAGTAGTTATTTTGCAATCTGAAAATCATCAAGATGATTTAAAGTCAATAAATGATAGAATGTTAAACCTTGAAGAAAAATCAAAACTTGGATATTTTTTACCATATGTATCTATAAAAGAGACCGGAATTGAAGGATGTGATCATTCTAATTATTCACATTCAATTGATAAACAAGTAGACATATATAACGGCGGAACGGATAATGTTTTTATTGTCAGTGCCTTTGGAAAGGCAAATGGCAGAAAATTTGACATTCCGATTAACGAAAAATTATTTGTTCCTAATGAAGGTCCGTTTAGAAAAATCCATCTTGAATGTTTTCTTACAAAGGAAGAATTGGCGTTGGATAATATTGAATTGGAATTTGATTTGCTACTGCAAAATATGCTTGGATATAAATATCATCAAATATTAAAGCTAAATTTTGAAATAATTGGTGCTTGTGGTATAGTCAAAGGATTTAATATGAATATTAAGGACAGCAAAAAAGATGCTGATTAACAAGTGCGATTTGTATTATCAGTATACAGTTATGATGAATCATATAAATGAATATTGATTATCTGCATCATGTGCATTTGGCATATTTCTAAATTTTATAAAATACAACTTCCTATGATTGGTTTATAAATTAATGATAGGAAGTTTTTTATAATTGACATTCATAATATTTTTTGATAGACTGATATATATTGATACTAAATAATATCAAAGGAATGATAATATGGACATTCAAAAATTTCATAATATGTTCAGCGACAAATATTTTTGCAATATGAAAAAAATGGTGTACAAATATCCGGATGATGTGTCTGATTTCATCTCAACGCTGAAAGAATTTTACTACAAGCCGTTGCCGATTTATGATTTTGATGGAAAAAATCTTGTTTACATCGACAGCAAGGCGAACATAAATATGGACAGCTACAAGCTTTTGATGATGAACCAGAGCAAGGCTTACGGCGAAAAGGCTGTTGAAGAAGAGATTATTTCGACTGCGAAAATCGAGAGCATTGACTACAGCAGGGATAGCGTTCGCAATATTCTCAAGGGTTACGCACCGAAAGATGACACTGAAAATCGCATTTTCGGTATGAAAAAAGGCTTTGATTTTATCGCCGATAAGAATAACAAAATCACTGAAGAAAACATTTATAAGCTGTATATGATGGCTGTCGGCGACTTTCTTGATGATGAAAATAAACTGCTTGCAGGCAACAAATATCGTCACGATTCTGTGCATATTCAAGACCTTGCAGGCGAGGTTGCACACACCGGAATTAACCATAACGATTTGTCGAATGCTATGGCAAATTTGGTCGAATTTATCAATGAAAACGACGGTATGAACGAGCTTGTAAAGGCCGCAATTATTCACTTTTATATTGCATATCTGCACCCGTATTTCGACGGAAACGGTCGTATGGCTCGTCTTGTTCACCTCTGGTATTTGGTGCAGCAGGGCTTTGATAATACGCTGTTTATCCCGTTTTCAAGCTATATCGTGAAGTCGGTTAAAAAGTATTACGGGGCATATACATTGATTGAAGAAAATCAAAAGCTAACCGGCGTAATTGATGTTACTCCGTTCATAATTTACTTTGCCGAAAATGTTTACGGCAAATTTGAAAAGCAGGAGATTTCTGCCGATGTGTTCGATTTGTTTAAGCAAGCACTTGCAAAAGGTGAAGTAACTGCAAAAGAAGAACAACTTTGGCAGTTCGTTGTTGCAAATTACGGCACTTCAGCTTTTTCGACAAAACAACTTGAAAAAGACTACGGCAACGCAGCTTATGCAACTATCCGTGCCTTTTCGCTTAAATTTGAAAATCTTGGTTTGCTTTCATCTCAAAGCTATGGTAATAGGGTTAAATATAAAATTAAATAGTTTAAAAACAAAAATGACAGTCAATGACACCTAAATCTTAAACGTTTACATATGAAAAACTAACTATTAAAATTATCTATATGTTAAAGTTGTAAAAATAACTGTCATTGGCTGTCATAATTATTTTGGCTTTTATTAAAATTCGAAATGTAAAGAGTAAAAATGCAATTTAAAGTACCATTATTGGTACTTTAAATTTACGATATATTGACAATATATAAATATATGGTAGTATAGTATTATAGAAAATATTTTCAAGGGAGCAATTTATGAGAAAAGCATTATGCGTAGGTATTGATTCTTATGAACATGTTACTGATCTGAAAGGTTGTGTTAATGATGCTGACGCAGTATCTTCAGCACTAGAGCGTAATGGTGATGGGTCATTGAATTTTGATTCTCGTGTCATGAGTGCAACAAGTGAAAACACATATATTAGCAGAGTTCAATTAAAAGATGCAATTGAAGAGTTGTTTAATACTGATTCTGAAATTGCATTGCTGTATTATTCTGGACATGGTTCTTTTGACGAAATGGGTGGGTATTTATGTACGAGTGATGTTCAACGACCTGATGAGGGATTATCGCTTGATGATATTATGAAAATAGTCGCAAATTCAAAGGCAAAAAATAAAATTGTTATATTGGATAGTTGTCATAGTGGTTCTATTGGGCATAATACATTGATGCCGAGTTATTCGACAATATCTGATAATACAATTATCCTTTCAGCGTGTGAAGAGGACAAGTATGCAATAGAAAAAAACGGTCATGGAGTGTTTACCTCATTGTTAACGGAAGCACTTTATGGTGGAGCAATGAACATATTAGGTGATGTATCCCCTGGAGGAATTTATTCATATATAGATAGTGCTTTGGGAGCTTGGGAACAACGTCCTGTTTTCAAAGCAAACATTAATAAGTTTGTATCATTAAGAAAATGTATTCCACCAATATTATTGAGTGATTTGCAAAGAATAACGGAAATTTTTAAGAATCCATTTGATGATTATCAATTAAATCCTACTTATGAACCTGATAAGCATGAGGCGGATGATAAAACCGTAGATAAAAATCACGAAGAAATATTTGCGATTTTACAAAAGTTTGTTAAACTAAATTTAGTTGTTCCGGTTGGAGAAGAGCATATGTATTATGCGGCAATACATTATAAATCATGCAAATTAACTGCCAAGGGGCAACATTATTGGAATTTAGTCAAGAATAAAAATATATAATGATAGAAGGAGAGATTCATTATGAAAATAAATGTATTTATTCCACATAGGTGGAATAATGATGATTATGTAGAGATTAGTGAGCTTTTGGACAGAACTAAATATGTGGTAAGGGATTATTCTGTACCACAAAGTTCACCATTTGACAAAGTAGATAAAAGATTTAATGTTGATCCACAAATACAAAAGAAAATAAAATATGCAAATGTTATAGTATGTTCAAATAGACCTGCGAATAATAATGGTATGTCTTTAGATGAAATTAAATTCGCATTAAGTATTGGTAAACCTGTTGTGGCTGTGCAGATTACTTACTCTACCAGTACTTATATAACTGATTTAGAAATTCCTGTTATAGCCAAAAGAAAAGACTCTTTAGAAAATTGGATAAGTTTAAATGTTTGATGTTATTTTGTTTATAGATACAAAGGAATAAACAAAGTGGATATTTATGAGGATAAACCTCCATTATTTATTCAAAGGAAAATGCTTATTATATAACAAAACTGGATGTTAACATGCGAATTTATAATTGCATAAAAATGTATGTTGATTTTTAATGGTATGTTTTTTGTTGATTGTATATCTTTTTTGTTAAAATAAATATAGTATTTTAGGGGAATATAACTTATGAAAAAGGCTTTAACGGCTATATCACTATTTTCTGGTGCAGGTGGTATGGATGTTGGATTTGAAAAAGCAGGCGTGCAGGTTGTTTTTGCAAATGAAATTGTGAAAGAGGCGGCCGATACATATAATGCAAATCATCCAGGTGACATTATGGTTAATGAAGATATTAACAATGTTATAGATTCGCTTGACCATTTTTATGGAACTGATCTTGTCTTTGGTGGACCACCGTGTCAAGGGTTTTCAATTGCAGGTAAAATGGACCCTGATGATGAAAGAAGTAAATTAATTTTTACATTCCTTGATGTTGTTGAAAAAGTCAAACCACAAGCTTTTGTAATGGAAAATGTAAAGGCGCTAGGATGTTTGGATAAGTGGAGTACGGTAAGGGAAAAATATTTATCTCGTGCTCAAGGTATGGGCTATTCTGTGACTCCGTTTATTCTAAATGCCGCAGAATATGGTGTATCACAAAAACGAGAAAGAGTTTTTTTTATTGGATTTAAAAACGAATTTAACCCAGCAATAATGAAAGACTTGCTTGAAAAAGAAAAGCATAAAGCACCATTTATTAAAGAATTACTTTATCCGTTAGGAAAAGCTGGTACAGTAAATAATCCGAATACATGTACAGCACGCATAACATTTGCATCTAAACCCATTATGCGAAAATCACCATATGCAGGAATGTATTTTAATGGACAGGGACGTCCAATAAATATTGATGAATATTCCAATACATTACCTGCGTCGATGGGTGGAAATAAAACGCCGTTTGTAGATGAAGAATACTTATATGGAACTGCACATGAAAATTGGGTGGTTTCATATCATAAGGGATTAATTGACGGTAGTATCAAACCAAAATTTAAGGAAGCTCCTGCCCGTCTTCGACGAATCACTATCAAAGAAGCAGCACGTATTCAAACATTTCCTGAGAACTATATATTTTGTGGTAATAATAGCGCTGTTTACACCCAAATAGGTAATGCTGTGCCTTGCAAAATGGCAGAAGCTGTGGCTCGATCTGTTGTAAAATATCTCAAAGAATATGTTGAACCGTTTAGAAAAGATCATAGTGATTTTTATAACAACATTGCTGTTATGTGTAGGAATTATAAAATGACAAAGAACTATTAGTAATTACTAATAGTTCTTTGTCATTTATGCATCAAGTTCTAAACATTTTTTTGCACAGTCTAGAATATATTTAATTGTGGTTTCTTTAAATTTGGTGTCTCGTGCAGTTTGTAAAATATATTTCAAAAAATTCTCAATATCAATGTTGTCTATAAGTGTTAGCATAGTGATAATGAATTGGTCAACAGTAATAATATTTAAAATAAACCCTTTTAAAAAATATGATTCTGTAACCGCTCTAGTTATTTCTTCAGGACATCCTCCATGTCTTCCGACAATAAAATTCATCCGCATTATTCCTGCTTCAATTACTTTGTCCGCCGCATGAGAAAGGTCATGATCTGAAAATTCTTTATCTTTAAGTTCATTTGAGATAAAAAGTTTTTTGTTGAGGTATACATCAAGGTCACTCACTTCTTTGCTTGATGCTCCGCTTTCGTTTACTGGATGAACTTCAACAAAATAATCATCAAATTTGTGCATAAACTGTTCGTATATTCCTGCAATAACCAAAGTAAGCACTTCACCTTCATAATTTTTATTAAGAAGTTCGTTTAAAAAAACATATAGTTTTGTGGCAGAACAATTTATATTATTGTTAGATAGTTTAAACTTTGTTAGAGCGGCTTTTTGCTCTTTTACCTTAATCAATTTTGTCAAAGCATATACTAAACAATTATATGCATCGTATGAATTGTTAATTGTAGGAAGATTGTTGCAAAGACTGTTAAGGATTTCTTTGTCTCGACCAGCTCGTACAGCATTTGTTTCATTCAACTCTGTAAATCTTGCTGGTTTATTTAAAAATGGTTCATTTGAACCGCCTAGTGCTTTACCTAATTCTTCTTTTTCAAACGGAACTAGTACCTTATGGCATATAGTACGTGCATCATATGCACCTGAAAGTTTAGATTTCTTTTGTAAACACAATGGATTTGATTCTGGATTTGTTGCTTTTGCTAATAATGCGTTCACAAGTACATATTTATAAGTGAGATGTGTATTGTCAAGCACAAAATCAATAAACCCTTTGTGTAAACACGTTGCTTCTGGAAATTTTATCGCCTTATCATACGCAGAATATAAAATTTTCTGTGCTTTGTTTTGATCAACTTTTACTTTATCTTCCATAACATGCTCCTTGTTTATATACATGAAATTTTCTTTTATAAAATGCACTGTTTTTATAAAGTGATTATAATATTGCTAATTACGAAAGCAGACTTCATCTGTTTAACTATTTTATTTTTAGTGAATATATAGATTACATGTAGGTAATTTATACAAGATAGTTGCAAATATTGTGAATTATTTTAAGTAGCTTACCATCTAATTAATGGTGTTTGCTTCAATTGAATCATTATCTATAATATAATCGTATTCAAAATCAAATAACACATAGTATAATTAATATTATCACACTTTTCTGAATTTCACAATAGTGATATCTAATCTAGGTGAAATGTGAAAACATTAAAAGAATTGTTGTAGTATTAGTAAATTGTCAAAAGTAACAATTGTGCATACTTTATTCGATTTTAGATATTTGATTTTAGTTTAGTTAAAATTCATCATTTACATGTAAGTGTTTCTTATTATGGTGATATTCTGCGATTTGTTATATATCTGTATCAGTGTATTTATACCTCGTTTGAACCTGAAAAAGTTTGTATGAAGTCCTATGCCGTTGCAGAATATAAAACTTTTTCGTGATTTTATACCCCCCCACGGGGTGATTATGTTTTGTTAAATTTTAAAATTAAATAGTATTTATAAAGTCTTTTATGACGCTTGGCGTTATGGGAGGCTTTATTTTTTTGCCTTAAAATTTTTTTGAAAAAAGTGTCCAATTTTGACCTCTCTCGTGGCTACCTTATGGGAGATGAAATATTTTTTGAAATTTTTTTGCAAAAAAGCGTGAATTTTGTGCCTTTAAATCTGCGTATAGTGAGAGGATATTTTAAATTATGTCAAATATCTCGAGATTTTGAATATACCGAAAGCTCTATAAGGCCTTATGAGTTCTCAAAAAATTTTTACGGAGGTTATTTATGAATTTTAATCTTTACACATCAAACTTTAAGGGCAATGCTCAAAACTGCTTTTATCCGAATTGCATTGAAATAGGCAACGCCGACGATATGAAAAAGGCCGTAGCATACGACCATGTGTGCTCGTCATTTACAGACAATAAACGAAGCATTGCCAATTTCAAATCGTCAAATGTAATCGTTATGGACTGCGATAACGACCACAGCAACGAGCCTGACAAATGGCTTACATTTGACCTTATTGAGGCTTATTTTCCCGATGTAGATTATGTCCTTGTTACAAGCAGAAACAATAACAAGGCTAAAGGTAATGCCTGTGCCAGACCTCGCTTTCATATCTATTTTCCGATAGATGAAACGACCGACACAAACGATTACGCACAAATCAAAAAGGCTGTATTTGAAAAATACCGTTTTTTCGATAAAAATGCCGTTGACGCTGCAAGGTTCATTTTCGGCAACAATGCCGAGGTCATTTGGCACAATGGAACTTGCAATATTACCGATTATTTGTATAAATACGATAATCAAATTACTTTGAACACTCAGCAAAACAATTTTTCACAACCAAAGAGTGATATTATTCCTGAAGGTCAACGAAACAGCACTTTGTCACGCTATGCCGGTAAGATTATCAAACGCTACGGTAATACCGAAAAGGCATACAATTCTTTTCTTGAAAAGGCAGAAAAGTGCATACCGCCACTCGGTAATGCCGAGTTAAATTCCATATGGAACTCTGCTCAAAAATTCGGTAAAAGAATAATGAGGCAGGACGGCTATGTTCCGCCTGACGAATACAATAACGATTTTGAAGTTGAAATTGAAGAGTCAAGCTACAAGCCGAAAGATTACACGGATGTGTCACAGGCTAGGCTCATTGCCGACTTTTATTGTGACAGACTTCGTTTCAGCCCGTCAACTGATTTTATCGCTTACAACGGCTCTTTTTGGGAAGAAACCAAAGAAAAGGCACAGGCATTTGTTCACGAATTGACAGATAAACAAGAGGCTGACGCACAAGACAGAATCAGTGACTTAACCAAGCTGATGTACGAATACGGTATTATGAATATTCTTCAAACAAGCACGAAAAAAGACGCAACTTTTAAGATGACGAAACAGCAAAAAGCCGTGTACCGTGCTTACAAAGACGAAAAAGAATATTTGACTTTTGTACTTAAAAGGCGACATTCGGGGTTTATTACTTCTGCTTTAAAAGAGGCAAAGCCACTCTTGATGATTAACCAAAAACAGCTTGATGGCAATGAATTTTTGCTAAACACTCCGACTTGCACGATTGACCTTAAAACCTTGGACAGGCTTGAGCATAATTATGCCGATTTTATCACAAAGCAAACAGGTGTTGATATGTCAAATGACGGTGAAGAAATTTGGCAAACCGCACTCGATACTTTCTTTTGCGGTGACAGAGAACTGATTGATTATGTTCAGCAAATTGTCGGTCTTTCGGCTATCGGCAAGGTTTATACCGAGGCGTTGATTATTGCTTACGGTGAAGGCAAAAACGGCAAATCGACCTTTTGGAACACGATTTCAAAGGTGCTCGGTACATACAGTGGCAATATGTCTTCCGATGTTTTGACAACGGGCAAAAGCAGAAATATCAAGCCTGAAATGGCAGAACTTAAAGGCAAAAGACTTGTCATTGCCTCTGAAACGGAAGACGGTCAAAGGCTCTCCTCAGCCTCGATTAAGCAACTTTGTTCAACGGATGAGATATATGCCGAAAAGAAATACAAAGACCCGTTCAGTTTTACTCCGTCGCACACACTTGTGCTTTACACAAATCATTTGCCGAAGGTCGGAGAGATTGACAAAGGCACTTGGCGAAGACTTATCGTTATTCCGTTTGACGCTAAAATTTCGACAAATGACGATATAAAAAACTATGCCGATTATCTTTTTGAAAATGCAGGCGGTGCTATTTTAAAATGGATAGTTGAAGGCTCTAAAAAGATTATTGACGCAGGTTTTAAGCTGAATGCACCCGAAAGAGTTAAGACTGCCGTTGACGAATATATGGAGCAAAACAACTGGATAAAGCACTTTGTTGACGAATGTTGTGAGCTTGATGAGTTTTACACAGAAAAGTCGGGCGAACTTTATCAGGAATATCGTAATTTCTGTTCAAGAACAGGTGACTACATTCGACCGATAAGCAGTTTCAGCAACGCTTTGCAGTCTTCGGGTTTCATCAAAAAGAGAAAGAACACGGGTGTTATATTCTCTGGTTTGAGGCTTAAACAAGATTTTTAACTTCATCGTGTATGGCAGTGAAGGTATTTTATATACTTTTATATATAGTAAAAATTTATATATTTTTACTATATAAAAAGGTTGGAAAAGAGTGTACATAAATCTACACAGATAATAAAAACGCAGTTTTACGGGTGGGGGTATCAAAATCACGAAAAGATTTTGCCCTCACCAACGGGCTGGGGTCTTATGTGAATTTTCGCATAAGTTTTTGGGTGAATAGGCAGTGAAAACGGCTTAAATACTGTGTTTTTAAAACTTATGCTTAATAACTTTGCATAAAAAGTATTTATTAAACCTAAACTTACTTTAAGGAGGTATTGTATGCAATGTAATAAAAATGCCGACCTTAAAATTTTTGAAATATGGGTCAGCAAAGACGAGAGAAAAGCATTGACGAAAAGCAGGCAACTTGCCAGACTGTATGAAATTTGCAATGAATGTGGCTACAAGCCTGTGATGTTTGTGTCCGGCAGTAATGATTTAATAAACAATACTGCTCAAATTATAAAGCGAAAGGCAAATGATAATATCGCTTAATTTATATGTTTATATTTGGTTAAATTACCAATATTTATGACTTGATATGTTACCGATTTATATGGCAATATGACTATAAGAAAGGGGTGTTTTTTGTGGAAAAATTCGCAATTTGCGGATATACAAGAATTTCTGTTGACTTGTTTGAGGACAGAGATAACACATCAATAGAAAACCAAAAAGCAATTATTGAGGAGTTTGTTAAAAACAAATTTCCAAACAGTACGCTTGATTTGTATGTTGACCGTGACCGAAGCGGTTACACATTTGAGCAAAGGGAAGAATACCAAAAAATGCGTAGCCTTATGCTCATTCATCAATATGATATTCTTATAGTAAAAGACTTTTCGAGATTTTCAAGGCGAAACAGCAGAGGCTTGTGTGAGCTTGAAGATTTGAGAGATGCAGGAATGCGTATCATATCTATCGGTGACAATATCGACTATCCGAACGATGACGATTGGCTCAAAATTCAATTTCAGTTTTTAATCAATGAAATGCCGGTTACAGACACTTCAAAGAAAATAAAGGCTGTTATTGACAGACGGCAGAAAGACGGCAAATGGATATGCAATGTGCCGTTCGGCTATGAAATGGTAAGTTACAAGCAAATGACATTTAAGGTTGACGAGCCTAACGCTTTGACTGTTAAGAAAATATTTGAGCTTTACTGTAACGGCTGGGGTTACAAGAAAATTGCCGAATACCTTACCGAGAATAATTTTCCTACACCGTCAATGGTTAAAAAAGAACGGTACGAGGCTGACGGTGAAAAGTCAAAATATGAGCCGAATCATATATGGAATACGGCATCGGTCAGAACTATTTTGAGTAATGATTTTTACACCGGTGTGTTAAGGCAGAGAAAATACAGCAGGGCAAAAATTAACGGCAAGGAAGTTAAGCTTGATGATGACAGCAACATTGTTTTTGAATCACATCACGAGCCAATAATTGATAAGCAGACATTTAATAATGTTAAAACGCTTATGTCAAAACGCTCTACCAATCATTATCACGGAGTAGGTAAATATTCAACAAAATATACCGGACTTCTTGTGTGTGGTGATTGCGGAAGTCCTATGTTCTCTCGCAGTACACCGAGAATGGCTCCGTCGTATATTTGCGGAAATTATCACAAGCACGGCAAAAAATATTGCACTTCTCATCACACAAGAGTTGATATGATGGACAGCATTGTTAAAACATATCTTGCAAAGGTTCGTAGTGAAATAGTCAAAAAAGCAAGCGTTATAGGTTCTGCTCTTGAAAGAGAAAACGAGGACAGTCCACAGAAAAGGAAGTCTGCCATTGATTCGCTAAATGAAAAAATCGAAAAAGCACAAAAAGAATTGCAGATTACAAAACGGCAGAGAATTCGTGATATTGTCCGTAACCCTGAAAATGAAGAAGTGCTTGAAGAAACTTATGACGCACTCGAAAACGAGTTGTGTTCCAAAATAGAAGGCTATAAAACTCAACTTATTATGTGCAACGATAAAACAGATAATATAAAAAGCCTAAAGCGTAATTCAGATTATATTATCGAAACATTCGATATCATTCTTCAAAAAGACGAACTGACCGAACTTGACTTGAAAAATGTTGTTGATAAAATTTATGTTTACGAAAATCATATCGAAATAAAACTTGATTCGGATATTGAGGCTTTGCTTTTGAACGATTACCAAATCGGGCATAATGGGATTGAAATAGAACGCATTGCCGATGACTACTTTAAGGAAGAAATAATGCTGAACATTACTCATCAGGCACCGAAAATGCTTGATGTAATTTTAGCGACAAATAAACCCTTTGATAACGATGTGGTAAATAGGGATGAAATATACAGTCACAACGCTATAAATAACGGTGACCCGTTAGAAATTTTTACTGATGCCGAGGGAGAAGTTATTTTTAAAAAATATTCGCCTATTGGTGAGTTGTCAAATTTTGCAAGCCAATATGCTGAAGTGCTGCATAAAAACGGCGGGCTTCCCATTGCGATTATGGATAATGACCATGTTGTTGCAGCTTCCGGAATCAGCAAGAGGGAAATTCTTGAGCGAAGAGTTACAAAGAATCTTGAAGAACTTATGGAAAACAGGGCAATTCATATTACTAATGATAAAATCCCGTCTATAAGTGCTATTGAGGGATATGACAGAAAGGCAAATATTGTTTATCCTATTATATACGGTGGGGATGTTTCGGGTGCGGTTTGTATGATTGAAGACGAAAACCATACACTTCCAAGCGAAACGGATATTAAACTTGTGCAGGTTGCGGCCGCATTTTTGGGGAAACAAATGGAATAAAGTGTTGTGCATATTGTACAAAAAATACAGCTTGCTTTTGTACAATGTGTTACATAGGTAGAAACTCGAAAAAAGGTCTTGATTTTTCATTTTAAGGGGCTATAATGTAGGCATTGAGAGGCAAACAAAGAAACGCACGAGGTGCAAATAGGCAGATGAAAAAATTTCAAGACGAGGCATACGGATACATTAAAGATATGTTCGCTCAGCACCATATGGTCAAGCGAGTAGTTCTCTCCCTTATCAGTATCATCGTAATGGGTTTTGGAATTTCGCTGTTTTCGCTTTCGGGTTTCGGTGTTGACCCTTTCACTTCAATGAATATGAATGTAGCAAGCACCATTGGTATGGGCTTTGGTACATATCAATTGATTATCAATCTTGTTATTTTAGCGTTTGTCGTTATTGTAGCACACAGAGGATTGGTAGGTGTCGGAACGATATTTAATATGGTAGGTTGCGGTTATTCTTGTGAGTTTTTCCAAAATCTATTCGCTCCGATGGTAAATGAGCATTATACCTTAGCGCTGAGAGTACCCCTTCTCTTAGCGGGTATAGTTACTCTTTGCTTTGCTTGTTCATTATTCTTTACAGCAAATGTCGGCGTTGGCCCTTATGATGCTTTAAGTTTTATGCTTGCACGGTCAACAAAGTTTCAATATAAATGGATGAGGGTTGCAACTGATGTAACCGTAGTGCTAATCGGTTTGATAGTAAGCGGCGGTGTATCGGCAATATTTGCAGGTGACATTTCAAAGGTTAAAAATATCGGCATAGGCACGATAATTACAGCTTTTTGTATGGGACCGCTCATCAATGTATTTAATAAGTATGTTTCGGCAAAGATATTCAATGTTGATTATGAGAAAATCAGCAAAAATGTAGCATTCTTTATGCTAAAAGGTGCAATGGTTAAGAATTCGGTACCAAATCATACTGAAAGAACAAAGTTTAATAACGATTCAACCACGGCTGAAGTGTTATCACAGTCAACAAGGTTGTAGAAAATATTTTTCTCAACCTTTTTATATATACCAATTACGTTTTCACATAAATTTTACCCCTTAAAAAGAAGAAGGCATTCCGTTACGGAGTGCCTTTTTCTTTTGCATATTTTATATTTTAATGATTTATATAAAACTGCGTGCATATATATTTTTGTAAGCGTATGGATGGAATTACATAAAAACTGTTAAAAATATCCTTATACTATTGACTAATGTTGAAAAATATTATACAATATGCACAAAGATTAAAAAATAAGAGGTAACTTTTATGGGTATTCAAGCAAAAGATATAAGAAATGTTGTTTTTGCAGGCCACGCATCCAAGGGTAAAACAACTCTTTGCGAGGCTTTGCTTAATGTTGCCGGTACTACTGAAAGAATCGGCAAAACCGGTGACGGTAATACTGTTTTGGACTTTGACAGTGAGGAGAAAAAGAGGAAAATCAGCATTAACAGTGCTGTTGCTTCCTTTGAATATAAGGGTAAAAATATTAACCTTATTGATACTCCGGGTCTTTTTGACTTTGCTATGGGCAGCAATGAGGGTATGAGAGCAGGTGACACTGCCGTTATCGTTGTTTCTGCACGCTCCGGCCTTGCAGTCGGTGCTGAAAAAGCATTTAAGAGTGCCGGTTCTCACGGCCTTTCACGAATTTTTGTAACAACTAAAATGGAAGATGAAAGGGCAGATTTTTATAAGAGCTTTAACGGTATTGTTGCCAAATTCGGCGCGCAGGTTTGCCCTGTGGTAGTGCCTGTTATTTCAGGCGGCAAAGTTGTTGCTTATTATAATATGATTGACGGTAAAGCTTATGAATATGACGGAGTTAAAAGGAAAGAATCATCGCTGACACATGATGATGAACCTCGTTTTGAAGCTATTAAAGCTGTTTTTGCCGAGGCTGTTGCTTCAACTGATGAAGAACTTATGGAAAAGTATTTTGATGGTGAAGAATTAAGCACTGAAGAAAAAATCAAAGGCTTAAAGCTTGGTGTGGCTGACGGTTCTATTATTCCTGTATTTGCACTTTCGGGTATCACCGGTATTGCGTGCGATATGCTTCTTGATTTTATCGCTGATGTTTGCCCGGGCCCTAAAAGTGAATATGCAATTGATTCTGACGGTGAGCCTGTTGAACTCACCGCTGATGAAAACGGTCCGCTTGCTGCAATTTGTTTTAAAACCGTGGCTGATCCATTTATCGGCAAGCTTTCATATTTTAAGGTTGTAAGCGGTAAATTTAATTCTTCCACACCTGCGTTTAATGCTAATACAGGCAAGGAAGAAAGAATGGGCAAGATTGTAAAGCTGTTTGGTGCTAAACAAACTGATGTAGGCGAACTTACGGCAGGTGATATTGGCGCTGTAACCAAGCTTTCAGGTTTTTCGACGGGCGATACTCTTTGTTCATCTTCAAATATAGTTAAGCTTGACACAGTTAATGTGCCTGTTGCCTCATATAAAGTTGCAATCTCATCTGTAAAAAAGGGTGATGAGGAAAAGATTTCTTCAGGAATTTTAAGACTTTGTGAAGAAGATCCGTCGCTTTCACTTACAAATAATATTGAAACACATCAAATGATTTTATCAGGTGTGGGTGAGCAGCAGGTTGATGTTGCTGTTTCAAGGCTTAAGGATAAATTCGGTGTTGAAGCAAAGCTTGATGCACCTAAAGTTGCTTATAGGGAAACAATTACTAAAAAGGTTTCTGCTCAAGGCAGGCATAAAAAGCAAAGCGGCGGTCATGGCCAATTTGGTGATGTATTTATTGAATTTGAACCTTATGATACCGAAAAACTTATTTTTGCCGAAAGAATTGTCGGCGGTGCAGTACCTAAAAACTTCTTCCCGGCAGTTGAAAAGGGGCTTAATGAATGTATGGAAAAAGGCATACTTGCAGGCTTCCCGATGGTTGGTATTAAAGCAACGCTTTACGACGGTTCATACCACCCGGTTGATTCAAGCGAAATGAGTTTTAAAATGGCGGCAACTATTGCATTTAAAGAAGGTGTGGCAAATGCCTGCCCGGTTCTTCTTGAACCTATTGTTACTTTGCGTGCAACGGTAAATGATGATGCAATGGGCGATATTATAGGCGATATTAACCGCAGGCGCGGCAGAGTTTTAGGTATGTCACCGGTGGGCGACGGTAATCAGGAAATTATCGCCGAAGTGCCGGAGAGTGAAATGAGCAGCTTTTCAACATCAATGCGCCAAATTACCCAGGGCAGAGGCTCTTTCACAACCGAATTTGCAAGGTATGAAAGAGTGCCGGAACATATAGCTCAAAAAGTAATTAACGAGTCGAAAGACGAATAAAAACTTTTTTCTTCTTTCATTTTTTCCTAAAACACAGGGCAGGTACTTTTGTACCTGCCCTGTGTTTTAGGATTATTTTGTATCAGCCTACTTGTATTATTTCATTAAATACAGCAGTCATTTTTTTACTGATGTTCAAATCAAGGTGAAGTGAACCGAAGTACCAGTGCATATATTGCACATTTTCCATCAATTCCTGGAGATAAGTATTAAGCGGGGAAATGATGATGTTTTGGTTTGTTCTTTGCTTTAAAATATCTTTCGCAACAGTCGGCGGTTCGTAAGTAAGAATGTAATTGATGTTTTTTTCTGTATCTTTTATGTTTCTTACACCGTTTCGCATATCTTCGGCGGTAGGAAGTTCACTTTCCCACCAGCTGACATTTTCTTCACGCATATAAGCGTCATCACTTTCGCCGCCGCCCATAACAAAAAAGCTTTTGCCTTCAAATGTAAAAATTTCACCGCGCATAAGGTGGTAAATATTATCGGCAATTTTGTGGGTGTTTCCGCCTTTCCATCTGTAAGGCTTGTACGAATTTAAAACATCAAAATTTTCGTGAGCACCGTCAACAAAACATATTGTGTATTTTCTTTTTTTCAGGTATTCAAGATTTTTTCTTTCATTTTTATCGTGAGGATTCCAAATAAAGCCGAAATCACCGCAAACAATAAGAATATCTTTTTCACCAAGCTTATTTAATTTAGGGTTTTTAAAACACGAAATGTCGCCGTGAGTGTCGCCGGTAATATATATCATAGTTTTCTCCAAAAAAATTAAAATTAGACTTTAAAAACTGTCAGAAAAATGTTAAACTATGTAATATAATATAATTTATTTCAAAAGGTGTCAAGTCTATGAAAAGAACACTTTGTTTATTTTTATCGTTTATAATACTTATAACTTCATTTTTAGCTTTGCCTCTTTCGAGCCAAGGCGCAACATATAAGCCGGACAGAAAGATTTATGCCGAAGCATATATGCTCATAAATCTTGATGATGATTCATATCCCGTAGTGGCGCAAAAAAATATTGATGAACGCCTTTATCCTGCATCATTAACCAAAATTGTAACTGCAATGGTTACACTTGAAAATGTTAAGGATTTAAGCGTTAAAGCAAAAATGAGCCAGACGGCTTTTGATGCATCGGCAGGTACGGGAGCGCAGGTTGCCGGCATAAATGTAGGGGAAGAGTTGAGCGTTGATACACTTTTATATCTTACCATGGTTCACTCTGCTTGCGATGCCTGCGAAGTGCTTGCTGAATTTGTAGGCGGCACAAAAGATAATTTTGTTAAAATGATGAATGACTGGGTTAAAAAAGTCGGCTGTACTGATACTAATTTTACAAATCCGTCAGGCTTGCACGATGATAACCATTATACTACTGCGCGTGATATGTCAAAAATCACACTTGAAGCACTTAAAAATGCAGATTTTGTAAAATATTCTACTACTACCGAGTATGAATATAAAGGATATACTTTGCCGCACACAAATTTAATGCTTCACCCGGGTTATGTGACTTATTATTATGAGTATGCACAGGGTATTAAAACAGGTTCAACCGAGCAGGCAGAATATAATGTAATTACAAAAGCCTCAAAAGACGGATATAACTATCTTGCAATAGTAATGAAGTCGCCACAGCAAAAAATCAAAAATCAAAGCTATTTAACCAAATGTTCATTTGTAGATGCCAAGTCGCTTTTTGAATGGGCGTTTGACGGCTTGAAGTATACAACTATCGTAAGTAAGGATGAAGTTTTGGGCGAAGTTCCGGTTGAAAACGGTAAAGATGCCGATACGGTTCAGCTTGTTTGCGAAAAAGATACCAATGTTATTGTGCCGGTTGGGCTTGATAAATCTGCGGTTATTGTTGAAATTCCCGAAAAGCCTACATCACTGCAAGCACCGGTTACAAAAGGGCAAAAAGTATGCAATGCAAATATAATTTACGGTGATGAAGTTATTGCAAGCGTTCAGCTTGTTGCCGGAAAAACAGTTGAGCTTTCAACATTTCTTAAAATGATAAATGCAATCAAAGCGTTTTTCGGTTTAACGGTTGTTAAGGTCATTGTCGCAATTGTTGTACTTGCATTTTTACTTTATGTTTATGTTTTCTTTAAAAGCCTTAATAAAAAGAAAAAAATAGAAAAAAGACGCCAGGCAAGGCGTGATGCTCATAAAGGGCCGGATGATTTGCCGCCGCCTCGTCGCTGATTTCAGACTGTCGATAAAGTGGCTAAAGCGCGCCTCGTCTAAAGAAATTCCGTGTTTGAATAAATTTTACAAAATTTATAATAAACACTCCATTCATTTCTCCTCTCCCCAAAAAGCTCACGCTTTTCGAGGACCCCGAAATTAAATTAACCTTTTTAGCCTCTCTTGTAAAGGGTGCGGGTCTCCGGTGGAGACCTCTGCACAAAGTGCAAAAGCACCGACCGAACCGACAGGTGAGACAGTGGGTGCAACTTGTTGCACTCGGAGGGATTATTAAAAAGAGCTTGGACATCGAGTCCAAGCTCTTTTTGGCGCTTTTTGTCTTTTGTTCGGGGGAGTGAATTGTGCAAAGCACAAGAGACACGAGGCTCCAAATTCATTTATGAATTTGGCAGAAACAGTACGGTGTACTGTTTCGTAGCAAGTGAGAATAAAACAGCTCCCACTCACAAAATACAAAATTTATCTCACTTTCTCGAAGTCTGCCTTCTTATCTATTTAAAAATCTTTTTGATTCTTTTTTCAAGCTTATAAATATAGAGAAGTGTGACTTTTTCAATCATCAGCTCGTATACTAAAAACAATAGGTTCATAAGTAATGCAAATACAATTATAAAAGATTTTCCCTGCCCGTCTTCCAAAAACGGAATGCCGAAAATTTTGATTAAAATCACTTGGCACAAAATCATCATAATATTAAAAAATGTAAGCTTTGTAATTATGCGAAATGCTTTATTTTTTATTTTAGTGAAATATTCACGCACGATAGGGTAGTAGCCGAAAAAGATTACATACATCATCATACATTCCTTATCCGTAACCAAAATAAAGGATAAAAGGCTTGTTGCTATAAAAGTTATCCACGCGCTCTTTGTACCGAAAGTGCGCTTTAACATAATCATTATAATCCCTAAAAACATCGGCGCGGCATAGGCTAACACCATTGTTATTCCACCTAAAAACAGCATTAGCACACCGAGTGCGGTTGAAAGCGAGCATACTGCAAGTTTAGTCGAATTTTTCAAGTTAATCACCATTTATATGTTATTATTTTCAGTTAATAAACATATTATCACTAAAGCTTAATTATGTAAATAGTGTGAATAATGAGTTAAAAATCTGTTCATTTTTACTAAAATATATTTACAAATAAAGTATGTATATATATAATATAAAATATAATTTTGTGTTATTATTAGGGGATGTTATAATATGAAAAAAGCTTTTGCTTTGTCACTTTGCGTTATAATGATTTTAACATTTACTTTAGTTGCTTGTTCTAAAAATGATGATGACGGCGAACCTACAACCGCACCTAAATCAACTGCACAGGCGAGTGACCTTGATAACAGCGGTGATGAATACGGAGTTGAAACAGAAACTGTTACTAATGACCACGGCAAAGCTGTTACGGACAAAAAGGGCAATAAGGTTACAACAGATGTGGCTGTTGTATACAAAAAAGATAAAAAGGGCAAAACATATGCCCAGAAGATTGATAAAAACGGTAACGCCGTTACTAAAAAAAGCGGTAAGCCTGTTACGGCGAAAATTGAAAGCACGGTTGCAACCACAGCCAAAAAGACCTCAACCAAAAAGTTCACTACCGGCAATACAACCAAAGCACCTAAGCTGACAGGCACTACAAACAAAAAAGCGGAACTTACAAAAACAGCAGATACCACTAAATTTGATAAAAGTGAAACCGTACCTAAAATTTCTGCAACCGGTAAAGAAGTTAACTTTTCAAAAAGTGATATGCAAATCGTAGCTAATATGCTTGAAGTGCCATATCTTTATCTTGAAAATTATGAAAATTCGGACGGTGTACCTATTAAAATTGCCGCATACACAGCAGTATGGATGGCACAGCATGACGGTGGTACTGCAGATACATACCCATCAAGCCCTGTTGTATTAAACCTTTTCAAATTTTATGGGCAAACAGTTGTTAATTTCAAAACTCAAGTAGAAAAGTTTTCGAATGTGCCTATTAAGTATAACAAAAAGAATGATACATTTACCGTAAAAGAATATCCAAAAAAGAAGCAAACAGTTAAAATCACCAAGATTGAAGACCTTGGCGACAACAACTTTTATAAAGTAACAGGCAAGGTATCGGGTGCAGGTGATGTAAAGCAGGTTGAAGCTGTAATACAAAAGAATAAGCTTGATTCAACACTTGGCTTTTCAATCAAAGCATTAAATTGGAGCAAATAATTTTTAGGAGCGGCTTTTGTCGCTCCTTTTCTTGATTTTGTAGTTTTACGGTGATATAATCAAATAAAATAAGGGAAAGAGTGGGAATATGACCAATAAAGAAATACTTGATAAAATTAAAGGTGGGCTTATAGTATCTTGCCAGGCACTTGCAAGCGAGCCGCTTTATGACAGCTATATTATGTCCAAAATGGCCTTGGCGGCAAAGCTTGGCGGTGCAGTAGGTATCAGGGCAAATACGGTTGTTGATATTAAAGCGATTAAGGAAAAAGTTGATTTGCCGCTTATAGGTATAATTAAGCAGGAATATGATGACAGTGATGTTTATATCACTCCTACAATGAAAGAGGTGGATGCACTTGTGGAAACAGGGTGCGAAATCATTGCCATTGACGCTACGAACAGATTAAGACCTAACGGTGAAACACTTGAAGCTTTCTTTACAAAAGTGAGAGAAAAATATCCTAATCAGCTTTTTATGGCGGACACAAGCTGTTTTGACGAGGGTAAAAAGGCTGAAGAACTCGGTTTTAACCTTATCGGTACAACTATGGCAGGATATACACCTTATACAAAGGGCACGCCGCTTCCTGATTTTAATTTAATGCAAAGGTATGTATCCGAACTTCACACTCCCGTTATTGCCGAGGGTGGCATATGGGTGCCGGAGCAGTTAAAAAAAGCAATTGATATTGGTGTTCATTCGGCGGTAGTAGGCACTGCAATCACCCGTCCGAGAGATATTACAAAGCATTTTGCGGAAGTTCTTTTATAAAAATATAAGTATTGAGGTTATTAAAATGAATTTAGATAAATTTAAAGGTGTGTTTTGTGCTTTAAACGCAATTTATGATGAAAATGACAATATAGATGTTGAAAAAATCAAAGCACTTGTAAGAGTATATAAATCACTTGGTGTAAAAGGTGTTTACGCTTGCGGTTCAACGGGTGAGGGCTTTCTTCTTTCAACCGAGGAAAGAAAGCAGGTCGCAAAAGCTGTAAAAGAAGCAGCAGGTGATGATTTTACGGTAATAGTTCATATCGGCTGTGCATCAACTAAAGAGAGTATTGAACTTGCCAAAGATTGCGAAAGCCTCGGTGTTGACGCAATTTCCGCTGTTCCTTGCGTTTATTACCATTTAAGCGAGGAAAGTGTAAAGCTTCATTGGAATTCGATTATTGAGTCAACTTCACTTCCTTTTATTATTTATAATATTCCGCAGCTTACCGGTTTTAATCTTTCACCCGAGCTTCTTGCCGAAATGGCAAAAAATCCGAAAGTAATCGGTGTTAAAAATTCTGCTGAACCCGTTTTTCTTATGGAAAGATACAGAAGTGCAGTCAAAAATGATGATTTTATTATTTTTAACGGTTCCGATGAGCAGTTTGTAGGCGGCAGGCTTATGGGTGCAAATGCAGGTATCGGCGGAACATATGGCTGTATGCCGGAACTTTTTGTTGAGCTTGACAGGCTTGTTAATAATAATGAAATCGAAAAAGCAAAGGCACTTCAGTTTAAAATTAACGAATGTATTTTTGATTTGCTGTCTTGCAAATCTCTTTACGGTGCCGCAAAGCAGGTTATTTCCCTTCGCTTTGGAATAGAATGCGGTGAGCCGAGAAGTCCGTTTTTACCGGTTGAACGCAAAGATGCAAAGCCTATTGCAGATAAAATAAATAAATATGTTAGCGAAATAAATTAAATGAAAAAATATGAAAATATAATTTTTGATGTGGGCAATGTGCTTTTGGAATATCGCCCTGAAAGAATGCTTCAAGATTATGGCTTGAACGAAAATGACGCCAAAAGAGTATGCGATGAACTGTTTAATGACAGTGATGATTTGTGGCATATTTTTGACTTGGCTACTATGACGGATGAAGAAATAAAAAATGCTTATTGCAAAAAGCACCCGAATGATGCAAAAGCAATATCATTTTTTATGGAACACGGTGAATATATGCATATAGCCCGAGCAGATGTGTGGGAAAGGGTACACACTTTGAAAAAATGCGGCTATAATATTTATCTGCTTTCAAACTACCCTGAAAGCTTGTTTAAAAAGCATACGCAGTATGCCGGTTTTATGAAAGATATTGATGGCTTAATGGTATCTTATATGATAAATATTACAAAGCCCGATTTGAGAATTTATGAAGCACTTTGCAGTAAGTATTCGCTTGATAAATCAAAGTCGATTTTCTTTGATGACAGAAAAGAAAATATAATTGCGGCAAGAAAATTCGGCATTGATGCGGCAGAGGTAATATCAAAAGAATTCCTTTTAAACGAGCTTGATAAACTTATTAACGAAGCAAAATAAAAAAACACTCCGTACTTAATCAGTACGGAGTGTTAGACTGTTGATAAAGCGGCTAAAGCGCGCCGAATAAAATAAATGAACTTTTTTGCTTCACTTGTAAAGAAAGGTGGGTGCAACTTGTTGCACTCGGAGGGATTGTGAAAAAAGGCTTGGACATCGAGTCCAAGCCTTTTTTGGCGCTTTTTGTCTTTTGCTCGGGGGCAGTACCCTCGTACAGCTCCCACTCGCAAAATACAAAATTTATCTCACTTTCTCAAAGTCTACCAGCGTGTAGAAATTTATTATTTGGCTTTTTCTACACGCTGACACTCCGTACCTTAATCGGTACGGAGTGTTTTGTTTTTCATTACATATTTGCAATGATTTCTTTAATGATTTGTGATGCTTTGCCTACATCGGCTTTGCCCTTTGAATTTTTCATAACATAGCCAAACATTACATTGATGGCTTTATCCTTGCCGTTTTTAATATCTTCCACAGCTTTTGGATTAGCGTCAATTGCACCTTGGCAAAGAACTTTGAGATCATCGTCGCTCATGCCCTTAAGGTCATCAGCCTTAATGTATTCGCTTACATCCTTGCCGCTTTCAAGCATTTCTGCAAGCACTTCTTTTGCCTTGTTTGCTCTGATTTTTTTATCATCAATGAGTTTTACAAGTTCTGCCATTTGCTTTGCGGTAGTTTTTATTTCAAAGTTTTCTTTGTCTTCTTCTGTTTGGAGTGTGGCATAAATTGTGCCGATAATCAAGTTAAGCACATTTGACGCACTTGCGCCCTCTTTTACAGCACTGTCAAAAAATTCTGTAACATTTCTGTATTTATAAATAAGCCTTGCGTTATTTTCAGGAAGCTTCATATCCTCAACATATCTTTTGAGTTTAGCATCCGGAAGTTCCGGCAAAGATTTTCTTATTTCTTCCACACTTTCAGGTGAAATGTAGAAACGAAGAATATCAGGTTCCGGGAAATAGCGGTAATCATCTGCATTTTCCTTTGAACGCAAAACATATACAGTATCGCTGTTTGCATCATAGCGCATTGTTGACTGAATAACTTTTTCGCCGGATTCAATAATATCCTCTTGCCTTTCCATTTCAAGTTCCATTGCTCTGACAATGTTTGAAAGTGAGTTGATATTTTTGATTTCCGTTCTTGTACCCCAAGGCTCTCCCGGTTCGTGAATAGATACATTTACATCGCATCTCATTGAACCCTCTTGCATTTTACAGTCCGATACACCTACATTTCGCATAATAAGCTGCAACTTTTCAGCATATTCCTTTGCTTCCTCTGGTGTTTCAATATCAGCCATTGATACTATTTCTATAAGCGGAACACCGCCGCGGTTATAGTCAACATAAGTATATCCGTCTTCGTGTATAAGCTTTCCGGCATCTTCTTCAATATGAATACGCTCAATTCTAATTTTTTTGCCGGAATCAAGTTCAACATAACCGTCTACGCAAACAGGCTCGTCAAACTGTGAAATTTGATAAGCTTTAGGAAGGTCAGGGTAAACATAGTTTTTTCTGTCCATATGAGAATTATTGTTGATTTTACAGTGAACTGCAAGTCCTGCTCTTACTGCAAATGCAATAACTTCACGGTTTAATACAGGCAGTGCGCCCGGCTGACCTGTGCAAACAGGGCAACAGTGAGTATTAGGTTCGCCGCCGAATTGTGTTGTGCAGGAACAGAAGATTTTAGTTTTTGTTGCAAGTTCAATATGTGTTTCAATACCGCAAACTAATTTGTAACTCATACTGTAACACCTCCGTTAAAATCTTCAACCTCGCTCTTATTGAGCTTTTCATAAAAGTATGCAACATCAAGAATTTTCTTTTCGCTGAATTTCTTGCCTATGATTTGCATACCGATAGGTAAACCGTTTTTATCATTTTTGACAGGTACGCTGATAGCAGGTACACCAGTAATGTTGATTGGAACGGTGGCAATATCCGATAAATACATATCAACAGGTGATGCCCCCTTGAAACCGAGTTCAAATGCTGTGTTAGGAGCAGTCGGTGCAATAAGCACATCACAGGTGTTGAATATATCATCAAAGTCGGAAATAAGATTTTGGCGAAGAAGGCAGGCTTTTTTATAATATGCGTCATAGTAACCTGAACTAAGCACATAAGTGCCAAGCATAATTCTTCTTTTAACTTCGTCACCGAAACCTTCGGTTCTTGTTTTAAGTATCATTTCTTCAACATCATTGAAATTTTCTGTGCGATAGCCGTATCTGATACCGTCATATCTGCCGAGGTTTGATGAAGCTTCTGCGCAGGCAATAATATAGTAAACAGGAAGTGCCTGCTGTAATACAGGAAGCTTAATATCTATAATTTCAGCCCCGTTTTTCTCATATTCCTTAATTGCAGAGAATATAGCGTCTTTAATTTCTTCGTTAATACCCTCAAAATACTCTTTTGCAACACCGATTTTAAGGCCTTTAACATCAGTTTGGCCCAATGAATCGCTTATGTTGCCAAAGTCATAGTCAACACTTGTTTGGTCATGTTCATCAACACCGCTGATAGCATCAAATACAGTCGCTGTGTCTTTTACACTGTTTGCAAGTACACCGATTTGGTCAAGCGATGAACCGTATGCAATAAGACCGTAACGCGAAACAGCACCGTAAGTAGGCTTAAGGCCGACTATACCGCAAAATGATGCCGGCTGGCGAACAGAACCGCCTGTATCCGAACCTAAGCCGTAACCTGCAAGGTTGGCACATACAGCAGATGCAACACCGCCTGATGAACCGCCTGTTACATGCTTTGTGTTTCTCGGATTTAAAGGTGCGCCGTAAACACTCGTTTCGCTTGTTGAACCCATAGCAAATTCATCCATATTTGTTTTGCCGAGCATTACTGCACCCTGTGCCTTGAGTTTTGACCATACTGTTGAATCATAATACGGTCTGAAACCCTCAAGTATTTTTGAACAGCAGGTCGTAAGGTCACCGTCTGAGCAGATATTATCTTTAAGAGTCATCGGTATACCTGTAAGTGCTGTTGCTTTACCTTCGGCTATAAGTTTATCAGCAAATTTTGCGTTTTCAATTGCCTTGTCAAATGTGGTTGAAACATAGGCATTGTACTTTGGGTTATCATTTTCAATTGCTTCAATATATTTATTTGTAAGCTCAACTGATGATATTTCGCCGCTTTTAAGCATTTGTGATAAAGGTGAAATGATTTCTCTCATTTATATACCTCCCTTTACACAGAAGCATCCTTTTGATGCATTTACATTTGAAAGTATTTTTTCATTTGGAAGTGACGGCTTAACTTCATCTTTCCTGAATTCTTCGGCCGGAGTAGCACAAGAAGCAATGTTCCTGATTTTATCTGCGTCACCTTCAACCGAGTTGTTAATGGTGTCGGCAAATGCAATAATATCTCCCATATCTTTGATTATTCTGTCAAGCTCATCATCAGAAAAGTCAAGCCTTGCAAGGTTTGCAAGCTTAATTACTTCTTCTTTAGTAATCATAATTTTATCCTCTGTTACTTTCTAAGCTTAATGTGTACTTCACGAAGCTGCTGCTCGGTGATTTCGTTTGGTGCTCCGCACATAAGGTCTTGCGCCTTGCCATCCATTGGGAATGCGATTATTTCTCTGATGTTATCTTCATTTCTAAGAAGCATAATCATTCTGTCAATACCAGGTGCCATACCTGCGTGTGGTGGTGCGCCGAATTGGAATGCAGTGTAAAGTGCGCCAAATTTTTCTTTAAGCACTTCTTCATCATATCCTGCAATTTCAAATGCTTTTTTCATAATATCAATATCGTGGTTACGAACTGCGCCTGATGAAAGTTCAACACCGTTGCAAACAATATCATACTGATAAGCAAGAATTGAAAGCGGGTCTTCATTTTCAAGTGCTTCAAGTCCGCCCTGCGGCATTGAAAACGGATTGTGAGTAAATCCGATTTTCTTTTCTTCTTCCTTATATTCAAACATAGGGAAGTCGTTGATAAAGCAGAAACGATATGCGTTCTTTTCAAGAAGGTCAAACATTTCGCCAAGCTTTGTTCTGATTTGGCCTGCATATTCGCAAGCTTTAGCTTCGTTATCAGCAATAAAGAATATTGTATCGCCGATTTCAAGGCTTGCGATTTGTGCAAGTTCTTCTTTCATATCGTCAGGAATGAATTTATCAATAGGGCCTTTATAAGTTTTATCTTCTTGTACAAGTAAGTAGCCAAGGCCGCCCATACCGATAGATTGTGCGAATTTAAGGAGCTTTTCGTGCTTGCCTTTTGAAATATCTGCGTGTACTTTGATAGCTCTTACTGTCTGTCCATGGAAAGGCTTAAATGTGCAGCGCTGGAAAAATTCTGTTACATCTACAATTTCAAGCGGGTTTCTAAGGTCAGGCTTATCTGTACCGTATTTAAGCATAGATTCCTTGTAGCTGATTACAGGGTACGGTGCTTTTGTTACGCTGTAACCTTTTGGTGCAAATTTTTCAAATGTTTTTGTAAGCACTTCTTCGCCAACTTTGAATACATCTTCCTGTGTGGCAAATGCCATTTCAAAGTCAAGCTGATAGAATTCACCCGGTGAACGGTCAGCTCTTGCATCTTCATCTCTAAAGCAAGGTGCTACCTGGAAATATTTATCAATACCTGATACCATAAGAAGCTGCTTGTATTGCTGTGGTGCCTGCGGAAGTGCATAAAACTTACCCTTGTGAACACGGGAAGGTACTACATAGTCACGCGCACCTTCAGGTGATGAAGCACAAAGAATAGGTGTTTGCATTTCCAAAAATCCCATTTCGCTCATAACCTGGCGAAGATATGCAATAACCTTGCTTCTGAAAATGATATTATCTTTAACTTTTTCGTTTCTTAAATCGAGGAAACGGTATTGAAGTCTTTTATCTTCACGAATTTCTTTAGAGGTTTGAATTTCAAAAGGAAGCGGTTGCCTAACTTTTCCAAGGGTGGTTACGCTTTTTGCTTCGACTTCAATTGTGCCTGTTGCAATTTTAGGGTTGATTGTATCTTCATCTCTTTTTTCAACAATACCTTCGATTGAAAGGCAATCTTCCTTGCTGATTCCGTCAAGAAGGGTTGTGTCACGCATTACAACCTGCATAACCCCATACATATCCCTAAGGTCAATGAAAGATACGCCGCCGTGGTCACGAATGTTTTCAACCCAGCCGGCAATTTTAACTGTTGAATTGATGTCTGCCTCTGAAAATTCATTCATAGGTTTTGTTCTGTAATTTGTTGAAAATTCCATACTGTTCTCCTTTGTCAAAGTGTACTTAATAAAAAAATAGCAGCCTTAAGTCCAATAGGACGAAAGACTGCTTCCGTGGTACCACCTAAATTAGCCATAATCGGCTCACTCAAAAGATTAACGCTCTTGCACGCCCGAGTCTACTTGCAAATAAATAAAAATGCTTTCTTTCGGGAACTCATAGGTGTTTTTCACTGCCTGCCTGTATTGCCTTGCACCACACGGCAACTCTCTGAAACAAAACTTAAGCAGTTACTCGCCTAATCACAGTTTTAATATTACGCTAATAATATAACACTAAACCTTCAAATAGTCAACAATTTTCTTTTCTTATATAATTGTAATAATTATTATTCTATGTTAAAATATACTATATTCCTTATAATTTTATAATAAAGTTAAAATTGTTATTGAAAAACACCTCTGTATAATATATAATACTAAAAAATATATTTTATTGGGAATTTTTGTATGAAAAAAGTATTAAGTTTGTTTTTATCATTATCACTTATAGTTTGCATAGCTTTTGCCGGTGCTTCGCCGGCAATGGCTGATGAATGGCATGATATTTTATTTGAAGATAATCAAAAAGAAGAAATTGAACACAGCGTAATTGATGAAATTATAGTATCGCAAGTCGGTAAAACGGAAGTGTCTGTTTATTGGAACTGCTCATATTACGGTTTTGTTGACGGATACGAAGTATCGCTTTATGACGGTAAAACAGATACTTATCTTCCTCAGGCTTATGTTGACTGTAATACATATAGTTATGTTTTCAGAAATCTTAAGCAAAATACCGGTTATCAGGTTTGCGTGCGCTCTTTTGTTTTTGATAACGGCACTTATGATTTCGGCCAATACAGCACCCCTGCCAAAATTTTTACCTGCCCGGTTGATGTTAAGCTATCATCGGTAAAATATAACTCCAAGGGCAAAGCAACGGTTAAATGGAAAAAATGCAAAAATGTAAGCGGCTATGTTATTGAATATTCACCTAAAAAGGATTTTAAAGATGATGCTTCAAAATCAACCGTAATGGTTTACGGTAAAAGCAAGTCAAGAAAAGTTATCAACGGGCTTGCAAAGGGCAAGTATTATTTCAGAATTGCGGCATTTAAAAAAGTTGATGATACAATTTATGTGGGTATATTTTCAAAAAAAGTAAAAAGAGTTCATATTAAAAGAGGACTTAGCGTTAAAGGTATGCTCAATGCCATTAAAACAGATAATTCAGGCGCACAAAGAATAAAAAAATATACCGACGGCGGTGTGAATATCGCAAAATATAAAACCACTTATGATAAGGTTAAAGCTATCTATGTTTGGCACGCAAGGAACTTTAAAAAGCACGGTTGGGATTGTGTAGGCTGTAACAGTAATTTTAATAACTGTATCAGCGCACTTTTTTCAAACAGTGAAAAGAGATATGACGGTTTCATTACACTTAATGCCGGTAAATTCAGAAATAATGACGGCTCAAAGGTTATGCACAAATGGTCTGTAATTTACCTTGCCGGTAAGCCATATATTTTTGACCCGAGGCTTCAGGGTTATACCAAAAATTATACTGCAAATACATATTTTGCCTTGGCGAAGAATTCAAGATCGGCAAAACCGTATATTTATGAATATGATTACGGTACTTTTTATCCGGATGAAAGCAATGCGTATTTTGAATACTGCGTTGAAAGCATAAAATAAACTTTTTTGAAAGGATTATTAACTATGAAAAAAGTTGCAATTATTATGGGTTCAGACAGCGATTTGCCTATCGTAACCCCTGCAATCAAACAGCTCAAGGAATTGGGTATTGAAACCGAGGTTCGTGTAATGAGTGCGCACAGAACACCGAATGAAGCACACGAATTTTCGGCAAATGCAATTAAAAACGGATTTGGTGTAATTATTGCCGCAGCAGGTATGGCTGCACATTTGGGCGGTGTACTTGCCGCTTCAACTACTTTGCCGGTTATCGGTATTCCGTGCAGTGCAAAGGTGCTTGACGGAATGGATGCAATGCTTGCAACTGTTATGATGCCACCGGGTATTCCGGTTGCAACAGTAGGTGTTAACGCAGCTAAAAATGCGGCTCTTTTGGCGGCTCAAATTCTTGCGGTAGGTGATGATGAACTTATGGCAAAGCTTATTAAAATGCGTGAGGATATGGCAGAGCAGGTTCGCCAAAAGGATATTGCACTTCAGGAAAAGCTTAAAGAAATTTAACAAACATTCACGATAAAAAATAAGATTGCGTAAAACGCGAACATTTAAAAGGAGATTATATATGGAGTCATTCAGCGAAAGTTATGCTAAAGCAGGCGTAGATGTTACAGCAGGTTATGAATCTGTTGAACTTATCAAATCACATGTAAAGCGCACTGAAATTCCGGGTGTAATGGGTTCAATCGGCGGTTTCGGCGGTATGTTTGAACTTTTAGGCGCAGGCAATTATAAAAATCCTGTGCTTGTTTCAGGAACAGACGGTGTAGGAACCAAGCTTAAAGTTGCTTTTCTTCTTGATAAGCACGATACTATCGGTATTGACTGTGTAGCAATGTGTGTTAATGATGTAGCTTGCTCCGGTGCAAAGCCGCTTTTCTTCCTTGATTATATTGCTTGCGGTAAAAACTATCCTGAAAAGATAGAGCAAATTGTAAGCGGTGTGGCTGAAGGTTGCGTTCAGGCAGGTTGCGCACTTGTCGGCGGCGAAACAGCAGAACATCCGGGCCTTATGCCAAATGAAGAATATGACCTTGCAGGTTTTACGGTAGGTATCGGCGAAAAGGATAAGCTTGTATCAGGCGATAAGCTTGCAAGCGGAAATGCACTTATCGGCGTTGCATCATCAGGTGTTCATTCAAACGGTTTTTCACTTGTAAGAAAAGTGTTTAACATTACTGAAGAAAGGCTTGGCGTTCATGTGGCAGAGCTTGGCAAAACTCTTGGTGAAGAGCTTTTGACTCCTACAAGAATTTATGTTAAGCCGCTTCTTAATCTTATGGACAGCGTCAATGTCAATGCTATCAGCCATATCACCGGCGGCGGATTTTATGAAAATGTACCGAGAATGTTAAATGACGGTTTCAAGGCTGTTATTGAAAAAGATAAGTGCTTTAAAAAGCCTATTTTTGACCTTATCGCAAGTGAGGGTAATATCCCTGAAAGAGATATGTATAACACATTTAATATGGGTACAGGTCTTGTTATCGCAGTTGATAATGATAAGGCAGATGAAGCTGTAAGAATACTTAAAGAAAACGGCGAGGACGCTTGCGTTATCGGTGAAATCAAAGCAGGCGAAAAGGGTGTTGAACTCGTATGATGAAAAACATAGCTGTTTTAGTGTCAGGCGGGGGTACTAATCTTCAGGCACTTATTGACGCACAGGCAAAAGGTGAAATAATCGGCGGAAAAATCACGCTTGTTGTTTCTTCAAACCCTGATGCATACGCTCTTGAGAGAGCAAAAAAGAACAATATAGCAACTAAAATTTGCGAAAAGAAAAATTATAAAGACAGGGCGGAATATACCCGTGCCATTAGGGATATTTTACTTGAAGCAAAGGCTGACTTGGTAGTATATGCCGGCTTTATGACTATTCTTGATGAGCAGATAGTTAAGGCTTTTCCAAATAAAATGATGAATGTTCACCCTGCGCTTATCCCGTCTTTTTGCGGGCCGGGATATTGGGGGCTTCATGTGCATGAAAAGGTTATTGAAAGCGGAGTTAAACTCACAGGTGCAACAGTCCATTTTGTAACAGCGGAATGTGACGGCGGCCCTATCATTTTGCAAAAGGCAAGCGAGGTTAAATTTGATGATACCCCTGAAATTTTGCAAAAGCGTGTTATGGAAGAATGTGAATGGAAAATTCTTCCAAAAGCAGTTTCTCTTTTCTGCCAAGATAAAATAGAAGTTGTTAATAATAGAACTAAAATTACTGAATGATATTGAGGTGTAATTATGGAAATCAAATCTCTTGCAAGTGAACTTAATACGAATTCATATCCGGGCAGAGGCATTGTTCTCGGTCAAAGTGATGACGGCAAATTTGCAGTTTGTGCTTATTTCATTATGGGCAGAAGTGTAAACAGCCGTAACAGAATTTTTGAAGAAAATGAGCGTGGCGGAATTCGCACCAAGGCTTTTGATGAGTCAAAAATGGAAGACCCTTCACTTATTATTTATAACCCTGTTCTTAAGTTCGGCGGTGACACAATCGTTACAAACGGCGATCAAACCGATACTATTTATGATTCTTTTGCAAAGGGTGATTGCTATCACGATGCACTTATCACAAGAGAATTTGAGCCTGATGCACCAAATTACACACCGAGAATTTCAGGTATTATGAAAGAAAACGGTAATTATAATCTTTCCATACTTAAGTCAAACTGCGGTGAACCGGAGTGTGTTAGATTTTTCTATGAATACCCTGCAAGAAGAGGGCTTGGCCATTTTATTCATACATATAAATGCGACGGAAATCCTATTCCGTCATTTGAGGGTGAGCCTACTCCTGTTGAAATCAATAGCGATATTGATGAGTTCACCAATATGATTTGGACTAATCTTAATGAGGATAATAAGGTTTCTCTTTTTGTTCGTTTCATAAATCTTGAAACAAAGGAAGAAGAAACAAGAATTATCAATAAAAACGAAAAATAATTATAAGGGGTGATTCAGTTCACCCCTTGTTTTGCTATTGTATTTACTATATTATTTACATATTTATTATAAATTCGGAGGAAATTATGAAAGTTCTTGTTGTTGGCGGCGGCGGAAGAGAACACGCCCTTATCAGAAAAATTAAAGAATCAAGCAAGGTTGATGAAATTTTTTGCACACCGGGTAACGGTGGCATTTCATTTGATGCAAAATGTTTTGATGTTTCGGCTACGGATATTGACGGCGTAGTTGATTTAGCTAAAAAATTAAGCGTTGATTTAGTTGTAGTAGCACCTGATGACCCGCTTGTTGCAGGTATGGTTGACGCACTTAATGACGCAGGATTTAAAACTTTCGGCCCACGCGCAAATGCCGCTATTATTGAGGGCTCAAAAGTTTTTTCAAAAGAGCTTATGCAAAAATATAATATTCCTACCGCTGAATATAAAGTTTTTGATAACGCAAATGACGCTATTGAATATATTAAAGAGAAAAATGAATTTCCTACTGTTATCAAGGCGGACGGTCTTGCTTTGGGCAAGGGTGTAATTATTCCTGAAAATCTTGATGACGCCGTTGCCGGTGTCAAAGAAATTATGGAAGATAAAATCTTCGGTGCTTCCGGCAACAATATTGTTGTTGAAGAATTTTTGACCGGTCCTGAAGTTTCCGTTCTTGCATTTACAGACGGCAAGTGCGTTAAACCTATGGTATCTTCTATGGACCATAAGCGTGCACTTGACGGCGATAAGGGACTTAACACAGGCGGTATGGGTACCGTATCGCCAAATCCGTATTATACCGAAGAAGTGGCAGCTGAATGTATGGATAAAATCTTTATGCCTACTATAAATGCTATGAACCAAGAGGGCAGAACATTTAAGGGATGTTTATACTTCGGACTTATGATTACACCGAAAGGACCAAAGGTAATTGAATATAACTGCCGCTTCGGTGACCCTGAAACGCAGGTTGTTTTACCAAGACTTAAAACAGATATTATTGATATTTTTGAAGCAATAAATAACGAAACTCTTTCTGAACTTGATATTGAATGGAGCGAAAAAGCCTGCGCTTGTGTTATTATGGCTTCCGGTGGTTATCCGAAATCATATAAAAAGGGTGTTGAAATCACAGGCCTTACATTAGGCCAACTTGACGGTGTTACCGTTTACCACGCAGGAACTAAAATTGAAAATGATAAGCTTGTTACATCGGGTGGCAGAGTTTTAGGCGTTACCGCTTTGGGTGACAGCCTTGCAGACGCACTTAAAAAATCTTATGAAGCGGTGGAAAATATTCATTTTGATAATGCACATTACAGAAAAGATATTGGAAAACGCGCACTTGAAGCTAATAAATAATTTATATAAATTGTTGTAATTTAACAAATTGTGAATTTTTTTCGATTTTACAAAATGTTATTGACAATTATACAAAACGGAATTATACTATCCGTGTAATTAAAATTAACTTATAAAATAGACAAGAGGGTTAAGTTATGGCAACAGTTAAAAAGAGCAAAAAGAAGATTATTGTACCTATAAGTATAATACTCGTTATTGCGATTGTAGCCGGTTGCATTTTCGGTATAACTAAATCGAAAAGCGGCGAAGAGGTTAAGCTCAACACAATTTCAACGGGGGATATTTACGAAAAGGTATCATTAACAGGTGATGTTACTGCCGGCACTTCAAAGGATTATAAGGTTGGCACAGTTGCAACCGTTAAAAGTGTTAATGTTAAAGTAGGCGACCAAGTTAAAAAAGGTGATGTTCTTGCAACATTTGATACCACTTCACTTGATTCGCAGGTATCTTCACTTCAAACTTCTTATAATGACGCTTTGAAAAACTATAATAATGCTGTAAAAAATCAAAAAACAGCAAACAACAAGGCATCTACATACAAAAAGCAAATAGATGCGATTGATAAAAAGATTGCAAAGCTTAATAAGAAAATTGCTAAAACGACAACTACTAAAAAGAAGAAAACAACAACTACTACAACTACGACTAAGGCAAGCACAACTAACCGTGTTTCACAGTGGCTTGCAACTACCACAACTAAAGCAGCAGCTACTACCACCACTACTACAACTACAACTCAGCCTACCACAGATGATGGCTCACCGAAGTATACAGTAGCACTTTCTGCTTATCCTACTTCTGTTTCGGGTACGGTTTCAGGTTCCGGCAAGTACAGAAAGGATATTGGTAATGTTACGATTAAGGCAACCCCAAGTTCAGGTTGGCTCTTCCTTGGTTGGTATTCTTCCCGTGCAGCATATTTGGCAGGTAATTCACCGCTTTCAAATTCACAGTCTTGGACTTTTCATTTGACAAGCGATGTTAACTATGTAGCAGTATTTACAGAAGACCCAAATGCCACTACCACAGCTGCAGCTTCTATCAACGATATTTCAAAAGCACTTGTTGAAATAAACAAAAATATTGCGTCAATAACTAATGATGTTAAAACATTAACTACTATTTCGGGAATAGTTGCAAATTCAATTTCAGGTGCAATTGCTTCAGGTCAGCTTAACAGCAAGACCATTGCTGATTTAGTAGGTAAAGATATTCAGACTGCTATTACAAACGGCATTGTTGATTCAACCAAGCTGGTTGTTGAAAGCGGCGTTGCCGTTGATATGATTAAAGCCGCTGTATCTTCAATTGATTACAGGGCGCTTGCCAAAGGTGTTTCTGATTCTGATAACGCAGTTCTTACAGGTTTGGAAATTCAAAAAGCATTGCTTTCGGCTCAATATGAAGTATATAAAACACAGGGCGATCAATCAATTGTTACTGCCCAAAAATCAGCAGTTACCGCTACAAAGAAGGCTCTTGATGCAATGAAAGAGCAGCAAACAGCACTTGCAAACGGCTGGACAGCAGATTTTGACGGTGTGATTACAAAGGTTGACATTTCACCTGACTCTCAAACTACTGCACTTCAGGCAGGTATCACGCTTGAAAATCACGATGTTCTTGTTGCAACAGTCAGCCTCAGTGAATATGATGTTCATAAAGTCAAACTCGGTATGAAAGCAAAGGTTACTACTGCTTACGGTGAATATGAGGGCGAAGTTGCCTCTATTGCACCTACTGCCACAGGTGGTTCATCTAGCTCAATTCTTGACAGCGTAGGTTCAATGGCAGGTGTCAGCGGTCTTTCATCACTTACAAATTCAGGTGCAGGTGTTGAATGTACAATTGAAATTAAAAATCCTGATGAAAACATTATTGCAGGTTTTGATGCCGATGTTGAAATTCAAACAGGTCAGTATCTTGGTGTAACAGTTGTTCCTATTGAATCAATTACACTTGAAAAAACAGGTTCATATGTATACCTTTATAACGACAAGGATAAAACAGTTACCAAGACTGAAATTAAGACAGGTGCAATTTCAGATACAGCTTATGAAGTAACTTCGGGTCTTAAGCCGGGTGACAGAATTGTTGCATCACCAAAAACAGATTATAAAGAAGATACCTTTAAAGTTAAGGTAGTAGACAGCACAAATAAGTAAGGAGACTTTACAGTGAATATTACAGAAAGTCTGAAAATCGCAGTCAAGTGTATTAAGTCAAATTGGATGCGCAGTCTTCTTACAATGCTTGGTATTATTATCGGTATCAGCTCCGTTATTATGATTATCGGGGCAGGTACCGGTGTAAGAGATTATATCGTCGGCCTTATTGAAGATATGGGTTCAAACGCAGTTCTTGTCAGCGTTGATGCCACATCTGCTACTGATAATGACTATATTACTCTTGATGATGTAGAAAATATTAAAACTAAAGTAAACGGTGTTGAGCGTTGTTCACCTATGCTTATGGGCTTTGGCCGTGCAACAATTGATTCAACTGCTACGGAAGCTACTGCAATGCTTATCGGTGTTAACAGCGATGTTCAGTTTGCACTTACCAATACTTGTGAATATGGGCGTTTTTTCACTGATGAGGAATATAATGCAAATGCTCCAATTGCTGTAATGGGTACTAACTCGGCACAGCAGGCTTATGGTTATGAGGATGTTACTAATGAATATGTAACCGTATCTTCAAGCGGTAAATCAATGAAAATCAAAATTTGCGGTGTTGCAAATATTGATACTCTTGCAAGCTCACTCGGTGGTTCAAGCTCAATGAGCAATATATTCCAAAGCGCAGGCGGGGATAAAACTGTTATTGCACTGTTTTTACCTTGTACAACGCTTACACAGATTACCGGTGCTGAAGCAAACCTCGGCAGTGTATTTGTTATTGCTAAAGACGGTTATGATTATGATGCAGTCGGTAATGCAGCCGTAAACTATCTTAAATCCGCACACGGTAACTATTCAAACAGTATGTATACTGCTCAAAATATGGCAACATATGTTGATATAGTCAATATAATTATGACTGTTCTTACAGCATTTATTGCCTGTGTAGGTGCAATTTCGCTTATTGTAGGCGGTATCGGTGTAATGAACATTATGCTTGTTTCGGTAACGGAGCGAACGCGTGAAATCGGTATACGAAAATCACTTGGCGCCAAAACAAGAGTTATTACAATGCAGTTTTTGACGGAGTCGATAATTTTGTGCCTGATAGGTGGTATTATCGGTGTTTCAATTGGTGTTGCAGGTGCGTTTGCCGCATGCTCGGTAATAAATATCAAGCCTAATATTACATGGTGGCTTATACTTGTTGCACTGCTGTTCTCAAGCGGCGTAGGTTTGTTCTTCGGTATTTATCCTGCAAGAAAGGCTGCACAAATGAGTCCTATTGATGCACTCAGAAGTGAATAATTATTTAAGAGGGGTTTTTGCCCCTCTTGAATTTTGTTATTGTGTATGATAAAATAATAAAACTATCTTTTAAAGAGGAGTATTTGATGGAAATTAACGATATACTTGAAAAGTTCAATTTTAAAGGTGAACTTGAAGAATGTAATGTTTTCGGCTCAGGTCATATAAATACAACTTATCTTGCAAAATATATTGAAAACGGAAAAGAAAAAAAATATGTTGTTCAAAAAGTAAATACAAATATTTTCCCGGATATTGATTCACTTATGAATAATGTTTTTTCCGTTACAGAATTTTTAAGAAAAAAAATCATAGAAAACGGAGGTAATCCCCACAGGGAAACGCTCCATTTTATCAGAACATATGACAAAAACAAGTATTTTAAAGATGAAAACGGTGATTGTTACCGTGCATATCGCTTTGTTGATAATTCAAAGGCTTATGATACTGTTAACAGCGCAGAGATTTTCGGAAAAAGCGGTAAAGCATTCGGCAGATTTCAAAAGTATTTAAGTGATTTTCCTGCTGAAACTTTGAGTGAGATAATTAAGAATTTTCATAATACCATTTGGCGATATGAAAATGAATTTATCCCTGCTGTTCAAGCTGATAAGGCAGACAGAGTTGCCTCTTGCGGTGATGAAATTAAGTTTGTTATGCATAGAAGAGAAGATTGCAAAAAGCTTGTTGAACTTATTGAAAAGGGTGAACTTCCGCTTCGTGTAACGCATAATGATACCAAGCTTAATAATGTCCTTTTTGACAGTGAAAGTGATGATGCAATTTGTGTGATTGACCTAGATACTGTTATGCCGGGGCTTGCACTTTATGATTTCGGTGATTCAATTCGCTTTGGTGCAAATTCCTGTGCAGAAGATGACGATAATTACGATAATGTAAAAATAAATCTTGATTATTTTGAAGCTTATGCAAAGGGATTTTTGAGCGAGGCGGGAAGTGCACTTAATCAATGTGAAATTGATAATCTTGCTTTTTCGGCAAAGCTGATGACTTTTGAATGCGGTATGCGCTTTCTTACCGATTATATTAACGGTGATACATATTTTAAAACAGCATATCCTACTCATAACCTTGTGCGTGCAAAAAATCAGTTTGCACTTGTAAGCGATATGGAAGATAAAATGGCTCAAATGGAGCAAATTATTAAAAACATAACTGAATAAGAATTATAAAAAGGAACGAAAATCGTTCCTTTTTTATTTATACTTTTTACTTATCTTGGCAATAATAAACTGTACATAAAAAATTAAAGGGTGATTATGTGCAGTATAATAAAGTCGAAATTTGCGGGATAAATACAAGCCAATTAAAAGTGCTGAAAGAAAAGGAAAAAATGGAACTTTTAAAAAAGGCACAGGCGGGGGATAAAAACGCAAGAAATGAACTTATAGAAGGAAATTTGCGCCTTGTTTTATCAGTCGTTCAGCGCTTTTCAAACAGGGGCGAAAATATGGATGACCTTTTCCAAGTCGGCGTAATAGGGCTTATTAAAGCGATAGATAATTTCAATACAAACCTTGATGTCCGCTTTTCCACTTATGCTGTGCCGATGTGTATAGGTGAAATCAGAAGATATTTGCGTGATGATAACCCGGTGCGAGTAAGCAGAAGTATGCGCGATACAGCATATAAGGCAATGCAGATTAAAGAACAGCTTATTAACGAGCAGGGCAAAGAGCCTACTATTGAGCAAATAGCTAATCGCCTTGATATGAAAAAAAGTGATGTGGTGCTTGCACTTGAAGCTATTGTTGACCCTGTGAGCCTGTATGAGCCTGTTTATAATGACGGGGGAGATACAATATATGTAATGGACCAAGTTGGCGACAGTTCAAGCGATAAGGACTGGATAGATGAAATTTCAATCAAAGATGAAATTAAAAAGCTTGATGACAGGGAACGCAATATTATGTATCTTCGCTTTATGCAGGGTAAAACACAAATGGAAGTTGCAAAAGAGGTGGGAATATCGCAGGCACAGGTTTCCAGATTAGAAAAAAATGCCCTTAGGCGAATTAAGGGCGAATAACACATATTTGCGACGGTTAACCTGATTACAAAAATCAAATAAAAAAATCAAAATAAATTTTGACATTTGTATAAAATGGTGGTATTGTTATATTGAAAGGGTGATAGTGATGAAGAAAATTTCAAGTGTGATTTTGGCTGTATTATTAGCTTTTTCAAGCATTTTTTGTGTTAATATTGCATTTGCGGATGAAAACGCGCCTACATTAACCAAGGAACTTAAATTAAACGGAGCTTGGAGTGAAGAATACGATTCCAAGATTACCGATGGAGCAACTTGGTTTAAATTTCATATTGATTATCAAGGCAAATTTAAGCTTCAAATGAAAACTTATGACGCACTTGATGTTAAGCTTTACAATTCTGAATTTTCTAAAACTTATTTTACAACCGTAATTAAAGAATTTAATGATACTAAAACCAAAACTAAAAGCGAAAGCGTTGTTTTAAATCCGGGTGATTACTATGTAAGAGTAGAGGCAAACGGTAAATATGCGCTTAATGCAAGCTTTGGTTTAAACAGCTATGTTAATCCTGAAGCAGTTGAAATCGGAAAGGTTTACAGCGGTTTATCAACCGATGATGACGGCTCATATTGGTACAAAATTGATTTGAAAAATAAGGGAAAATACACCTTGTTACTCACTTCTTCAGGCATTGCAACTGCTGAAGTTTATAACAGTGATATGTCTAAAAGCTTGGATGTTATCTATGTTTTTTCAAGCTCCGATTTGGCCAAAACTTCAACTAAAGATATTGATTTGGATAAAGGTACATATCTTGTTAAAATCGTAAGTACTAAGGAATATAGATTTTCATTTTCAAATTATGTTTGCAATCATATTTATAATGTAACTACAACAGCACCGACTTATTTTGCCGGCGGATATAACACTTATGTCTGTGCTAAATGCGGCTATTCATATAAAACAAAGGGTAAACCTAAAAAAATACTCAAAACGCCAAAGATTTATTCGCTCAAAGGCGGTAAAAAGAAAATTACCGTAAGTAATTCAAACAATAAATCGGCAACAGGGTATCAAATAAAAGTATCAACGAGTAAAAAATTTACTAAAAAAACCACTAAAACAGTTAAGGTGACTTCTTCAAAAACAACGGTTAAAAAGCTTAAAAAAAGCAAGAAATACTATGTAAAAGTCAGAGCTTATAAAACAAAGAATTCAAAAACTGTTTATTCAAAGTGGAGTAAAGTAAAAAGCATAAAAACAAAATAGTTTTTCAGAGAGATGAATTTTAATATTTATCTCTCTTTTTTTATTTTAGGTATTGAAATTTTTATATATATAATGTAATATAATATAAAATTATAATATAATAATGCAGTCAGTGATTTCTTTAAACGAATGTAAATTATTGGCACACTTTCTTGGAGTTGTGTATGGAAAAAATCACAGGTAAAAATAATGAAATAATAAAGGGCGTTAAAAAACTCTTTACCTCTTCCAAGGAGCGTAAGGCTCAAGGCTTGTTTGTACTTGAAGGGGCAAGGCTTGTTTTTGACGCCCTTAATTCGTCTTATGAAGTTGAAACTTTTTTAATAACCGAAAGTGCTAATGAAAAGTATTTTGACGCGTCTGTTCAAATGCAAAGGAAAAGCAAAAATTCATATTTTATAAGTGATACACTTTCACAAAAAATAAGCGAAACAAAAAATTCGCAGGGCGTATTTGCAGTTTGCAAAATGAAAAATGAAAATATTTCATTAAAAACAGGTCAAAAATATATTGCACTTGATAATCTTCAAGACCCGGGCAATCTCGGCACTGTTATCAGAACAGCCGAAGCACTCGGTATTTCAAGTGTAATAGTAGGGGGCGGATGCGATGTTTTTAATCCTAAAGTTTTGCGTGCGTCAATGGGTTCGGTTTTAAGGCTTGATGTTTTTGAATGTCAAAGCCTTGCGCCTGTTTTGCAAAAGGCAAAATCTCTCGGCATTAAAACTTATGCCACTTCGCCTGATTCATCGGCTAAAAAAATAAATGAAACGCAATTTCCGAAATCATCACTTTGCGTAATCGGAAATGAAGCTAACGGTGTAAGCGATGAAGTTATGAACATCTGTGACGAAACAGTAACAATCCCTATGCTCGGTCGTGCCGAAAGTTTAAATGCACATGTTGCCGGGGCAATTGTAATGTGGGAGATGTTAAGATGAGTGAAAATGCAAAGTATTGGATATGGCTTCAAAATGTATTTGGATACGGGGCTAAAATATCCAAAATCATTGATGAATTCGGTGGGGCTAAAGAGCTTTATAATCTTGGCGAAACCGAGTGGAGAATGAGTTCGTTTTTAACAAACAGGCAAGTCGAAAAACTTATAAGCACAGATATTGAAAAAGGCAATGAAGTAATTGATTATTGCTTGCAGCAGGGATATAAGATTGTCGATTATGACGATGAGTCTTATCCAAACAGGCTTAAAGATATACCTGATGCACCGGCTGTTTTGTATGTTGACGGAATTTTGCCTGATATTGATAATCTTGTTACTATCGCAATGGTAGGTTCAAGAAAAGCGAGTGAATATGCAGTCAGGGTTGCACGGGTTTTCGGAAAAGGGTTAACCGAAGCCGGAGCAAGTGTTATCAGCGGCGGCGCACTCGGTATTGATTCTTATTCGCACGAGGGTGCGCTTGAAGGCGGCGGTCAAACTGTTGCGGTTTTGGGTAACGGCTTTGGCGACAGCTATCTTGATACAAACAGAGATTTGCGTAAAAAAATCAGTCAAAACGGTGCGCTTGTTACAGAATACCAACCTTTTACCAAAGCAAGCGGAAGAAACTTTCCGGTAAGAAACAGAATTATAAGCGGGCTTTCGCTCGGTGTGCTTGTGGTTGAAGCAGGTGTAAGAAGCGGTACTTTTGTTACCACAAAGCGTGCGCTTGAACAAAAGCGTGATTTATATGCTGTTCCGGCTCCTGTTCTTTCGGTTGAATACGGCGGAACAAATAAGCTTATTGAAAACGGTGCAGGCGTGGCTATTAACCCTGTTGATGTTGTTAAAGCGTATGCCGATAGGTTTGATACGCTTGATATGTCAAAACTTAGGGAATCAAACCAAATTGCTCTTGATAAATCGGAGCAAGATGTAAATATGGCACGCATTAAACCGAGAACGCAAAATCAAATCAAGCATAGCAATCCCGATGAAGAAAAATATTCGTTTAAAAATGTTGAAAAAAGCAGAGAACACAGAGCAAGAGTTGAAGAAAAAGCAATTGAGCTTCAAGGCAATGTAAAAATTGTGTATGACTGCTTGGATGATGAATATAACTTTATTGATGATGTTATTGCGAAATCAAATTTGCCAGCGTCATCGGTGCTGGCGGCATTAACCGTTCTTGAAATAAAAAAATTGATTATAAGTGCCTCGGGTAAGAGGTTTAAAAAATCTTGAAAGGCTATGGGAATTATATATGTCTAAATTAGTAATTGTGGAGTCACCTGCAAAGGCAAAGAATATTAAAGGCTATCTTGGCAGAGGCTATGATGTAATTGCATCAATGGGCCATGTACGAGATTTGCCGGCAGCAAGGCTCAGTGTTGATATTGCAAATGATTTTGAACCTAAATATGCAGTAATAAAAGGAAAGGAAAACTTTGTAAAAGATCTTAAGAAAAAGGCTGATGGTGCAGATTATGTATATCTCGCAACTGACCCCGATCGTGAGGGAGAAGCGATTTCTTGGCACCTTGCAACTCTTTTGGGACTTGACCTTAACGATGAAAACAGAGTTACCTTTAATGAAATTACTAAAAACGGTGTAAAAAACGGAATGGCAAATCCGCGTAAAATTGATATTGATTTGGTCGATGCCCAGCAGGCAAGAAGAATTCTTGACCGTCTTATCGGCTACAAGCTTTCGCCGTTTATTTCACAAAAAATCAGGCGCGGTCTTTCAGCAGGCCGTGTGCAGTCGGTTGCACTTCGCCTTATTGTTGACAGGGAAAATGAAATTCGTGCATTCAAGGCTGAAGAATATTGGTCAATTGACGCTAAATTTACCAACCCACCTGAAAGAAAAGTATTTTCAGCCGCACTTTCAACTAAAGATGGCGAAAAAATCAAAATTGAAAATAAGGAGCAGAGTGATACTGTTCTTACTGAACTTGAAGGTGCAAGTTATGTTGTAAAAAGTGTTAAAAAAGGCAGTAGAAAGAAAAATCCTACACCTCCGTTTATCACTTCCACACTTCAGCAGGAAGCGTCAAGGCGTCTTTCATTCCAGGCAAAAAGAACGATGAAAGCGGCGCAGGAACTTTATGAAGGTGTTGAAGCAGGCGAGCTTGGCACAGTCGGTCTTATCACTTATATGAGAACAGACTCACTTCGTATTTCAGAAGAAGCAAGGCAGGCAGGTAATGAATTTATTACCGAAACTTTCGGTGAAAAATATCTTCCTAAAAAGCCGAGATACTTTAAATCGAAAAGTAATATTCAAGACGGACACGAAGCTATCAGGCCGTCAATGCCAAAGGTTACACCTGAACAGGTTAAGCCTTATTTATCAAATGACCAGTATAAAATTTATAAGCTTGTATGGGAAAGATTTATTGCTTCACTTATGGAATCTTGCTTGCAGGAAACTATGAAGATAGAAATTGAAGCTAAAAATTATATCTTCACAGCTACGGGATATACAGTTAAATTTGACGGTTTCACAAAGCTTTATGAAGAAAAGGTTGATGATGAAAAGAATGACAGCGCATCTCCGCTTCCGGTACTTGCCGAGGGTGATGAACTTAAGCTAAAGAGTATTCTTGGAAATCAGCATTTCACTCAACCTCCTGCAAGGTATACAGAAGCTTCGCTTACAAAAGCGCTTGAAGAAAACGGTGTAGGCAGGCCGTCAACTTATGTTACTATTACATCAACTATTATCAACCGTGAATATGTTAAGCGTGAGGGCAAGCAGTTTGTGCCTACTGAACTCGGCGAAGCAGTAACAAACCTGCTTAAAGATAAAATGCCAAACATAGTTAATGTTAAATATACATCTAAAATGGAAGCAGATCTTGATAAGATTGATTCGGGCGATAAAGATTATAAAGAGATGATTCGTCTTTATTATGATGATTTTGAAAAGCCGCTTGAAAAAGCTAAAGAGGAAATGCAGGGTGTTAAGATAAAGCTTAAGGAAGAAGAAACTGATGAAATCTGCGAAAAGTGTGGCAGAAATATGGTTATCAAAGTCGGCAGATTCGGTAAATTCCTTGCTTGCCCGGGTTACCCTGAATGTAAAAATACAAAGCCGCTTATTTTCAGAACCAAAGCAAAATGCCCTGAATGCGGCGGTGATGTAATTGAAAAGAAAACCAAGAGGGGCTCATCTTTCTATGGTTGCTCAAATTACCCTAATTGTAACTTTATGACTTGGGATATGCCGAGTGATGAGGTTTGCCCGCGTTGCGGCAAATCGCTCTTTAAGCGCAAGGGTAATGTGCTTTATTGTCCTGATACAGAGGGCTGCGGCTTTACAAAGCCTGCCCCAAAAAAGAAGAAAACAGAAGAATAATAAATAATATATGAAATTTAGAGTTATAGGTGCAGGCCTTGCAGGTGTTGAAGCTGCTTGGCAAATTGCAAATAAAGGTTACAAGGTTTCACTTTATGAGATGAAGCCGATTAAAAAAAGTGAAGCACATAAGTCGGATTTCTTTTGTGAACTCGTTTGCTCAAATTCCCTTAAAGCTTCACGAATTGAAAGTGCCGCCGGACTTTTAAAAGAAGAAATGGCAAGGCTTGGCTCGCTTACCGTTCCTGTTGCAAGGCAATCGAGTGTTCCAGCAGGCGGTGCATTGGCGGTTGACAGGGATATTTTTTCTTCCCGTGTTACCGAAAAAATCAAATCACATCCCAATATTGAAGTGATAAATGAAGTTGTTGAAAATTTAGAACTTGACGGTGATACTGTTACAGTTGTTGCAACAGGTCCGCTTACAGACGGTAAGCTTGCAGAAAGTATTTCTGAAATAACAGGCGAATATCTTTCGTTTTATGATGCGGCAGCTCCTATTGTTACAGCCGATAGTGTTGATATGACCAAAGCTTTCGGTGCTTCACGCTATGAGCGTGGAGGGGATGATGACTATATCAATTGCCCGTTTAACAAGTCCGAGTACGAAAATTTTATAGAAGAGTTAGTTAATGCCGAGGGCGCAGTCGTTCACGATTTTGATGTTTATGAGGGATGTATGCCTATTGAAAAGCTTGCAAAAAGGGGGCTTGACGCTCCTCGCTTCGGCCCTATGAAGCCTGTCGGCTTGGTTGATCCTAATACAGGTCATAGGCCTTGGGCGTGCGTTCAGTTAAGGCGTGAAAATTCAAAGGGTACAATGTTTAATCTTGTAGGCTTTCAAACTAATTTGAAATTTGGTGAGCAAAAGCGGGTTTTTTCAATGATTCCCGGGCTTGAAAATGCACAGTTTGTAAGATACGGTGTAATGCACAGAAATTCATTCCTCAATTCACCGAAGCTTTTAAATGCCGATTTCTCATTCAGAGAAAAGGATAATCTTTTCTTTGCCGGTCAGATTACCGGTGTTGAGGGATATATGGAAAGTGCGTCAAGCGGCATTATTGCAGGAATAAATGCGGTAAGAAAGGCAGAGGGTAAAACTCCTTTTATTTTGCCTGATATTACTATGATAGGTGCGCTTTGCGATTATATCAGTGATGAAAGCGTTAAAAACTTTCAGCCAATGGGTGCAAACTTCGGTGTGCTTCCTGCTATTGAACCTAAAATAAGAGATAAAAAGGAGCGTTATGCAGCACTTTCAAACAGGTCGCTCGCCTATATAGATGAAGTTGTTAAAACGCTTTAAAAATAAAGAAAGGGTGGAATATATTGCCAAAAATTAAAAGAATAATTATTGACGCAATGGGCGGCGATAATGCACCGCTTGAAATACTCAAGGGTACTTTTCTTGCAGTAAAGGAATATGGGATTAAACCTGTTCTTGTCGGCAATGAAGAAGTAATAAAAAAATGCGCTAAAGACAATAACATTGCACTCAATAATACAAAAATAGTTAATTCAAATTCAGTGATTTCAATGCACGATGATGCAAAGTGCGTACTTAAAGAAAAAGCCGATTCATCAATGGCAGTCGGTTTTAAATTGCTTAATGACGGTGAGGGCGATGCTTTTGTAAGCGCGGGAAATACAGGCTGTGTAACAGTCGGTGCAACGCTTATTACCAAAAGAATTAAGGGTGTTAAAAGGCCTGCGATTGCATCTGTTATGCCAAGCGCAAAAAAGCCTTTTCTTCTTATGGACTGCGGTGCGAATGCCGAGTGCAGAAGTGAATTTCTTTACCAATTCGGGCAAATGGGAAGCCTTTATATGAATAAAATTATGAAGCTTGAAAATCCGAAAGTTGCCCTTGCAAATAACGGTGAGGAAAATACAAAGGGTACGCCTGTGGTTAAGGAAGCTTACGAACTTATGAGCAAAGCACCTTATAACTTTATCGGTAATATTGAGGGCAGGCAAATTCCGTTTGGCGATGCGGATGTAGTAGTTGCCGATGGATTTACAGGTAACCTTATACTCAAAACTTATGAAGGTGTTGCAAAGGTTTTGATGAACGGTATTAAAGATGCCTTTATGAAAAACACCTTATCAAAGCTTGCATATCTTGGTGTTAAATCGGGTATTGATGATATGAAAAAGCAATTTGATTATAAAGAATACGGCGGTGCGGTTATGCTTGGTGTTAAAAAGCCTGTTGTTAAGGCACACGGCTCGGCAGATGCACGCACTTTTAAAAATGCAATCAAACAGGCAGTTTGGTTTATAGATAATGATTTAATTGAAACTATGGAAACATGGTTTTCTAAAAATTTACAAGAGGCTTAACAAATATTATGGCAACTATTGAAGATAAAATAGGATACACATTTAAAAATCGTGAATATCTTATGGAGGCACTTACACATTCCTCTTTTGCTAACGAAAGACATAATAAAATCAAGTGTAATGAAAGAATGGAATTTCTCGGTGATGCAGTTCTTTCCATAATCTCGGCTGATTTTTTGTACCACCGTTTTCCCGATATGCCGGAGGGGGATTTATCAAAGCTTCGTTCATCACTTGTTTGCACGCAGTCACTTTCGGATTTTGCAAGGCAAATTTCACTTGGCGATTATCTTTTTTTGGGCAAGGGTGAATCAAATACCGGCGGAGCTGACAGATCGTCGATTTTAGAAAATGCTTTTGAAGCACTTATTGCCGCTGTTTACCTTGACGGCGGAATGGAAAATGCCGAAAAATTTGTGCTTGCTTTTCTTTCTCCCGCTGTTGAAACACATCATATAAATTTTAAAGATTATAAAACCACTTTGCAGGAAGTAGTTCAGCAAAATCCTGATGAAAATGTTAACTATGTGCTTGTGGGTGAAAGCGGGCCTGACCATAACAAAGTATTTGAAGTTGAAGTTCATCTTAATTCAAATGTTATCGGCAAAGGCAAGGGAAGAAGCAAAAAAAGTGCAGAGCAAGAAGCTGCAAAGGAAGCACTTAAGCTTATGGGTGTAATATGAAAAAAGGTAATATCAGTATTTTCGTTCCGCATTTGGGTTGCCCGTGCCAATGCTCATTTTGCAATCAAAAAACAATTACCGGGCATAATAACCAACCGAGTATGGCGGATGTGGATAAAGCAGTGTTGACGGCACTCAAACATAAAGGCTACGATTATGAAATAGCTTTTTTCGGAGGTTCGTTTACTGCAATAGATAGAAAATATATGCTCTCCCTTTTGGAAACGGCGTATAAATATGTAAAATCAGGTGAAGTGAGCGGTATAAGAATTTCAACCAGACCTGATTTTATTGACGGTGAAATATTATCACTTTTAAAAAAATACGGTGTGACAAGTATTGAACTCGGTGCGCAAAGTATGGATGACGAGGTACTTTTGGCTAACAGGCGCGGTCACACTTCAAAAGATGTTGAAATTGCATCAAAACTTATTAAATCTTATGGCTTTGAACTTGGGCTTCAAATGATGACGGGTTTGTATAAAGACAATGAGGAAAAAGCAATTGAAACTGCTAAAAAAATCATTTCGCTTAAACCGCAGACTGTCAGGATTTATCCTACTGTTGTGCTTAAAAATACATATCTTGCAGATTTATATTTAAGCGGTGAATACAATCCGCCGAATGCCGAGCAATCGGCTGAACTTGTGGCAAAGCTTGTACCTCTTTTTGAGGAAAATTCAATTAAAATAATTCGCTTGGGCCTTCATTCAAGCGAGGATATAAAGAAAAATATGCTTGCCGGCGGTTTTCACGACAGCTTTGGTGAGCTTGTTAAATCGAGAATTATGCTAAATAAAATTCTTGATTTGCCCCCGGCTGATTACGAAGTGGCTGTTAATTCAAAGTCACTTTCAAAGCTGAAAGGCAATAAAAAGTCGAATATTTATCTTCTTATTGAAAGAGGATATAACATAAAAATTGTTATCAACAATAATCTTGATGTTGATGAATTGGAGATAAAATAATGGTATTAAAATCACTTGAAATACAGGGTTTTAAGTCTTTCCCTGACAGGACAAGTCTTAATTTCGGTAAAGGTATAACTGCTGTTGTAGGTCCTAACGGTTCAGGCAAAAGTAATATTTCCGATGCTGTTCGTTGGGTTTTGGGCGAAACAAGTTCAAAATCACTTCGCGGTTCTAAAATGGAAGATGTAATTTTCAGTGGTACTTCTACGCGTAAAGCACTCGGTTTTGCACAGGTTCAGCTCACCCTGGATAATACTGACCAAACCCTTAAAGATAAAGGTGAAATTGTAACGGTTTCAAGAAGATATTATCGCTCCGGTGAAAGTGAATATAAAATTGACGGTGAAACCGTAAGAGCAAGGGACATTAGGGAACTGTTTATGGATACAGGCCTTGGTTCTGACGGATATTCTATGGTAGGTCAGGGTAAAATCGACTCTATCATATCTCAAAAAAATGAGGATAGGCGTGAACTTTTTGAAGAAGCGGCAGGTATTTCACTTTTCCGCCATAAAAGAAAAGACGCAACCCGCAGGCTTGACCAGGCACAAGAAAATTTAGTAAGACTTCTTGATATTTTGGGCGAACTTGAAAGCAGAGTTGAGCCGCTCAGAAAGCAAAGCGAAAAAGCACAAAAATTCATTACCCTTTCAGATGAAAAGAAAACACTTGAAATCGGTGTTTGGGTAAATAAAATAAATCGCTTTACAAATGAACTTCGTGAGCAGGAGCATAAAATTGACGCGGCAAACGCATCATATGATATTTGCGAAAAAGAACTTAAAGCTATTGAAGAAGAAATTGAAGAAATTGCGCAAAAAACCGTTTCAATCAATACCCAAATCGAGCAAATCAGAATGGGCTCAAAAGCTTATGAGGAAGAAGCACTACGCAAAGACGGTGAAGCTTCGGTTTTAGAAACCACATTAAACCATAATAATGAAACTATTGAAAGACTTAAAAATGACATCGGTGATGTTGATAATACAAATCTTTCAATTGATGCTCAAATTGAAGAAAAGCAGAACTTCATTTCCGAAAGCGAAGTAGAGATAAAAGCAAAAAAGCAGGAACTTAAAAATGTTACAGATGAAATGAATAATCTTCTTTCATCAAATGAGGAGTTTTCAAAGCTTACTGTTGAACTTAATCAAAAAATCACTTCTCTTACACTTAAACTTTCCGATTGCAGGGTTAAATGCTCACAGGCACTTACGTCCGCACAGGAAATTAAATCAAGGCAAAGCATTGTTGATTCATCAATTGAGCAAGGAAAAAATGACCTTGAAGAAGTTGAAAAGCTTAAAGTAAAAAGTGATGAAAATTTAAAAGCTTTGCAAGCTCGTATTGATGAAAATAATAACTCGATGCAGGGTTATAAAATTAAGCTTGAAAATAAAAACGCTAATGCCGAAAAGCTTAAAGCCGAACTTGAAAAGGCTAACAATGAATATAACCAAAAGACGCAAAAAGCTAAAATGCTTCTTGACCTTGAAAAAAATATGGAAGGTTTTTCAGGTGCTGTAAAAGCCGTTATGCGCCAGGCACAAAGCAAGGCACTTTCAGGTGTTCACGGGCCGCTGTCACAGCTTATCACTGTTGATAATGAGTACAGTGTTGCTGTTGAAGTTGCACTCGGTGCAGCAATGCAAAATATAGTAGTCGGCAATGAAGCAGACGCAAAGCGTGCAATTTATTATCTCAAAAATAACCGTGTCGGCAGGGCAACTTTCCTCCCGATTTCAGCTATAAAGCCAAGAAATCTTGATGAAAAAGACCTTGATGATAATTTGGGCTTTGTTGCAATTGCAAGTGAACTTGTTGATTGCAAGAATGAATATAAAAATATTATTTCAAATCTTTTAGGCAGAGTAGTTATAGTTGAAGATATGGACTCGGCAATAGGAATTTCAAAAAGATATTCCAACAGATTTAAAATAGTTACAGTTGACGGTCAGATTATAAATCCGGGCGGTTCAATGACCGGCGGTTCGCAATCAAAGGGTGCAGGTATTCTTTCAAGAGGAAATATGATTGATGAGCTTAATAAAGAAGCCAAGAAACTTGAAGAAACTGCACAGCAAATTAAAGCTAAATATAAAACAGCACTTGAAGAAGCAAATTTTGCACTTGCTAATTTGCAGGGAGCGCAAGCTGATTTGCAGCAGGCAAAAGAGGAACTTATCAGAGCGCAGGGTGAACATAAGCTTGTTTTAGAAAAATATGAGCATCTTTCATCCCAGCTTTCACTTCTTATCAGTGAAAAAGACAGTGCCAAAGAACGAATTGCCGAATTTGAAAACGAATCAAAATCAAGTGAAAATGAAATCAAAGTAATTGAAAATGAAATTGCACAAGCTGAAAATGAACTTGAAAAAACTTCAGGCAATGCAAGCGAAATAAATGCAAAGCGTGACGAGTACAGGGAAAAAAGCGAAAAGATAAATCTTGAACTTGTTACACTTGCAAAAGATAACGAAACTGCCAAACTTTCTGTTGAAGAACTTAATTTGAGAAAAAATACTCAATCAGACAGAGTTAAAACCATTTGGGATGAAATCAAGGTTATTGAAGAAAGAAATCAGGCTCTTCTTATTTCAATTAACGAAATTAAGGCCAATGCAAATGACCTTAGGATTAAGGCAGAGCAGTCAAATAATGATGTGAGTGCGCAGATAGAACAAAGAAATGAGCTTGAAAAGCGTACAACTGAACTTCGCGGCGAGGAAAAAATTAAAAATCAGGATAGAGAAAAGCTTTCAGGTTCAATCGTTCGTCTTGATGAAAGAAAAAATGCTATGAAAAAAGAGTATGATGAATTAAACGATATGCTCTTTGAACAGTATGAACTCACCAAGCATGAAGCTGAAGCACTTAATATTCAAATTGATGATATGAGCGAAGCAAAGCGCAGACTTCACGAAATTAAAGTTGCAATCAAAGGTCTTGGCTCAATCAATGTAGGTGCTATTGAAGAATATAAGGAAGTAAGCGAGCGCTATACATTCCTTAAAGAGCAAATAGGCGATGTTGAAAAGTCAAAAAATGAACTTATGAAAATAATTGAGGATTTGACTGCTTCTATGAGTGAAAAATTCATTACTCAGTTTAATAAAATCAATGCTGAATTTAAAGTTTGCTTTGCAGATTTCTTCGGCGGAGGTAAGGGTGAGCTTCTTTTGGAACAGCCGGATAACTGCCTTGAATCTCCTATTGAAATCCGTATTCAGCCACCGGGAAAATCAGTTCAGAATATTAACCTTTTCTCCGGCGGTGAAAAGTCGCTTGCGGCAATGGCTCTTTTGTTCAGTGTACTTAAAGTTCAGCCGGCTCCGTTTTGCATTTATGACGAGGTTGAAGCGGCGCTTGATGATGTCAATGTTGAGCGATTTGCAAAATATATGCGTAAGATGACGGATAAAACTCAATTTATTTCAATTACTCATAGGCGAGGCACTATGGAAGAGGCAGATGTTCTTTACGGTGTTACAATGCAGGAAAAGGGTGTATCAAAGCTTATTGAACTTCAAACAGCCGAACTTGCAGCTAAAATGGGGCTTGAATAATATATAATGTAATAAATATAAAGGAAGAAGTAATTATGGGCATTTTTTCTATATTTAAAAAAGGTCTTAAAAAAACAAGAGATGAGGGTATCACAGCCCAGCTTGATGAGGTGATGGATTCTTATGAAAAAATCACACCGGAGTTTTTTGATGACCTTGAGGAAATTCTTATAATGGGCGATGTCGGTATGCCGACTGCTGAAAGAATTATTCGTGATTTAAAAAGTAAAATTGAAAATGACAAGGTTGATGATGTAAGGCGGGTACGCGAAATTATGAAAGATATAGTTTCGGGTATTGTATGGGGCGGCAGCTATTTGCGACTTCGTACAAAGCCGTCTGTTATTCTTGTAATCGGTGTAAACGGTGTCGGCAAAACCACTACTATCGGCAAGCTTGCTATGAGGCTTAAAGAACAGGGCAGAAGTGTAATCTTGGGCGCTGCAGATACTTTCCGTGCTGCCGCAATTGAGCAACTTCAGGTTTGGGCAGACAGAGCGCAGGTGGATTTGATTAAGCACGCCGAGGGTTCAGACCCGGCTTCGGTAGTTTATGATACTATTGCGGCAGGCAAAGCAAGAAACAGTGATGTAATTATTATTGATACAGCAGGCAGGCTTCATAATAAGAAAAATCTTATGGATGAGCTTAATAAAATCAGCAGAGTTATTGAAAGGGAATTGCCTGACGCTTCAAAAGAAATTCTTTTGGTACTTGATGCTACAACAGGTCAAAACGCTGTTAATCAGGCAAAAGATTTCAAAGAGGCTGCCGGTATTACAGGCATAGTTTTAACCAAGCTTGACGGTACTGCCAAAGGCGGTGTTGTCCTTGCTATCAATAATGAACTTGATGTGCCTGTTAAATTTGTAGGTGTTGGCGAAAAGATTGAAGATTTGCAGCCGTTTGATGCAGATGCGTTTGCAGCAGGTCTTTTTGATGCTACAATTCCTGATGATGATAAGGAAATTACGGATTTTATTCAGCACGATGAAGATAATGCAGAAGAAAAAGCAGAGTAAGGGGTGTTAATATGGATTTTATTTTAGCAACAAATAATATGAAAAAGCTTGCGGAAATGCAAAGAATTTTATCCCCGCTCGGTATAAATGTTGTAACAGCAAAAATGCTTGGCGTCACACTTGAAGATGTTGAAGAAGACGGTGAAACATTTGAAGATAATGCAAAGCTTAAAGCAAGGGCGGCTTGTAAAGAAATGAATATGCCGGCTATTGCAGATGATTCGGGACTTTGTGTTGATTATCTTAACGGTGCGCCGGGTATCTTTTCGGCACGCTTCGCAGGTGAACACGGAAATGATGAAAAAAATAATGACCTTCTTTTAGAAAAGCTTGACGGTGTACCGCTTGAAAAGAGGACAGCACATTATGTTTGTGCTATTTGCTGTACTTTCCCTGACGGTCGGGAAATTGTAGTCAGGGGCGAATGCAGCGGCGTTATCGGCTTTGAAAGGGACGGTAATGAGGGCTTTGGATATGACCCTCTGTTTTTGGTTGACGGCAAAGCTTTCGGCAGATATACAGCAGAGGAAAAAGATAAAATCAGCCATAGAGGTAACGCACTTCGCTTACTAACAAAAGAATTGGAGAAAATCATATGACATCTAAAGAAAGAGCAGCTTTAAGAGCAAAAGCTAACGGGCTTGAACCGATTATTCAGCTTGGTAAAGAGGGCATAAGTGAAAATTTGCTTACCCAAATTGATGATACACTTGATACCAGAGAACTTATTAAAATCAGAGTTCACCTTGAATCTGCACCTGAAACACCAAAGGAACTTGCACAAAAGCTTGCAGATCCGCTCGGTGCCGAGGTTATTCAGGTTATAGGCGGAATTATTGTTCTTTATCGTGAAATTGATGAAGAGCGAATTGCCGAAAAAAAGAAAAAAAGAGGTTCAGGCACAGCAAAAGCAACAGCTAAAAAGAAAGTAAAGATTAAGGGCAAAAGACAGCGCCAAAGAGAAAAGGAAGCTAAAAACCCTTATGCAAAATATGACAGACCTAAATATTATGGCAGATAAGCTTAAAATCGGAATTTTCGGCGGCGCGTTTAATCCTGTTCATAATGGGCATTTGAATTTGGCAAAGCATTATCTTGATGAACTTGGGCTTGATAAGATTTTGTTTATACCGACTAATATACCGCCGCATAAATCAAACGAAGATTTTGCAGGCAGAAAAGACAGATTTAATATGCTCCGGCTTGCAATAAAACCGTATGATAAATTTGAAGTATCGGATATTGAATTTAAGCGTGACGGCAAAAGTTATACTTATGATACTTTGCTTGAACTGAAAAAAATATATAAAAATGCAGAGTTTTACCTTATAATTGGGGCAGACCAATTGCTTCATTTTGATAAGTGGTATAAGTATAAAGAAATTCTTACACTTGTAACTCTTTGCACAAGTGCAAGGGAAAATGAAGCCGAAAAAGCACAGATAATTGATTTTGCGTCAAGCTTAAACGGACTTGATATAAATAAATTTAAACTTTTGGCTTCACCTGTATTAAAGGTTAGTTCAAGTGAAATAAGAAATAAAATAAAATCGGGTGAGGATTTTTCAAATCTTGTGCCTGAAAAAGTGTATGATTATATAATAAAGAGGCGAATTTATAATGTATGATACTGAAAAATACGCAAAAATTTTGAAAGATACATTATCTGACAGGCGATTTTACCATTCACTTTGCGTATCACAAAGTGCCATTAAACTTGCAAAGCGTTATGGTGTGGATGAAGAAAAAGCCGAGGTTGCAGGGCTTTTGCATGATATTACAAAAGAAACTGATAATGCTGTTCAACTTGAAATAATTAAAAATAACGGTATTGAACTTCACAGTTTTGATAAAAAGAGCGATAAATTTTTGCACCAAGCATCAGGTGCCGGAATGGCAATTAAGCTTGGTATTGATGATATGGATATTATAAATTCTATAAGGTATCATACTACCGGCAAGGCAAATATGACTATGCTTGAGCAGATTGTATATCTTGCCGATTTTATTTCAGCCGATAGGGATTATCCCGATGTAGATGTTATCAGAAAAGAAACGGAAAAGGGTATTGAATACGGTTTGCTTTACGGCACTGCTTATACAATTAAGTCGGTGGCAAAAAGGCAAATACCGCTTCATCCTTTGACTGTTGAAGCATATAATTGGATACTTGATGAGTATTTTAAATAGAAAGGGTGAAGTTATGCAGGCACTTAATATTGTAAAAACAGCAGTTAAAGCTATTGACAGCAAGAAAGGCGAGGATATTGAAGTAATCGGTATTACCGATTTAACTGTTCTTACCGATTACTTTGTAATTGCCACAGCTACAAGTTCAACTCAAATCAAAGCTATGGCTGATGAAGTTGAGTATAAGCTTGACGAACTCGGCGTTGAGCCGCACCATATAGAAGGCAGAAGCAAAAATTGGGTTTGCCTTGATTATAATTCGGTTGTTATTCATATTTTCCATAAGCAGCAGCGTGAATTTTATTCACTTGAGCGTTTATGGGAAGATGGCGAAGTTTTAGATACAGCAAAATTATTGGAGGATTAAAATAATGGAATACAATTTTAAAGAGATTGAAGCCAAATGGCAAAATGTTTGGTACACTCAAAACACATTCGCAGCAAAGCAGGATTTTTCACTTCCTAAATATTACTGCCTTGTTGAATTTCCTTATCCGTCAGGTCAGGGACTTCATGTAGGCCACCCAAGGTCTTATACAGCTCTTGATATAGTTGCCCGTAAAAAAAGACTTCAGGGATATAATGTTCTTTACCCTATGGGTTGGGATGCTTTCGGTCTTCCGACTGAAAACTTTGCAATTAAAAATCATATTCATCCTGAAGAAGTAACAAAGCAAAATGTTGCAAGATTTAAGCAGCAGCTTCAGTCACTCGGCTTTTCGTTTGACTGGACAAGGGAAATTAACACTACTGACCCGAGCTATTATAAATGGACACAGTGGATTTTCCTTCAACTTTTCAAAAAGGGACTTGCCTACAAAAAAGAAATGGCTGTAAACTGGTGTACTTCTTGCAAATGCGTGCTTGCAAATGAAGAAGTTGTAAACGGTGTATGTGAGCGTTGCGGCAGTGAAGTTATCAGAAAGAACCAGAGCCAGTGGATGCTTAAAATTACTGAATATGCTCAAAGGCTTGTTGATGATCTTGATGACCTTGATTTTATTGACAGAGTTAAGGTTCAGCAGAAAAACTGGATTGGCCGTTCAACCGGTGCAGAAGTTGATTTCGGCACAACTTTGGGTGATACTTTAACTGTATATACTACCCGCCCTGATACTCTTTTCGGCGCAACATATATGGTTATTTCACCTGAACACCCGCTTGTTGAAAAGTGGGCAGATAAGCTTAAAAATATTGATGAAGTTCGTGCTTACCAGCAGGAAGCTGCACATAAGTCGGACTTTGAAAGAACTGAACTTAATAAGGATAAAACCGGTGTTAAGCTTGATGGTGTAATGGGTATCAACCCTGTAAATGATACTGAAATTCCTATTTTTATTTCAGACTATGTACTTACATCTTACGGTACGGGTGCTATTATGGCAGTTCCTGCACACGATACTCGTGACTGGGAATTTGCAAAGAAATTCGATTTACCTATTATCGAAGTTGTTGCAGGTTCAAAAGTCGGTGTTGAAAACGAAGCATTTACAGACTGTGCAACAGGCAAACTTGTTAATTCATCATTCCTTACAGGTATGACGGTTGAAGAAGCTAAAAAAGCAATTACCGAATGGCTTACTAAAGAGGGTAAAGGCCACCAAAAAGTAAACTTTAAGCTTCGTGACTGGGTATTTTCACGCCAAAGATATTGGGGTGAGCCTATTCCTATTGTTAAGTGTGACGATTGCGGATATGTTCCTGTTCCTGAAAGTGAACTTCCTTTAAGACTTCCTATGGTGGATTCATATGAACCTACCGATACAGGCGAATCACCGCTTGCAAAAATGACAGATTGGGTTAACACCACTTGCCCTTGCTGCGGAAAGCCTGCTAAAAGGGAAACAGATACAATGCCGCAATGGGCAGGTTCATCTTGGTATTTCTTAAGATATATGGACCCGCACAATGATAAAGAACTTGTTTCAAAAGAAGCGGCAGAATATTGGAGTCCGGTAGATTGGTATAACGGTGGCATGGAGCATACTACTTTGCACCTTCTCTATTCTCGTTTCTGGCATAAATTCCTTTATGACATCGGTGTTGTTCCTACTAAAGAACCATATCAAAAGCGTACATCACACGGTATGATTCTCGGTCAAAACGGTGAAAAGATGTCAAAGTCAAGGGGCAATGTTGTTAACCCGGATGAAATTGTTGACCAATACGGTGCAGATACAATGCGCCTTTATGAAATGTTTATCGGTGACTTTGAAAAAGCTGCACCTTGGAACAGTGATTCTATCAAAGGTTGCAAGAGATTTATTGAGCGTTTCTGGAATTTGCAAGAAATCGTTAAAGACGGTGATGAATATTCACCTGAACTTGAAGCTCTTATGCATAAAACAATTAAAAAAGTTACAGATGATATTGATAATCTTAAGTGCAACACAGCTATTGCATCAATGATGACCCTTGTAAACGAAATGTATTCAAAGGGCGTTAATAAAGCCGAACTTCGTGATTTAACTATCATTCTTAACCCATTTGCACCTCATGTTACAGAGGAAATGTGGGAAATAATGAACTTCGGCGGTGCTGTACACGAAGCAAAGTGGCCTGAATTTGACGATGAAAAGACTAAAGAAAACAGTGTTGAAATCGCGCTTCAGGTTAAAGGTAAGGTTCGTTCAAGAATTGTTGTTCCAATTGATATAAGCAAGGAAGATGCAATCGAACTTGCTAAAAAAGATGAAAAAATTGCCGCTGAAATTGCAGGCAAAGAAATTAAGAAAGAAATTTATGTTCCGGGCAAGCTTGTAAATATTGTTGCAATATAATTGGCAAGTGCCTTTTGAGGTGATATTATGCCTAAGAAAAAAATATATACAGTCGCAACTTCACACCTTGATACAGTGTGGAGTTGGGACTTTGAAACTACTGTCAGTCAGTATATTTATAATACTTTAGTTGATAATTTTAAGCTTTTTGAAAAATATCCTTCATATAAATTTTCTTTTGAAGGTTCATATCGCTATGAACTAATGGAAGAATATTATCCTGAACTTTTTGATAAAATGAAGGATTATATTGCAAAGGGAAGGTGGAATGTCTGTGGCTCTGCATTTGAAAATGGGGATACAAATATTCCGTCACCCGAAGCACTTTTCAGAAATATACTTTTCGGCAATTCCTACTTTGATGAAAAATTCGGCAAAAGAAGTGTTGATATTTATCTGCCGGATTGCTTCGGCTTCGGCTGGGCACTTCCTGCAATTGAACGCCATTCAAACCTAATGGGATTTACTACCCAAAAGCTTGCTTGGGGCAGTGCATACGGTATTCCGTTTGATATAGGCAAATGGCAGGGTGTTGATGGAAGCGAGGTTTATGCAAGTATTAACCCGCACGATTATTATTACACTCTTACAAAGCTTCGTGATTGGGATTTTGTTCTTAATAAGTTTAAAGAAAATGAAAAGTATGACCTTAATGATACATATATCTTTCACGGTATAGGTGACAGGGGCGGCGCACCTGATGAAAAGAGCGTTGCTTTTGTTGAAGAAGAAATCAAGAAAAATGATGAAAGTGATATTGAAGTAATTGCGGCAAGCGCAGATGAAATATATCACGATATTGAAAATAATTATACCGACGAGCAAAAGGCTAAACTTCCGGTTTGGAAAAATGAATTTGTAATGCAAAACCACGGTGTAGGCGGTTATACATCGCGTGCAATAGGCAAGCGATGGAACAGAAGATGTGAAGAACTTGCGGATATAAGTGAACGCGCAGGTGTTATTTCATCATATCTCGGCTTAACCGATTATAACCAAAATGCAATTAACCGTTCATGGAAACGCTTTATTGCACATCAGTTTCATGATGATATGCCGGGTACAAGCTGCCAAAGGGTATATAAACGCTCATGGAATGATTATGCGGTTTCAATGAATCAGTTTACAAATGAACTTGAAGCTTCAATGTCGCCTGTTTCATCACTTATGAAAACTGATTTTTGCTCCGGTATTCCTGTAATGGTTTATAACCCTGTTGAAGCGGACAGGCGCGGAGCGGTAACACTCCGCCTTGATGATGTTTCATCTTCTTATGTAAGGGTTTATGATGAAAAGGGCAGAGAAATTAAAAGCCAGGTAACTCCGCTTGAAAACGGAGTGCTTGAACTCGTTTTTGTTGCCGATGTTAAAAGCCTCAGCACAAGGGTATATGATGTTCGCCCGAGTGACAGGCCTTGCTGCGTTAAAAGTGAAATTTCAATCAATTCCGATAACGCAATGGAAAATCAAAAGTATATTGTTACTCTCAACCGAAAGGGCAATATATCATCAATTCTTGATAAAGAACTTGATGAAAAAGAAATACTTAAAGAGCCTATTACTCTCGGCTTATTCAATTACACCGGCTCTAAAGAATGGCCTGCGTGGGAAATGAATTTTAAAGAAGCAAATAAAGATGCAGACCGTATTCCTAATGTAGTAACCGTAACTGTATTGGAGCAAGGCCCTGCAAGAGTATCATTTAAAGTTGTTCAAAGTGACAGAAAAAGTACATTTACTAATATTATCGCCCTCACAGACGGATGTGATATAGTAGAAGTATATTCTGAAATTGAATGGCAGAATTTGAGAACTCTTGCCAAAAATAAGTTTTCTTTCACAGCGGAAAATGAAAAAGCTACTTTTGATTTGGGACTCGGTGCAATTGAACGCGGAAATATGAGCGAAAAGCTTTTTGAAGTTCCTGCTCAAAAATGGGTTGATTTAACAGATAAAAGCGGCGAGTTCGGTGTTTCTGTTTTAAGTGAATGTAAATACGGTTGGGATAAGTATAAGGATAATACACTTCGCCTTACCGCAATTCACACACCGAAGCGCAATTATCGTATTGATTCAATGCAGTCATTTATGGACTTGGGGCTTAACAGATATTCATTCGCAATTTTCAGCCATAAGGGCAAGGCACAGGCTAAAACTCAGCTTGAAGCAAGAAAATTTGTAACTCCTATGACTGCTTATGTAACAACTAAACACCAGGGTAAACTAAAAAATGAATATTCTTTCGGCTCTGTTTCAAGTAATGATGTAATTATTCGCGCAATCAAAAAAGCAGAAAACAGCGATGAAGTTATCGTTCGCCTTAATGAAGGTGCAAACAGCGAGGTTGAAAACTTTACATTAACTTTGGGTGAGGGTATTCAATCTGCCAGAGAAATTTATGCAAGCGAAGAAGAAAAGGGCAGTGCTGTTGTTGAAAACGGAAAGCTTGTTACAAGCTTCAAGCCTTATGAAATCAAAAGCTTTGCACTTAAATTGAAGCCAAGCAGTATTGATTCGCTTAAAACAGAAAGCGTACCTGTTTTGCTTAATTATGATAAAAATATTATCACAAAAAAAGGCGAAAAAGGTGATTTTGAATATACAATTCCAAGCACCCTTGTGCCTGATGAAATTATGGCAAACGGTACTTTGTTTAAATTAAATAAGGGTGATAAAAACGCTCTTATTTGCCAAGGCCAAAAAATTAAGCTTGGCGGTAATGCAAATAAACTTGTTTTGCTTTGTGCTTCAATGGCAGGCGATAAAAAGGCTTCCTTTATACTTGGAAGCAAAAAGGAAGAAAAAACGGTTCTTTCGGCATTTGAACGCTTTGCCGCTTGGGATTTATATGACTATGGCGAAACAGCTTATATCAAATCGGGTAAAATCGGCTATGAATTTACACATTGCCATAAAGACGGAGAAGTTCAGTTTGCAAAACAGATGTTCTTTTTCCTTGTGGAATTTGAACTTGGCGGTGAAAACGAAATCACTTTGCCTAATGATTCGGATATTGTGATTTTATCTGCAAGTGAGGTTAATGCACCGTACGGTAAGCTTGTAAGCCCGACTTATGACGAGGTTGAAAAAAGGCCGTTTACTTTTAAACTCAATTTAAAAGAAAAAATTCAGTATGCATATAATAAGTGTGTTTGGCAACTTCACGATAAAGATAATTTCATCAAAGATAACAATAAGGGCAAGGATTACTGATAAGGGGAAATATTATGGCTAATAATTTTGGAAAAAACTGGACAACCAATAATAACAATTATCCGCTTGACAGCAAAGAGGTTGAAAGATACCTTTCTGTTAAGCCGAGTGAAAATCAACTTACTCTTGTTGAAAAGCCATTTTATACCTTTATGCACTTTGGTATGAATACCGCTACCGATAGGGAGTGGGGTGCAGGTGTTGAAAAAGCATCTGATTTTACTATCAAATCAATCAATGCAAAGCAGTGGGTTGATACTGCAAAGCAGGCAGGTGCAACAGGCGTGATCCTTACTTGTAAGCACCACGACGGTTTCTGCCTTTGGCCAAGTGAATACACAGATTTCTGCGTTAAAAATTCATCTTATAACGGTGATATTGTAAAAGAAGTATCCGATGAATGTCATAAGCAGGGTATGGATTTCGGTGTTTATCTTTCACCTTGGGATATGCACGATGAACGCTATGGTACAGATGCGTATAATGATTATTTTTGCAATCAGCTTACAGAACTTCTTACTAATTACGGTGAGATTTTTGAAGTCTGGTTTGACGGTGCAAAAGGTTCAAATGCTAAAAAATTTGAATACGACTGGCAAAGATATTATGACCTTATCCGTAAGCTTCAGCCAAAAGCTAATATTGCCATTTGCGGCCCCGATATTCGCTGGGTAGGTAATGAGGGCGGCAAGTCAAGAAAGAGCGAATACAGCGTAGTTCCTTGCGCACTTCGTGAAGCTGACAGAATTATGGCTTTGAGCCAGCAGGATGAAAATCAAGCGTCTTCACTTCAAAAGTATAATCAAATGGATGAAGATTTAGGTTCAAGAAAAATTCTTGAAAAAAACGCATACCTTTGCTGGTTTCCTGCCGAAGTAGATGTTTCTATCCGCAAGGGTTGGTTCTTCCACGAAAAAGACAACAGAAATTCGAAAAGTGCTAAAAAGCTTTTTAAAATCTATCTTAATTCGGTAGGCAATAACTGCACGCTTCTTCTCAACATTCCGCCAAATGCACAGGGTGAAATACATAAAAAAGATGTTAAAAACCTTGAAAAGCTTGGTAAAATGATAAATAATATTACTAAAAATCCTATTGTTTATCAGGAACTCGGTGAACTTACCAAGGATAATGGATTTATTGATTTCACATTCAACGATGTTCGCAAGGTTAATTATGTTGTGTTGCAGGAAGATATTGCAAACAGCCAGCGTGTTGAACTTTTTGACCTTTATATTCAAAAAGCAAACGGTAAGTTCAAGCGTGTTTATAAGGGTACTGTTATCGGTGCTAAAAAAATTGTTAATCTTAAAGGTAAAAAGGCAAAGGGCATTCGCTTTGTAATTCGCCAAAGCCGTTCAACACCTATTATTAAATCAGTTGGCATTTACGAATGATTATACACCTGTATAATTTTGTATAAGCTAAAATTGTAAAGTTTAGAATTAGTTTAGCCTCTTTTATTTTTTGCGTGATATAATTAAAGCGTGATAAATAAGGGAGGCTTATTTTATGACTGATAAAGTTGAAAATGAAGAAAAAGTTGTTGAAAAAAACAAGTTTGCAAAAGACTTGTGTTTTGACAAGATTGTTTGGATTTTTATGATTAGCTGTATAGTGGGCTTTCTTGTTGAAACACTGTGGTGTTTAATTAAGCACGGATATATCGAATCGCGCCAATCTCTTGTGTGGGGGCCGTTTTCGGTTGCCTACGGTATGGGTGCAGTTGTGTTAACTCTTGCTCTTTATAAGGTTAAGGATGCACCTGTTTGGAAAGTGTTTGGTGTATCATTTATCGTAGGTACAATAACGGAATATATCTGCTCACTCGGGCAGCAAATTGTGTTTGGCTCTGTTGCGTGGGATTACAGCAATATGCCGCTTAATATTAACGGGCGTGTTTGCTTCTTGTATTCTTGTTTTTGGGGACTTTTGGGAATACTTTGGATTAAGGCAATTTATCCTATTATGTCAAAAGTTATTGAAAAATTGCCGGTCAAACTCGGCACAATTATAATGTGGGCATTTATTGTATTTTTTGTATTTGATTCATTTGTTTCCGCTACTGCGGGGCTTCGTATGGATAAGCGTGACGCAGGTCAGGCACCTAATAATGCTTATGAGCAGTTTCTTGATAATCACTTTCCGGATGAAAGAATGAATGAGATATACGCAAATTCCCAAAAAGTAACTAAATAAGAACGCAGCGTTGCCGTGTCGGCGCACCGCAATAAAAAAGCAGTTCAAAAATCGAGTTGCCTTTTATTACATTTACAAATATTGACAAATACTGCACTGCAAGATATAATAAAACAAATCTGATATACATAGGTTTTTATATTTGTTTTGAATATAAAATTAAAAGGGAATCCGGTGCGAATCCGGAGCAGTCCGAACCTCTACCGTATTTGCTGACGAAAAATATTCGCTAAAGGCGGCCATTGCTCTTTTGAGTGAGAAGGTTTATTTTAAGGTTGAAGCATTAGTCGGGAGACCTGCCGTGTATATGGTTTTTGCAGTGCTTTAGGTTGGAAGTCGGCAGTTTTAACATATGGGATAACTATGCCCATATGCTTTTTGCGATTCAATTTTTATGCACTGTTTTAAACGGTGCATTTTTTTATGCTCTAAATTGAAAGGAGAAAAGATGAAAAAATCAATTACAAAGGCTTTGGCAGTTTTTATGTCGCTTATGCTTGTACTTATGAGCGCACTTCCTGCTATGGCTGAAAATTCAAGCGAGGTTGATGCGTACCTTAACAGCACATACACAAAGGCAATCGACCCGTACGGCAACCTTAAAAAGGATGATGAGGGCAGATATATTATCCCTCTTTCCAAAACAAGTGTTTCTCTTAAAAAGGACACGTCATCAAAGCTTTATACTTCCTCTTGGAGTTCAAGCGACGATACTTATGCAAAGGTGACAAACAGCAGCTATTCCGCTACTGCAAAAATCACTCATCCGTCATATAATGAAGGTGCTAAGGTTGTTACTCTTACTCTTAAAATATTAGATAAAACCGACGGCAAAACTGTTTTAGGAACAAGAGATTATGTTCTTTATATTGAAACAAAACTTGCTACTTATTCTCTTGATGTAACTGCTAAGAATGAAAAAGGCGAGATTATTGACAACGCAAAAGTCAGTGTTTCTGACAGTCGTAATATTGAACAAAATCCGTCGTCACTCAGCGCTAATACCGAATACACTCTTACCGTTTCGGCTTTGGGATATGTTCGTGACATAAGAAAAATCACTTTAACTCAAAATACTAAACTTGATGTTATATTAAAAGAGGGCGCAACAGTTGATTTTACCGTTAAACTTGCAACGGGAGCTAAAACGGATAACGCTACCTTAAAAGTAACATCAGCAAACGGCAGTCAAACATATTCTCCGATAGAGGACGAATACGGCTATGAAACCTCACAGTTTGAGCTTACCCCCGGCGAATATAAATACTATGCAACTTATCAAAGCGGCAGTCAAACGGCAGCGGGTACATTTACTGTCGCAGAGGGTGCAAAGTCACTTAATATAACGGTGAATCTTAAATATACCGAATATAAGGTTAAATTTGATGTTACACCCGAAAATGCAAAAATTACACTTAAAAAGAACGGCTCAAGCGGCGCTTACGGCGACGAAATTTTGCCTGATGAAAACGGATATTATACGATTGTTTACGGTCAATACCGTTATACCGTTGAAGCAGAGGGATTTATTACTGTAAGTAAGACATTTAATGCTACCGATACATCTCTTAAAAATAATAACTATGTAATTACCGTTAAACTTGACTCGCTTTATGATTCACTTCTTAATAAAGCAGACGATTATCTTTTTGCTCAGTCGGGCGACGGAATGATGATGACTGAATTTTCAGGCGTTCATACAGACGGCGATTTCGGTTCCGTTTCTGATGTTGACTCCGATTATCAAGATACAAATGTTATTGAAACAGTTGAAGAAAAAATCAATTCAAATGTAAAATCCGATGAAAAAATCACGGTTAAATTAAACGCCGTTAAAAATATTGACGGTGACGATGATAATACAGTTATTTTCAAAAACGGAAATATCTATTATAAGGGCGTTGATTCTTCAAATTATGACGAAGATTTTTACGGCGCAGTTTACGACCTTTCACTTACTTTAACTTGCGGCGATAAGACTAAGGAAAGCGAGGTAAGAGTAGTAGTTCCTTATCATACGTTTACAAGGCTTCAAAGACTTGACAGCGCTGCTCTTTATGCCGTAAACTTTGCAAATATTAAGGGCGAAAACAAGAGTGCAGCTGATGTTACCCGCAATCTTGATTTGATAAATACTGCAGATACGGATGATTACAGCTATTATTCAATTTGCTCAAGCTGGGTATCCGATCACCCCGAAATTATTGATGCAAAAACAGGTAAGGTAACAAGACCTGAAAAGGATACTAAGGTTAAACTTACGGTTAAAACATATTATTCAGCTTCGTTTGTTGAAGAAACAGATTTCTTCTTTGATCCGGGTCCTTTGGGCGATAATGCGGCTTACAGAAGTGTAAGCGTTATGGTTAAGGGTACAAAGCAGGACGAGGTTAAGGACAGCAAACCTGCAACAAAGCCGAGCGAACCTGCAACAACTCCTTCAACAACTCAGCCTACAACAAAACCGAGTACAACTAAGAACACTGAGACGGTTAAGCCTAAAAAGACGTCGATTAAAAAACTCAGTAAAGGCAAAAAGAAATTTACCGTTACTTGGGCAAAAGTAAGTGGTGTTGAGGGATACCAAATTCAGTATTCTTCCGATAAAAAATTAAAAAAGAACAATAAGAGCGTTACTGTTACTAAGCAAAAGACAACAAAGGCTACCGTTAAAAAACTTAAGTCTAAGAAAAAGTATTACGTTCGTGTTCGCACATACAAAACGGTAAACGGCAAAAAGATATATTCACCTTGGTCAAAGGTAAAAAGCGTAAAAACCAAGTAAGATTTATTTGTGTTTAACGACGCAATAAAAAAGACAGCCTGATTTTTAGGCTGTCTTTTGTTATATTCTTTTCTATTTAACTTAAAGATAAAATTTTACACCGGCAAGCGTTTTTGATTAACTTTCTCTCAACGCCTTGTTAATCGCATTTAAAACTCTCTTTTTATCCGCTGACCAAAGCGGTGCAATCAAATCTTTTTTTGCTCCGTCGCCGGTAAGACGGTGAATTACAATATTTTTCGGTATAATTGCAACACATTTTGCAATCAGTTCAACATATTCATCAAATTCAAGGGTTTTAAATAATCCTTTTTCGTAGTCTTTTGCAAGGTCTGTTCCTGCTATTATGTGCAAAAGCTGGAGTTTAATTCCGTCTATTTGGCTTTGGCAAACATATTTTACGCTTTCAAGCATATCTTCTTCACTCTCATTCGGCAAGCCTAATATTATATGCACCACGATATTTACGCCAATGTTTTTTAGCTTTTTAACAGCTTCGTTATATACTTCTAAACTGTAACCTCGCCTTATATACTTTGCACTATCGCTATGTATTGTTTGCAACCCCAGTTCCACAAAAACAGGCTTGATTTTATTCATTTCATCAAGAAGTTCTATTACATCATCACCCAAGCAATCGGGCCTTGTGGCAATTGACAGTGCAACAATGTCAGGGTGATTTATTGCTTCACTGTATTTTGCTCTTAGTATTTCAACCGGTGCATAAGTATTGGTAAAAGCCTGAAAATATGCAATATATTTCCCGCTTTTGATTTTCTTTTCCACTATTTTTTTGCCGCTTTCAATTTGCTCGGTAATGCTTAGATCTCGGTTTTGTGCAAAATCACCACTTCCGCCTTTTGAACAAAAAATGCAACCTCTTGTATCTATTTTTCCGTCACGGTTCGGGCAGGTGAATCCGCCGTCCAAACTGATTTTGTAAACCTTTTGCCCAAATTTATCTTTCAAATATTTGTTAAAACTTAAATATTCCATATTTATCCCTCATATTATAGTAAATAAAGTATACCATAAAATATATCTGATTAAAATAAAAATTCATATTGTTATTGACTTGGTATCACCTTTAGTTTAAAATTGATTTGATAATAATTAGTAAAGGAAGAACGAAATGAGAGTTTTTTTAAGCTGCCTTGTTTGCAGAATTGTAACTTTTGTTTTGCATAAACTTGGCAGGGGTGCTACATCTATGCCGGGTAAGGTTGCACTTAAAGTTAAAAGAAATGTTTTAAAAGATTTATCAAAAAATACCAAGGTTATAGTTGTAACCGGTACTAATGGTAAAACCACCTCTTGCCGTATACTTGAAGAAGGTCTGAAAAAAGCAGGCAAATCGTATTTTATCAATAAATCCGGCGCAAATCTTATTACGGGCGTAACTGCTTCATTTATAATGAATTCAACCGTTACCGGTAAGTGCAAAAAAGATTATGCCATTATTGAATGTGACGAAAACGCTTTTAAAGAAGTTTCAAGATATATTCATTGCGATGTTATTCTTGTAACTAATGTTTTCCGTGACCAGCTTGACCGTTACGGTGAAGTTACGCATACACTTAACGCTATTAAAGAATCAGTTAAAAACTTGCCTAATGCAATTGTTTGCCTTGATGCCGATTGCTCGTTGACTTACTCAATGTCAAAGGAAATTCCTAATAAAATCATCACTTTCGGTGTTAATGTTCCTTTTGATAAAAATGCAAAAGCACCTGAAATAAGCGATGCTAAATATTGCATTTTTTGTAAGCACGAATATGATTATACTTACCATACCTATGGTCATCTCGGCGGTTTTGTATGCAACAATTGCGGATATAAAAGGCCGCAACCTGATTTTGCGGTTGAAAGTGTAGAAGAAATGAAAAACGACCATTCCGTTGTTGTTGCAAATCTCAACGGCGACAGAAATATAATCAAGGTTAATATCGGCGGTGCGTATAATATTTATAACGCTATCGGCTGTGCGGCTGCACTTACTGCACTTGGTATTGAACAAAAAATTATTATTGACGCTATTGAAAACTTTAACGGTGCATTCGGCAGAATGGAACATTTTAAAGCCGGAAATAACACGGTTAATCTTATTCTTGTTAAAAATCCGGCAGGCTTCAGCCAAACAATGAATTTCCTGAAAAGTATTGATGATGATTTTACATTGATTCTTTCGCTTAATGATAATGCTGCCGACGGCAGAGATATAAGCTGGATTTGGGATGTTGATTTTTCAGGCATTTTCGATAAGCCTAATGTTAAAGAGCTTTATGTAACCGGTAAGCGTTGCTACGATATGGCGGTTCGTGTTAAATACGAAGGCGTAGGAAATCGCGAAATTAAGATTATTGAAAATGAAGATTATAATAAACTCGTTGATGTTGCAACAAGCCAGGGCAGGGATGTTTATATAGTTCCTACTTATACTTCTATGATGACTATGCGCCCTGTAATTGCTAAAAGACTTGGAGGTAAAGACTTTTGGGAATGATGATTAAAATAGCACACCTTTATCCTGATATGCTTAATCTCTACGGTGATAGGGGTAATATTATCGCTTTGACTAAAAGAATGGAACTTCGCGGTATTTCCACCCAAGTGGATAAAATCACTATGGGTAAATCTTTTAATGCCGATGATTATGATATTCTTTTTATCGGCGGCGGCCAGGATTTTGAGCAGGATGTTTTGCTTGAAGATTTGAAAAAAGGTAAAGATAAAGAAATTAAGCGTGCAATTGAAATGGGTAAGGTTATGCTCGCAATTTGCGGCGGTTACCAAATGCTTGGCAAGTATTATAAAACTCACGACGGTAAAATGCTTGAATATATCGGCGCAATTGATTTTTATACCGAGGGTAAGGATGAAAGAATGATTGGCAACTTCGCCTACAAAACCAAAGAGGGTATTGAAGTAGTCGGATTTGAAAATCACAGCGGCAGAACTTATCTCGGCCAGGGTGTTGAGCCGCTCGGCAAAATGATTAAAGGCTTCGGCAATAATGGTGAGGACGGCACAGAGGGTGTCAGGTATAAAAATACTTTCGGCACATATTCTCACGGTCCGGTTTTGCCTAAAAATCCGCAGCTTGCCGATTTGCTTATTTCTTTGGCAGTGAAAAATAAATACGGCTCTTGCACACTTGAGCCTCTTGATGATGAACTTGAAGATAAGGCAAGAGCGCAGGTTATGAAACTGTATGTAAAATAAGCATTGCTTGTAAATTTAATAGATAAAATAAAGACTTTGAGAAAGATTGTAGGGGCGACCATTGGTCGCCTTTATTTTTTGTAATCGTTTTGTAATTGTAAAAAGATAAATATATGTGTTAATATTTTATTAACATTTATATTTTAATATAAATTTAGTATGTTTTATAAATGAGAATTTAAATGAAAAAAGTTATCAGTTTGCTTCTGTCATTAACTATGCTTTTGAGCATTGTATCGGTAGTTGATTTTTCGGCATTCGCTGATGTTAAAACCGGTAAATGCGGTGATAATGTAATATATTCACTTGATACCTCAACAGGTGTACTTAAAATCAGTGGTACGGGTGATATGTATTCTTATGGTCCGTTTAGTCATAATACTATTATTAAATCAGTAATTATTGAAAACGGTGTAATAAGTATTGGTGATTCTGCATTTTTCGATTGTACAATTTTAACAAGCGTAACAATACCTAACAGTGTAACAAGTATTGGTGATCATGCATTTGATTATTGTAAAAGTTTAACAAGTGTAACAATACCAAATAGTGTAACAAGTATTGGTGATTATGCATTTAGTTGCACAAGTTTAACAAGTGTAACAATACCTGATAGCGTAACAAATATTGGTGATAATGCATTTTTAGGTTGTACAAGTTTAACAAGTGTAACAATACCAAATAGTGTAACAAGTATTAGTGATTCTGCATTTTCCTGTTGCAGAAGTTTAACAAGTGTAACAATACCAAACAGTGTAACAAGTATTGGTAATCGTGTATTTAAAGATTGCTATTTTACATTTAAAAATTTTGTCAATAATTCTAATGTTGAACTTGACGATCCTTCAAAACCGACAATTATTGATACAGACGCAGGTGGCTTTTGCATAAAAGATAACGAACTTGCTAATATGCGCCCTACTTATGCAATTGGTGAAGTAACAATACCAAATAGTGTAATAAGTATTGGTAATGATGCATTTGAATATTGCACAAGTTTAACAAGCGTAACAATCCCTGATAGTGTTATAAGTATTGATGACAATGCATTTGAAGGTTGCACAAGTTTAACAAGTATAACAATACCTGACAGTGTAACAAGCATTGGTAATTCAGCATTTTTAGGTTGCTATTTCACATCTGAAAATTTTGTCAATAATTCTAATGTTGAACTTGATGATTCTTCAAAACCGACAATTGTTGATACAGATGATAAAGGCTTTTGTATAAAAGATAATGAGCTTGTTAGAATGCGTGCAATTTATGCAATTGGTGAAATAACAATACCAAATAGTGTAACAAGTATTGATTCTTCTGCATTTTACTGTTGCTCAAGTTTAACAAGTGTAACAATACCCGATGGCGTAACCAGTATTGATGATTATGTGTTTTATTTTTGTGAATGCTTAATGAGTGTGACAATACCTACAAGTGTAAAGAGCATTGGTGATAGTGCATTTGAAAATTGCACAAGTTTAGCAAATGCTTACTATTCCGGTAGTCAAAGTGATTGGAATAAAATAACAATAGGTGATTCTAACGAAGATTTAACAAATGCAACAATACATTTCAGTTCAACACCGACACCAACTCCAACCCCAACACCTGAACCAACACCTACACCTAACCCGGCACCACAGCCGCCAACTCAACCTACACAGGAATTACCGCAGCAAGCCGCACAGCAGACAGCTCAACAGCAGTCAGTTAAAAATGATACAGCTACCGAGCAAGTTAATGTTGCAAAGCCGAAATCAGCTAATATTAAAAAGATTAAAGCGGCAAAGAAAGCTGTATCTGTTGAATGGAAAAAAGTCAGCGGTGTAAAAGGTTATCAAATCCAAGTAGCTACTGACAAGAAATTCAAGAAGAATAAGAAAACCGTAACTGTTAAAAAACAGAAAACTACAAAAACTACTGTTAAAAAGCTTAAAGCAAAGAAAAAGTATTATGTTCGTATGCGTACTTATAAAATAGTAAACGGCAAAAAGGTTTATTCTTCTTGGTCAAAGGTTAAGACTGTTAAAACCAAATAATATTGAAAAAAGGCTTGATTTTTCAAGCCTTTTTTGTTATAATACTTCAGCATTCGTAGAAATACAAGCGAATACGCACACACACGGGTTAAGCCTTAGGTGATTTTAATGGGCTTTTGCCATACTCGGTGTGGAGGAATTAACCTTAAAGGAGGAAATAATAATGGCAAATGTAGTTTCAATGAAACAGCTTTTAGAAGCAGGTGTTCACTTTGGACACCAAACAAGAAGATGGAACCCTAAAATGGCTGAATACATCTTCACAGAGCGTAACGGTATTTACATCATCGACCTTCAGAAAACAGTTAAGAAGCTTGATGAAGCATATATGTTCGTTCGTGATCTTGCAGCAGACGGCGGTTCAATCATTTTCGTAGGTACAAAGAAGCAGGCACAGGATTCAGTTAAGGAAGAAGCAGAGCGTTGCGCAATGCCATATGTTAACGCAAGATGGCTTGGCGGTATGCTTACAAACTTCAAAACTATCCGTGGCAGAGTTGCTCGTCTTGCACAGCTTAAGGCTATGAGAGAAGACGGAACATTTGACCTTCTTCCAAAGAAAGAAGTAGTTGGCCTTGAACTCGAAATTGAAAAGCTTGAAAAGTACCTTGGCGGTATCACAGAAATGAAGAAGATTCCTAATGCAATGTTCATCGTTGACCCACGCAAAGAAAGAATCGCTGTATCAGAAGCAATTAAGCTTGGTCTTCCAATCGTAGCTATTGTTGATACAAACTGTGATCCTGATGAAATTGACTATGTTATCCCTGGTAACGATGACGCTATCCGTGCAGTAAAGCTTATTGCCGGCGCTATTGCTAATGCTGTTATCGAAGGCAGAGACGGTAATGACACAGCAGCAGAAGAAAATGCTGAAGAAGCAAGTGAAGAGGCTGCTGAATAATTTAATATAATTATAACTATTTTATAGGAGGATAATATAATGGCATTTACAGCTCAAGATGTTAAGGCTCTTCGTGAGAAGACCGGCGTTGGTATGATGGAATGTAAGAAGGCTCTTGTTGAAGCTGACGGCGATATGGATAAGGCAGTTGACTTTCTTCGTGAAAGAGGACTTGCTGCTGCACAAAAGAAAGCAACAAGAATTGCTGCTGAAGGTGTAGTTCTTCCATATTATGATGCACAGGCTAAAAAGGGTGTTGTAGTAGAAGTTAACTCTGAAACTGACTTCGTTGCTAAAAACGAGAAATTCATGAACTTCGTAGAAGGTGTTGCAAAAACTATCCTTGCAACAAATCCTGCTGATGTTGAAGCTCTTAAGGAAGAAAAGTTTGACGGTACAGACAGAACTGTTACCGAAACTCTTAATGACCTTGTTCTTTCAATCGGTGAAAATATGAAAGTTCGTCGTTTTGAAAGAATGGACGGTATTGTTTCAACATATATTCACGGCGGCGGATCAGTAGGCGTTATGGTTGGCTTTGATGTTGCTGATGAATCAAAGGCATCTGCTCCTGAATTTGATGCTATGGGTAAGAATGTTGCTATGCAAATCGCAGCTATGAGCCCTGCATATCTTGACGAAGCTTCAGTTCCTGCTGAAGTTGTTGAACACGAAAAATCAATCCTTGCAGCTCAGATGAAAGAAGATCCTAAAATGGCTTCTAAGCCTGAAGCAGTTCTTGCTAAAATTGCTGCCGGTAAGATGGGCAAGTATTATAAAGAAAACTGCCTTGTTGACCAGGAATTCGTAAGAAGCGATTTATTCCAAGGTTCAGTTAAGGGATATGTTGATTCAGTTGCCAAGGAACTCGGCACTGAAATCAAGCTTAACGGTTTCATCAGAATGATGAAGGGCGACGGTCTCGAAAAGAGAGAAGAAAACTTCGCAGAAGAAATCGCAAAGCAAATTAACGGCTAATTAAACATTTAAGAGCATCTCAAAAGAGATGCTCTTTTTTTGCAAATAATTATAACAGAGGTGTTTTATGAAAAAATATTCAACCATTCTTTTTGACCTTGACGGAACGCTCACTGATTCATCGCCGGGAATTATTAACTCTATCATTTATGCGCTTAAAAAGTACGATATCAATGTTTATGATATGACGCTTTTGAGAAAGTTTTTAGGTCCTCCGCTTCACGAATCGTTTGAAAAATTTTTCGGTTTTGATAAGGAAAAATCTTTGCAGGCAGTAAAATATTATCGAGAGTATTTCAGCACAGAAGGTTTGCTTGAAAACGAAGTTTATTGCGATATAACCGACTTGCTTCAAAATCTTAAAGAAAACGGAAAAACTCTTATTGTTGCCACCTCTAAGCCTCAACCGTTTACCGATAGAATTATGGAGCATTTTGACCTTGAAAAATTTTTTGATTTCATCGCAGGTTCAAATATGGATACTACTCGCTCAAAAAAAGCGGAAGTTATCGAATATGCACTTAGTGAGTGTAATATTATAGATAAATCAAGTGTGATTATGGTCGGAGATAGGGCAGAAGATATGATTGGAGCTCAAACGGTAGGCATTGACTCAATCGGTGTAGAATATGGCTACGGTACATTTGATGAACTTAAAAATGCCGGTGCAACATATGTAGTTAAAGATGTAAAATCACTTAAAGAATTTTTAGATGATTGAAATATGTTTGCTTTCAAAAGAATTAGATTTATAAATCGGACTGATTACAAAAATATAAACTAAGTTATGTTGCTGATTACTGTAGCAATGAAGCTCAGGCTATAGAATATAGAAGTGAATGGGAAAATAAAAACACTAAACAGTTTGTTTTACATTCTTCGTTGAAGTTCCATATGGTCTCAAATAATTACTTTCTGTTGTAAGCATAACCAAAGTGAATCGGTGGTGCTGTTACAGATATATAAACAAATTCGGTGTCGCCATCATTTAATAGCCCATGTATTTCTTCGCTATCAAATCTTACTACATCTCCGGATCTAAATTCTATTTCCTTGTTGTTGGCAAGCAGAATTTTTCCAAAGCCCTTTGTCGCATACCATACCTGTTCTGAAAGATTATGAGTGTGCCTTTTCTGGCATGCTCCCGATTCAAGATGAACTTCTGTAATTGTTATGCGCTTGCTTGATGAATTATCGGGATTTAAAAGTTGCCGTGAAATAACGCCGGGATTAGATAACTCAACTATTTTTTCTTTTTTAATAAACTCCATTGTTAGTCTCCAAATTCTTATTTGTTATTTTTGCTCTATTCTATCTTAACTTATCTGTCAATAAAAGTAAACAGTAATGTTGACCATATATCAATATTGTGATATATAATATTGATGGGGGTGAGTTTATGCCGACAATCAGACCAAGCGCAGATTTAAGAAATAATTATAATGAAATATCGCAATTTTGCCACAAATATGCAGAGCCGGTATTCATAACAAAGAATGGCAAAGGTGATCTCGCTGTTCTCGGTATTAAAGCGTACGAAAAGCTTTGCGGCAAATTTGAATTGTACAATCTATTAAATGAAGGCTTGCAGGCAGAGAAAGCAGGCAACACAAAACCTTTTGATGATGTCATAAATGATTTGAGAAAGGGATTAAATGCCTGATGTATAAAATTGTTGTAACCGACACTGCACAAAAAGATTTACAAAATGCAGTTTCATATATAACAAATGAATTTCGAGGCAATAAATTTGAGACATATTTATTCTTCTTTCAAAATACATAAAGTCAAAATTGAGGCGGCCGATGAATTGAATGTTGCGAACACACCGAATTTAAGCCAAATTTGAAATCTTTTATGCACTTCAAATCAACGGCTAATTAAACATTTAAGAGCATCTCGAAAGAGATGCTCTTTTTTTCTTGCTTATTTTATTATAATATGATAAATTGTAAATATAAGTTTTTGGCTTGGCGGGGATAATATGAACTTGAAAGATAAGACTTGCTGTTTCAGCGGGCATAGAAATTTAGGTAAATATGATTACAATTATGTTTACCAACGAACTAAAGATATAATTACTTTGCTGGCTGAAAACGGTATTGTCTATTTTGGCACAGGCGGTGCAATAGGATTTGATACCATTGCCGCAAAAGCGGTGCTTGCTGTTCGCGAGATATATCCGCAAATAAAACTTATACTCGTGCTGCCCTGCGAAGACCAGGCGAGGTATTGGAAAGCAGAAAATGTTGAGGAATATAACAAAATAAAGGAGCAAGCTGACAAAATTCGATATGTATCAAAATCATATTATGATGGCTGTATTCACAAGAAAAATCGCCATATGGTAGATTGCAGTAGTATTTGCGTATGCTTTTTAACTGATTTTGAAAGCGGAACCGCCGTAACTGTTGATTACGCAATTGAAAAGGGCCTTGATGTTATAAATGTGGCTGATGAATTTGATGATGTTTTATAAATGTAAAAAAGCAGGTCTTTGACCTGCTTTTAGTATATAATAGAAACGGTTTGGCAGCTTCATTACTAAAATACAAGGAAATTAAAAGTATGGAAAATAATATAATTGAAGGCTTTGTTTTATGAGGTAACCCGATTTTTGCTTTTACATTTTTATTCATCTTGCAATTATTATCTATATATGTTACACTGACTGTGTAATCAATATAACAATGAAAAGAGGTAAATTTATGATTTGTAAAAATTGTTCAGCAAACATTGACGATAATGTAGCTTTCTGCCCATATTGCGGTGCGCATAATGATGCACAAGGCAGTCAGCAAAACGCACAAGGCTATCAGCAAAGTCAAAATGAATATTACAACCAAAATGAGCAGCAGAGCGGTCAATATTTTTATAACGGTCAGCAGAATTATCAATATCAACAGCAGAATACGAATTATAATCCTCAGCAGATGAATACCGAGCCTACTAAGGATAAACTTGTAGCAGGTTTGCTTGCAATTTTCCTTGGCACTTTGGGAATTCATAAATTCTATCTGGGCTATACTAAAAGCGGCGTTATTATGCTTCTTGTATCACTCCTTACATTTGGAGTAGGTGCAACTGTTATGGCTGTAATAGCTCTTATTGAGGGCATACTTTACCTAACAAAATCTGACGCTGAATTTTATCAAACCTATGTTCAAAATAACAAAGAATGGTTTTAAATTTTGACTGCGAAAGGTAAAACTAAAAAATAAAATTGCACAAAGCACTGTTTTAATTGCGAAAATGATATGCACTCCAAAAGTGTCTAACTTTTGGGGTGCATATCATTTTCTTGTTTTGTGGTTATTCTATTATAATTCTATTTTATCAAGTGGTGTGATGTTTAAATTCTGCAATATTTGTTTTGCTTTTTGCAAATTTTCCTTATCATCGTAAACGCTTGGATTGTGTGCGTCAAGGCCGATAACAACATCATTTCCGACTTTGTTTACTATTTTCCAAAAATCAAGATTAGGATAATTTCTTTTGGCTGTAAAGCCCAAAAAATTAAATTCAAGCGGTATGCCGATTTTTTTAAGCTCTGTAATCATATATGTCATTTTTTTAATATAAAATTCGCTGTCACCTTTAAAGTTTATTAAATCGGGATGTGCCACATAGGTGTAATATCCGCTTTTTGCGCCGAGAATTACCTGACTTATATATTTGTCAAGCACGGCAGGCGACTTAGTAGGTGAATCTGAATATATCGCATAATCCTCATATTCATTGTCAACATAATGCTGGCCCAAAATTAAATAATCATAATTAAATGTTTTTAAAAACTCAATTTCCTTTTCAAAAAGCGCAGGGTAATATTCAAGTTCAAAGCCGAGCTTAATGTCAATTTTGCCTTTGTATTTTTCTTTTAACGAATTTATACTTTTTGCATATCCTTCGGCTTCGCTTGGAAGCATTCTGAAACTGCTGACATAACCGTTTGGAAAAAGATACGGTGCGTGGTCGGAAAAACCGATTGTACTATATCCGTTTTGAATTGCTTTTATTACATATTCCTCATCTTTTCCGCTTGCGTGGTGGCAACGGTACGTATGAGTATGAAGATTAAACATTTATTTCACGCTTTCAATAAATTTAATGAAGTCTTTTTTGCCTTTTTCATCACGGGAGTATACGCCGCACTGTTCAAGAATTGATGTGAATACAATGCCTATTTCTTTTTGCAAAATCTCCTCACAATTGTCTGCTGTAATGTCGTACTTATTCATAATCATATCTGCCCAGTCTTTGTGGCTTGCAATTGCATCAATTTTGCCGATGTCTTTTCCCTGCAACATAGCATCTTTTAAAAGTGCCATTTCATTTTTTAATCTGCTTGGTAAAACTGCAAGTCCCATAACTTCAATAAGACCGATATTTTCCTTTTTAATATGATGATATTCAGGATGCGGATGGTAAAAACCTAAAGGGCATTCATCAGTAGTAATATTATTTCTTAAAACTAAATCAAGTTCGAATTTTCCGTTTCTCATTCTTGCAATAGGCGTAATGGTATTGTGATTTTCGCCCTGTGTTTTTGCATAAATGAAAGAATCTTCATCAGTATAACTTCTCCAAGATGTTAATACTTTATCGGCAAGGTCAACAAGCCTTTCCTTGCTTTTACTTGCAATGCGGATAACACTCATAGGCCATTTTACAATTCCTGCTTCTACATCTTCAAAACCGCTGAATTTAACCTGCGTTTCAATAGGTGATTTTGCCATTGCAAATTCATAATTGCCGCCCTGAAAATGCTCGTGTGTAAGTATTGAACCGCCTACAATAGGCAAATCTGCATTTGAGCCGATAAAATAATGTGGAAAAAGCTCAATAAAATCAAGCAACTTTTCAAATGCACTTCTGTCAATTTTCATCGGTGTATGCTCACTGTTAAACACAATGCAATGCTCATTATAATATACATACGGTGAATACTGAAGATAGAAATCATCACCGCCAAGCACCATAGGTATAATTCTGTGATTTTGGCGTGCCGGGTGGTTTACTCTGCCGGCATATCCCTCATTTTCCTTGCATAAAAGGCATTTTGGATATGATGCGCTTTTCATTTTAAGTGCCATTGCAATTGCTTTAGGGTCTTTTTCAGGCTTTGAAAGATTTATGGTGATGTCAATATCGCCGTATTCAGTTTTAGTAATCCATTTTAAATCATTTTTTATCCTGTAACGCCTTATGTAATTGCTGTCTTGGCTTAATTTGTAGTAAAAATCAGTTGCATATTTTGGCGACTTTTCATAAAGAGAATTGAATTTGCCGATGACATTACTTGGCCTTGGGGTAATAAGCCCCATAATCTTTGTGTCAAAAAGGTCACGGTAAACAACACTGTCTTCACAAAGCCCGTTTGAAACAGCATAATCTAATATGACAGCCAAGATTTTTTCAAGGTCGCTTTCTTTTGCTTCGCATTCTTCATAAGTGTCAATGCTTAAAGCTTCGCAAATTTGGTTAGTTGCCCAAATTTCATCTTCCTTTTCAATCATTTGGTTGTTGATTGCATAATTAACAAGTGATTTTATCGCTTCAAAAATATTCATTTGATTCTCTCTTTTCTGATTTTTTCGTTTATATTATAATGTTTGCTTATATTATTTTCAATATCTATTATGGATTTTTACAAATATATTTTGATAAATACTTATAATATGCTTAAAAAGAGATGGGTTTATTGATAATTTAAATCTTTTTAATAACAAAGCGGAAAATTATGTAAAAGCAAGGCCGAACTATACCAAATAAGTCGGAATTATACATAGGCAAAACAGAAAAATGATTAGGTGTTTAAGCCTAATCATTTTTTTATTTATATCAAATCTTTAATTTTAAATTTTTTGAATAAAATAAATGAACTCGGTTCAGATTCGTAAAGAATACCAATGTGTTCATCATCAACTCTTGTAAGGCAGGAATAAGCAAAAAATCCTTTGTTAATTTCCGTTTCGCTGTACCAATTTATTCCCGCAACCTTACCGTGCGATTTGTAAAATTTGCCGACTGTTATTACACCGTTTTCACGCTTTTTGCTGTTTGGATGTGAGCAAAAAACATAATCGCCGATACTTATTATGCTCTTTTGGCATTTTGGTGCATAAAGATTTGTTTTGCCTGCTTTTATCCAAGTTTTTCCGTCGTCATAAGAGATAGATATAGGTGTTTTTCCGTATCTTTTTGCTCTGCCAAGTGCTATTACGGCGCCGCTCGGAGCTTGCACCATTTGCCATTCATCAATGTTTTGGGCATATGGGTGACCTGCCATTCTGTGCCAGGTTTCGCCGTTGTCAATCGAGTAAATTGATACGGTTTCTTTTCTGTCAACATAAAGCGGCATTACAATTCTGCCTTTGTGCGTTGTGATTCCTACGCCCGGTGCAACACCTAAAAATGTTCCGTCTGCTTTAATTAAAACCTGACCTGTAATATCTTTCGGCTCGCTCCAGGTTTTGCCGTTGTCACTGCTTTTAAATAAAAAGAGATAATTTCTTTTCGGTGCTTTCAGCGGTGCGCCGAATGTGGTTTTTACCCCTGCTTCGTTAATATTCGATGGGGACTTTCCGTTTAAAAAGATATTGCCGAGATATTCATCACCTTTAAAAAGTTCGCCGGTTTCATATTTTGCAGTTAAGCCGGTAGTATTAAAATTGCGGTCAAGTACATTTCGGCTTTTATCTATTACATAAAAATTTCCGTCACGGTCATATAAAGTCGGCCTTAACTCTTTGTTATAAAGAGCATAAGGTGCTTTCTTTTTATCAAGTATGCTTCTTTTATGTAAGCCTTTGCACTCCGGGTAAAAATCGGCAAGCAGTAGTACATCCCCATTAGGCGCAATTGCCATGCAAGGGTCAATATAAAATGCCGAGGCGTAGCATTCATCACTCAGCATTGTTTTTCTTGCGGGCGGGGCGGCAATGATTTCAATATCACTCCAGGTTTCACCGCCGTCTTCACTTCGCCTTATTGCAATTTCTATATATCCCCAGTCGGCACCGCAGCTTTGAGCGTCAATTGCGGCAATAAGCGTTTTGCCGCTCCTTATTAAACTCGGAATTCTAAATGCGTTTGAGCCGTTTGATTTGTTGCTGAGTGCGGTTAATTTTTTATCTAAAAAATCAGGATTGTTACCGCAAAATATAACTTTTTCGCCACTCATATATATGACCTCTCAATGAATTTATAAAACTATAATATCATATGCAAAAAGTTTTTAAAAGAGTATTTTATAAAACACTTGAAAATCTTTTATCAAACAGTTACAATAGAATGGAAATATTAAAGAAAAGGAGGAATTTTAATATGCTTTGGGAACTTAAAAAGATTTGGTATAGAATTTACCAAAAGGTTTTTAAGGTTGCAATGTGTTTTATGGACTGGTCCGAGCCACAGCTTCTTGAAGGTGCAGGCAGTGTTCTTAAACTGCCGGAGTTCATAAAGAGCAAAGGTATTAACAAGGTTTTAGTCGTGACCGATAAAGGGCTTATGAGCTTAAATCTTCTTGATCCTTTATTCAAGAAACTCGAAGAAGTTGGGGTTGAATATGTTGTTTATGATGGTGTTCAGCCTAACCCTACTATCCCTAATATCGAAGAGTGCAAGGATATGTATAATCAAAACAACTGTCAGGGCATTATAGCATTTGGCGGCGGTTCTTCAATGGACTGCGCTAAAGCAGCAGGTGCAAGGGTTGTAAAGCCTAAGCAGTCTGTTCGTGCTATGAGAGGTCAGCTTAAAGTTCATAAGGCACTTCCACCGTTCTTCGCTGTTCCTACAACAGCAGGTACAGGCTCGGAAACAACTGTTGCCGCAGTAGTAACTGACCCTGAAACTCACGAGAAGAATGCTATTAACGATACTTGTCTTAGACCTAAGTACGCTGTACTTGACCCTGAGCTTACAGTAGGCTTGCCACCTCATATTACTTCTACAACCGGTATGGATGCTCTTACTCACGCAGTTGAAGCTTATATCGGAAAGAGTAATACCAAAGAAACTATCAAAGAAGCTGAACAAGCTACAAAGCTTATCTTTGATAATATCGAAGAAGCATACAATAACGGTAAGGACCTTGAAGCAAGAGGTAATATGCTTAAAGGCTCATATCTTGCAGGTCGTGCTTTTACTCACGCATATGTAGGTTATGTTCACGCTATTGCTCATAATCTCGGCGGTTTGTACGGTACACCTCACGGTTTGGCTAATGCAGTAATTTTACCTTATGTTTTGGATTACTATGCTGACGCTGCTTATCCGCAGCTTGCAAAGCTTGCAGATATTGTCGGTATCGGTAAAGGTCTTGACACCGCAGGTAAGGGTAAGGCATTTATTGAAGCTATCAGAACTCTTAACAGAAATATGAATATTCCTGAAAAGTTCGATTTCATCAAGGAAGAAGATTTACCTATTCTTATTGAGCGTGCTCTTAAAGAGGGTAACCCACTTTATCCTGTACCAAAGATTATGGATAAAAAGGATTGCGAGGCAGTTATTCGCTCCTTTATGGCATAATTATATAAACATAAACGGCAGTCAATCGGGAAACCGCTTGGCTGTCTTTTTTTATTTTGTGTTTGTTTTTGCTTGAATATATTGTAAAAATGTGATATATTTTATCTGTATAGTTTTGTTAAAACTGTCTATTATTTAAAAATTATTTGTTTTTACAGGTGTGGAATATGAAAAAAATAACTTCTTTAATAATAGTTTTTTCAATGCTCGTGGCTATGCTTGCCTGCTTTGATGTCAGCACTGCTTTTGCTGCTACAAGCGGTAATTGCGGCGCAAATTTCGGCGGTACTAATGCAAAATGGAGTTTAAATACTTCAACCGGTGTGCTTACTATTTCAGGTAAAGGTGCAACTAAAGATTGCGGTAATGTAGGCTCAAATCAAGCTCCTTGGAAAGATTCAAGGGATAAGATTAAAAGCATTGTTGTTGAAGAGGGTATTACTGCGCTGGGACGCTATATGTTTTACCAATGTGAAGTTGCCGAAAGTGTAAGCTTACCGTCAACTTTGACAGCAATCGGGGATACAAAATTTCTTGAATACGGAACATTTGTTGACTGCAAGGCATTGACAAATGTAACTTTACCTTCAAAGCTTCAAACTATCGGTCATGCCGCTTTTAAAGGATGTTCTTCGCTTAAATCTATCAAAATACCTGACAGTGTTACTACTATCGGTACTTCGGCATTTGAGGATTGCACAGCTCTTTCAACCGTAACTTTCGGTACGGGTGTGAAGGTAACCGGTAATATGGCATTTAGGAATTCAGGTGTCAGCAAAGTTAAATTTTCTTCTACCATTACGGAAATTTCACCGTGGAGCTTTTATGGCTGTAAGTTTGTAAATCTTGAAATTCCGGAAACCGTCGGCAAAATAAGTATTCGTTCATTTGCAAACTGTACCGCTTTGCAAAGTGTTACTGTTAATAACGCAAATTGCGTGTTTGACGGTATCGGCCAGGCAGATGCAAGCGGCGGTAAAGACCCATTTAACGGCTCACAGCAGAGCCTTATAGTTAAGGGACATTCAGGTTCTACTGCTCAAACTTATGCCAATGCAAAGGGATATACTTTCCAAAGTATTGATAATTGCGACCATTCATCAACACACGAGGTTATTACACTTAAACCCACCTGCACAACTGCCGGCACTACCACCCAAGTGTGCGATAATTGCGGCTTTGTAGTGTCTGAAACACAGCTTCCGGCAAAGGGACACAGTTATGAAACAGTAAATACAGAAAATAATAACGGGCATACTTATGATTACCAAAAATGCTCTGCTTGTAATGATGAAAAAACAGTTATTACACATAATGCCTTTGTTGAAGGGTATTATGATTATAAAACTACTGCTACCTGCACAAAAGCCGGAATAGAAACAAAAACCTGCAAGGTTGAAGGTTGCAATAAAGTTGAAGTCAAGGCAGTTCCAAGTACGGGGCATACTATTGAAAAATCAACTGTAACAAAACAACCTACCTGTACGCAGGCGGGTGAAGAAAAGGGCATTTGCTCGGTATGCAATACTGAAGTTACACAGACTATTCCTGCTTTGGGCCATACTTTTTCAGAAAATAAAGAAACGCTTGATAATACAACAACAGACGGCCATACCTATCTTGTTGAAACATGCACAGTATGCGGTGAAAAGCAGTCAACACCAACCCATGTTCAATGGGTTGAGGGGCAGTATAAATCATCTGTATTAACCAAGCCTACCTGTACCATTAACGGTGTTCAAATTGATACTTGCCAAATTTGCGGGCAGAGAAGGACTGTTTCAATTCCTGCAAACGGTGAGCATGTATGGCAGCAAACAAGCCGAACCGAGCCTAAATGTACCACTACCGGTACGATTTATTATAAATGTCAAAATTGTAATGCCACCAAGAGCGAAACAATACCTGCACTTGGGCATAATAATGTTGTGCAAACCGAGGTTAAACCTACTTGCACAGCCGCAGGATATATTATTTACAGATGTTCAACTTGCGGTGCTACAACAAGAGTTGAAAACTCTGCAACAGGGCATACTCCGGCTGATGACAGCTATGTAATTACGGTTGAACCTACTTGTACCAAAGGCGGTGCGGCTACTGCAACTTGCGCTACTTGCGGTGAAGCATATGATATTGTGCTTGATGCACTCGGCCACGATTATGTAAATTTGGACACCGCAATTGACGGACATACTGACCATGTTGACAGAAAAGTTATATGCTCCCGTTGCCAAGATTTGAAATCGGAAAATGAAAAATATCATCTTGAATGGGTAGACGGTAATTATACTACCGAAACAATTGTTGCCGGTAACTGCACCACATCTGCAGTTTATAAAGATACTTGCACATTTTGCGGTGCAACAAGAAATCGTACGGTTGAAGCTACGGGTGCGCATAATTATTCGTATTCGGGATATGATGTAAATTCCGCAAAACTTACATATACCTGCTCAATTTGTAATGATGTTAAATCATACAATCCAACTATTGTTTTAGCGGCGTGGAATGTAAATAATGTTAATAAAAAGGCGGTAGATGTTACAAACGGTTATTTATTTGAACTTTCGGGTGACGGAATAATCAATGCGAAGGATTACGCGCTTATTAAACAGGCGGTTGCTAAAAAATCATCAAAAAATTAAATAATTACAATTTTACCGGCAATGCAAAGTGCTTTGCCGGTAATTTTTTTGCCTTTTGGTATGTTTGTAACTAATTTTTAATAATATATTTTAATAATAATATTTACTTTATGTTAATTTTATATTATTATATAAAAGAAGAAAAATGACTCTTTTATTCGGAGGTAGAAAAATGAGTATTGCTTATAAAAGAATTTTACTTAAATTAAGCGGCGAAGTGCTTGCCGGTGCAAAGGGTACGGGTATTGATAACGATACTGTTGTTACTATTTGCAAATCAGTTAAAAAAATTTCCGATATGGGTGTTGAAGTCGGAATAGTAGTCGGCGGAGGTAACTTCTGGCGTGGCAGAACAAGCGAGCATATGGACAGAACAAGAGCTGACCATATCGGTATGCTTGCAACTGCTATGAACTCTCTTGCTCTTTGCGACGCTCTTGAGCAGCTTGGTGCTGATGTAAGGGTGCAGACTGCTATTGAAATGCGCCAAATTGCTGAACCTTATATCAGAAATAAAGCTATTCGCCATTTTGAAAAAGGCAGAATCGTTATTTTCGGCTGCGGTACAGGTTCACCGTTCTTTTCAACTGACACTGCCGCTGCGCTTCGTGCAGTTGAAATCAATGCAGATGTTCTTCTTAAAGCAACTAATGTTGACGGTGTTTATGATAAAGACCCTAATAAGTATGATGATGCGGTTAAGTTTGATAATGTAACTTTCAAAGAAGTTCTTGCAAGGGATATTAAAGTTATGGATTCAACAGCATTTTCACTTTGCAAGGATAATGATTTGTCAATCCTTGTATTTGACCTTACAGACCCGGAAAATATTGTAAAAGCTGTGTCAGGTGAAACAATCGGCACACTTGTTGAAAACTAATAAATAATCAATTTTTTATAGAGAGGTATTGAAATGGAAAGCGTATTTGCAAAAACAAAAGAAAAAATGGATAAGTGTTTAACATCACTTGAAAGGGACTTTGCCGCAATCAGAGCCGGCAGAGCTAACCCGGCTGTACTTGATAAAGTTATGGTTGATTATTACGGTGTACCTACTCCGATTAACCAAATGGCTGCCGTAAGCGTACCGGAAGCAAGGCTTCTTGTTGTTCAACCGTGGGATGCATCAACACTTAAAGAAATCGAAAAAGCTATTAACACAGCAGACATCGGTATCAATCCGCAAAATGACGGTAAGGTTATCAGACTTTCATTTCCTCAGCTTACAGAGGAACACAGAAAGAATCTTCAAAAGGATATTTCTAAAAGAGGCGAGGAAGCTAAAGTAGCTATCCGTAATGTTCGCCGTGATGCAATGGATGATATAAAAAAGCTTAAAAAAGATAACGAAATCACCGAGGATGAACAGAAAGACGGAGAAAAGAAACTTCAGGATATTACCGATGATTTTGTAAAACAGGCTGACTCTATTACAAAGAAGAAGGAAGAGGAAATCCTTTCAATATAGCTTTAGCATAAAGAGGAGCTGAATTACAGCTCCTTGTTTGCTTTTAATTCTCACTTAATTAGGAGGAAATTATGGCAATATTCGGTAAAAAAAACAGCCAAACAGATGCTCAGTTTGATATACTTCCGAAAAATATAGGCATTATAATGGACGGAAACGGAAGATGGGCAAAAAAAAGAGCTTTGCCGAGAAGCGCAGGGCATAAAGCCGGAGCAGAGGTTTTTCGTACTATCAGTAAGGAATGCGGCAGATTAGGGCTTGAAAGCGCAACTTTTTACGCTTTTTCAACTGAAAATTGGAAAAGGCCAAAAGAAGAAGTTGACGCAATTATGCACCTTTTTAAAGATTATTTGCTTGAAGCTAAAAGTGATATTACAGCGGCAGGTAATATGAAAATGAAATTTATCGGCGAGCGTGAAGGTATGAGCAAGGAATTGCTTGACCTTATGGATGAGGCCGAGGAAGATACATCAAATAATACAGGTACTACAATTTATTTGGCAGTTAATTACGGCGGCAGGCTTGAAATTTGCGATGCTGTAAATAAGCTTGTTGCTATGGGCAAAACAAATATTACCGAAAAAGATATAAGCGATAATATTTTTACCCCGCCTGAATGTGATTTAATAATTCGCCCGTCGGGTGAGCAAAGACTTTCAAACTTTATGCTTTGGCAGTCTGCGTACAGTGAACTTTGGTACAGTGATGTACTTTGGCCTGATTTCAAAATAGAAGATTTGCATATGGCACTTCGTGATTTTGAAAAGAGAAATCGTCGTTTCGGCGGATAAATATCAGATAATTTTGTTGTTTTGAAACAATAGGAGAATACGAATATGAAACAAAGAGTTATTACTGCAATTTGCCTTTTGGCAGTACTTGCAGTTGTTGTATGGCAAATAAATACACCGATTTTGCTTATTGCTGTTGCATTTCTTTCAGCAGTTGCAAGCGGCGAAATTATGAAATGTGCAAAGGTTGAAAATACTTTTATTCGCGTGGTGGGAATTATTTTTTCAGCGTGCTTCCAGCTTTTTGCAAGTGCGAGGGTACTTGAACCTTGGGTAAGCGAAGCAGTTTGGGGAAAAGTAATCGGCGCCGTGCCGAATATTGTTTACATCATTGTTCTTTGCCTTGTATTTTTCCTTGCAATGCTTAAAAATTATGCTTATACCACTTTTGAAGATGTAAGCGTATCGTTTTTTGCAAGCGTGGTTGTACCTTTCGGTTTCTCAATTTTCATTAGGCTTCGTGATATGTTTGTTGATGAGCAATTTGGTATTTACCTTATTTTATATGCTCTTATTTGCGCACTTGCTACCGATACCGGCGCACAGCTTACCGGTATGGCATTCGGCAAGCATAAGATGTCACCTAATATTTCACCTAAAAAAACTATTGAGGGTGCATTCGGCGGACTTGTGGTTAGTATGATTTTAAACGCAGTTGCACTCACCCTTTATAATAAATTGGCAAACAGTGTTATTCCTCAAAATATGGCAACACTTCTTCTTGCAATGGTACTTCCTACTTCATTTATGGGTATGATGGGTGACCTTTCAGCTTCTGTATTAAAGCGTAATTTTGGAGTTAAAGATTTCGGCAAGATATTTCCAGGCCACGGCGGTGTGATGGACAGAATGGATTCGTCACTTTTCACCTTGCCTATTACATATGCAATTGCACTTGTTGCAACCAAATTATTTTAACCTTTTGAAAGAGGGGATACCTTATGAAAAAAATATCTCTTTTAGGTTCAACCGGTTCTATCGGAACACAGAGCCTTGATGTATGCGAAATGCACGGTTATGATGTGAAATGCCTAACAGCTAATTCAAAAGTTGATATTATGGAAGAGCAGATTCGTAAATTTAAGCCTGATATGGTTTGTATGATGAGTGAAACTGCCGCAAAAGAACTCAAAGCAAAAATCAGTGATACGAACACAAAAGTAGTTTGCGGTATGGAAGGGCTTATTGAATGTGCAACATATGATAAGGCTGATACGGTTTTAAACTCGGTAGTAGGTATGGTTGGTCTTCAGCCTACCCTTGAAGCTATTAAGGCGAAGAAAACCTTGGCTCTTGCAAATAAGGAAACACTTGTTGCCGGCGGTCATCTTGTTACAAATTTGGCAAAGGAAAACGGCGTTCAAATTCTTCCTGTTGACAGCGAACATTCAGCAATTTTTCAGTCAATGCAGGGTATGCCGAATAAAAAAGCTATTAAAAAAATTATTCTTACAGCTTCGGGCGGTCCTTTCTTCGGCAAAACACTTAAAGAACTTGAAAATGTAACAGCAAAGGACGCACTTAAACATCCTAATTGGGATATGGGCGCAAAAATCACCATTGACTCTGCTACTATGATGAATAAAGGCCTTGAATTTATTGAAGCTAAATGGCTTTTTGATATGCCTAATGACGATATTGAAATTGTTGTTCATAGGGAAAGCGTAGTTCATTCAGCTATTGTTTATCAGGATAATTCAATGATTGCGCAGCTCGGTGTGCCGGATATGCGAATTCCTATCCAATATGCGCTGACTTACCCTGAAAGAGAGCCAAGCCCGGTTAAAGAACTTTCGCTTACGGATTACGGTAAGCTTACATTTTTTGAACCTGATTATGATACTTTCAAATGTATAAATGTTTGCAAAAAAGCTATTGAACTCGGTGGGCTTCATCCCGCATCTGCAAACGGTGCAAATGAAGAAAGCGTAAAACTTTTCTTAAACGGTAAAATTAAATTTACAGATATTGCATATCTTAATAATGAGGCAATGAAAAATGCCCCTGAAAAAGAAAACTTTACTCTTGAAGATGTCCTTGAAGCAGACAGAAAAGCAAGAGAATATGTAATTGAGGCGGTAGGGTGAATATAACATCTATTTGGAACAGTGTGTATCCCATAGTAATAGCAATTTTATTTTTTGAATTGATAATTGTTATTCACGAGTTAGGCCATTTCGCAGTGGCAAAGCTTATGAAAATTCAGGTTAATGAATTTTCGGTAGGTATGGGGCCGAAGCTGTTTCAACATAAAGGTAAAAAAACTAAATATTCTTTAAGGCTTATTCTGTTTGGCGGTTACTGCTCAATGGAGGGCGAGGATAAAGAGAGCGACAGTGAAAATGCCTTTGTTAATAAAAAAGTATGGCAAAGGATACTTGTAGTTGTTGCAGGTGCGGTTATGAATCTTATTTTAGGGTTGATAATTGTACTTATTCTTGTATGCTCTCAAAATCTTGTAGGCACAACTGAAATTGCAAAGTTTGATGATAACGCAATCAGCCAATCATATGGCTTGCAAGTCGGCGATAAAATTAAAAGTATTGACGGAATGAGGGTTTATTCCACCAATGATGTTATGACCGGCTTTTCAAGATGCTCAAACAAAAATGTTAACCTTGTTGTTGAACGCGGCGGCAAAGATGTGAGCCTTAAGGTTCAATTCGGCACGGAAAAATATGAAGGGCATCAATATACAGTAATGGATTTTTGGCTGCGTGGGGTAAAGAAAACACCTGCAAATGTCATTTCGCAAACGGGTAAGGAATTTGTTTCTTATGCAAGAATGGTATTTCTCTCCGTTCACGATTTAATAGTCGGCCGTTACGGTATCTCTGATATGAGCGGGCCGATTGGAACAGTCAGCGTTGTTTCAAACGCGGTTAAAACTTCGGTTTATTCAATGCTCAGAATAATGGCTTTTTTAACTATAAATGTCGGCCTTTTTAACCTTTTTCCTATTCCTGCGCTTGATGGATGGCGCTTGTTTGTTTTAATAGGTGAGGGTGTAACCGGCAAAAAGCTTCCGCAAAAGGCGGAATATTTAATCAACGCTGTCGGTCTTGTAGCACTTCTTGCATTGATGTGCTTTGTAACTTTCAGCGATATAACAAAGTTCTTTTAAAATCTTTTTTGGGTGAAAATTATGGAAAGAAGAAAAAGTAAAAAAATAAAACTCGCCAATACATTTATCGGCGGTGACAGTCCTATTCTTGTTCAAAGTATGCTTAATATTCCTGCAAGCGATATTGAAGGTTCTGTTCAGCAGGCAAAGGAACTTGCATCTGCCGGATGCCAGGTAATTCGCTTTGCTATTCCTAACGAAGAGGCTCTTAATCTTATTGAGCCTATTAAAAATGCAGTGGATGTACCGCTTGTAGCCGATATTCATTTTGATTATAAGCTTGCGCTCGGTGCTGCTGAAAGAGGAATAGATAAAATCAGAATAAATCCGGGTAATATAGGTGATGATTCCAGAGTTAAGGCTGTTGCAGATGCTTGCAGGCAAAAAAATATTCCTATCAGAATAGGTGTAAATTCAGGTTCGCTTGAGAAGCATATTTTGGCTAAATACGGTTCACCTACCCCTGAAGCTATGGTTGAATCTGCGCTTTACCACGCAAATTTGCTTGAAAAATTTGATTTTGACGATATTATTATTTCTATAAAATCAAGCAATGTTGAAACTATGATTAACGCATATGAACTTGCGGCTCAAAAGTGCGATTATCCGCTTCACCTCGGTGTAACGGAAGCCGGAACCGAAAGAATGGGTATTATCAAATCGGCAGTGGGTATAGGCTCGCTTCTTACCCACGGTATAGGCGATACTATTCGTGTAAGCCTTACAGATTCACCTGTTAAAGAAGTATTCGCCGCATTTGATATTTTAAAAGCTATCGGGCTTAAAAATGACAGCCCTTATCTTATTTCCTGCCCAACCTGCGGCAGAACTAAAATTGACCTTGTAGGCCTTGCAAAGCAGGTCGAAGAAAAACTTAAAGATTGTAAAAAGCCTATTAAAGTTGCGGTAATGGGATGTATTGTAAACGGCCCCGGCGAAGCTAAAGAAGCAGATATAGGTATTGCCGGCGGTGACGGATGCGGCCTTATTTTTAAAAAAGGCGAAATTTTGCGAAAAGTTGATGAAAAAGACTTACTTGATGAGTTGATGAAGGAAATTGATAAATTATAATGAATAGATTTGCAGACTATTTTTCACATTATGTTAATGATGACACAATTACATATATAGGTAACGGCGATATTTCTTCTTTCACGGTTTCACGCCAAAACAGAGAATTAACAGTCGGCGTTTCTTTTGACAGTTTTGTTGATTACGCTGTTATTGATAATGCACAAAATCAAATTGCACAGGCTATGGAACTTAAAAAAGTTCATTTAAAACCTCGCTTTCCAAAATCCCAATTTTCGCTTGACGGTATTGAAAGAATTCTTGAATATGTAAGGCACGAAACTCCTGCGGCTAACGGATTTTTTGACGGATGTGAAGCCGAACTTGAGGACAGAACCCTTACCCTTTGCTTAAAAAAAGGCGGTAAAGATGTTCTTGAATCACAAAAGGTTGACCGTGCAATTTCAAACAAAATATATGAACTTTTTGATTTGGATTTGGTAGTAAATTTACTTGAAGTGCAAACCTTTGATATTGAAAAAGCAGTTAAAAAAGCTGTTGAAGAAAAGAGAGCGGAAGAGCAGCATAAAAAAGAAGAGGAAGAAAAAAATGTCAACCACGAATTGTGGGACGAGCTTCCCGTTTTTAAAGACACACTTAAAAAGATTTACGGTAAATCAATCGGCGAAAAGCCGAAAAACATAGCAGATGTATCAACGGAAGACGGTTATATTACCGTTTGGGGCGATGTGCTTAAAACAGAAGTTCGTGAAACCAAAAGAGGCACAAGCAAAATTTTTGATTTTGATATATCGGATTACACATCTTCTATCACGGTTAAAATGTTTGACGATAAGCGTGTTATTGACCCTCTTGTTGATAAAATAAACGAAGCCGGTACGCTTGTGATTTCAGGCGGCTATCAATTTGATACTTTTTCAAATCAGTATGTTCTTCGCCCTTATGCAATTGCAAGTATTAAAAAGGCAGAAAAAACTGATGATGAGCCTGAAAAAAGAATTGAACTTCATATGCATACCTCACTTTCTGAAATGGACGCAATTTCATCTCCTACTGCACTTGTAAAGCAGGCTATTAAGTGGGGTCATGAAGCTGTGGCTATTACAGATCACGGCGTTGTGCAGGCTTTGCCGGAAGCATATGCCGCATCTGGCAAGGGCAGTAAAATTAAACTTATTTTAGGTATGGAAGGTTATCTTGTAGATGATGAAAAATATCCTGATTTCATCAATATGAAAACTAACCAGTATGAGCGTTATCATATTATATTCCTTGTAAAAGAAGATACATCTATGGATGAATCTATACCAAAAGAAGAAAGAAAATACGGAAGAAAAAATCTTTATGAAATGATTTCCGCTTCAAATGTAAAGTATTTTAAAAAGCGTCCGCTTATTCCAAAATCACTTTTAAGGCAAAAAAGAGAAAGTATTATTGTAGGCTCTGCGTGTGAGCAGGGTGAAGTATATCAGGCTATTTTGGAAGATGTTGATGAGGAAAAGCTTGAAGAAATTGCTTCATTTTATGATTATCTTGAAATTCAGCCAAACGGTAACAATGCTTTTATGCTTCGCACAAGCGACCGGGAATATGTAACTAATAAGCGCGGCGAAGAAAAGAAAAACCGTTATTGGCGAGTAAACAGTGAAGAAGATTTAATAAATATAAATAAAAAAATTATTGCACTCGGCGATAAACTCGGCAAGCCGGTTGTTGCTACGGGTGATGTGCATTTCCTAAGTGAACACGATGCAAAATTCCGTGCAATTATTATGGCGTCAAAAGGTTTTGATGATGCAGATAATCAACCTCCGCTTTATTTCAAAACTACTCGTGAAATGCTTGATGATTTTGCTTGGGCAGGGGATAGAGCAAGGGAATTTGTAATTGATAACCCTAAAAAAATTGCTGACAGTATTATGGATAATATTCCGCCTATTCCGCCGGGAACATTCCAGCCGCATATTGACGGGGCTAATGAAGAACTTACGGAAAAATGCTGGAATATGGCTAAAGACCTTTATGGCGACCCTGTTCCTAAATATGTTGCAGACAGGCTTCAGCGTGAACTTGATTCTATTATAGGTCACGGTTTCGGTGTGCTTTATGTTATTGCCAAGCGTTTGGTTGAAGAAAGTGAGCGCAACGGTTATTTGGTAGGTTCAAGAGGTTCGGTAGGTTCTTCACTTGCCGCACATTTCGGCGGTATTTCCGAAGTTAATCCGCTTGCACCTCATTACTATTGCCAAAAATGTAAGCACAGCGAATTTTTCCTTAACGGTGAATATGGCTCTGGCTTTGACCTCCCGCCTAAAAATTGTCCTAATTGCGGTACACCTATGAAGCGTGACGGGCATGAAATTCCGTTTGAAACTTTCCTTGGATTTGATGGGGATAAAGAACCTGATATTGACCTTAACTTTTCCGGTGAATATCAATCCCGCTCACATAGATTTACCGAAGAATTGTTTGGTAAAGAATATGTGTTTAAAGCAGGAACAATGGCAACGGTGGCTGATAAAACCGCTTACGGTTATGTTATGAAATATCTTGATGAAAGAGGTATTCAAAATGTAACTCCGAGAGCTGAAATAGATAGATTAACAGTAGGTTGTACGGGTATTAAACGAACCACAGGTCAGCACCCTGGCGGTATGGTTGTTGTGCCGGATAAATATACTGTTGAAGATTTTACTCCTATTCAGTATCCATCTAATGATGAATCAAAGGGTACATATACAACCCACTTCGACTTTAAAAATTCGCTTCACGATACACTTTTAAAACTTGATGAGCTTGGCCACGATAATCCTACTCTTTATAAATATCTTGAAGATTCAACCGGTATTCCTGTAATGGATGTTGATTTATCAGACCCGCTTTTGTATAAGCTTATCACTTCTACCGAGCCGATAGGTGTTTCACCTGAAGATATAGATTGCCAAACAGGTACACTTGCCATTCCTGAAATGGGTACACCGTTTGTAATCGGAATGCTTCTTGAAGCTCAACCTAAAACTTTTGCTGACCTTCTTCAAATTTCAGGCCTTTCACACGGTACTGATGTATGGCTCGGCAATGCACAGGAACTTATCCAAAATGGCACTTGCACAATTTCCGAAGTTATCGGGTGCCGTGATGATATTATGACCTATCTTCTTCATAAAGCAGAGAAGTATGAAAGAGAAACGGGAAAGGAATCACCGCTTAAAAAGAAAGATTGCTTTAAAATTATGGAATACACCCGTAAGGGCAAAGCACCAAAGGAACTTCCGCCTTATGAGGAAGCGATGAAAGCAGTCGGTGTTGAACAGTGGTATATTGACTCCTGCTATAAAATCAAGTATATGTTTCCTAAGGCTCACGCGGCAGCATATGTTATTGCCGCTTTGCGCCTTGCTTGGTATAAAATCCATAAGCCGATTAACTTTTATTCGGCATACTTTACTGTTCGCGGTGGTGCTATTGACGCAGTTGCAGCGGTGGCCGGCAAGCAGGCAGTTAAAAAGAAAATGGAAGAAATCAAGCTTAAAGGTAATGATAAAACCGCTAAGGATGAAAGTACATATATAGTTCTTCAAATTGTAATTGAAATGCTTGCAAGGGGTATTGAATTTTTACCTGTTGACATTTATAAGTCAGATGCAAGAATTTACCAAATTGAAGACGGAAAAATCAGGCTTCCTTTCGGTGCTGTTGACGGAATCGGCGAAAACGCCGCTGTTGCCCTTGCAAATGCACGCAATGACGGTGGCGGGGAATTCCTGTCTTACGATGATTTGATGGCAAGAGCAGGTGTAGGTAAAAGTGTTTGCGAAGCACTTAAAAATGCAGGCGCACTTGGTGATATGCCTGAATCTAACCAAATATCATTGTTTTAAAATGCGTTTTAATGTAATAAATATAGAAAATGTTTAAAAAATCTTGACATTAGCGTTGTAGTATGTTAGCATATTACCACTCTACTACGCTAAAGTGACAGGAGATTTATTGTTATGAAAAGATATTCAAAGCTTATTCCGCAGGGAACAAGAGATTTGTTATTTGAGGAATGTGATGACAGAAGAAATGTTGAATCCATTCTTTCAGCTTTGTTTAAAGAATATAATTATCGCAAGGTTATGACTCCGACAGTCGAATTTTTTGATGTATTCAGTGAAAATGACTTGGGTATTGAAGCTGAAGAAATGTACAAGCTTTCCGATTCTTTGGGCAGAACCACGGTACTTCGCCCTGATAATACAGCACCTATTGCCCGCCTTGTTGCTACCCGCCTTTCAAAGGAAGATTTTCCGGTAAAGCTTTATTATAACCAAAATGTATATGTTCGCAATAAAAGCCTTGCAGGCAGAGCAGATGAAACGGAGCAAAGCGGTATTGAATTTATCGGTGATGGAAGTATTGACGCTGATATTGAAGTTATTTCAATGGCTTATGAAGCTTTGAAAAGAAATAATGTAGCGTCATTTAAGCTTGAACTTTGCCACGCAGGTTTCTTTAAATCAATCCTTAATAAAATGGATATTACGGCAACGCAAAAGGCTGATATATGCAAGCTTATTGAGGGTAAAAACTATGCCGCTCTCGGTGATATGCTTGCTAAATTTCCTGACAGTAAAGAGGCTGATGTTATTAAAAAACTGCCTCGTCTTTTTGGTGATGTAAGTGTTATCAATGAAGCTAAAAAGCTATATAATGATGAAAAATCGAATGAAGCACTTGATTATTTAAGAAGAGTTTATGAAAAACTTTGCGATATGGGACTTGGTGATAATATTACTATTGACTTGGGTTTGGTAAACAGAAGTAATTATTACACCGGCGTTATCTTTCGCGGATATGCGGAGGGTAGCGGCTTAACAATCGTTTCGGGCGGCAGGTACGATAATCTTCTCGGTGAATTCGGGCTTGATGCCCCTGCAATAGGATTTGGTGTTAATGTAAATGCACTTTGCGATGTAATGCGTGAAGAAATAAATGTTGACCGACCTATTCGTATTGCTTTAACTAAAGGTAGGCTTGAAAAATCATCAATATCTCTTTTTCAAAAAATGGGACTTGATACAACAGAACTTGAAAATAAGGGCAGGCGTTTAATTCTCCCTGTCGGTGATTTTGAAGCGGTTCTTTCCAAAGCACCTGATGTAATTACTTATGTTGAACACGGGGTGTGTGATATTGGTGTTGTAGGTAAGGATACCATTGTTGAGCATGGCAATTCATTTTATGAAGTTATTGACCTTAATATCGGCAAATGCCGATTTGCCCTTGCTTGCCCAAAGGGTACAGACTTTTTCTCCGGCTACCGCAGAAAAGTTGTTGCAAGTAAATATCCAAAGGTTGCAAAGGCATATTTTCAATCAAAGGGTATGGATGTTGATATTATTAAAATTGAGGGTAGTGTTGAGCTTGCTCCGTTGCTTGGCCTTGCAGACGGTATTGTAGATATTGTTGAAACAGGCTCAACCCTTAAAGAAAACGGACTTGAAGTAGTTGATACAATTATGCCGATTTCAGCACGAGTTATAGTAAACATGGCATCAATGAAGCTTCGTAAAAAAGAAATTGAAGAATTTTTAAACGATTTAGAGCTTGCATCTAAAGTTTGATAAAAGGGGTAAAGGCAATGAATATTACAAAAGCAAACGGTAAAAACGAGTATGAACTTATCGAAAACCTGAAAAAGCGTTCAGGCGAAACAGATGAAAAAATCGTTGAAGCCGTAACTACAATTATAAATTCGGTCAAGGAACAGGGCGATGAAGCAGTAAGGGAATTCACCGCCAGATTTGACGGAATTGTGCCGCGTAAAACAGTTATTGAAAAGGATGAACTTAATTCTTACCTTGACTGCGTTGATGAAGATTTTAAAAATGCAATAATTAAGGCTAAAAATAATATTTATGATTTTCATTTACGCCAGGCACAGCAGTCTTGGATGACTACCAAGGAAAACGGTGTCATTATGGGCCAGCGAATTCGCGGACTTCACAGAGTAGGTATTTATGTTCCGGGCGGTACTGCCGCTTATCCTTCATCTGTTTTGATGAATGCAATTCCCGCTAAAATTGCAGGTGTTAAGGAAATTATTATGGTTACCCCTCCCGGAAAAGACGGTAACCCTAATCCTGATATTATGGCCGCTGCCGCAGTTGCCGGTGTAGATAGGGTATTCCTTGTAGGCGGGGCGCAGGCTGTTGCCGCTTTGGCATTCGGTACTGAAAAAATACCTAAAGTTGATAAAATTGTAGGCCCTGGTAATATTTTTGTTGCAACTGCTAAAAAGCTTCTTTACGGTGTTGTTGATATTGATATGATTGCAGGCCCGAGTGAAATTCTTATTGTGGCGGATAAAAGTGCCAAAGCTTCTTTCCTTGCCGCCGATCTTATGAGCCAGGCTGAACATGATGTAAGGGCTTCTGCTATTCTTTTAACAATTTCGGCAGACCTTGCACGCGCTACCGCAAGGGAAATTGACAGGCAGATTAAATATCTTGAAAGGCAGGAAATCATCGAAAAATCACTTAATGATTACGGTGAAATCATTGTTTGCGAAAATCTTGACCAGGCTATTGATTTTGCAAATGAACTTGCGCCTGAACATCTTGAAATGTGCGTTGAAGAGCCGCTTAAATATATCGGCAGGCTTGATAATGCAGGCAGTGTATTTCTTGGCAACTTCTCGCCTGAACCGCTCGGCGATTATTTTGCAGGTCCAAACCATGTTCTTCCGACAAGCGGTACTGCCAGATTTTTTTCTCCACTCTCTGTTGATAGTTTTGTTAAGAAAAGTTCATTCATTTATTATACTGAAGATGAACTTAAAAAGGCACACAATGATATTGTTAAGCTCGCTGATACAGAGGGACTTACTGCACATGCAAATTCAATTAAAGTCAGATTTGAATAAATTTTAAGAGGTATAAGTATGAGAAAAGCTCAAATTGAAAGAAATACAAAGGAAACACAAATTAGAATTGACCTTTGCCTTGACGGTGGGGATGTTGAAGTATCAACAGGTATAGGCTTTTTTGACCATATGCTTGTAGCTTTCGGTGTTCACGGCGGTTTTGGATTAAAGGTTGAAGTTAACGGCGACTTGAATGTTGATACCCACCATACAGTTGAGGATACGGGTATTGCACTTGGCAAGGCGTTTAATGAAGCACTTGGGGATAAGAGTGGTATTGAACGCTACGGTGCATTTTCAATTCCTATGGATGAAGCCTTGGCAAATTGTGTACTTGATATTTCTAACAGACCTTTTCTTGTGTTTAATGCTATATTTGAGCAGGAAAAATGCGGTGATTATGAAACCTGTATGACTGAAGAATTTTTCAGAGCTTTTGCTTTTAACGCAGGTATCACACTTCATATTGATGTGCCTTACGGTACAAATTCACATCATAAAATTGAAGCGATGTTTAAAGCTTGCGCACACGCACTCAAAGTTGCTGTAAAGCAAAATGAAAACGGTGCTGTGTTATCTACAAAAGGGGTACTTTAATATGATTATTTTCCCTGCTATTGATATTATAGATTCAAAGCCGGTACGCCTTTTAAAAGGTGATTTTTCAACAGCCAAGCAGGTTGCCGGTGACGCACTTGAAACTGCATTCGGATTTGAAAAAATCGGCTGTGAATGGATACATATGGTTGACCTTGACGGTTCATTAAAAAAAGAGCCTGTAAATGCCGAAACTTTTATTTCAGTTGCCAAAAATACAAATCTTAAAGTTGAACTCGGCGGCGGAATAAGAACGATGAATGATATTGATTATTATATAAACAATGGAATTTCGCGTATTATTTTAGGCTCCGTCGCACTTAAAAATCCTGAACTTGTTAAAGAAGCGGTTAAGGAATTTGGCTCAAAAATTGCAGTGGGTATTGATGCAAAATCAGGCTTTGTTGCAACTGAAGGCTGGGTTGAAAAAAGTGATGTTTATTTTACCGACCTTGCAAAAAAAATGGAAGATGTCGGTGTTAAAAATATTATATTTACCGATATTTCGCGTGACGGTACACTCGCAGGGCCTAATATCGAACAGCTTGTGGAAATAAATAATGCGGTGTCCTGCGATATTACAGCCTCCGGCGGTGTAACAAATATTTCTGATATATTGTCACTTCGTGATAAAAAGCTTTATGGTGCTATTTGCGGTAAGAGTATTTACCAGGGTACACTTGATTTGAGGGAAGCTTTGGAGGTTTGCAAATGATTGATGTAGAAAAATATTTTAAAAAAAGCGACTTGCTTCCTGCGATAGTGCAGGAGGAGAGTACGGGCGAAGTTCTTATGCTTGCTTATATGAACCGCGAATCAATGCGAAAAACTCTTGAAACGGGGTATACTTGGTTTTGGTCGCGTTCAAGAAAAGAACTTTGGAATAAAGGCGCAACTTCAGGTCACCTGCAAAAAATTGTGTCAATTTTCGGCGACTGCGATGATGATACCTTGCTTATTAAAGTGATTCAAACAGGTGCGGCCTGCCATACAGGCAATCATTCTTGCTTTTTTAATGAAATTAAACTTGAAAATAACGGAGAATAATAATGGATTATATTAGAAATGATTATGAAACTATCCTTGAAAGAAAAGATGCGCAGCAGGAAGGCTCATATACCTGCTATCTTTTTGAAAAAGGACTTGATAAAATACTAAAAAAAGTAGGCGAGGAATCAACAGAAATGGTTATCGCCGCTAAAAACGGAGTGAAAGAAGAAACAGTAGGTGAGATTTGCGACCTTATTTATCACACACTCGTTATGATGGTTAATGAGGGCATAACCTGCGATGATGTTGACGAAGAATTAAGAAAGCGTGCAGAAAAAGCAGGCAATTTAAAAAAATTTCATGTGGTAGATAAGAATTCATAATGTCGTATAAAAAGTGGGTAAATGCAGAAATAGATAAAGCCAAAGCATCTGCTTTGAGCGAAAAACTGAATATTGATGCTTTTGTTGCTTTCTTGCTGGTTTCAAGAGGGATTGATGATGAACTTGCAGTCTCGGAATTTTTATCCGACGGGTGCAGGTTTTCTTCGCCTTTTTCATTTAAAGATATGGACAAGGCAGTTGAAAGGATAAATCGCGCTCTTGACAACGGAGAAAGCATTTGTATTTACGGTGATTATGACTGCGACGGTGTTACTTCAACCGCACTTCTTTACACCTTTTTAAGCTCGCTGGGTGGTTTTGTAAGTTACTATATTCCAAACAGAATTACTGACGGATACGGTATGAATTTCAACGCTATTGATAAAATTAAGCAAGCGGGAACAGATTTAATCATAACTGTGGATAACGGAATTTCAGCACTTGAAGAGGCTGAATATATTTATTCAAAAGGTATGGAACTTGTGGTTACAGACCACCACCAAATCGGTGAGTCTTTGCCAAGGGCAGAAGCTGTGATAAATCCGCATAGGATTGATAATGAACTTGAGTTTCGTGATTTTGCAGGTGTAGGTGTTGCTTTTAAACTTGCCTGCGCTTTATATAACGGTGATGTTGAAGATTTAGTTGAATATTTTGCCGATTATGTGGCTATCGGCACAATAGGGGATATGGTGCCGCTTTTAAATGAAAACAGAACCCTTGTCAAAGCCGGATTAAAGCTTATAAACGATAATTCAAAAATAGGCATAACGAAGCTGAAAGAAATAACCAATTCCAAAGCAGAAAACTTTTCATCCCTTGATGTTGCTTTTCAAATTTGCCCGCGAATTAACGCGGTAGGCAGAATGGATGATGCAAGCAAGGCAGTTGAACTTCTTGTTTGCGAAGATATTGAAGAAGCGGAAAAAACGGCTTTAAAGTTAAATCAAGAAAATGCACATCGCCACGAAGTTGAAGAGAAAATTGATGATGATATTTACTCTATTATTTCAAAGGATAAAACTTATCAAACAGACAGAGTTATTGTTGTAGCGGGCCATAATTATCATAAAGGTGTTATCGGCATATGCGCATCCCACCTTGTAGAAATGTACGGCAAGCCTGCAATAGTAATAGGTATTGATGAAAACGGAAAGGCTACCGGTTCGGCACGAAGTGTTGATGGGTTTAATATATTTGATGCAATATCAAGCTGTGCGGATATTTTAAATCACTTTGGCGGTCATCCGCTTGCTGCCGGTATGGGTTTAAATGTAAAGGACATTGCCGCATTCAGAAAAAGGATAAATGATTTTGCAAAGAAAAATTATCCTGTTATGCCAATGCAATCAATTAAAATTGATTGCAAGCTTTCACCGTTTTATTTAACGCTTGATTTGATTAACAATTTATCATCATTAGAGCCTTACGGAACTGATAATACACAGCCGATTTTTGCGCTGTATAATTTAACGGTAACCAATATTTCTGCAATAGGTGACGGCAAGCATCTTAAAATTGACGCTGTTAAAAAAGGCAAGGCAGTGCATATGGTTAAATTTAAAACAACTCTTGATGAATTCCCATATGAAGTAGGGGATAATCTTGATTTCGCTGTCAAGCTTTCAAAAAACGAATTTAAAGGCAGAGAATATATTTCAATTCAAATTGCAGATGTGAGAAAAACAGGAATTGATATAGATAAATATTATGAGGAGAAAAACGATTATCTCCTTTTTAAACTCGGAAGAAAAAATAAAACACAGCTTTATCCGCAAAGAGATATTTGTGTTTATATATATAAATATTTAAAATCGAAAAAAGGATATAAATATACTGTGGATGATTTGTACTTTGAGCTTGCGCCGAAAGTTACATTCGGCCAGCTTCAATATGCGCTTGCCGCATTTGAAGAAGTGGGATTGATAAGTCGCAAAGGCAGTATTAAAATGATAGATGTAAAAACAAAAACAAACCTTGAAGATACAAATGTACTTAAGGTTTTGAAGGGAAGATTATAATTGGAAACTTCTGAAAACAGTGTATATACCGATGATTACGATGACGGATTTAATGCATTTTTTGAAGAAATAAAGAAAAATCCTCAATACGACCTTGAAAGAATAAAAAAAGCATACGACCTTGCGCGTGACGCACATAAAAATCAGCGCAGGCGTTCAGGTGAACCGTATATTATGCATCCTGTGGCTGTTGCAAAAATTCTTTTCAAACTCGGAATGGATAATGAATGTATTATCGGCGCGCTTCTTCATGATGTTGTTGAAGATACTGAATATGACCTTGATTATATTCGCCGTGAATTCGGTGATGAGGTTGCACTGCTTGTTGACGGTGTAACAAAGCTTACTAAAATTCCGCTTTCTACAAGGGAAGATGTTCAAGCTGAAAACATAAGAAAAATGTTTATTGCTATGAATGAGGATGTTCGAGTTATCATCATCAAGCTTTGCGACCGACTTCACAATATGCGAACTTTGCAGCATATGCCGCCTTATAAGCAGAGGGAAAAGAGCCTTGAAGTACTTGAAATTTACGCTCCGATCGCACACCGTTTAGGTATTCGTCCTATTAAAGAGGAACTTGAAGATTTAGCAATTTATTATCTTGACCCTATTGCATATAAAGAAATAGAAAAAAACTTATCCATGAAAAAAGAGCAGGGTGAAAAATTCCTTGCCGATATAACAAAGCAAATCAGTGATAAAATCACCCCTGTTATGAAAAATGTTCAAATAACATCAAGGGTGAAATCTGTTCACGGTATTTTCCGTAAGGTTTATATTAAGGGTAAGGATTTTGAGCAGATATTTGATATTTATGCAGTCAGAATTATTGTTGATACTATGATTGACTGTTATAACGCACTCGGTATTGTTCATGATATGTTTAAGCCGCTTCCCGGCAGGTTTAAAGATTATATTTCAATGCCTAAGCCTAATATGTATCAGTCGCTTCATACCACTGTTCTTTCGCAGGACGGTATTCCGTTTGAAATTCAAATTCGTACTTGGGATATGCACCGCACTGCCGAATACGGTATTGCTGCCCACTGGAAATATAAGCTCGGAAAGGGCGGTAAAGACAGTATTGATTCCCGCCTTGAATGGATACACCGTATGATTGAACACGGTGAATCTACCGATACACCTGAAGAACTTGTTACTACAATTAAGGGCGATTTATCAAGTGAAGAAGTTTATGTTTTCACCCCTCGCGGCGATGTTAAGGCACTTTCAAAGGGTGCTACGGTAATAGATTTTGCATATGCCATTCACTCCGCAGTCGGCAACAAAATGGTAGGCGCTAAAGTAAACGGTAAAATAGTTCATCTTGATTATAAGGTTAAAACAGGTGAAATTGTTGAAATTTTAACATCTAATGCGCAGGGCAAAGGCCCAAGCCGTGATTGGCTCAATATTGTAACAACCGGTGAAGCAAGAAGTAAAATTCGCTCTTGGTTTAAGAAAGAAAAGCGTGATGAAAATATCATTCAGGGTAAGGCTGAAGTTGAGCGTGAACTCAAGCGTAATTTTATTCGCCTTGAAAATGATGATTATATTAAATTTGTTGCCAAAATTGCAGAAAGGCAGCATTTTACGGATGTTGACGATTTTTATGCGGCGGTAGGTTACGGCGGAATTCAAATAACACGCCTTATGCCGGGTATAAAGGATGAATATAACCGCAATTGGAAAGTTCAAAAAGAGGAAAACAAAACTCCGCTTGCAAGCAGCAATACTGTTGATAAACCGCGTACATCAAAGGATAGTTCAGGTGTTGTGGTTGACGGAATAGATAATTGCCTGATTAAAATGGCTCGCTGCTGTTCACCGATTCCGGGTGAGGAAATCATCGGCTTTATTAACCGCGGAACAGGGTTGACTATTCACAGAAGAGATTGTGTAAACGTACCTGAAGATTTGAAAAATTGCCCTGAACCTGAACGCTGGGTAGGTGCGCATTGGGATGGTAATGTTAAAGTTGACGCACGCTCAACTATTGATGTTTATGCTATTGACCGTGACGGAATGGTGCTTGATATTACTACCTGCCTTGCAAATTCGCATGTAAAAATTCATTCAATCAATGCCCGCCCTATTAACGACGGAAATTGCCTTACTACAATGACCATTACGGTAAATTCAAAGGAACATCTTGATTCTATTGAAAAATCAATTCGTAAAATTGAGGGCGTTTATCATATAGAAAGGTCTGCAATATAATATATGAAAGCAGTAATTCAAAGAGTAAAGCACTCGTCTGTTACGGTAGACGGTGAACTTATAAGCAAAATTAACAATGGCTTTATGATTCTTTTGGGTGTTATGGAAGGTGACACCGAAGAAGATGCAAACAAGCTTGTTAAAAAAATACCTAATTTAAGAATTTTTGAAGATGATAACGGAAAAATGAATCTTTCGCTTCTTGATACTTTAGGTGAAATTCTTTTAGTATCACAATTCACACTTTGCGCAGATTGCTCACACGGCAGGAGACCGAGTTTTATTAAATCGGCACCGCCCAAAGAGGCTAATGCTCTTTATGAATATGTTGCAGATGAATTAAAAAAAGCCGGTGTGAAAGATGTGAAAACAGGTATTTTCGGTGCAGATATGAAAGTAGATTTGCTTAATGACGGGCCTGTTACAATAATTTTAGACAGTAAGGAATTAAAATAATGCTAAGTGTAAAATCAGCCACTTTCGGCAGTCTTGAAAATAATTGCTATCTTATCACAGATGAAAAAACAAATAAAAGCGCTCTTATTGACTGTACTGAAGACAGCGAAAAAATGATGAATTTTATTAAAGGTGCAGACCTTGAATATATACTTCTTACACACGGCCATTTTGACCATATCGGCGGAGTTAAAGCAGTTTTTGAAAAAACAGGCGCAAAAGTTTTAATTTCTAAAGAGGATGAACCAATGCTTTCATCTTCTAAATTAAGCCTTGCGGCTTTTTGCGGCGGTGTTCAAAATAATACTGCCGCATACGGTAATGTGGCAGACGGTGATGTTATAACTTTAGGTGAAAGCGAAATTAAAGTTATTGCTACACCCGGCCACACAAAAGGCGGAGTGTGCTATGTTTGTGATAATAATGTTTTTACCGGGGATACTATGTTTTTTTGCTCCTGCGGAAGAACTGATTTTCCGGGCGGTTCATCACAGGAAATCATGCAAAGCTTGAAAAAAATTGCGGGTTTGAAAGGTGATTTGACTGTTTATCCGGGGCATGACCGTTTTTCGTCTCTTGATTTTGAAAGGGCAAATAATCCTTTTTTGAATAGGGCTTAATTATGATTTTAAAAGTAATAAACCACGATTTTATATATGAAATGTCACATTTATGCACTGTGTTTTTTCCTTTTGAAAAAATTAAAGATGACGGTGAAGATAATATTGAAGTTGTTACAAGTGCAAACGGAAATGAATTTTCTGTTTATGCCCGTGTTTATGATAAATCACTTATCAAAACATATAAGCTAAAAGCAGGGGATGACGCACAAACTCAAATGTCAGTATTGCTCTTTAATGTGCTGTGTGAAATAACAGGCTTTAAACCGCCTTGGGGAATTCTTTTCGGTGTTCGCCCTGCAAAGCTTATGCACAGGTATGTTGAAGAATTGGGTGAAGAAAGGGCAAGAAATCATTTTATAAATACTTTTCTTGCTTCTCCTCAAAAAACCGATTTGGCACTTGAAGTAATGCACCGTGAAAATAAAATCATTTCTCTTTCTTCGCATAATTCATTTTCGCTTTATGTTTCAATTCCGTTTTGCCCTACTCGCTGTGCATATTGCTCTTTTGTTTCTCATTCTATTGAAAAAACGCATAAGCTTCTTGAACCTTATGTTAATCTTCTTTGCAGTGAACTTGAAAAAACAGGGCATATTGCAAAGCAACTCGGTTTGCGTCTTGAAACAATATATTTCGGCGGCGGCACGCCGACTACCCTTTCGGCTTCGCAGCTTAAAAAGCTTTTTGATGTGATTAGTGATAATTTTGATTTATCCGCCTTGCGTGAATACACTGTTGAAGCCGGCAGGCCTGATACGGTGACGCAGGATAAGCTTATAGCATTAAAAAATGCCAAAGTAGGCAGAATATCAATAAATCCGCAGACATTTAATGATGATGTTTTGAACACTATCGGCAGGCGCCATACATCGCACCAAACTGTTGAGGCATTTGAACTTGCAAAAAAATGCGGCTTTGATAATATAAATATGGACCTTATTGCAGGGCTTCCGGGTGATACTTTTTCTTCTTTTAAAAACAGTGTTGACACGGCTGTTTCCCTCGGTGCAAGTTCAATAACGGTACACACCCTTGCTATGAAATCATCTGCATATTTGGTAACAAGTGAAAACAAATATGATTTATCAGATAAGCTTCTTACCTCTGATATGGTGGAATATTCAAATGAAAAATTGAAGCAAAACGGATATTATCCTTATTATATGTATCGCCAGTCAAAATCTGTGGGAAATTTAGAAAATGTAGGCTGGTGCAAGGATAATAAAGATTGCCTTTATAATGTGTATATGATGGATGAAACACATTCTGTTTTCGCTGTGGGTGCCGGCGGTGTAACAAGGCTTAAAAATCAAGACACAGGTAAAATAGAACGCATATATAACTATAAGTATCCATATGAATATATTGACAGATTTGATGAAATATTAAAGAGAAAAGATTTAATCAAAGAATTTTATATAAAATAATAATTAAAATTTCATATTGTATTGCATTGCTTTACAGATTGTAATATAATGTGAGCGAGGTGGTAGTAATGTCTATAAAACTTAGCGAACTTTTTGGTTCTATGGATGAAGCTTTTAATAATCCAAAGCTTGAAGAAATGTTTAATAAAACTAAAGATGTTGCCGAAAATATGAGCAAGAAGAGTGCTGAAAGGCTTGAAATCAGTCGTAAAAAGGTTGAGCTTCTTGATGCTAAAGCAAAGCTTTCAAAGCTTTATGAAAAATTCGGCAAACTTCAATATTTAAAATATATCGGTGAAGAAGTCAGTGATGAAGAAATAACCGATTGTGCAAACGCAATTGCCGATAATAAAGAAAAAATACAGCTTTATACAGCCGAAATAGAAAAGGCAAAAGCTGAATTTAATGAATCAATGGCAAATATGGCTAAAAAAACCAAGGAGGCATTTTCGGTAGATAATTGCACAAAAACCGAAGTGAAGGCTGACAGTGTTGAAGTAGTTGAAGCAACTGCTGTTGAGGATGAAAAAGGCAAGGAATAAAATAATATAGGAATTTTAAAGAGCAACTTTTTGTTGCTCTTTTATTTTTTCTTTGGGTGATTATTTGAAAAAGAGTATTAAAGAAAAGTATATTTCAAGTGCTTTTTTGCTTCTTGTATCAACTGTTATAGTTAAAATAATATCTGCAATTTATAAAATTCCGCTTACGGCATATATTGGTGCAACAGGCAGGGGATATTTTTCTATTGCATATAATCTTTGCCTGCCTATTCACGCACTTACTATGGGGGCTTTTCCTATTGCCATGTCTAAACTTGTAAGTAAATATAACGCAATAGGAGATAAAAAGCGGGTGACGGCATTAAAATCAGCCGGTAATAAATTGTTCTTTTTTGCATCTTTTGCAGGCATTGCGGTTATGTTGCTCGCTGCAAAGCCTTACAGTGAGTTAATATCAAATTCACCTAAAAGTATTTATACGATTTTTGCACTTGCACCAAGCGTGTTTTTCTGCTGTTTAGGTGCAGGCCGCCGTTCATTTGCCGAAGGCTTTATAGATATGAAACCTACTGCGTTGTGCCAAATAATCGAAGCGGTATTTAAAATGGTGTTCGGCTTGCTCTTTGCAAGGTATTCAATGAGCTACTTTATGGCAAGCTATTATGAATTAGGCACGGTTTTAAATATTGCATATCAAAGCGAAAAAGAAGCTCTTTCGGCAATTTATCCGCTTACTTCAGCTTGTGCAATGCTCGGTGTAAGCTTTGGAGGATTTGCAGGGTATGTTTATGTTTCGCTTTATGTTAAAAATAAGTATAAAATGCCAAAGCCTAAAAAAGATTTATCAAAAGAAATGTATCACGAACTTGTAATGTTTTCATTTCCGCTTCTTATAGCAACAGCAGTTCAAAGCGTGGCTTCGTTTTTTGACACTTCTTCGCTTCAATATGCTTTAACTCTTTGTGATAAATCACTTCTTTCAAAACAATATAATTATTTTGATGAAGATGTTTTTACATATGTTTTTGGCGTGTATTCATCAGCACTTGATTTTAAAAATCTCGTTCCGGGGATAGTGATGGCTCTCGGTGTAACCGCCGTGCCGGCTGTCAGCTCGTCTTACGAAAGTAATTCGCCTAAATTTAATGCTCTTATTAACAGCATTATGAAATATACAAGTATTCTTGCGTGCTTCGGCGGGTGCATTCTTGCACTTTTTTCAAGTGAAATACTTACTCTGTTTTACGGCAATTCAAATTCGGATATTTCCAAATACGGCAGTGATATTCTCTTTTACTTAGGTGTATTTATTTTGCCTTGTTGCCTTGCTTCAAGCTGTGTTTTTTGCTCGCAGTCGCTCGGGCTTTCTAAAAAAACCATTGCCCCGTTTCTTGTTTCGGGGATTGTCAGAGTAGTACTGAATATCATTCTTATTCCAAAGCTTGAAATGAATATTTCTTCTTCTGCTTTATCAAATTTCGGCGGATTTTTATTGATTCTTATTTGGAATATGATTACGGTAAGCAAAGAAACAGGGGCTAAATTCAGTATAAAAGATATATTTATTAAACCGATTTTTTGCTCGGCAACGGTTTATTTTGCCGTGAAAGTAATAAAAGAGTCATTTTTTAATCAATTTTCTTCTCTTCTTATTTTGATAATTTGTGGCATAATATGCACTTTTTTGACAATTTTATTACTGCTTTTGTTCAAATGTATAAAACTTTCTGATATAATATCACCCAAATAACGTAAAAAATGTGCATAAATACTTGCAAAATACACGGATTTATAGTATTATTTCATTGACAAGTTAATCATAGGGGCGTGTTAAAGTGGATTTTCAATTTAAAGATAAATATAATATTGATGATTTGATTTCACTTATTACATTGCTTCGGGCGCCGGGAGGATGCCCTTGGGACCGTGAGCAGACTCATACTTCAATTAAAAGCAACTTTATTGAAGAAACATATGAGGTTATTGAAGCTATAAATAAAAACAGCATATCAGGTCTTAGGGAAGAGTTAGGCGATGTTCTCCTTCAAATTGCACTTCACTGTGAAATGGAAAGTGAAAAGGGCAATTTCACCTTTAATGATGTTTGCGATGAGCTTTGCAAAAAGCTTATAGTTCGTCACCCTCATGTTTTCGGTGACGCTGTTGCAAACAATACTAAAGAGGCACTTGACAGTTGGGACAGCGTAAAAGCAAGTTTAAAAGGTACTAAAACCGCTTCAAGCAAAATGGATAGTATTGCACTTGAACTTCCTGCTCTTATGCGTGCACAAAAGGTTCAATCAAAGGCAAGCAAAGTTGGCTTTGATTGGGAAAGTCAAGACGGTGCTTTTTCAAAACTTAATGAAGAGATTAACGAGTTGAAAATTGCAATTTCACATAACAATCAGGCTGAAATTGAAGATGAATTCGGCGATGTTCTTTTTTCTTGTGTTAATATTTCACGCTTTATAGGGGTAGACAGCGAAGAGGCTTTAAAAGCTTCTACCGATAAATTTATTACTCGCTTTAAGTTAGTTGAAAAAATGGCACTTGAAAATAATATTGATATGAAATCTTCTTCTATTGAAGAGCTTGATGCCTTGTGGGATAAGGCAAAAGAAATATTAAAAGCCGATGATAATTCGGCAATAAACGGAGGAAATTAAAATGAACAAGACAGAACTTGTAGCAGCAGTAGCTGCAAAGGCAGAACTTTCAAAGAAGGACGCAGAAGCAGCAGTAAACGCTGTATTTGATTCAGTTAAGGATGCTCTTGCTGAAGGAGATAAGGTTTCTCTTATCGGTTTCGGTACTTTCTCAGTTAAGACTCGTGCAGCTCGTACAGGCCTTAATCCTCGCACAAAGGAAACAATCGAAATTCCTGAATCAAAGGTTCCTGCATTTAAGGCAGGTTCAGCTCTTAAGGATGCTGTAAAGTAATTTTGTTTTGGCTTTTTAGGGTGTCTTTTTTAGGCACCCTATTTCTTTTTTAGTTAAAGGTGAATTATGAGACTTGATAAATTTTTAAAAGTATCGCGTATTATTAAGCGCAGAACCATTGCAAATGAAGCTTGCGATGCCGGTAAAGTAGAAGTAAACGGAAAGATCGCGCGTGCATCATATAATGTAAAAGTCGGTGATGTAATTAAAATTACACTCGGAACTAAAATAAACAGCTACAAGGTGCTTGCAATAAACGAGCATGCACTTAAGGAAGACGCGGCAAAAATGTATGAAATATTATAATTAAACCACCTGCAAATTTGCGGGTGGTTTTTGCATATTATCGCCGGCAGCCACATAAAATTATTTAGGTGATTTTATGGAAAATATCAGTGAAACAAGCCATGCCTTAACACTTGAAAACAGGGAGCATTTATCATTAAGCGGAATAAGTGATGTGGATTCGTTTAATGAAGAAGAAATTGTTGCGATTTGCTCCTGCGGTGAACTTACAATAAAAGGCGAACTTCTTCATATTGAAGAATTAAATCTTGAAACAGGTTATGTATCGGTCAGCGGAAAGGTTACTTCGCTTACATACAGTGAAAAATTTTCGTCATCTTCACTTTTAAAGAGGCTTTTCGGTGGGTGAGGCTCTGTTTTATGCCTTTTTTGTAGGTATAGGATTTGGAATTTATTATGATATTTTAAGACTTTTTCGTTTGACTGTCGGTCTTGATTTATTTTTTGATTTGCTTTTTTGGGTAAGCTGTTCATTCGTGACTTTTTCATATCTTTTGATTTTTAATAACGGTGAGATTAGGTGGATATATCTCGTCACAATTTTGGTTGGCTTTTTGGCGTATATACTGTCATTCGGAAAGCTTTTTTTGCCTATCCAAAAAACAATTGCAAAAAAAGTTAAAATTCGGTTAAAAAAATTTAAAAAAGTATTGCAATTGCCGTATTTATTATATTATAATATCAAAGTAAAGTTTAAAAAACCGAATCATAAAAAATATGAGGGTGACGAATTTGGCAAATCAGAGCAAGAAAGCTAAGTCTAAAAAGCTATATATAGGCAAATACAGTGTCGGCAAAATTCTTGTCGGCGTTTTACTTGTAGCTGTTTTTGCATTTTTTTCTATCAGCACGGTTAATAAAAATGCCGATATAAGCAGGCTGCAAAAGGAAAAGGCTGAGGTTAGTGCCAAGTATGAAGCACAAGAGGAGGAAAATAAGGAACTCCAGGCTGTGCTTGATAATGAAGATAAGGATGAATATATCGAAAAGAAAGCGAGAGAAAAGGGCTATGTAAAAAGTGATGAAATCGTTTTCTATGATATTTCATCGGGTAAGTAAAATTCATTTAAGGGTGTATTATTACACCCTTATTTTTGTTATTGAAAAGGAAGTATTATGCATTTATTGATGACAGCACCTTGCCTTTTGGGATTAGAAGGCTTGGTAGCAGATGAATTAAGATTTATGGAAGCCGAAAATGTATCGGCGGAAAATGGGCGCGTGTTTTTTGAAGGCGATGAAGCGATGCTTGCAAGAGCAAATATCAACAGCCGCTTTGCTGAAAGAATACTTATCGTTCTTGACAGATTTAAGGCAGAAACATTTGAAGAACTTTTTCAGGCTGTAAAGGCATTGCCTTGGTCAGAATTTATAGGCTCAAGCGATACTTTTCCCGTTAAGGGTTACAGTATCAATTCAACCCTTCATTCAGTTCCCGATTGCCAAAAGATAATTAAAAAAGCAGTTGTTGAATCGCTTAAAGAAGATTACGGCATATCTTGGTTTGAAGAAACAGGTCCGGTTCATCAAATTCAATTTTCCATTATGAAAAACGAAGTTACAATAATGCTTGATTCAACAGGCAGGGGGCTTCATAAAAGGGGTTATCGCCCTGAAGCTAATGATGCACCGATTAGGGAAACTCTTGCGGCAGCTCTTTGCTCACTTTCAAGGCTCAGGCATTATCACACTATGTATGACCCTTGCTGCGGCAGCGGCACAATCCTTATTGAAGGGGCAATGATGGCTCATAATATTGCACCGGGTATTAACCGTAATTTTGAATGTGACCGCTGGGGATTTATTCCTGAAAAAGCTTGGATGCAAGAAAGAGAGCGTTGCCACGATATTATTAAAACAGATACTGATTTTGTAGCATTCGGCAGTGATATTGATTTTCATGCGCTTGAACTTACAATGGCAAATGCAAAAAGAATTAAAGTTGATAAGTTTTTAAGGCTTGATACAAAGGATATTAAAGATTTTAACCCGACTACCGAAAAGGGTACGCTTATTACCAACCCACCGTACGGTGAAAGAATGCTTGATATTAAAACAGCGAAAAATATTTATCACATTATGGGTGAAAAATTTGTGGCTAAGCGTGGCTGGAGCTATGGTATAATTTCTCCGGATGAGGAATTTGAACGCGAATTTGGCAGAAAAGCGGATAAGCGAAGAAAGCTTTATAACGGAATGATAAAATGCCAGTACTATATGTACTTTAAATAAGTTTTGAATTTGGGGTTTAAATATGAATTATAAGGATAAATATAATGAATGGCTCGCTTTTGCAGATGAAAATACAAAAGCCGAACTTGAAAGCATAACAGATGAAAAAGAGATTGAAGACAGGTTTTATAAAGACCTCGCTTTTGGTACAGGCGGTTTAAGAGGTGTTATGGGTGCAGGCTCTAACAGAATGAATCGCTACACGGTAGGTAAGGCGACTTTGGGACTTGCTCGTTATCTAAAAAGTAAAAATGACGGTGAAATAAGCGTTGCGATTGCATATGATACTCGTAATAATTCACAATACTTTGCAAAGGTTGCGGCAGGTATATTTGCTTCACAGAATATTAAGGTTAATATTTATAAAATGGTTGTGCCTGTTCCGGTTTTGTCATTTACAACTCATTATTTGAATTGCACAGCCGGTGTTATGATTACAGCATCACATAATCCAAAGGAATATAACGGATATAAGGTTTATGACAGTAAAGGCTGCCAATTTTGCACAGAAGATGCTAAAAACGCAATTGGCTTTATAAACGATATTACCGACTATTCTTCAATTCCTTTTCTTGAAGAAAGTGAGCTTATAAATTACATAGGTGAAAACGAGCTTAACGCTTTTCTTGCAGAGGTTAAAAAGCAATCTCTTTATGAAGAAAAGAGCGATTTGAAAATTGTTTATACTCCGCTTCATGGTACAGGCAATATTCCGGTAAGAAAAATGCTTGAGGGAATGGATGTTACGGTTGTTAAAGAGCAAGAACTTCCTGACGGTAACTTTTCAACTGTTCGTTCACCTAATCCTGAAGAAAAGGACGCACTTACAATTGCAATTGAAAAAGCTAAAGAAATCGGTGCTGATCTTGTTTTAGGTACTGACCCTGACTGTGACAGAGTAGGCATTGCTGTTAAAGACGGTGATGATTATAAGCTTTTCACCGGTAACCAAACAGGTGCGCTTCTTGTAAAATTTGTTTTAACTATGAAAAAAGATACTTTAAATAAAAAATCAACTTTGGTTAAAACAATCGTTACATCAGAACTTGGTGCAAATATCGGCAGAAAATTCGGACTTCAGATTGAAGAAACACTCACCGGATTTAAATATATCGGCGATAAAATAAATAAATACGAGCAAACAGGCGAGCAAGAATTTGTTATCGGATATGAGGAGTCATACGGTTATCTTGTAGGCACTCATGCAAGGGATAAAGACGCTGTTGTTTCATCAATGCTTATTTGCCAAATGGCTTCTTGGTATAAAAATCAAGGCAAAACCCTTGTTGACGGATTAAATGAAATTTATGGTGAATACGGATATTTTCTTGATTATCTTGATTCATTTGTATTAAAGGGTAAGGATGGAGCAGAAAAAATTCAAAATCTTATGACTTTGTTTAGAAATAAAGGAACAGCCCTTTTTGACGGAATTGAAGAAGTAATTGATTTTTCAACAGGTATTCGTGATTTGCCAAAAGAAAATGTTCTCAAATATATTTGGAAAGACGGTTCGTGGATGGCAGTTCGCCCATCGGGTACAGAGCCTAAAATCAAGGTGTATTACTCAATAGTTGATGCATCAAAGGAAAATGCAGGCAAACGCCTTGAAATAATCAGAAATGAAATTAAAAGTATTATAAACGCATAATATGGGAGCAAAGTATGGAAAAAGTCAAAAATTATGTTGAAACTGTTTTGCAGCCGAAACTTCAAGGCGACGGCGGCTGGGTTGAATATGTTAGCCTTGATAAAGACGAGCTTACTTTAATTTTTAGGGGCGAATGTTCAAAATGCCTTATTTTGAACCGCTGTACCGCTTGGATTGAAGAACAGATAAAAAAAGATTTGAAAAAGAATGTTAAGGTTAATGCAATTCGTAAAAAGCCTTATTTTCAAGATGTTTAAGGAGGTATAGAATTGGCACATATTAAAGTAGTAAGGCGTTCTATGCGTCCTGAAGAGTGGACTGATTTGCGCTTCGGTTGGCTTAAAAGATATATATATTCTTCAAAGTGGGAAATTACCAATCTTATGATTAGGGACGCGCGCCAAATATCCGAAATGGAATTTGAATATTACAGTGATGATTACCGCCCGCTTAATAAGGGCGATATGTATTTCACACCTGACGGAACAGCGTTTATTAAAGCTGATGTTGATATTCCAAAGGAACTTCAGGGAAAAGAACTTTGGTTTTCACTTAAAACAGCTGCCGAAATTTGCGTTAAAATTAACGGAAAGTATGTAGGCGGTGTTGACCCTAACAGAGAAAGAATGCTTCTTTCTCCGTATATTGATGATAAAAAGACACTTCATTTTGATATGATGGGCTATAACCGTTCAAAGCCTGATGATGAGCGTAACCCCGAATCACTTTCTGTTCGCGGTTGCCGCCAAATATTTGAGGGTGCTTATATCTGCACCGTTAATCATAAGGTGCAAAATCTTGTTTGGGATTTTGAACTCCTTTTGGATATTGCAAAGAGTGAACTTTTTAATGAAGATTATCGCAACTTCCTTAATAAAGAACTTAATAATGCAATGAATTTGATTGATTTTGACAGCGATGAGCTTGACGGAATTGACGAATGCCAAAAGTATCTTGATGATGTTGTTTTTGCAAACGATAATTACAAAGGCAATGGCGATGTAGCGCTTATTGCTCATTCGCATCTTGATATTGCATATTATTGGCGAAGAATTCACGCTGTGCAAAAAAATCTTCGTACAGTTCTTATTCAGCTTCGTTTAATGGATAAATATCCTGATTTCAAATATACTCATACCCAACCTTATGTTTATGAAACACTTGAAAAGTATTATCCTGATGTATTTGAAGAGCTTAAGGAAAAAGTTAAAAACGGCCAGTTTGAGCCGGTAGGCGCAATGTATGTTGAGCCTGATTGTAATATTCCTACTGCCGAAAGCCTTGTTCGCCAGTGCCTTTACGGTCAGCAAACATATAAAAGAATGTTTGGCAAAACAGTAAATAATGCTTGGCTTCCGGATGTGTTCGGCAATAGCTGGATTTTACCTCAAATTCTTAAAAAAAGCGGTGTTGATTACTTTGTGTCAAACAAAATGTCAACTTGGAATGATACTAACCGTTTTCCTCATAATAACTTTATTTGGAAAGGTATTGATGGCACGGATGTTTTAGCATGCGTTCCGCCTACTCATTTTATTACCTGGAATATGCCTTCTCAAATTCAGGAAAATTGGGAAGCGTATATTGATAAAGATTCAGGCGGCCAAACTATGAATATGTTTGGCTACGGTGACGGCGGTTCAGGCTGTACGGAAGAAATGATTGAGCTTATGCATAGGTTTGATAAGCTTTCAATTATGCCGAAATGTGAGCATATGGGCGGCCAAGAATTCCTTGAAAAAAATCTTAAAAATAATAAGGAATTGCAGACTTGGGACGGTGAACTTTACCTTGAAATGCACAGGGGTACTTTTACTACAAAGTCTGAAATGAAGCGTGCTAACAGAAGGCTTGAATATAAGCTTCGAGATGCAGAAATGCTTTCCGTTTTAAGAGGCGAGGATAATAGACAAGCTATTACATCAGCGTATAAAAAGCTTCTTATAAATCAATTTCACGATATTCTTCCGGGTTCTCATATTCACCCGGTTTATGAAGATGCAATGAAAGATTACAGTGATATTGAAAAATGTGTTGACGGTATTATCGGCACAGGCTCAAAGTATTTTAATACACTTAATTTCACCCGTGATGCGCTTACTTTTGTACCTAATAAAAAAGGTACTTCCACTCGTTACGGTGTTCGCGGAAATTGGATTATTCCTAATATTCCGGCTCTTTCTTCATCATCTCTTCGTGCTAATAAGTATGCAGATGAATGGATGAGTTTCGACGGTGAAAAGCTTGAAACTCCGTTTTACAGTGCTGTTCTTAATCAGGATGGCTCAATCGCATCTCTTGTTGATAAAAAGCAGGATAGGCAGTGGGTTGACGGTGATTTTAATAAACTTAAAATATATACCGACCACCCGGGTAACTATGATGCTTGGGATATTCTTCCTAACTATAAGGATAAGCAAATAGAAATAAATGTTAAGGAAAAGCTTGCCCTTGCCGAACTTGACGGTGAATGTGCAACATTTAAAACTGTTCTTTCAACTGAAAAATCAACTTGGACTATGCTTATCAGATTCTTTAGAAGAAGCTGCGGTATTGAAGTTGAAAATATTGTTGATTGGAATGAAAAGCATAAGCTTGCAAAGGCTGAATTTGATTGCAATGTTCTTACCCGTAAGGCACTTTGCGATACTTCGGCAGGCTTTATAGAAAGGGATACACATAAAAACACTACTTGGCAGCAGGCAAGATTTGAAACCTGCCATCATAAGTGGGCTGACCTTTCTGAAACAGACGGCGGTATTGCAATTATCAATGACGGTAAATACGGTATCGGTTTTGATGAAAATACAATGTCGCTTTCACTTCTTCGTGCAACTATTCGCCCTGATGTAACATCTGATATGGGGCAGCATAATTTCTGCTATATGATTTATCCGCATAATAAAAATGCTGTTGACGCCAATATCAATAAAATTGCATTTCAGTTTAACGAACAGCTTGTAAAAGCTGATGTTCAGTACAGCGGTGATACATTTGAACCTCTTTATTTGCAGGCTATGAAGCAAAGCGAAGACGGTTCAATGACGGTTATTCGCTTAAGCGAGCAAGACGGTAAGCGTGGTAAGATTAAACTTTCAAAGCCGGTTAAACTTCTTGATATGCTCGAAAATGAAATCGGCAAAACAGATGTGATAGAATATAAACCTTTTGAAATCATTACATTAGGTGTTTAAAATGACAACTGCTCAAATAATTACAATCGTTGCTGTTGTTTTAATACTCGGTATAATTATATTTCCGCTTGTTAATCGCCGGCAATTCAGAAATCTTGAACCTGACCAGCAAATCAGGCTTATTATGAAAGAAGCTAAAGGTCTTGTATATTTCAAAAATGTATCAAATGGAAGTACAGGTGTTCTCTTTTATGTGAAAAATAAAAGGAAAATACTTGCACTGCCTTGGGTGCTTGACGGTGGAAATATGCTTTGTACAAAGGAAAACCCTTTTTCAAATTGGGATTATCCGGAAGAAAAGCAACCTATTAACGAGGATGAACTCAAACAGCTAGGCGAAGAACTTGAAAAATATAATAAAAAAAGCCCGGTTAAAATAGTATTTAAGTAAAAGTAACGAGCCTATGGTTTTAGACCATAGGCTCGTTTATTAGTTTATTGTTTCATATATTCGGTAATATAAATATATGTATAAGGATATTCTGCTTTGAATTTATCGTAAATTTTATTCTTCTCTGCAATGCTTTTCGCATGTTTGTCAAATTCATCAAAATATTCTTTGCCTGTGTCGGCAGCAGTTTTAATATATTCATCACCGGCGATTTTTAAAAATGCGTATTGCAATATTTTACCGATAGGTTCATTGAGTTTTCCGCTTTTATATGCATTAAATGTGTAACGCACAGTATATTCACCGTAATCAAGTAATTTGCTAAAATAAGCGTCTGTTTCAGTGTCAATCAAATTGATATTGCCTATTCTTTTCAGCAAGGTTTCAATAGATTTGTTAATGTCGATTTCCTTATTATTTTCAATCAATGCTTTCATTGCCTGTGCAGCAAGTTCTTGATTTTGCAGTGAGGTATTTGAATTATTTTCAAAATAATAAGTATATACATCATTTGAAAACATTTTCTTTATACTTTTCAGGTAATCTGTACCGTCCTGCGCCGCAGTAAATTTAACAACGCTGTAATCGGAATTATTGTTAAGCTTTAAATCGATTTTTGCGTCACTAATCCAAGCGCTTTCATCATTTACATAGCCGTACCTTGTGGAATAGGTTGCAGTATAAAATCTTAAATAAACACTGATTGTATTTTTGCTTGTGTATTCCTTTTGATAAATATAATGTGCCTCGCTTTTGTATTTATCATAGTCGTAATTTGGTGATATCTGCTTTAAAATTTCATTTGAAAGTGTTTCGTTAAAGCCTTTTGAATTTGGCATAATTGCGTAAATTCTTACACCCTCCTGATTATATAAGGTCGGCCTGTTATCAAAGTAAATTATACTGCTGTAATATTTACCTTTAAAGTATTTTACTTCTTTTATGCTGTTCGTTTTCGAAAAGTATTTTTCGTCTGCATCAAGTTTATATTTTGCGTATGTTTTTAAAAATTCTTTGCGCGTATATTCCTTTTCTTCAACTTTGTCACTATATTCAATTTCTTCTGTTTCAATATTTAAGATTAACTTCTTTTTATCAAACTTGATTACTGTATTTCCGCCGTCAATTTGTATGCTCGAAATTGACAGTCCTGTATTTGTTGCGATCACATTACCTAAAATATAATCATCGCTGATTGTATTATTTTGTTTTGCTGATACATTTGAACTTGAATTTATACTTATTTTATCTGTTTGTTTTTTTACATCAATCGGATTAGATGCACACGCACTCAAAATAATAAGGCAAAGCATAACTGCTGCTATACCGATTATTTTTTTAGGCTTTTTAAATTTAAGTACATTTTTAATTCTTGTTTTTGCCTTACTCTCTATAAAACATAGGGGAGTTGATGACGGAAAATTGTTTTTTGCTGCAAATGATAATAGGGCAGACGAATAAATTTTTTTAATGTTTTTATGGCTTTCTATTACTTTTTCATCACAACTCATTTCCATATCATCATTCATCAGTTTGAATGCAATAAAGCAAAACGGATTAAACCAATGTATCGCCAAAAGCAAAAATGCAAATGCTTTTATGATATGGTCTTTTCGCTTTAAATGATATTTTTCGTGCGCAATGATATAATCAATGTACTGTTTATCTGTATTTGACGGAATGTATATTTTTGGCTTTATTATTCCTAAAATAAACGGTGTGTTGGCTTGGTGCGAAAAATAAATATTTTCTTTAAAGTTCTTACCGTTTTTTAGCTTCTGCTTTAGGTTAAAATATCTTGCTGTGCTTATTGCTAAAATAACAACGGTCACACTAATCCATATATATGGCAATATGTCAGACAATGTTAGGGCTTTTGCACTGTTGTTTAAACTGCCTGATGAGCTGATTATTGTGTTAAGTGCAGAAATATTGCCTTCATCAACATAAGTCAGTTTGCCTGATTGTGTGTTTAATACTTCGCTTTTAGCAATGTTAAACGGACTTAGCAGTGATTTGAATGAAAACGGTACACACAGCCTGAACGCAACCACGCTCCATAGCAAATAGCTGTATTTTTTAGGCAGGCGTTTTATTAACATTCTTGCAATTATTACAAGAATTATCACTATTGCCGATGTTATACTCATATTTAACACGGTATAAAAGAAATTAGTCATATAATCACCTATTCCTTGAAATCATCAATAAGTTTTTTTAATTCGTTTGCCTCTTTGTCACTGATTTTTTTGCCTGCAAAAAACGATGCTAAAAAGCTTGGCAGCGAACCTGAAAATGATTCTTCCACAATGTGTTTGCTTTCAAATTCCTGCACTTCTTCTTTCTTTACAAGTGAAGTTACTATTGTGTTTTCGTTTTGTGCTAAACCCTTATCACATACTTTTTTTAAAGTTGTATATGTTGTTGATTTTTTCCAATTAAGCCTGCTTGCACATAACTCCACAAGCTTGCCGGAGCGTATTGGCTCGTTTTCCCATATAATGCTCATAAACTTGTAATCACTTTCACATAATTTTAAATTCATTTGTATCACTCCTTTGACGGTCTATAATCGCCGACCTTCTATGTTTAGTCTATCATAATAGACCAATTTTGTCAAGAAAAAACCGAACTGTAAAATACAGCTCGGTTTAGTTGTTGAAGTATAGCTATTCTTATTATAATCGTGCTTCCAATCTATAAATCGGATAGCCTTGTGATGAAAACTTCTGCTCATATTCCGTTTCAATATTTCCTTCAAAATCACTCTTATGCAAATCAAGCGAAATATTTGAAAGCTTAAAGCCGCATTTTGAATAGCTTTCTATTGAATATTCAAAAAAGTGCATATTATCTGTCTTTTGGCAAATTGCACTTCCTTTTTTCAGCATAGGCTTGTATATTTCAAGAAAGCGTGGGTTTGTAAGTCTGTGTGCTTCGTGGCTCTTTTTAGGAAACGGGCAGGAGAAATTAAGATATATTTCTTCAATCGAATTATTTGGAATGTATGACGGTAAATATTCCGCTGTGCCGCAAAGAAACATAATATTATCAAGTTTAAGTTCTCTTGCTTTATCAATCGCCATAATAAGTACATTTCTGTTTCTTTCAACGCAGAGTATGTTTTTATCAGGATTCAATGATGCAAATGTGTTGCCGAATTGCCCTTTGCCGCATCCTATTTCAAGATAAACAGGCTGCTCCTTTTTAAATATTTCTTTAAAATCAAGCAAGTGGTTTTCTTTTATTGCGTCTTGAAAATCAAGAGAGTCATTTTTCATTGTAATAAGGTAATCACTTGAAGCTTCGATTCTCTCGTCAAGATTTTTCTTTCTTTTCATTCTCATAGCTATGTCCCCGTTTCGTTAATGTTCGTCTTCAAGTACAGCGTGTGCGCACTTAACTCCGTCAACTGCCGCAGAAATAATTCCGCCGGCATATCCTGCGCCTTCGCCGCACGGATATACACCCCTGATGTTGCATTGCAATAAATCATCACGCAGTATTCTGACTGAACTTGATGACCTTGTTTCAGGCGCAGTCAATACAGCGTCGTATAAATTAAAACCGTTTAGCTTTTTGTCCATTTCAACTATTGCGCTTTTCATAGTTGCCGATACTTTTTGCGGCAGACATTCATCAAGATTTGTAAGCGTAACACCGGTAGGGCAGGTCGGCTTTACATTTCCAAGCTTTTTTGATTCGATTCCGTTTAAAAAATCGCCTACAAGCTGCGCAGGTGCATTGTAATTACTGCCGGCAATTTCATATGCTTTATGTTCTATTTCCCTTTGGTAATAAATTCCTGCAAGTGGATGTTCGCTTGGAAAATCTTTTGGCTCAATTCCTACAAGTAATGCCGAGTTTGCGTTTTCACCGTCACGGGCAAGGCTGCTCATTCCGTTAACTATTACACATTCCTTTTCGCTTGCTGCGGCAACAACTGTACCGCCCGGGCACATACAAAATGTATACGCACCCCTTTCGTGAAGTCCGTGGCAGGCAAGCTTGTAATCGGCAGCGCCGAGTTTTGGATGATTTGCAAATTTGCCGTATTGAGCTTCGTTAATCAGCTTTTGCGGATGTTCAATTCTTGCACCCACCGAAAATGGCTTTTGCATAATATCAACGCCGAGTGAGTAGAGCATTTCTACCGTATCCCTTGCACTGTGGCCTATTGCCATAATTACTGTGTCTGTTTCGAGGTCAAAGTTTTCGCCTTTATGCTCATAGCTTACACCGTGAACAAATTTGTTTGCCACGATAAGCTTTGTAAGCTTACATTCAAGCTTAACTTCACCACCCAAGCTTTCAATTTTCTTTCGTATATTTTTTACCACTATTTCAAGCCTGTCGGTGCCGATATGCGGCTTTGATGAATATAAAATTTCTTCCGGCGCACCGGCTTCATAAAGCTCTTCAAGTATCTTTTTTATATATGGGCTTTTTATACCTGTTGTCAGCTTTCCGTCAGAAAAAGTACCTGCGCCGCCCTCGCCGAATTGTACATTTGATTCTTCATTAAGCTTTTTTTCGCTCCAAAATTTTTGAACATCGGCTTTTCTTGCATCAATGTCTTTCCCGCGTTCAAGAATAATAGGCTTTAAACCCGAAAGTGCAAGTATAAGCCCTGCAAACATTCCTGCCGGCCCGAAGCCGATTACGACCGGTCTGAATTTGCTTACCCTTTTGTTTTCAGGAAGTTCATATACATAAGGCTTTACTATCTGCACTTTGTTCGACTTGCATTTGTTAGCTATTTGTTCTTCATCTAAAGCAATCGTAACATCAAGCGAATATGTGAAATGTACATCGTCTTTTTTTCTTGCGTCGATACTCTTCTTGAAAATAGTATATTTGGTTATATATTTTTCATTTATTTTCAGAATTTTAGAAGCTTTCTTTTTAAGTAAGCTTTCATCTTCGTCAAGTGATAATTTAATTTCGTTAATTCTTATCATTTTGTTTCCTCTTTTTTAATATACTGTCGGCAACGCATATTCCACTCCAAAATGCAAAATTGAGATTATAACCGCCGCATTTAAATTGCTTGTCAAGCACTTCACCGCAGGCATATAAGTTTTCAACTTTTACAGATTCGAAATTTCTGAATTCTTTTGTATCGGCACCGCCGCATGTGATTTGAGCAAAATTGTAGCCCTTTGTGCCGGTGATTATCAATTGCCAATTCTTTGCATATTTGAATATTTTTTCTTTATCACCGTTTGCTTGCTTTTCAAGAAGTGACGATATTTTTTCGCCTAATATACCTTCAAGTGAGCCGTATCTGTTTATATGCTCTAAAAGTTCGTTTTCGCTGAAATCACTTGCGAGGTCAATTACAGCGTGGCATTTTTTAGGTTCATCTTTCTCAAAATTCTTGCTTACCGTTTCACTTAAATTCATTGTTACTATTCCCGATAAGCCATAGTCGGTAAATAATATTTCGCCGAAGTCTTGGGCGGCACATTCGCCGTCAAGCAAAATTTTCATATTGCCTTTTACCCGTTGCCCCTTTAATTGCCGCGGGTATTTGCTTGATGATGTTAGCTGAACTAAAGCAGGGGACAGCTTTGTGATTTTGTGGCCTAAACTTTTTAATATATCATATCCGCTTCCGTTTGAACCGAGCGAGCTTTGTGCTTTGCCGCCTGTTGCAACAATAACACTGTCACCGTAATAAATTCCGCAGTCGGTGGAAACGATTAAATCTTTATCAACATTATTAACCGTACATTCACTCACTATTTGCACACCGAGTTTTTCACACTCTTTTATAAGTATGTTTCTGACGGTGGCGGCTTGGTTTGAATACGGATATATTCGCCCTTCATCATCAATTCTTGTTTTAAGCCCTATGTTTTCAAAAAAGTCTATTACATCTTTATAATGCTCTGCGTTTGTATTTGATAAGTTGCATCGTCCGTTTCCGGTGGCAAGTATTTTCTTGCCGGGAGTGTCGAGCCTTTCAAGAATTATTACTTCATCTTCAGGGATATTCTGTTTTAATCTTATTGCTGCGGCAAGCCCGCTTGCCCCTGCGCCGATTATAATTTCAGTCATAATATCAGTTGCCTTATCTGTGATTTTGTTATATAATAATATAAATTTTTCATAAATGCAAACTTTTTGTTGAAAATACTTGACTTGGTTTACATTCTGTGATATAGTAGTGCTTACCTCGTAGTAGGTGAAATGCCGACAGGCGTTATTTTTTTGCCTGCTTCGCTTTGCGTGGCGAACGAGGGAGATTATATTATCGAAATACTAATGGAGGTGCTATTTTATGAGAGTTAAAATTACTTTAGCTTGCACTGAATGCAAACAACGCAATTACAACACAATGAAAAACAAGAAAAACACACCTGACAGATTGGAAATGAACAAGTATTGTCCATTCTGTAAGAAACACACTCTCCACAGAGAGACAAAGTGATTGGAGGAAGACCGAATGGCTGAAGAAAAGAAGACTTCACCAAAGGCAGAAAAAAAGGCTGATAAGCCTGCAAAATCAACTAAGTCTAAGGACAAGAAGTCAAAGAAAAATCCTTTTAAATCCATTGCGTCATTCTTCAAAAGTGTTAAGGCAGAGGGCAAGAAGGTTGTTTGGGCACAGGCAAAAGATGTCCTTAAAAACACTGTTATTGTTCTTATTGTAGTTATTATTGTAGGTTTAGCTATCTACGGCGTTGATTCACTTCTTTCTCTTGGAATGAAGGGTATCAAAAATCTTGCGCAGACAACTACAACAACTACATCTGTTTCTCAACAGGGTGAAAGTACAACAGCCGCTGCTCTTGATAAAGCAACAACAAAAGCTGCTGAATAATTACTTTGTACTTAATACTTAAAATAATTATTCGGGAGGATTATTGATGGAAGAACCAAAATGGTATGTTGCGCATACATTTTCAGGATATGAAAATAAAGTAGCAAGCAACATCTTAACTGTTGTTGAAAATCGTAACCTTCACGATTTAATTTATGAGGTTGCTATTCCAACCGAAACAGTAAAAGAACTTAAAAGCGATGGCACAGAAAAGGAATATCAAAGAAAATTGATGCCCGGCTATGTCTTCGTAAAAATGATTATGACTGATGACAGCTGGTATGTTGTTCGTAACACAAGAGGTTGCACAGGTTTCGTTGGCCCAGAGGGTGAACCGCAGCCGCTTACAGATGAAGAAGTAAGAAACAACGCTCTTGAAAGAGTCAGTGTTAAAGTTAACTATGAGGTCGGTGACCTTGTTAATGTTGTTGACGGCCCGCTTGAAGGATTTTCAGGCACTGTTGATGAAATTGATGTTGATAACAACAGCGTAAAGGTTACAGTTTCAATGTTCGGCAGAGAAAATCAGGTTGAATTTGAACTTGACCAGCTTGAAAAAGTCGAAGAAGACTAATCATTTATTCACTTTAGTAATTCGCAGTATATCTGCTTATTATCATCGTTTGATTGCACTGTGGCATTTAAGCGATGGTGGGAGAAACCAAAGGTTTCGCCATTTACCACAATATTAGGAGGAAATTATTATGGCACAGAAGGTAGTAGGTTTAATAAAACTTCAGATTCCTGCCGGCAAAGCAACTCCGGCACCACCTGTTGGTCCGGCACTCGGTCAGCACGGTGTAAACATTATGTCATTCACAAAGGAATTCAATGAAAGAACAAAGAATGACGCAGGTCTTATCATTCCTGTTGTAATCACAGTATATGAAGACCGTTCATTTACATTTGTAACAAAGACACCACCTGCAGCAGTTCTTATTAAGAAGGCATGTGGTATTGATAAGGCTTCCGGTGTTCCTAACAAGAACAAGGTAGCAACAATCTCAAAGGCTGATGTACAGAAAATTGCTGAAACAAAGATGCCTGACCTTAACGCAGCAAATCTTGAAACAGCAATGTCTATGATTGCAGGCACTGCACGCAGCATGGGTATAGTAGTAGAAGACTAATTCCCTTGTGGGAGGAAGTATCCGATTTAACCACTGGAGGTAATTTAATTATGAAACACGGAAAGAAATATACAGACGGTTCAAAACTTATTGACCGTGCAAATTTATATGATTCAAAAGAAGCTCTTGACCTTGCAGTTAAGACAGCAACAGCAAAGTTTGATGAAACAGTAGAAGCTCACATTCGTCTCGGTGTTGACTCTCGTCACGCTGACCAGCAGGTTCGTGGCGCTGTTATCCTTCCTAACGGTACAGGTAAGGATGTTAGGGTTGCTGTATTCGCAAAAGGTGACCTTGCTAAAGCTGCTACTGAAGCAGGTGCTGATGTTGTCGGTGATGCTGACCTTGTTCAGAAGATTCAGGGCGGTTGGATGGATTTCGATGTAGCTATCGCATCTCCTGACATGATGGGCTTCGTTGGTCGTTTAGGTAAGGTTCTCGGTCCTCGTGGTCTTATGCCATCACCAAAAGCAGGCACAGTTACTATGGATGTAGCTAAGGCTGTTCAGGATGCTAAGGCTGGTAAGATTGAATACCGTCTTGATAAAACAAACATTATTCACTGCCCAATCGGTAAGGCTTCATTCGGTTCAGATAAGCTTCTTGAAAACTTTAATGCTCTTCTTGATGCTATCATTAAGGCTAAGCCTGCTTCAACAAAGGGACAGTACATTAAGTCAGTAGCAGTTGCTTCAACAATGGGCCCTGGTGTAAAAATCAACCCTAACAAAGTTGGTACAGTTGCAACTGCAGAATAATTTAGGTATTGACAAGGAATAATCCTTGTGTTAAAATACAATAGCTGTTCAGCCAAAGACAGCAGGTGCCGATACGGCGTAAGTTTTCGCCTGCCGAGGAATGGACATTCAAGTAGCATTATGTTATTTTGATGTTTTCGTGCATTCCGAGGTTCTCGGGATGCACTTTTTGTTATAGCTAAACAGCCTTCAAGTCCGTATTTAATACGGCAAATATCAATGGAGGTAAATTAAATGCCAAGTACAGCAGTTCTTGAAAGAAAAAAGCAAATGGTTGCTGACCTTTCAGAAAGAATTAAAAATTCTTGTGCCGGTGTTGTAGTTGATTACAAGGGTATCAATGTTGAAGACGACACAAAGCTTCGTAAAGAACTTCGTGAAGCCGGAGTTGAATACTCAGTAGTTAAAAATACAATTCTTGGTAGAGCAGTTGAGGATGCAGGTCTTGCAGGTCTCGAAAATGTTCTTGAAGGTACAACAGCAATCGCAACATCAGCTGATGATTATGTAGCATCAGCACGCATTCTTCAAAAGTTCGCTGATTCACACGATAACTTCTCTCTTAAGAGCGGTTACCTTGACGGTGAAGTAATCTCAATGGAAAAGCTTGTTGCTCTTGCAAAGCTTCCATCAAGAGAAGTACTTCTTGCTACTGTATGTAGCGTATTCAATGCACCTATCGCAGCTTTTGCTCGTGGAGTACAGGCTATTGTAGATAAGGGCGGCGTTGAAGCTTGTGAAAGCGCAGCTAATGAAGACGCACCTGCAGAAGAAGCAGAAGCTCCTGCAGAAGCACCGGCTGAAGAAACAGCTGAATAATTAAATCAAAACTAATTTAAAATTTATCTTTAATCGGAGGAAAATAAAATGGCATCAGAAAAAGTTACAGCAATTGTTGAAGAGCTTAAAACTCTTACAGTTCTTGAGCTTTCAGAGCTCGTATCAGCAGTAGAAGAAGAATTCGGCGTAAGCGCTGCAGCAGCAGTAGCAGTAGCAGCACCTGCAGAAGGTGGCGCAGCAGCAGCTGACGAAAAGACAGAATTTGATGTAGTACTTGCAGAAGTAGGTGCTAACAAGATTCAGGTTATCAAGGCTGTTCGTGAAGCAACAGGTCTTGGACTTAAGGAAGCTAAGGAAATCGTTGATAACGCTCCTAAGGCTGTTAAGGAAGCAGTTCCAACAGCTGACGCTGAAGCTCTTAAGGCTAAGCTTGAAGAAGCTGGCGCAAAGGTTGAACTCAAGTAATTCAACTTTTAAATTTACCTTTAATGAAACAAGCACAACCATTCGGCTGTGCTTGTTTTTTTTACACCCCAATATTTTTTTGCACCGTATCTATCACCTTAAATGCCACGCCGGACAGTGCAAACCATATAAGTGAAAACGGAACGCAAACCTGACCTAAAAAATTGAGCGGTACGCCGGAGTAGTCCCATACATGTTCTTTTAATATAATATTAAATATCAATCCAAATAAAAGCTCCACTGCCGTTATAATAAGCATTCCTACTAAACATTTTAATATAAAATTCATTTCATATTTTTGGTTTATATAGTAAAACAAAGTTAAAACTATTGCCCCGGCAAAAAACATTGAGTAGTGTGTTCGTCCTCTTGTAAGTAATTCAATTAAGCAGTATCCGCCACCGCCGATTAGACCGACAGCTAAATAAATATAAAAGTTTTTCATAATTGTATTATTGCTTTAATTGTGCTAAAATATTATTGAAATATAATTTTATTTGGGTGCGATATGACAATTTTTGAAAAAGCAGATTATTTAATTAAAATAATTGAAAATGCCGGATATGAAGCATATTTGGTAGGCGGATGTGTGCGTGACTTTTTTATGAATAAGTCTTGTGATGATATTGATATTACAACATCGGCTAAACCTATTGAGCTTGAAAAAATATTGACGGAAAATAAAATTAAATATATTGAAACAGGTCTTAAGCACGGTACGGTTACCGCTTTGATAGACTCTGACTCTTTTGAAATCACCACTTATCGAACCGACGGTGAATATTCGGATAACCGCCATCCCGAAAATGTGAAATTTGTGAGCAATATAGATGATGATTTATCCCGCCGTGATTTTACTGTTAATGCGATAGCGTTTAATCCTAATAAAAATGAAATCGTCGATTTATTCGGCGGAAAAAAAGATATTGAAAATAAGGTAATCAAAGCTGTGGGAAATGCAGATGTACGCTTTAATGAAGACGCACTTCGCATTATGCGTGCTGTCAGGTTTTCATCCACACTTTCATTTAATATTGAGGAAAAAACCAAAACTGCAATTTTCAAAAATAAAGACCTTTTAAAAAATGTTTCGAAAGAAAGGCTTTTCAGCGAACTTTCAAAACTTTTAATGGGGGATAATGTTTTTTCTGTTTTAACTGAATATAAGGAAGTTTTGGCTGTTATAATTCCGGAACTTATTCCTACTTTTACCTGCAAGCAAAATACGGTATGGCATATTTATGATGTTTATACGCACACAGCAAAAACTGTTGCGCAGTCGCCAAAAAAACTATCGTTGCGCCTTACAATGCTTTTGCACGACCTCGGCAAACCGCAGGCAAAAACTACTGACGATAGGGGAGTAGACCATTTTAAAGGTCATCAAAAAATAAGTGGCGATATTTCAGCACCTATTCTTAAAAGATTTAAAGTTTCTAATGAGCTGTATGACAGCGTTATGCAAATAATTCCGATACATGATATTCATATAGGTACAAATAAAGCCAATATAAAAAAATATCTAAATCTATTGGGCGAGCAGGGCTTAAGAAACTTGATAGAAGTTAAAAGAGCCGATAAGCTTGGGCAAAACCCTGAAACGACAGGCGAAGAACTGCAAAATCTTGTTACCACAGAATCTCTGCTTGATGAAATTATTGCAAACGGGGAACCTTACAGTATTAAAGATTTAAAAATCAATGGCTTTGATTTGATGAATCTCGGCTTTAAGGGCAAAGAAATAGGAAACTGCCTTGATTGTATTTTGCAAAAAGTAATTAACGGTGATATAGAAAATAATAAAGAAAAGCTGCTCAAATATGTAAAAGAAAAGGAGAACTGAATTACCAGTTCTCCTTAAATATTTATCGATGTTTAAAAATCAGCCTTCGTATTCGTCTTCATTTTCCCAGTTGTGCCAAATGTTTTGAACATCATCGTTTTCTTCAAACATTTCAATCATTCTTGCCATATTTTTCATATCTTCTTCAGATTCAAGCCTTGTGTATGTTTGCGGCACATAAGCAGGTTCACTTGAAATGATGTGATAGCCTTTGCCTTCAAGTTCATCACGAATTGCGCCAACATCGTTAGGCTCTGTTCTGATTTCAAAAATATCTTCTTCATCGGTAAGAAAGTCGGAAGCACCTGCCTCAAGTGCGTCTTCCATAAGCTGGTCTTCGTCAACATCTTCTTTTTCAATTATGATTACACCCTGCCTGTCAAACATAAAGGTTACAGAACCCGGTGTGCCCATATTTCCGCCTGCTTTATCAAAGTAATGCCTTACTTCAGATGCAGTTCTGTTTCTGTTATCTGTAAGCGTTTCAACTACTACTGCGATACCGCTTGGGCCATATCCCTCGTAAACGATTTCTTCAAAATTAGTGCTGTCGCCTTCGCCGGCTGCTTTTTTAAGCATTCTGTCAATGTTATCGTTTGGTACATTGTTTTGCTTTGCTTTTGCAATAACATCACGAAGTTTGGCATTATTATTAGGGTCAGGGCCCCCGTTTTTAACTGCTACTGCAAGTTCTCTTCCTATTTTTGTGAAAACTTTTGCTCTTGCTGCGTCATTAGCACCCTTTTTTCTTTTAATGGTGCTCCATTTGTTATGACCACTCATTTTCTCAACTCCCGTATGTGAATTTTTAACTTAAATATTCTAACATATTATTTATTATATATCAAGAGTTAAGTTTACACAATATTACATCCACTTACAATTTATATTTGTATGCTTATTTTTTAATTTGATGTTGTATATTTACTTATTATATGATATTATAGATGTGTATAATTATATAAATTTGTATAAATATTCAGGAGGATTTTATTATGTATTCGGATTATTATGATTCAATCGGTAAAGTTGCCGAAACGGATAAGGAAGTTGCAGACGCAATGGCACTTGAATTAAAACGCCAGCGTGATAATATTGAACTTATTGCTTCGGAAAACCTTGTTTCCCCTCAGGTAATGGCTGCTATGGGCAGTGTTCTTACAAATAAGTATGCCGAGGGTTTGCCGGCAAAGCGTTATTACGGCGGTTGCCAATATGTGGATATTGTTGAAAACATTGCTATTAAAAGAGCGTGTGAGCTTTTTAAATGCAATTTTGCTAATGTTCAGCCTCATTCAGGTGCGCAGGCTAATACTGCTGTTTACCTTGCACTTCTTAAGCCGGGTGATACAGTTATGGGTATGAGCCTTGATAACGGCGGTCACCTTACTCACGGTTCACCTGCTAATATCAGTGGTAAGTATTTCAACTTTGTACCTTACGGTGTTGATGAAAACGGATTTATTGATTACAAGGAATTTGCAAAGCAAGTTAATAAAGTTAAACCTAAACTTGTGGTTGCAGGTGCTTCCGCTTATCCAAGAGAAATTGATTTTAAAACAATGGCTGATATTGCACACGCAAACGGTGCAATGTTTATGGTAGATATGGCGCATATTGCAGGTCTTGTTGCCGCAGGGCTTCATCAGTCACCTATTCCATATGCAGATGTTGTTACAACTACAACTCATAAAACATTAAGAGGCCCACGCGGCGGTCTTATTCTCTGCAATAATGAATATCTTATTAAAAAGCTTAATTCAGCAGTATTTCCGGGTACACAGGGCGGCCCTCTTATGCATGTTATTGCAGGTAAGGCAGTTTGCTTCGGCGAAGCTCTTAAGCCTGAATTTGCTGATTATCAAAAGAGAGTTGTTGAAAACGCAAAGGCTCTTGCAAACGGACTTATGAACAGAGGAATGAAGCTTGTTTCGGGCGGTACTGATAATCACCTTTGCCTTCTTGACCTTAGGGGTACAGGTGTAACAGGTAAGGAACTTGAAAACAGACTTGATGATGTTCATATTACTCTTAATAAAAATACTGTTCCTAATGAACCTCTTTCACCGTTTGTTACATCTGGTGTTCGTATCGGTACTCCTGCCGCTACTACAAGGGGTCTTAATACTGATGATATGGATAAAATTGCAGAGTACATTACTCTTGCTGTTACAGATTTTGATAATCAAAAGGAATATATCACAAACGGTGTTGCCGAAATTTGTGCAAAATATCCTCTTTATGAATAATTAAAGAAGTGATAATATGAAAGTCTTATTGATTGAAATATTAAAAATATTACTTAAAATTATTTATGCTCCCATTAAGCTTTTTAAAACTAAAAACAGAATAGTTTATCTTTCAAGGCAAAGCAATGATAAAAGCCTTGATATGAAGCTTCTTGAAGAAGCAATAAATAATGAATGTCCAAATACCGAGCAGGTTTTCAGGCTTAAAATGATACCTGAAAGCTTGCCGGGAAAAATTGCATATTGCTTTTCAATAATAGGTGATATGTATTATCTTGCAACATCAAAGGTAGCAATAATTGATACTTATTCAATTACTGTTTCTTGCTTAAAGCATAAAAAGAGCCTTAAAGTTATTCAAATGTGGCACGCTTTGGGCGCACTCAAAAAGTTTGGGCTTCAAAGTGTCGGTACAAAAGAGGGCAGGGATGAAAAAATCAGCCGTGCTATGTGTATGCATAAAAATTATGATTATGTTCTTGCACCGAGTAAAAAAACAGCGAAGTTTTATATGGAAGCGTTTGGCTGTGATAATTCTAAAATTAAGATTTGCTCACTGCCGAGGGTTGACGATATATTAACTGATAACGGCTGTGCTTCCCGCTTTTTTACAGAAAATCCGGCTTTAAGTGATAAAAAAATTGTTCTTTATCTTCCTACTTTTCGTGAAAGAGATGCTTATGTAGCAGAAAAGCTTAAAGTTGAATTTGACGAACTTGCTGATTATCATTTGATAATTAGCGCTCATCCTCTGTTTTCTAAAATTAAGATTGAGGATAAATTTTCTTACAGCGGTGATTTTTCAACATATGATTTGATGAAAATTGCCGATGTTATAATAACCGATTATTCGGCTTGTGCTTTTGAAGCCAGTGTTTTGATGAAACCGCTTTATTTCTTTGTACCCGATTATGAAGAATATTCAAAAGAACGGGGAATAAATGTTAATCTTAAAGAGGAAATGCCAAGCGCGACTTTTGAAGATGCAGAAGCTCTTGTAAATGCAATTAAATCAAACAGCTATGATTTTGATATGTTGTATAAATTTAAAAGCGAATATGTTGAAAATTCAAAAGCAAACAATGCAGAAATTCTTGCAAAGTTTATTTCTATGTTGATTGCTTAAATATAAAAAGAAGGCAAAACAATGGACTATACATTTTCCGACAAAATTTCTTCTCTCCAGCCAAGTGCTATCAGAGAAATACTTAAAGCAACAGCAGACCCTAAAATTATCCCACTTGCAGCAGGCAATCCGGCACCGGATGCTTTCCCTGTTGAAGAGGTAAGGGCAATTGCGGCAGATATACTTGATTCCCGCCCTATTGATGCACTTCAGTACGGCGTATCCGAGGGCTATCAGCCGTTGCGTGATACAGTTAAAAAGTGGATGAAAAATCACGAAAATATCGGCAAGGACTTTGACGATGTGCTTATTGTTTCAGGTGCAACGCAGGTTATGGATTTAACTACCAAAGTTCTTTGTAACGAAGGGGATACCGTTATTTGTGAAGAACCGTCATTTATCGGTTCGCTTAATTGCTTCCGTTCTTACGGCTGTAAACTTAAAGGTGTGCCTGTTGAAGCAGACGGAATCAATATCGCTATGCTTGAAGAAGCACTCAAATCTACAAAAAATGTAAAGTTTATATATACAATTCCTAATTTCCAAAACCCTTCGGGTGTTACAATGTCTTTGGAAAAGAGAAAGAAGCTTTATGCACTTGCTAAACAGTACGGTGTTATGGTTTTGGAGGATAACCCTTACGGTGATTTAAGAGTCAGCGGTACTCCGCTTCCTACTATTAAATCAATGGATGAGGACGGAATAGTTATTTATGCCGGCTCGTTTTCTAAAATTCTTTCACCGGGTCTTCGTGTTGCTTATTGCATTTCGCCTAAAACGGTTATGGCTAAAATGACGGTAGGCAAGCAGGCTTCAGATGTGCATACGCCTTGCCTTAATCAAATGATTGTTGATGAATGGTTTAAAAACTATGATGTTGATGCACATATTAAGCATATTCAGGGCATTTACAGAAATAAGCTTAATCTTATGTGTGAATGTATTGATGAACATCTTGGCGATTTTGTAGAATATGTTAAGCCGGAAGGCGGACTTTTTGTTTGGTGCAAATTGCCTGATGATGTAAATATGCTTGAATTTGTTAAAAAAGCAGTTGAAAAGAATGTTGCAGTCGTTCCGGGTAATGCATTTTTAATGGATGATACACAGGAATCACACTACATTCGCCTTAATTTCTCAACCCCTACCGATGACGGTATTATAAACGGCGTTAAGGCTTTGGGCGAAGTAGCTAAATTATATAGATAATCGGAGAAAAACAATGGCAGAAGAAATTAAAAAAGAACGCAAAAAAAGAAGTCTTTCACTTATCCAACCTACCTCTGTGCCTACTTTGGGCAATTATCTCGGGGCAATGCGTGGCTGGAAAGATTTCCAAGATGATTTTGATACAGTGTTCGGCATTGCCGATTTGCACTCAATTACCGTAAGGCAAGACCCGCAAAAGCTCAGAACTCAAACTACCCAACTTTATGCCTTACTTATGGCTACCGGACTCGACCCTGATAAGAGTATTCTCTTTATTCAGTCACATGTGCCGCAACATTCGCAACTTGCTTGGATACTTAATTGCTATACTCAATTTGGTGAGCTTAGCAGAATGACACAGTTTAAGGATAAGTCACAGCAACACGCGGATAATGTAAATGCAGGTCTTTTTACTTACCCTTCACTTATGGCGGCAGATATTCTTCTTTATCAGGCAGATGTTGTTCCTGTTGGTGTTGACCAAAAGCAACATCTTGAAATCACGAGGGATATTGCCGAGCGTTTTAACGGTATATATGGTAATGTATTCACTGTTCCTGAAGCGTATATTACCAAAACTGCGGCAAAGGTTATGAGCCTTGCTGACCCTACAAGAAAGATGAGTAAGTCAGACCCTAACCCTAAAGGTACAGTTTATCTTACAGATGAACCTAATGTTATTATGAAAAAGTTTAAGAGTGCTGTAACCGACAGTGAAATGAGTGTTCGCTATGCCGAGGGTAAAGACGGAATAAATAACCTTATGTCAATTTATTCAGCAGTTACCGGCAAAACATTTGATGCTATTGAAAGTGAATTTGCCGGCAAAGGCTACGGCGATTTTAAAACCGCAGTAGGTGAAGCGGTTGTTGCCGAGCTTGAACCTGTTCAAAAGCGTTATAATGAACTTATGAAAGATAAAGCTTATCTTCAGGAAAAATGGACTCAAGGTGCTGATTTAGCACAGCGTGTATCCCAGCGCACACTTGATAAAGTTATGAAAAAAGTAGGCTTTGTGCTTAAATAATTGAAAATATCAAAAAAACTAAATGCCCGAAAAACCTTGTGTTTTCGGGCATTTTTCTGTCTTCTGAAAAAATATTTTAAAAAATACTAAAAACCTATTGACAAAATAGGTAATGTGTTGTATAGTGTAGACATCACAGAGATAACCTACAAACCTCGTAGGTGATAAGGGAAATATTTAAGGAGAGATTGTTATGACTAAAATTTACAGCAAATTAACAGTCGCTAATGTTAAAAATCAACGAATGTGCTTTCGATGTTATATGTAAAATCATAAATTATTTTAGCTTTAATACTTATTACAAATTTAAAAACTAATTTTAACATCGAAAGGAAATTAACATTATGTCAGAATATAAATATCATTTTGAAACACTTCAACTTCATGTAGGTCAGGAAGAACCGGACCCGGCAACAGATTCAAGAGCAGTTCCTATTTATCAAACAACTTCATATGTATTTAAAAACAGCGATCACGCACAGGCAAGATTCGGCCTTGCAGATGCAGGCAATATCTATGGCAGACTTACCAATTCAACACAAGATGTTTTTGAACAGAGAGTTGCAGCTCTTGAAGGCGGTGTGGCTGCTCTTGCAACAGCTTCAGGTGCAGCAGCACTTGCGTATACTTTCCAAGCTCTTGCACAGGCAGGCGACCACATTGTATCAGCAAAAACAATTTACGGCGGTACTTATAACTATCTTGAACATACATTTTCACAGTTTGGTGTAACAACAACTTTTGTTGACCCTGATGACCTTGCTAATTTTGAAAATGCAATTCAGGATAACACAAAAGCAATCTTTATTGAAACACTCGGCAATCCAAATTCAAATCTTGTTGATATTCAAAAGCTTGCAGATATTGCACATTCACATAATATTCCTCTTGTTATTGACTCAACATTTGCAACACCTTATCTTTTAAGACCTATTGAATACGGTGCAGATATTGTAGTTCACAGTGCTACTAAGTTTATCGGCGGTCACGGTACTACTTTGGGCGGTGTAATCGTCGACAGCGGTAATTTCGATTGGAAAGCAAGTGGCAAATACCCACAGATTTCCGACCCTAACCCAAGCTATCACGGCATTTCATTCCAAGAAGCAGTTGGCCCGGCAGCATTTGTAACATACATTCGTGCAATCATTCTTCGTGATACCGGTGCTACAATTTCACCGTTCAATGCATTCCTTCTTCTTCAGGGTCTTGAAACACTTTCACTTCGTGTTGAACGCCATGTTGAAAACACAAAGAAAGTTATTGAATATCTTGTTAATAACCCTAAAGTTGAAAAGGTTAATCATCCAAGCATCGACCCAAGATACAAAGAACTTTATAACAAGTATTTTCCAAACGGTGCAGGTTCTATCTTCACATTTGAAATTAAGGGCGGAGAAGCTGAAGCCAAGAAGTTTATTGACAGCTTAAAGATTTTCTCAATCCTTGCAAATGTAGCAGATGTTAAATCACTTGTTATTCATCCGGCAACCACAACACACAGTCAGCTTAGCCCTGAAGAACTTGCAGAACAGGATATTAAGCCTAATACAATCAGACTTTCTATCGGTACAGAGCATATTGACGATATTATTCACGATCTCGACGAAGCTTTCGCCGCAATCGACTAATTTTAAATTCTAAATTATTTGATTAAATTTAAGGAGATTATTTATTATGGCTATTTATAAATCAGCACTTGACCTCGTTGGTAAAACACCACTTCTTGAGGTACAGAATTTTGAAAAAGAAAACAATCTTGAAGCAACAGTTCTTGTAAAGCTTGAATATTTCAATCCGGCAGGTTCTGTTAAAGACAGAATTGCAAAGGCAATTATTGAAGATGCAGAAAAAACAGGAAAGCTTAAAGCAGATTCAGTTATTATTGAACCTACAAGCGGTAACACAGGTATCGGCCTTGCCAGTGTAGCTGCTGCAAAGGGATATAAACTCATTATCACAATGCCTGAAACTATGAGCGTTGAAAGAAGAAACCTTATGAAAGCATATGGTGCCGAACTTGTTTTGACAGACGGTGCAAAGGGTATGAAGGGTGCTATCGCAAAGGCAGAAGAACTTGCAAGCGAACTTCCAAACAGCTTTATTGCAGGCCAGTTTACCAATCCTGTAAACCCTGCAACTCATAAGGCAACAACAGGCCCTGAAATTTGGAACGATACCGAAGGCAAAGTTGATATTTTTATAGCAGGTGTAGGCACAGGCGGTACACTTTCAGGTGTCGGCGAATACCTTAAGAGCCAAAATCCTAATGTAAAGGTAGTTGCAGTAGAACCGGCTACATCACCTGTTCTTTCAAAGGGTACAGCAGGCCCTCATAAAATTCAAGGTATCGGTGCAGGCTTTGTTCCTGATACTCTTAATACAGATATTTACGATGAAATCATCGCAGTTGAAAACGAAGATGCATTTGCAACAGGTAAGGCATTTCCTAAGCAAGAGGGTGTACTTGTCGGCATTTCAAGCGGCGCAGCACTCTGGGCAGCAAAGGAACTTGCTAAAAGGCCTGAAAATAAGGGCAAAACAATTGTTGCTCTCTTACCTGATACAGGTGACAGATACCTTTCAACTCCGCTTTTCAGCGAGTAATAAAGACAGATATAATATTTCCCTTATATCATTAAATCAAGGCTTGGGCTTCACGGTCCAAGTCTTGATTTTTTATTTTATGCTCAAATGCCACTAATATATTAAATAATTTTTTAACAAAATCGGCAAAATATAATAAAATTTATAAAAAATATTGATATTACTATCCCAAAGTGTTAAAATCTATAATAGGCAAATTTGGAATATTTTAAATTTTTCATAAATGCTCTGTCACAATTTAAGGAGGACAAAACAGTGAACGACTCAAAAGCACTTAAACGACTTGAAGCACTTTTTGATGACGGTTCATTTACTGAAATTGATGCTTATGCTAAATCAGCTGACGGCTCAGTTGAAGTTGTTGCCGGCTTCGGAACAGTTAATGAGTGTGCAGTTTATGCATTTTCACAGGATGTAACTGTTGACAGCGGTGCTGTAAGTGTTGCACAGTGTGCTAAAATTAAAAAGATTTATGAACTCGCTTTAAAAACCGGTTGCCCGGTCATCGGCGTGTATGATTCAAATGGTGTTAAGCTTACCGAAGGTTTTGAAGTTATGAATGCTTACGGTGATCTTGTTAAAGCATCAACATCAATGAGCGGCGTATGCCCTCAAATTTCAATTGTTGCAGGTTCTTGCCTCGGCACATCTGCTCTTATTGCAAATATGGCTGATGTTGTAGTAGCGGTTAAGGATGCTGATTTTTATGTAACAGCTCCAAGTGAAGTTACTGCCGAAGAAAGCTATGAAGCAGGAACTGTTGATATTCTTTGCGATACTTTTGAAGATGCAGTGGCACAGGTTAAAAATCTTGCTTCGCTTCTTCCGTCAAATAACCTTGCCCCTTCTCCTCTTTTTGAATTTGAAGCTCCAAGCACTTTTGCAAATGACGGTGATGATGCAATGGCTGTTATTAACAGTATTGCAGATGCAAATTCAGTAGTTGAACTTAAGGGCGGATATTCAGAAAAGAAATGTAAAACAGCTCTTGCAACAGTTATGGGTACAACAGTAGGCTTTGTTGCATTTGAAGGCGAACCTATTTGCCCTTGCTGTTCTTATAAGGCTGAAGCTATGGTTAAGCTTTGCGATGCTTATTCAATTCCGGTTGTAACTTTGGTTAATGCAAACGGTACTGTTAATAAGCCGGGCAAGGAAAATCAAAGCCTTACAGCATTTACTAAACTTACAAGCGCTTATGCAACTGCAACTACACCTAAAATTTCTGTAATTACAGGTAATGCAGTCGGCCTTGCATATATTGTTCTTGCAGGTAAAGGCTCAAATGCAGACTTTACTTTCGCTTGGGATAAGAGTGTTGCTTCTCCGCTTCCTACCGAGTCTGCTGTTCAATTTTTATTTAATGACAGACTTGCAAACGGCGAAAGCAAGCAAGACCTTGAAAAAGAATATATTGAAAAGGTTGCTTCACCATTTACTGCCGCAGCTTGTGGCGCAGTTGATGATATTTTTGCTCCTGCCGATACCCGTGCAAAAGTTATTTCTGCACTTGATATTCTTGCAGGTAAAAGAGAAAATACTTTACCAAGAAAACATTCTGTTAAATAATGGAGGATTAAAATATGAAAAACTATACAATTACCGTAAACGGTACAGCTTATAATGTTACAGTTCAGGAAGGCGCAAATGCTCCTGCTCCTGCTGCTGCACCGGCTCCTGCTGCTGCAGCACCTGCTCCGGCACCTGCTGCTGCACCTGCACCGGCTCCTGCCGCAGCTCCTGCACCGGCAGCTCAGGGTTCAGAAGGTTCAGTTAAGGTTGAAGCTCCTATGCCTGGTACTATCCTTGATGTTAAGGTTTCAGTAGGCGATTCAGTTTCAAGCGGTTCAGTTCTTTGTATTCTTGAAGCTATGAAAATGGAAAATGAAATCGTTGCTCCACAGGACGGTACTGTTGCATCAATCAATGTTTCAAAGAGTGACAGCGTTGAAGCAGGCCAGGTTATCATTACATTAAACTAAGAGGTGTCATAAATGGCTAAAATCGGTATTACTGAAACAGTTCTCCGTGATGCTCATCAGTCTTTGATTGCAACTCGTATGAGAACTGACGAATTTGAAGACATCCTCGAAAAAATGGATAAAATCGGCTACCACTCACTTGAATGTTGGGGCGGTGCAACTTTCGACAGTTGTCTTCGATTCCTTGATGAAGACCCTTGGGATAGGCTTCGTCTTATTCGTAAAAAATGTCCTAACACAAAGCTTCAAATGCTTTTCAGAGGTCAGAATATGCTCGGCTACCGCCATTATTCTGATGAACTCGTTGATTATTTTGTAAAAAAGAGTATTGATAACGGTATTGATATTTTAAGAATATTTGATGCTCTTAACGATGTTCGTAACCTTCAAACAGCTATTGATGCAGCCAAGAAATACGGCGGTCATGTTCAGGCTGCTATTTCATATACCACCGGCCCTGTTTTTGATATTGATTATTATTGCAATTATGCAAAGCAACTTGAAAACGCCGGTGCAGATTCAATCTGTATTAAAGATATGGCAGGTCTTTTAACTCCTTACGGAACTTATGACCTTGTTAAAGCACTTAAAAGTACAGTTGATATTCCTGTTCAGCTTCACTCTCACTATACTTCAGGCCTTGCTTCTATGGTTCACCTTAAGGGTATTGAAGCAGGTGTTGATGTAATTGATACTGCTATGAGTCCGCTTGCTATGGGTACTTCTCACCCGGCTACCGAATCAATGGTTGCCGCACTTAAAGGTACAGAGTATGATACAGGCCTTGATATTAAGGCTCTTTCAGAAATCAGAGATTTCTTCACACCGCTTCGTGAAAAGTATCTTAAATCAGGTCTTCTTGACCCTAAAATGCTTGGTGTTGACGCTAATACCCTTCTTTATCAGGTTCCGGGCGGTATGCTTTCTAACCTTGTATCACAGCTTAAGCAGGCAGGCAAGGCAGATAAGCTTGATGAAGTTCTTGCCGAAGTTCCGAGAGTAAGGGAAGATTCAGGTTACCCACCGCTTGTTACTCCTACATCTCAAATCGTTGGTACACAGGCTGTTTTCAATGTTATTATGGGTGAAAGATATAAGATGGTAACCAAGGAATTTAAGGATATGGTTGCCGGTAAGTACGGTAAAACACCTTGTGATATTGACCCTGAATTCCAGAAGAAGATTGTAGGCGATGATGAAATTATCACCTGCCGCCCTGCTGACCTTATTCATGATAAAATTGATGATTTCAAGGATGAAATTAAAGAATATTATGAGCAGGAAGAAGATGTTCTTTCATATGCCCAGTTCGGTCAGGTTGCAGTTAAGTTCTTCCAAAAGAGAAGAGATAAAAAATACAATCTTGACGGTAAACATGAAGACTTTGAATCAAAAGTTCATCCTGTTTAATTAACAAACTTATAAAAAGTGCCACTTTTGTGGCACTTTTTTGTTTATATTTCGTCGTTTTTGTACATTGTAAAAATACTGTATAAAATTTTGCATAAAAATACAGTATGACATTAAAAAAAATATGTACAGAATATTGCAAAAAATGATTTCTTATGTTAATATAAAAACAATACTAAAACTATATTATATATGTGGGAGGAATAATCTATGCTTACATTCAAAAAAACCATTGCATGCCTTATGTCGCTTATAATGATAATGACTGTAACTCCGTTTACAGCTGTTACTGCATCTGCGGCTACGGCAAAGAGCGTAAGCTCAAACATTGACGAAACAAACAAAAAGTACCATGCAGCTCCGTCAAAAACCTTTACACCAAAGACGGGTATGAGTGAAGTTTCTTGGCTTAACAGTGCCGAGGTTAATGAAGTAAGCTCATCAGACGGTAAATTTCATAAGCAGTCATACGCTCCGTCTTCAAATGTACTTTATTGGCCGAGCGCTTATGTTGGTACAACTGATTGCTTGCAATTTCAAAAGAATCATTTAGATTTCAGAGCATATTATCCGTCAGCTGTACTTATGTGGGATGGCACGACTGATGCTTATATGCCGATTATGTGTATAGCACAAAACACAAATAAGATTGACGGAAGAAGAGTTATTTATTATGCTGCACCTTATGACAGTGAGCGTATATCTAATGCCACTTCGCCGGCTCACAGCGCAAATTTCTATGCTGATACTTGGCGCGGAACTAAAGTTGAACAAAATGAAAATTTCAACGGTAATATGTACGGTAATAATACACCATTTGGTTTTGAAGCAAAGGTTTTAACTGAATTTATCAGTACAGGGGAAAATGCAAATAAATGTTATTCATTCGGTACGGATATTGGCAGCAGAGATTTGGCAAGTTTTCTTCATATTGATTCAAATATTGATAATGACACTTCTTTTATCTCAAACGGTTTTTTGGCTAAAAAACTTTATTGGACAACAAATTCAAGTAATGTAGATTTTACAACTGCTTATGATAATAATTCAAAAGAGTCAAGTTCAACAATTTATGTTGTAAACTATAAGCCGATTGTTACAGCTGCAAATGAAGCTGCAAAAGATTTGGAAAGTTTTGACCAGACATTGTATACTCCTGATGCAGTTAATGAGTATTACAAAGCAATACAGGATTTGTATGATTGTGACCCGAATTCATCTTTTAACCAAAAAGACGGTAAGGATGTAACCGATATATCAGACACTGCAGCTAAAGTTGCAAATTGTGCAAACGATATTAAAAATCGCGTTAGTGCTTATGAAAAAGCAAAACTTAAGCTTGAAAGCAGTAAGCAATATCGCATTAAGTTTACAAATTCAAATACAGATCTTCTTTCAGATAACTATTATAAAGCAGGAGATACAATAGTTGCACCTGTTCTCAGTGATAGTTATGAAGATTGTGATAAAACAGGCCATTGCACTGTAACATTTGAATGGCAGCCTGCTTTTGAAAAAACCGCAAGTAAAAATGTTGCCTATGTTGAAACGAAAATAGTACCGGCAAAAACGCCGCATAATTATGGCGCATACTCACAAATTACACAAGATGGTAAAAACGGTCATATCCGCACCTGTTCAGAATGCGGATATAAAGACTGGGCTTTGTGTGATGACTCTTATGTAAAGAAATCTTCGACACCTGCAACATGTACACAGGACGAACAGATTGTATACGAATGTTCGGTTTGCCACAGAATAAAAACTGAAGTAGGCGAAAAGAAAAAAGGCCATGATTATGAAGTTGTTTCGCCAAAGGTTGATGCCACTTGCGAAACTCCAGGTAAAACTGAAGAAAAGAGATGTAAAAACTGCGGTGATACAATAGGCGGCGATGTAATTCCTGCTCTTAAGCACGATTATTCAATTTTAGTATCGAAAAAACAAGAAGCTACCTGTACAACAGATGGTAAAGAAGCTGAATATGAATGCTCAAAGTGTGGAAATCATACCGGCGGTGAAGTAATTAAGGCAACAGGCCATAACTATCAGTATTTTGAAGCTGAAAATAAAATCGTTTGCAGCAAATGCGGCGATGAAATAAAAGTAGGCACATCATATATAGTACCTGAAGGATATACTTTAGTTGAAACAGTTCCACCTAAATGTACTGAAATTGGTTATACACTTTACAAAAACAGTGAAGGTAAAGAATTTTATAACGATATTAAATCTCCAACAGGTCACCAATACGGAAAGACGACAGTTGTAGCACCGACCTGTACTGAACAGGGATATACAATTTATAAATGTAAAAATTGCGGTGACACATATAAAGATGATTATGTAAAAGCATTAGGTCATACAGAAGTAATTGATAAAGCGGTAGCACCGACTTGCACTCAATCAGGTTTAACAGAGGGTAAACATTGCTCAGTTTGCAATGAAGTTCTTGTTAAGCAAGAAAAAATTGATGCACTTGGTCACAAATTTCCAAACAACGCACAATTTTGTTTGAACGGTTGCGGCACTGCTAATCCTAATTATGTTGCACCAAGTCAACCGGCACCAAATCCGACACCATCAACACCTTCAACTCCGTCAACACCATCAACTCCGGCAACTCCGGTACCGTCAGCACCTCCGCTTACACCGGGTGAAAGCACAATTGCCAATAGTTACGGTGTAGATTCTGCAACAGCCAAGTTAATTTATATTTATCTTACCCAAAATAATATTTCAAGTGAGACTTCATCATTAACCGAAAAGGTAATGACAGGTACACCTGTTAAGGGTGACGGTGATTATAAAGGTTCAAACTTCGGTCTTTTAAAAGCAAAAACCACTAAGATTACTAAAAAAAGCGTGACTGTAAAGTGGAATAAGGTTAAGAATGCAGACGGTTACATTGTTTACGGCGCAAAGTGCGGTGCTAAGAGTAAGTACAAAGTGCTTAAAGTTGTTTCAGGTAAAACAACATCTTATACTCAAAAGAAGCTTAAGAAAGGTACTTATTACAAGTACAATATCGTAGCATTTAAAAATATTAACGGTGCTAAAGTTACTACCGCCGTATCAAAGAAAATTCACGCAACTACTCTTGGCGGAAAATACGGTGTAGCAAAGGCTGTTAAGGTAAATAAAACAAAGGCTACAATTAAGAAAGGTAAGACTTTCAAAATCAAAGCTTCTGAAATCAAGAAGGATAAAAAAATTAAAAGGCACAGAGCTATTTGCTATGAATCATCAAATACCGCTGTTGCAACTGTTAATGCAAAAGGTAAAGTTAAGGGCGTTAAAAAAGGTAAATGCACAATTTATGTTTACGCTCAAAACGGTGTTTATAAAACAGTTAACATTAAAGTAAAATAATAATATTTAAAGGGAATGGCTTTTGCCATTCCCTTTGTTCTATCTAACCACAAAGTATATGTATATTCCGTAAATTATAAGCAGTAATATACCTTGCCACCTTTGAAATTTTTGGCTGATGATAGTAGGCAAAACAGCTATTAAAATTACGCCTAAGCACATTACACAATCAAAATTAACGCAGGAAAGTGAAACCGCAAGTTCACCGGTACCTCTTGCTATTGAAATTAACGAGCAAATCGGAAGAATTAAAGTTAAATCAATTATATTTGCACCAAGTATATTTCCGGCTGAAAGTGAGCCGGATTTTTTCTTTAGTGCTGTAAGAGCTGTTACAAGCTCCGGCAGGGAAGTGCCGATAGCAACTGCGATAACGCTTATTACTCTTTGTGAAATATTTAGGCTTATGGCAATTTGTGTGGCATATTTAACAAGAAGTTTTGCACCGAATATTATGCCCACAGCACCTAAAATAAAAAGAATTATGCAACTCACTTTTTCTTTTGTGCAGTATGATATTTTGCTTTCATCACTTTTTGTTTCGCTTTTTATGCATTTTATGTTTTCAAAAATAAATATTGCAAATACTGTAAATAAGAGAGTTACACCCAAAGCCGAAAGAAAATAATATTCTCCGACTTCACCTTTAAAGCTGAGCTCTTTCTTTTGCGTTACTATGCAGCCTATTATTATAAAAACAACAGCAAATATCATAGCGATACTTTTAAATGAAATATCTTTTCTTTTTATTTCAAATGGCATAAATGTAATAAAAAGTCCTAAAATCAAAGCTGTATTTGCCGTGACGGAACCAATCGCATTGCCGACCGCCATATCAACATTTTTGCTTAATGTTGCCTGAATACTTACTATAATTTCAGGCAGTGTGGTTGCGATTGATACTATTGTAGCGCCTATGATAAATTTAGGAACACCAAGCATATTTGCAACTTTTGTTGCACTGTCAACGAAAATATCACCGCCCTTAATTATTAAAATTAAGCCGATAATAAAAAACACGTAAGTTAATGCTGTTGCCATTTTCTCACCTTAAAAATTTGTTGTTTTGCAAATTGATATATGATATAATATTTAAGCTAATACTGATATGAGGTGACATTATGTCTAAAAATAAAAAATTCAGTCCTGTAATACTTATTCCTATTTTTGTTGCAATATTCGTTTTAATTGTTCTTGCAGTGAGTGGGCATTTAACGAGAACAGAAGATATAAAAGAACCGACTGCCGAAACTTCCGTTTCTGCAGTTAATGAGCAAAACAGTGAGCCTGTAAGCGAAAATTCAGATGGAAAGGTTACACTTTGCGCTGTCGGCGATAATCTTATTCATAATACATTGATTGATGCAGGCAAGCAGGAAGACGGAAGTTATGATTATACTTCGCTTTACCAAAACATTGCCCCTGTAATTCAAAAATATGATGTTTCCGTAATCGACCAGGAAACTGTACTTGGCGGCTCTGATTTTGAATATACGGGCTATCCTGTGTTTAATTCTCCTCAGGAAATCGGCGATGCCGCAATAAATGCCGGATTCGATGTATTTAACTGTGCCAATAATCATATAATGGATAAAGGCTCACAAGGCATTATGAATGAAATTGAATATTTTAAAAAGCATAAGGATGTTGTTTATCTCGGTATTAACGAAGATGAAAAGAGTTATAACACTATAAAGTATTATGTAAAAAATAATATTACATTTGCATTGCTTAATTACACTTATGGCACTAACGGTATTGACCTTCCGAGTGATAAACCTTGGATTGTTAATATGATGGACAAGGATAAAGTGACTAAAGATATTAAGGAAGCAAGGGCAAATGCCGATGTGGTAATTGTATTTCCACATTGGGGGACTGAAAACAGTTTCGGTATTTCAGATTATCAAAAAGAATACACCGATTTGTTTAGTAAATTGGGTGTTGACCTTGTTATCGGTTGTCACCCGCATGTAATTGAGCCGGTTAAGGAAGTTACTAATAAAAGCGGCCACAAAATGCTTGTTTACTATTCGCTTGGTAATTTTATTTCACATCAAATTGAAATTGACCAGCTTTGCGGCGGTATTGCAAGTGTAGATATTGAAAAGAAAAACGGAAAAATAACTGTTAACGGTAAGTTTATTCCGATTGTTACTCATTATAACAGAACAAACGGTGATAAATTTAGATTTGATGTTTATAAACTTTCCGATTATACAGATGAACTTGCAAAGTCACATTCACAAAACGGCGGAACACCTGAATACTATAATAAACTTGTGAAAAAAGTAATTGATGAAAAGTATCTTGATTTATCATAGTATCTTATTTTTGGCATATCATACAAAAAGTTTTAACATGAATTGATGCTCACGCAGTAAATTAACAAAATTGAATAAAATCGTTGACAAATTTATACTTGCCGGCTATAATGAAAGTGTAGTAAGAACAAAGGCGTTCCGAGTTGATTCGGAGCGCCTATTTTTTTGCTTTAATTTACAAAATTACTCAAGAGAGGAGTATTTACTATGAGTAAGTACACAAAAGAAGACATCCTTAAAAGTGCACAGGAAAACGGAGTTGAATTTATCAGACTTCAGTTTACAGATGTTTTCGGCATTATGAAAAATGTCGCTATCACAAGCTCACAGCTTGAAAAAGCACTTGACAATGAATGTATGTTTGATGGTTCATCAATTGATGGATTTGTAAGAATTAACGAAAGTGATATGTATCTTCATCCTGATTATGATACATGGACTATTTTCCCTTGGAGAAAGCACCAGAACGCACAGACAGCTCGTCTTATCTGCTCGGTATATTGTGCCGATAATAAAACACCGTTCCTCGGTGACCCAAGAAATGTTCTTCAAAAGGTTATGGATGAAGCTGCTGAAATGGGTTACAGCTTTAATGTAGGTCCTGAATGTGAATTCTTCCTTTTCAAACTTGATGAAGACGGCAACCCAACTACAACAACAGGCGACGAAGGTGGTTACTTTGACCTTAACCCTATTGACCATGGTGAAAACTGCCGCCGTGATATTTGCCTCGCTCTTGAGGAAATGGGATATACAATTGAAGCATCACACCACGAAGTAGCTGAAGGCCAGCACGAAATCGACTTTAAGTTTGATGAAGTAATGACAACAGCAGACCGTGTAATGACTTTCAAGCATGTTGTTAAAACTTATGCTACAAAGCATGGTCTTCATGCAACATTTATGCCAAAGCCGATTTATGGTATCAACGGTTCAGGTATGCACACAAATATGTCACTTATGACTAAAGATGCTAACGGTAAAGTAGTTAATGCTTTCTATGACCCTGAAAGCGAAGACGGCTTGAGCGAAGTTGCTCATTATTTCATCGGCGGTCTTTTAAAGCATGTTAAGAGTATTGCAGTATATTCAAACCCAACCGTAAACTCATATAAAAGACTTGTACCTGGTTATGAAGCTCCTACCTATATTGTTTGGTCAGCATCTAACCGTTCATGTCTTGTTCGTATTCCTGCAGCAAGAGGAATGGGTACTCGTGTAGAGCTTCGTTGCCCTGACCCAACTTGTAACCCATATCTTGAAATGGCTCTTTGCCTTGCAGCAGGTCTTGACGGAATTAAGAATAAAATCACTCCTGCTCCTGCAGTTGATTATAATGTATTTGACCTTTCAGATGAAGAACTTGCAGCAAAAGGTATTGATTGCCTTCCTGGTTCACTTAAAGAAGCAGTTGAAGCTTCAGAAGCTGACCCATTTGTTAAAGAAACAGTAGGCGACCATGTATTCAATGCTTATACCGAAGGCAAGAAAGCTGAATGGGATGAATACAGAACAAAGGTTTCACAGTGGGAAATCGACAGATATATGGTTAATTACTAATCTGTATCTTTTACTTAACCCTCTCTTATGGCAATTATGCCAGTTGTTAGGCCGGCATCGCTTTCCGGTGTCGGCTTGACATATATTTTTAGCACAATGAGGTGCGACAATGTTATGTGTTGTCGTGCCTCTTTTTTTATTTTCTTTTTATCATTACAAACTATTTAATTTTAGGAGGAAGAATATATGGATATAACATCTATTCTTGAAAAAGTCGACAGTGAAGTGTTCGGCATTTGGTTTTTAATCGGTGCGGCTCTTGTTTTCTTTATGCAATGCGGTTTTGCTATGGTGGAAACAGGTTTTACCAGGGCTAAAAATGCCGGCAATATTATTATGAAAAACCTTATGGATTTTTGTATCGGTACTCCGATGTTTATATTGCTTGGTTTCGGTCTTATGATGGGTGAAGAAGTTTTAGGTGGCTTTTGCGGTATGCCAACCTTGGGCGTTTTCACAAATTATCAAAATTTTGATTGGTCTAATTTTGTATTTAACCTTGTATTTTGCGCAACAGCGGCAACAATCGTTTCAGGTTCAATGGCTGAGCGTACAAAGTTTTCAAGCTATTGTATTTATTCAGCTGTAATTTCTGCCGTTGTTTATCCTATTGAAGCAGGTTGGATTTGGAATCCAAACGGTTGGCTTGCAAATCTCGGCTTCCACGATTTTGCGGGTTCTTGTGCAATTCATATGGTTGGCGGTATCACAGCATTTATCGGCGCAATTATGGTTGGCCCTCGTATCGGCAAGTATGTTGAAGATAAGAAAACAGGCAAAAAAGTTGCTAAAGCTATTCCGGGACACTCTTTAACTCTCGGCGCACTCGGTGTGTTCATTCTCTGGTTTGGTTGGTATGGTTTCAACGGTGCTGCTGCAAAAAGCGGACCACAGCTTGCTTCAATATTTGTAACCACAACTTGTGCTCCTGCTATTGCTACTTGTGTAACTATGATTTTCACTTGGATTAAAAACGGTAAGCCTGATGTTTCAATGTCACTTAACGCTTCACTTGCAGGTCTTGTTGCAGTAACTGCCGGTTGTGATGTTGTTGATGCACTTGGCTCTTGCATTATAGGCGTTGTATCAGGTATTCTTGTAGTTGTTGCAGTAGAATTTATTGATATTAAGCTTAAAGTTGATGACCCTGTCGGTGCTGTTGCAGTTCACTGCGTAAACGGTATGTGGGGTACTGTTGCTGTCGGCCTTTTCGCCACTACAACCGTACCGGGTAATGATTCATTCCAAGGCCTTTTCTACGGCGGCGGCTTCTCACTTCTCGGCAAGCAGTTATTAGGTCTTGTTTGTGTTGCCGCTTGGACAATTGTTACTATGACAATAGTATTCTTCATTATTAAGAAAACTAACGGACTTCGCGTATCTGAAGAGGAAGAAATCAAAGGTCTTGATGCTACCGAACATAATCTTCCGTCTGCTTACGCAGATTTTATGCCGGCTATGGCTTTTGCAACATCTTCTTCTATCAAAGCTTCAGCTCCAAAAGCAAGTGTACCTGCAACTCCGCTTGCTCCGGTTGAAAAGGCAGTTGAAGTTGAAACTTATACGACTAAAAAATCACCGGCTTTATCAAAAGTTGTTATGATATTTAATCCTGCTAAGTTTGAAGAAATTAAATCTGCTATGAACGAAATCGGCATTACCGGTATGACTGTTACAAATGTAATGGGATGCGGCACACAAAAAGGCCACATCAGAAAATACCGTGGTGTTGAAATCGAAGAAATGAATCTTAACCCTAAAATGAAACTTGAAATGGTTGTTTCTGCTGTTCCGGTTGAAACAGTTGTTGAAACTGCAAGGAATGTGCTTTATACCGGTAATATCGGCGACGGTAAAATCTTCATCTATGATGTTGAAGATGCGGTTAAAGTTCGTACCGGCGAAAGAGGATATGATGCTTTGCAGGGTGAGGATGATGTGTAAAACAGATTTGTAAAATCTCTTTTATATAATTTTTTTTGCTATTTTCTACCAAAGAAAAGGGACTGTTAATTCAGTCCTTTTTCTTTTATGCGATTGTATAAAAATACAGCCGTATACATTGAAAACTGAATAACTATACTAAAAGTTGTATGGATACTGTGATATTATACATAAAATAACTCAAAAATCGCACTAATTTTGTAATTTGTATAATTGACTAATAAGTGTTATTTATTGTAAAATTAAGAAAACACAATATTTATTGAACATTATGTTCATAAAATATATTGTTATTTACACATAACTTAAGGAGAGGATACTATGTTGAAAGAGGGAGAAATCAGAATTCCGTCAGGCTGTGCCATTGCCGCTATTATTGACAGAAAAGGCAACCGCATAAACGGTTCTCAAATCATTAAATCTATTGCACTTATGCACGATAGGTCAAATGGTCTTGGCGGTGGTTTTGCTGCTTATGGTATTTATCCTGAACATAAGGATGAATACGCTATTCATGTTTTCTATGATTCAAGCGAGGCAAGAAAGCAGTGCGAAGATTTTCTTTTTAGGCATTTTAATATTGATGTTGCGGAGAGAATACCTACCCGCCAAGTTCCAAGCATTGAAAAAGGCCCTGATATTTGGCGTTATTTCGGTAAGGCAAATCGTGTGCGAATGAAAGACGCAAGGCTTGATGAACTTGAATATGTTGCACAGTGTGTAACTAAAGTTAATAATGCAATTGAGGGTGCTTATATCTTTTCGAGTGGTAAAAATATGGGCTGCTTTAAAGCAGTAGGTTATCCTGAAGATGTAGGCGAATTTTATATGCTTGACCAATATGAAGCTTATATTTGGACAGCGCACGGCAGATTCCCGACTAACACACCCGGCTGGTGGGGAGGTGCTCATCCTTTTAATATTCTTGATTGGTCAATTGTGCATAACGGCGAAATATCATCATATGATGCCAACCGCAGATATATTGAGCAGTTTGGATATATTTGCACGATGCAAACAGATACAGAAGTTATCACTTATCTTTTTGACCATCTTTTGCGCCATCATAATCTTCCTATTGAAGTTGCCGCAGATGTACTTACAGCACCTGAATGGGATGAAATTGACAGAATGGACGATGATAAAAAGAAATATTTTACCGATCTTCGTTCTATTTATAACGGTGCGCTTGTTAATGGCCCGTTTTCTGTAATTCTCGGTTCTAATAAGGGACTTCTTGCTATTAACGATAGGCTGAAGCTTCGTTCACTTACTGCCGCAACTAAAGGAAACCGTGCTTATTTTGCTTCTGAAGAATCGGCAATCAGAATTATTTGCCCTGATCCTGATGAAGTATGGTCTGTTTCAGGTGCAGAGCCTGTATTTATTCCGCTTGAAATTGATGAAGAGGAGGATGAGAACTGATGATAAATTATATTCCACGCAGATTTACTGTTATTCGTGATAAAGAACTTTGCATAAATTGTGGATGCTGTGTTCGTCAGTGTTCAAATGAATGCCACTTTTTTGATGAAGACGGAAAAACAGTATTAGTAAATTCAAAAAATTGTGTTGCCTGCCACAGATGTGTTGATCTCTGCCCGACAGGAGCATTGCGTATAGAAAAATATGTTTGTGATTATCGTGATAATGCGAATTGGACACCTTCTTATCAGCAGGAAATCTGCCGTCAGGCAGAAACGGGTTCGGTTCTTCTTTCCGCTATGGGTAATCCAAAGCCTTATCCTATTTATTGGGATAAAATCTTGCTTAATGCATCACAGGTTACCAATCCGTCTATCGACCCTCTTCGTGAACCGATGGAAATTCGTACTATATTAGGTCGCAAGCCTGATAAAATTGAGGTTGAAAAGAAAGGTAAGTCTATCACTGAAATGCCGCCGCAGGTTATGCTTGAAACACCTATTATGTTTTCGGCTATGAGCTTTGGTTCTATTTCACTTAATGCTCAAAAGTCACTTGCTATGGCAGCCGTTGAACTCGGAACATTGTTTAATACAGGTGAGGGCGGTCTTCATCCCGACTTGCGTTCTTTCGGCGATTATGCTGTTGTTCAGGTAGCGTCAGGCCGTTTCGGTGTGCATAAAGATTATCTTAATAATTCAAAGTTCGTTGAAATTAAAATAGGTCAGGGTGCAAAGCCGGGTATCGGCGGTCACCTTCCGGGTGAAAAAGTAAATGTTGAAGTATCAAATGCCCGTATGATTCCGGAGGGCTCAGACGCTATTTCACCTGCACCGCACCACGATATTTATTCTATTGAAGATTTGCGCCAGCTTATTTGGTCGCTTAAGCAGGCTACACATAATAAAAAGCCTGTTTCTGTTAAAATCGCGGCTGTACATAATATTGCAGCTATTGCTTCCGGTGTTGCAAGAGCCGGTGCCGATATTGTGGTTATTGACGGATTTAGAGGCGGTACAGGTGCCGCACCTACAAGAATTCGTGATAATGTAGGTATTCCTATTGAACTTGCACTTGCTTCTGCCGACCAAAGACTTCGTGATGAGGGTATCCGCTCAACAGTATCACTTGTTGCCGCAGGTTCGTTTCGCTGTTCAGCAGATATTGTTAAGGCAATAGCTCTCGGCGCAGATGCCTGCTATGTTGCTTCTGCTCCTCTTATTGCTATGGGCTGCCATATGTGCCAAACTTGTAATACAGGTAAATGCAATTGGGGTATCGCTACTCAAAGGCCTGATTTAACACGCCGCCTTAACCCTGAAATTGCACATCAAAGAGTAATTAACTTAATCAATGCTTGGAACCACGAAATTAAAGAAATAATGGGTGGTATGGGTATTAACTCTATCGACTCGCTTCGCGGTAACAGACTTATGCTTCGTGGTATAGGCTTGAGCGATAAAGAACTTGAAATACTCGGCATTAAACACGCAGGTGAATAAGGGGGATATGCAAATATGAAAAAAGTTTTCGCAAGAGAAGAGCTTTGCATAAACTGCCGTCTTTGTGAGGTTTATTGCAAAACAGCTCATTCAAAATCAAAAGATATAGTTAAAGCTTATAAGTCGGAGAAGCCTGAACCGGTAAGCAGAATTTCTGTTTTTGGTAATAAGGTTGCTTCGGTGGCAGTTAATTGCCGCCATTGTGATGACCCGGCTTGTGTAAAAGCCTGCATTACAGGTGCAATGACTAAAGATAAAAAAACAGGCATAGTTTCTGTTAATGAGGATAAATGCATTGGCTGTATGACCTGCCTTGCTGTTTGCCCGATAGGTTGTATTAAGCAGGGAAACATTGCATATAAATGTGACCTTTGCCAAGGCGAAGAACCTGCCTGTGTTAAAAATTGCCCTAACCACGCTTTGTTATGGCTTGAAGTGGGAGGTGCTAAATAATGAATTATGTTATTATCGGTGCTTGTGCAGCAGGCCTTTCAACAGCGGAAGCTATCAGAAAAGCTGACGCTAAAGGCAATATTACAATGCTTACAGAGGAAGCGTATCTTCCTTATTCACGCCCGTCAATCAGCTATTTTCTTAAAGGTAAAGTTAAAGAAAGTGATATGGCACTGCGCAAGCCTGCATTTTATAAAGCTAATAATATAAATGTTGTTACAGATTCCAAAGTAACTTCTATTGACAGAAAAAATAAAACCGTTAAAGTCGGCAAAAAATCATACCCTTATGATAAACTTTGCCTTGCAACAGGTTCAAAGCCTTTTTTTCCGCCAATGGAAAATGTTGACGGTAAGGATAATGCAGTAACTTTCCTTGATTTAGCATCTGCAAAAGAGCTGAAAAAGCTTGCAAATGAAAATACAAAGGCGGTAGTTATCGGTGCGGGTCTTATCGGTATGAAAGCTGCCGAAGGACTTGTAAAAATATGCAAGAGTGTTGATGTTGTTGAACTTGCACCAAGAGTTCTTCCGTCAATTCTTGATAAAACATCTGCCCGCCAGGTAAAAAAACATTTAGAAAATAACGCAATTAAATTTCATCTTGAAAATACCGTTGTTAAAGCGCAGTCAAAGGGTAAGCACATTACGAGCGTGACTCTTAAAGACGGAAAAGTGTTAAAATGCGATTTGCTTGTACTTGCAGTCGGTGTAAGACCTCAAACCGAACTTGCCGAAAAAGCCGGACTTGAAGTAAACAGAGGTATTATTACAGATATTCATACAATGCAAACAAGTGATAAAGATATTTATGCGGCAGGAGATTGCACCGTTTCGGTTGATATGCTTGACGGTTCAAAGAGAATTATTGCTCTTTGGCCTAATGCTGTGCAGCAGGGTAGAGTTGCCGGCAATCAAATGGCTTGCGAAAGCGAAGTTGTAAACGGTACTTATTCAGTCAATGCAATTGACTTTTTCGGACTTCGCATTTGCACTTGCGGTCTTATAAATGCACAGGGCGAGCAGTATAGTGATAAAATCAAATCTGACGGTGATGTTTATAAAAGGCTTGTTTTTGAGGGCAATAAACTCGTAGGCTTCGTGCTTATCAATTCAAGCGAAAATGCCGGTATTTATACAAATCTTATTTCAAATAAAGTTGACCTTAATTCACTTGAGGGTGATATTATGGATACACCGTCAATATTTATGTTTGATAAAGAAACAAGAATTCAAAAATTGAGAGGGGGCATTTTGTTATGATTATCGAAGCAGGGCTTACTCGATACGAAGCAGTAAATGAAGAAATTGAAAAGCAACTTAAAAAGCAAAACAAAGTTACTGTTAAAGATGTTAACGGCCAGCGATATATCGGTTGCGCTCTTGATGAGGGTAAAACCGTTGAAGTTTACGGTACACCGGGCAATGATATGGCTTGCTATTTAAATGGCGGCAGAGTTGTTGTTTACGGTAATTGCCAAGATGCAGTCGGCAATACAATGGGCGGCGGCGAAATCGTAGTTCACGGCCATTCGGGTGACGCTATGGGTTATGGTATGCGTGACGGTCAAATTTACATTCGTGATAATGTGGCTTGCCGTGGCGGTATTCATATGAAAGAATTTAGGCAAATGCGTCCGGTTCTTGTTATCGGCAAAAATGCAGGTTCATTCCTCGGTGAATATATGGCGGGCGGTACTATTGTTCTTCTCGGCCTTGATATGAAAAGGGGAGAAAAGCTTTTCGGCACTCACTGTGCTTCGGGTATGCACGGCGGCAAAATTTTTGTTCGTGGCTCTTTTCCAAAGGAAAATATCAGCGATAATATTAAGGTTCAAAATCTTGATGAAACTGATAAAAAAGAACTTGATATGTATATTAAAAAGTATTGCAAATTCTTTAATGCCGATTATGACACCATTATGGCAAAGCCTTTTAAAAAGCTTGTTCCGGCATCATCCCGCCCGTATGCAAATCTTTATACACCAAACTAAATAAAAATAATCAAAAGCACCGAGATTCATAATCGTGAACTCGGTGCTTTTTGCAATGTTGCAAATTTTGACTTTAAATGATACAATATAAAAGTAAATATTTTGTTTTACAGGAGGCTAATTATGAAAAAAGTTATTAGTTTATTTTTATCCGTTGCAATGCTTTTGAGCATTGTGTCAGTAGTTGATTTTTCAGCTTTTGCTGATGTTCAAACAGGCAGTTGCGGTGATAATGTAACATATTCGCTGGATACCACAACAGGCGAGCTTACAATTAGCGGTACAGGTGGTATGGCTGATTATTTTGACTTTCATAGTCCGTTTTATCAACGCAAAAATATTAAATCGGTGAGTATTGAAGACGGTGTAACAAGTATTGGTAGATGTTCATTTGAAAATTGCAAAAATTTAACAAGTGTAACAATACCGGATAGTGTAGTAAATATTAGTGATTATGCATTTTTTTATTGCACTAGTTTAACAAGTGCAATAATACCAAATAGCGTAACAAATATTAGCGGTTATGCTTTTTATTATTGCACAAACTTAACAAGTGTAACAATGGGGAATAGCGTGACAAATATTGGTCAAGGCGCATTTTGTGAGTGTACAAGTTTAACAAGCATAACAATACCAAACAGCGTGACAAGTATTGGTAGTGGTGTATTTGATGGTTGCTGTTTCACTTCTGATAATTTTGTTAACAATTCTAATGTTAAAATTGATAGTTTTTCAAAACCGACGATTGTTGATACAGATGATAAAGGATTTTGTATCAAAAACAATGTGCTTGTAAAAATGCGCCCGGTTTATGCAATTGGTGATGTAAAAATACCAGATAGTGTAACAAGTATTGGTTATTCTGCATTTAGTGGTTGCACAAGTTTAACAAATATAACAATACCTAACAGTGTAACATGGATTGGTGATGCATTTGAGGATTGCACAAGTTTAATATCAATTGAAGTTTCGTATGATAATGAAAATTACTCTTCAGTTCACGGAGTTTTGTTTAATAAAGACGAGACAGAATTGATTACTTATCCCGCCGGTAAAACAGATAGTGAATATGTAATATCAAACAATGTAACAAGTATTGGTGATTCTGCATTTCGTAGTTGCACAAGTTTAATAGGCGTAACAATACCAAATAGCGTAACAAGTATTGGTTGGTCTGCATTTGGATATTGCACAAGTTTAACAAGTGTAACAATACCAGATAGTGTAACAAGCATAGGTGCTTCTGCATTTTATGATACTGCATATTATAATGATGAATCAAATTGGGATAAAGATGTATTGTACTTATCAAATTGTTTAATTGATACAAATGATAATTTTAAGTTGACAACTGATTACACAATTAAAGACGGTACAAGAATTATAGCCGATTCTGTATTTGGCTATTGCACAAGTTTAACAAGTGTAACAATACCGGATAGTGTAACAAGCATTGGTAATTCTGTATTTGAAGATTGCACAAATTTAGCAAGCATTACAATCGGAAATGGTGTAACAAGCATAGGTGCTTCTGCATTTTATGATACTGCATATTATAATGATGAATCAAATTGGAATAATGGTGTATTGTATATATCGGATTGTCTAATAGGCATAAATGATGATTTTGATTCAACAACTGATTACATAATTAAAGACGGTACGAGAATTATAGCTAGTTCAGCATTTGACTATTGCAGAAGTTTAACAAGTGTAACAATACCTGATAGTGTAACAAGTATTGGTCGTTATGCATTTTATTGTTGCACAAGTTTAACAAATGTAACAATACCAAATAGTGTAACAAGTATTGGTTTCGGAGCATTTTATTGCACAAATTTAGCAAATGTTTATTATGCCGGATCACAGAGTGAATGGAATAAAATAACAATCAGTGATGAAAATGAAGATTTAACAAATGCAACAATACATTTCAGTTCAATTCCGACACCGACACCGACACCAACACCTACCCCGTCACCGACACCGACTCTGTCACCGGAACCAAGTCCTGCACCTACTCAACCTACCACAACCACTCCGACTACATCGGCTAAAGCTGTAGCTAAACCGAAATCAGCTAAATTCAAAAAGGTAAAATCGGCTAAAAAGGCAATATCTGTTAAATGGAAGAAAGTCAGCGGTGTAAAGGGTTATCAAGTTCAAGTTGCAACCGACAAGAAGTTTAAGAAAAATAAAAAGACTGTAAATATCAAGAAGCAGAAAACAACTAAAACTACCGTTAAAAAGCTTAAGGCAAAGAAAAAGTATTATGTAAGAATTCGTACATATAAAATAGTGAACGGTAAAAAGGTTTATTCTTCTTGGTCAAAGGTTAAGAGTGTTAAAACCAAATAAAGATAAACGGAGAACAATATTTTGCCATTGTTCTCCGTTTTTGTTATGTAAATTATTTGTTTATGTTATTGCAAGTAGTATTTTATTGTGATATAATACGCAAAACAGAAAAAATTTTATAATTTTGGGAGTAGGGTTAATGTTTAACAGTCTTCACGAAGAATGTGGTGTATTCGGCATTTTTGAAAACAAAACAACTTATGTGGCTCATTCAGCTTATCTTGCACTTTATGCGCTTCAGCACAGGGGTCAGGAAAGCTGCGGTATTGCTGTAAATGATGACGGTGTGTTTAGGCATCATCGCGGTGACGGTCTTGTTCCCGATGTGTTTACAAGTGAAAAGCTTGATACACTCGGTACAGGTAATATGGCAATAGGTCATGTAAGATATTCTACCACCGGCGGTAAAAGTGTTAATAATATTCAGCCGCTTGTTATTCGCCATATTAAAGGTAATCTTGCCCTTGCGCATAACGGTAATCTTGTAAATGCACATGATATAAGAAAAACTTTTGAACTTAAGGGCGGTATTTTTCACGGTACTTCAGATACCGAATCTATTGCTTATTCAATTGTTTCGGCTCGCCTTACAAGTAAAAGTACGGAAGAAGCTATTGAAAAGATAATGCCTACGCTTAAAGGTGCATATTCTTGTGTTGTAATGACTGCAACAAAGCTTATTGCTTTTCGTGACCCTAACGGCTTTCGTCCTCTTTGCCTTGGTAAAACAGAAGGCGGCGGATGGATTGTTTCATCCGAAAGCTGTGCGCTCGATACTTTGGGAGCAGAGTTCGTTCGTGATATTAGGCCGGGTGAAATTGTTGTAATCAGCACAGAAGGTGTTAAATCAATTGATACCCATTGTACCCAAAAAGGCCATATTTGCGTATTTGAATATATATATTTCGCTCGCCCGGATTCTGTTATTGAGGGTTCATCTGTTCAGCAGGCAAGAATGAGGGCAGGTAAGTTTTTGGCAGAGGAGCATCCGGTTGATGCCGATATAGTTATCGGTGTTCCTGATTCGGGGCTTGACGCTGCTTTGGGCTATGCAAATGCCAGCGGTATACCTTACGGTATCGGATTTATTAAAAACAGATATATCGGCAGAAGCTTTATTCAGCCAACTCAAGGTCAGCGCCGTGATGCAGTAAGAATTAAACTTAATGTTGTCAAAGAAAATATTAAAGGTAAAAGAGTTATTATGATTGATGACTCAATAGTGCGTGGTACAACCTGTGCGCGAATTGTAGGCCTTTTGCGTGAAGCAGGTGCTAAAGAGGTACATATGAGAATATCATCACCTCCGTTTAAATATCCTTGTTTCTTTGGTACTGATGTTGACAGCCAAGAAAATCTTATTGCCTGCCAGTTTGACACTGTTGAAGAAATTGCTAAAGAAATCGGTGTTGATTCATTGGGCTATCTTTCAGTTGAAGCTACGCATAAGCTTGCTGAAAATACAGATTTTGATTATTGTGACGGTTGCTTTACCGGTAAATATCCTATTGAAGTTCCAAAGGAACAGCCAAAGGATAAGTTTGAAGAAAAGCTGAATAAATTTTCAGCATATTATCAGGTTCTTGACTAATCTTGGAGAGGTTAATTATGAGTGACAGATTAAATTCAATTCTGTCAAAGCTTGTAACATCTATTGAGGGCGTTAAAGATGAAAAGGAAATGCTGCTGAGACTTATAATAGGCTTGGCAGTATTTTTGTTACTTGCTTTGTTTAGAAAACAGATTTCAAAAGCTATCGTTTGGCTTTGCACAAAAACTATTGCAAGAAAAAGTGATGTTGCACAAAGGGCGCTTGTTGATGCACTCTCTGTTCCGCTTTCGTTTTTTATTTTTGTATTCGGTATTTATATTTCTACCGAAATTATTGCGCCGAGCGGCGAAATTCGCAATCCCGTTTTGCTTATCTTTAAACTCGGTGTAATTTTTTCTATATCTTGGTTTTTAATAAATTTCATAAACAGCGATTTTTCATTTGTACTCAGCGATGATGATTCCAAAACTAAAAAAACAGCGGTGAATTTCATCTCTAATTTGATTAAGATATTTATTGTTATTTTATCATCGCTTCTTATGCTTGAACAATTTGGCATAAGTGCTACAAGAGTTTTTGCCGCACTCGGTATCGGCGGTGTTGCAGTTGCGTTTGCTTGTAAAGATGCAGTTGAAAATCTTTTGTCCGGATTTATTATTATTTATGATAAACCTTTTGAAGTTGATGATTTTATTAAAATTGATAATGAAGCAGGGCAGGTTGAAGAAATTAAAATTCGTACAACCAGGCTTAGAATGACTGACGGCAGCCAAAAAATTTATCCTAATACCACTGTGGCAAATTCTGCTATAATCAATCTTTCCCGTATGTCACATCGCCTTATAAATGAAAACTTGGGCATCGAATATAAACATTCTTCAAAAGAAATTAACGCTTTTTGCTCAAAACTTAAAGAACTTATTCTTTCTTATGATGAAAGTGATAAATCTGATGTTCGTGTGAATTTTACTGACTATTCCGATTCTTCGCTTGATATTGAAGTTTTCTTTTATGTTGATATTCCTTCGCTTCAGGATTACCTTACCTTTAAATCAAAATTTAATTGTGATGTTAAAACTCTTGCGGATGATATGAATATTGATTTTGCCTTTACTTCCCGTTCCGTATATTTTGCAAATGAACTTGAAGTTAAAAATAATGCTAAATAATTGTTGCTTTTTTTGCTTTGGTAGGTTATAATATCAAAGCAATATTTGCAGATGTGTCCGAGCTGGCCGAAGGAGCACGATTGGAAATCGTGTAAGTCTTTAACGAGGCTTCTGGGGTTCGAATCCCCACATCTGCGCCAAAAACAAAAAGTCACCTGCGGGTGACTTTTTGTTTTTGTTGTAAAGATAGGGATTCGAACAGGGCAATTCGAAGAATAGAAACAGTCCGGTGGACTGTTTCGTTGCCCGCGGGCGTGCCGAAGAAAGCTTTAGCTTTCAATGGGCGAATCCCCACATCTGCGCCATCGTCGTCACAAGCTTCATAGTGCTTGTGGCGACTTTCTTTTATCCTTTTATAGAAAGTCACCCCGCGCTCATTGCGCTGCTCCTCCTCTCCCCAAAAAGCTTACGCTTTTCGGGGACCCCGATATTTGTTTTTGTTGTAAAGATAGGGATTCGAACAGGGCAATTCGAAGAATAGAAACAGTCCGGTGGACTGTTTCTGCCAAATTCATAAATGAATTTGGAGCCACGTGTCTCTTGTGCTTCGCACAATTCACTCTCATTTAATGGAATATAACTTTTATTTTTTTCTTATTTGCTATATAATAGGCAAGAGGTGACGATATGGATAAGCTTTTTAATCTTCAAAAAAATATGGTGGAATATTACAAGGGTGATGCTAAAAGAATACAGCATTTTACCAAAGTTCACTCATTTGCAAAATTTATCGGTTTGGGTGAAAATCTTGATGAGCATACACAGTTTATTTTGGAGTCTGCTGCTTTAACGCACGATATAGGAATTAAAATTTCCGAGGAAAAGTATGGCGACTGCAATGGTAGACACCAAGAAATTGAAGGCCCTGCCGAAGCTGAAAAAATGTTAAATGTGCTTGACTATGACGGGGAAGATATAAAACGCATTTGTTATTTAATTTCACATCATCATACATATAAAGATATTGATGCAATAGATTTGCAAATACTTATTGAAGCAGACTTTCTTGTTAACTTATATGAAGATAATGCCACGATTGGTGCAATAAATACAGCATTTAGCAAGATTTTCAAAACAAATACGGGCAAATATTTGTGCAAAGTAATGTATAATTTGGAAACTTGAAAAAATGCTTGATTTTTCTTTTCGTGTTTGTTATAATTAAAACATCAATTTAGCGTGGCAAAGCGTTAATGTGAAAAATCACGAAAGTAGGATTTAAAGATGAAAAAGTTTTTATCAGTTATTTTAGCACTTGTAATGGTTGCCTGTGTAGTTGCGGGATTTGCAGGCTGCTCAAAATCAGGAAAAGATGAGAATGCGGCTTCTTCAACAAGCCAGAGTGATTCAACTGTTAAAACAGTCGCAGACCTTGATAAAGTTAAGGATGCAAATAAGCTTGTTATCGGTATTACAGATTATGAACCTATTGATTACCAAGATAAAGACGGTAAATGGATTGGTTTTGATGCTGACCTTTCAAGAGCAGTTGCTCAAAAAATGGGTATTGATGTTGAATTTGTAGTTATCAACTGGGATAATAAGTTTATTGAACTTAATTCAGGTACAATTGACTGTATTTGGAACGGTATGACTGTATCAGATTCAGTTAAAACAAACTGTGACATTTCTGATGCTTATGCAGGTAACAGCCAGGTTGTAGTTATGAAGAAAGATTCACTTTCAAAGTATGCTGATGCAGATGCTATCAAAAATGCTGATTTAACTATCGCAGTTGAAAAAGGCTCTGCAGGTGAGACAGAAGCAAAGAAGCTTTCAAAAAATGTTGTTTCACTTTCAGCTCAGTCAGATGCACTTAAAGAAGTAAAATCAGGCACAGCAGATGCTTGTATTATTGACTCAACAATGGCTAACTCAATGACCAAAGAGGGAACGGATTTTTCAAACCTCGGTTATTCTGTTTCTCTTACAACTGAAGAATATGCGGTAGGCTTCAGAAAAGGTTCTGACCTTACGGCAGAAGTTAACAGAATTCTTGGCGAACTTAAAACAGACGGTACAATGGATAAGCTTTCAAAGCAGTACGGTGTTAACCTTGCTAAATAATTCTAATAATTTTTAACATTGTAATATTTATCAGGCAGAGGGCTTTCAATGCTCTCTGCCTAATTTGCTGAATAGCAGTAATGATTTTGGGAGGAAATATGTATGGGAACATCGTTTTGGCAGATAACCCTTGAACTTTTAAAAGGTTTTTGGGTGAACTTCAAGCTTTTCGGTATAACCCTTGTTTGCGCTTTGCCTTTAGGACTTATATTGAGCTTCGGTTCAATGTCTAAATTTAAGCCGATTAAATATCTTGTTAAATTACTTGTTTGGATAATTCGCGGTACACCGCTTATGCTTCAAATCATAATTGTATTTTACGGTCCGGGTCTTCTTTTCGGTATGCAAGTTGGCAATGATTACCGTTTTAAAGCCGCTGTTATAGCGTTTATTATTAACTATTCTTGCTATTTTTCGGAAATTTACCGTGGCGGTATAGAAAGTATACCTAAAGGTCAGCAGGAAGCCGGGCTTGTGCTTGGCATGACTAAGAGCCAGATATTTTTTAAAGTTACACTTTTGCAAGTTATTAAAAATATTGTGCCGCCTATGAGTAATGAAATTATTACCCTTGTTAAAGATACTTCTCTTGCAAGAACGATTGCTATTATTGAAGTTATCCGTGTTGGTGAAGATTATATTACATCTTCAGGTCTTTTCTGGCCGCTGTTTTATACAGGTGCATTTTATCTTGTATTCTGCGGAATTCTTACTATTCTTTTCGGCAAAATTGAAAAGAAACTCAGTTATTTTAATTCTTAAGGAGGTTAAGCTTTATGGCATTTTTAGAAGTAAACAATATCAAAAAAAGCTTTGGTAAAAATGAAATACTCAAGGGTATAAGCTTTGACCTTCAAAAAGGTGAAGTTCTCTCAATTATAGGCTCTTCGGGTTCGGGTAAAACGACACTTCTTCGCTGTATTAACTTTCTTGAATTTGCCGAAGAGGGAACTGTTAAGGTTAACGGAGAAGTTATTTATAACGGTGAAACAGATAAAAAGCTTAAAGAAAAAGATTTGCGAAAGAAAAGGCTTCATTTTGGCTTGGTATTCCAAGATTTTAATCTGTTTCCACAATATGATGTTTTGCAAAATCTTACTCTTGCTCCGTCTTTGCTTAAAATGGGAACTAAAGATGAACTTGAAGCTCAAGCAAGAGAAATTATAAAGAAAGTCGGCTTGGAAGACAGAATTAACCACTATCCTTGCCAGCTTTCAGGCGGGCAAAAGCAGCGTGTGGCTATTGCAAGAGCGCTTATGCTTAAGCCGGATATTCTTTGTTTTGATGAACCTACATCTGCGCTTGACCCTGAACTTACCGGTGAGGTGCTTAAGGTTATTAAAAGTCTTAAAACAGGAAACAGCACAATGATTGTTGTTACTCACGAAATGGAATTTGCAAAAAATGTTTCGGATAAAGTTATATTTATGGCTGACGGTGTTATTGAAGAATACGGTGAGCCGCAAAAACTTTTTGAAAATCCAGAAAGTGATAAGCTTAAAACTTTTTTAAATAATGCACTCGATATATAATGTGAATCAGTGTTAATTATTGACGAAAAAGAATATTTGTGGTTTAATATAGATATATTTACTTTGTGTAATAAGAAAATATACAGGAGGAATAGGAATGGATTTAAAGAACATTATTAACAAAAAGGGTGAGTATGCAGATTATATGCTCAAAGAGATTACTCATATCTGCAAGGATATGGATAAGCGTGACCCGGGTTCAAAGGGTGAAAAGCAGGCTTGTGAGTATATGGCTGATGTGCTTAAAAATGAATGTGGCTGTGAAAGAGCCGATGTTGAAAGCTTTAAAGAAAATCCGGGTTCGTTTTTCGGTTGGATTTATTTCACAATCACTTTTGTTTTAGCTGCAATCGTACTTTTCTTTTTCTGCCCGATTATTTCGGCTTTGCTTATTGTGTTAGGACTTGCAATCGTTCTTTTGGAATTTGGATTTTACAAAAAATGTGTTGATAGATTTTTCCCTGAAAAAACAGGACATAATGTAACCGCAGTAAAAAAATGTTCAGGTGAAGTTAAACGCCGCATATTTTTTAACGGTCACCCTGACGCCGCTTGGGAATGGCCTGTAAACTATGCTTTGGGCGGTGTTGGCTTTGAAGCACACGCTATTATTTGCGGTATCGGTGCCGTTTATTATCTTGTTCTTTCAATTTTGGCAACTATTAAAAATGCAGCTTTCGGTATGATTGGCTCTGATACCAATCTTTTCAAAATGGCATTGTGGGGACTTATCTTTGTTCCTTTCCTTGTCGGCCTTTATTGGATGTGGAATGAAAAGAGAATAGTTGACGGTGCTAATGATAACCTTTCAGGTTGCTATATGGGTATCGCTGTTCTTAAAGCACTCGCAGATGAGGGAATAACTCTTGAAAATACAGAAGTAGGCGTTATTCTTTCAGGCAGTGAGGAAGCCGGACTTCGCGGTTCAAAAGCTTGGTGTGAAGCTCATAAGGGCGAATTTGATGATGTTCCTACAATTATTCTTTCTTATGATACAATTCACGACCCTAAATATCTTATGACAAATTATCGTGACCTCAACGGTACTGTTAAGGTTGATAAGGCTGTATCTGATTTATTTATGGAATCTGCCGCTGACCTTAATATTCCTTGTAAAAAAGGTTGGGTTCCGCCACTCGGCGGTGCTACCGATTCGGCAGCATTTGCACAGGCAGGCTTCCGCGCTACCGGTATAACAGGTCTTAACCATAAGCTTGAAGATTATTATCACACAAGAAGAGATACATATGATAATATGAACCTTCAAGGACTTGCAGATTGCTTTGCAATCAGTGTTAAGGCACTTGAAAAATTTGATAACGGTAAAGAAGTTTAATATAAAAAGCGATGAAGAAAAATCAAATTCTTCATCGCTTTTTTTAGTCATTTATTATTTTTCCGTCAATGCTGATTGTTACAACTTGCCACGGTAAAAATTTACCGCTTTGCTTAATGGCTTCTTTTGCCGCATATTCAAGTCCGCCGCAGCAAGGCACTTCCATACGCACAATCGTTACGCTTTTGATATTGTTTTGCTTAATTATTTGAGTAAGCTTTTCGCTGTAATCAATATCATCAAGCTTCGGACAGCCGATAATCGTAATTTTGCCTTTCATAAATTCATTGTGCATATTTGCATAGGCATATGCAGTACAGTCAGCCGCAATAAGCAAATTTGCATTATCAAAATACGGTGCGTTTACAGGTACAAGCTTTATTTGGCAAGGCCATTGACCGAGCTGTGATTTATTGAAGCTTGCAGCACTTTCTTCAATATCTTCACTTAATCTGTTAAAAGTGTGTGCCATACTTGATGGGCAAGTGTGAAAAACTTCTTTTTTATCTTGCTTCTTTTTCATATTTGCTTCAACAGCTTCTCTGTCATATTCAAGCGCTTCCCTTTCAACAAATGTGATAGCACCGGTAGGGCAGGTCGGCAGGCAATCGCCGAGTCCGTCGCAATAATCATCACGCAAAAGTTTTGCCTTTCCGTTTACCATTGCGATTGCACCCTCGTGGCACGCATTTGCACAAGCACCGCAACCGTTGCACTTATTTTCATCTATTTGAATGATTCTTCTAATCATATAAACAACTCCAAAATTAAATTCACATCTAATGTGTGGTCTGATTATATCAAATAAAAATCGAATTCGCAAATAAAAATCATAAATTATTCCAAAGTAAGTTTTACCATTTACAGCGGTGATACGGGGTGAATGTTATGGTCGTCATAAGGGCTGAAATGTGAAAGCTCTTTATCAATCAGTGTTGTTCCTCTGCCAATGCAGTAACTGCCGTATCTGTCTTTAATCAATTCAACCGCAGTATCAATTTTTTCTAGCTTTTCTCTTTTTTCAATTGTTTTTGAAAAATCAAATTGCGAAATAAAATCGAAATCAAAATCGGTAACTGTTATTCCCAAACTTCTTATCGGCAATTTCCAATCATAATTGGCAATAAAAAGCCGCATTGCATTTTCTATCAGTTCGCCGCTTACACTTGTGGGTGCAGGCAGTTTGCATTGCCTTATGAAACTGCCGAGATTTTTATCTCTTACATAAATTGAAAGTGTTGTACCTTTTAATCCAAGGTTTCTCATTCTTCTTGCAACACTTTCTGCCAAAACCGTAAATATTATTTTTACATCTTGCACATTTTTTAAATCTCTTATGGTTGTGGTGGCATTTCCTATACTTTTAATATCTCTTTCAATATCCTTGTGCCTGACGGGTGACATATCTTCGCCGCGCGCATACCTTCTTAAAAGTATGCCGTTTTTGCCGAGAATGTTTTTTAAAAAAGCTTCGTTGCTGTTTGCCAAGTCACCAAGTGTATATATTCCGTATTGATTAAGCTTTCTTGTTGTTGCCGGGCCTACCATTATCATATCACTGCATTTTAACGGCCAAACAATTTTTTTAAAGTTCTTTTTTGTTATAACTGTCATAGCGTTTGGCTTTCTGTAATCCGAACCGAGCTTTGCAAAAATTTTGTTGTAGCTTACGCCGACACTTACAGTTATTCCGACTTCTTTTCTTACTCGCTCTTTAATTTCAAATCCTATTTCACGCCCGTTTTTAAACCAGTCGCCGCTAACATCAATCCAGCTTTCGTCAAGCCCGAAAGGTTCAATTAAATCGGTGTAATCTTCTAAAATGCTTCGTACTTTTTTTGAAAATTCGATATAGGTAGGGAAGTTAGGCGTAACTATAATTAAGTTCCTGCATTTTTGCTTTGCTTTCCATATCGGCTCACCTACCGTTAATCCGTATTTTGACGCTATTTCATTTTTTGTGAGTATTATTCCGTGCCTGCTTTCTTCATCTCCGCCGACTGCTACGGGCTTATCTCTTAATTCAGGGTGCAAAAAGCATTCGACGCTTGCATAAAATTTATTACAGTCGATATGAAGTATTTGTCTTTCCATAATATAAAAATGTTCCTTATATCATCAATAGAATATTTGTTCTAACACACGCATTATAAAACAAATGTTCTATAATGTCAATGGCATATTATGGTGAGTACAAATTTTATCACTTGACGGTGAGTAGCTATTAAGTTATACTAACTATTGTATGTGGTTAATAAATTTATAGGTGAAAATATGATTTACGATATAGCAAATTTAAAAGTTGAGATAAAAAACGAAAATGGAAGAACTGAAAAGCAGGCAATTCCCTATCTTGCTCAAAATCAAGATGAAAAAAATATTGATATTACAATTGATGTTGATGAAAAAAGGGTGCTTCAGGCTATGAAAGAACATCCGGAACTTGTGCAGGACGATTGGGAATATATGCTTACCGGCTCTGATTTTTATACCGAACTTATTAAATATAATGGTATACTTCTTCATTCTTCGTGTGTCGTGGTTGATGATTATGCCTATGTTTTCTCGGCTGACAGCGGAACGGGCAAGTCTACACATACACAGCTCTGGCTTGAACATTTCGGCGATAGGGCATATATACTTAATGATGATAAGCCGGCTATAAGATTGATTGACGGTAAAGTTTATGCTTGCGGTACTCCTTGGAGCGGAAAGTATGATTACTCAACACCTAAAGTAGTTGAACTTGCAGGTATTTGCTTTCTTCAGCGAAGCGAAACTAATTGGATAAAAAAAGCTGAAACAGGCAAAGCGGTTTTTAATATATTTTCACAAACTGTGCATAAAATCAGCGCTCCGAGAATGGAAAGTCTTTTTGATGTGCTTGAGCAGATCTTTGCAAAAGTTCCTATTTATGATTTTGGATGTAATATTTCAGATGAAGCTGTTTTAACCTCCTATAATGCAATGAAACCGAAAAATAAAAAAGAAGTGAAAGTATAAAACTTTCACTTCTTTTTTTATTAAAAAATCCACCCAGCCGCCGCCTGCTGACAATAACCTGCTCTCCTAGCAGGTGGGTTATGCTCTCATCACTTTGTGCTACCAGCGTCCTTATAAATAAGGGAGGTCTGCATTCCCGTTTCAAAGAAGTCAAATCCCTAAAAAAACGTGTTCGGGTTACTAAAGCTGACGGTTGTCGAGAAGGGCAGATTCTAATGATTATTATTACTGTTCAGGTTCAAAATATTCAACATCGTATTTTTCTTCTATTTTTTGCATAAGAATATCGGAAACCTGTTCATATTCCATTTCATCTTCAATTTCGATGAGGTATTCATCACCGTTATCATCTGTTTGAACTTTAAGAGTGATTACTTCAAAGTCACCATCAACAATATCTTCATCTGTTTCATTATATTTGGTAATGGCAACATATACATCGTCATCAGTTTCATATCTTTCAAGAAGTTCAAAAAGAAGCTCATTTCCGTCATCATCTGTTACGCTGATAATGTCCGGTTCATAATATTCTTCGTTTTCAGCCATAATTCAGCCTCCTTAATTTAATTACCTGTAATATTATATCTGTTTTGCGCTATATAGTCAATAGAATTGAGAATAATTTAACAATTGTTAATCATTGCTAAAAAAATATAAAAATGTTTAAAAAAACTATTGACAATTAACAATAAGCATGCTATTATGTAGATGAACAAAAGAGATAGACACAAAGGCTTAAGAGAGGAAAACTTGAGGTAAGGAAAAGCCAAAAATCTCTATCACTAACTTGTTTAAATTACGAAAGGAGGCTTGTCCGATGGATATTGAACCAGGTCAGACAAGCACCCGAAAAGTAACCCAATAAAATAACGGATTAAATGTATCGGCAGGAGTAAAACGGAATTACTTACGGATACAAGCTTTATGAAGTATGAATTAAAAGTTATTTGGCAGAATTGGTAAATTACTATCGGGTGCGTAAAAACTTAATAGTAAAGGTATATATTGATTATCCTGCCAATAATCTGTGGCGTATAAGCCATATAAAAATAATTTTAAAGAGGTATAGTCCAATGGGTTAGTAAGTTAATCTAAATACTAAAACTTAATAATTAGTAATTTAGAATAGGTCATTAAATATATGAGGTATAGACCGATGTACTAATCAATTCAATTATAAGATTTAAAATTTAATAATTAACAAATAAATTCAAGGCTCTCAACCGTTAGGTTGAGAGCCTTTTGCATATGTATTATAATTATCTATTCATCAATCGGTAAATTATTGATTTTGCTTTCACCGAAAATCCTTATTCCGTGTTCATATAACATTTGTGCAGTAATTCCGTTGCCATATGTTAGATTTCCGGTAAATGTACCGTCATATATTTTGCCGAAACCGCAAGAGGGACTTCTTTCTTTCAGTACTGCGATTTGGCAACCTGTTTCTTCTGCAATATATAATGATTTTTCTGCCCCGTCAAAGAAAAAATCGGTTAAATCTTCGCCGTTTTTGGAATATACTTTTCCGTCTTTTATTTCGCTCGGCATTCTCGGGCTTGGCAATCCGGAAAAAGTTTCCGGGCAAATCGGAATTAAGGTGTGCTTTTCACCAAGTTTAATGACATCTTCGTTTTTGTTATTGCCGCCGTTATATTTGCAGTTTTCGCCAAGCAGGCAGGCACTTACTAAAATTTTCATCTATTTTCTCCTTTTTGCAATCAAAATAAAGAAGGTTAAAACAAATAAAACCAAGATTACCGCTAAAATCAGCATAAGCGGTTTTGAAATAAACGGTATTTTACCCGCTATACCGATTAAAGTTGCGATAAGCATAAAAAATACTATAAATATGATTACCAAAATTGCGATTTTTTTATTATTCATATTATCACCAAAAGCATAATACCACAATATTTAAGATAAGTCCACACTTTGATGTAAAGTATATTTCTTTACATATATGCAATATATACAAATATACTGCTTTATATATACCGCATTTTTTATATAAACAAAGAAAATATTAAAATTTGGTGTCAAATTATAAAGAATAGTTGCAAAAAATGTAATTTAGTAATAATATATACACACATTATTATTAAATGCGTTTTTCGGTGGTATAAAATATGGATTTGTTAAAGAAGAAGATATTAGAAGAAGGCGAAGTTTACGAGGGCAATATCCTTAAGGTAGACGGATTTTTAAATCACAGAATTGATATTCCTTTTATGCAGGAAGTTGCCAAAGAATTTCACCGTCTGTTTAAAGATGAAGGTGTTAATAAAATCCTTACTATCGAAGCTTCGGGTATAGCTATCGGTGCTCTTGTTGCACAGGAATTCGGCTGCCCGCTGGTTTTTGCTAAAAAAACTAAAACTAAAAATATTGCCGGTGATGTTTACACTTCAAAGGTTGAAAGCTTCACTCATGGCACTACATATGATATTATTGTATCAAAGCGATTTCTTGATGAAAATGATAAAATTCTTATTGTTGATGACTTTCTTGCAATCGGTAATGCACTTAAAGGTCTTATCAGCCTTGTTAATGACAGCGGTGCTTCACTTGCAGGTTGCGGTGTTGTAATTGAAAAAGGTTTTCAGCACGGTGGCGATGAACTCAGAAGCAAGGGTATTAAGGTTGAATCTCTTGCAATTGTTGAAAGTATGGACCACGAAACAGGTAAGGTTTATTTCAGAGACTAATCGCATTTTTATTTTGGTTATTCGGTGTTTTCACCTTATAATAATATTGATTTATTTGTACGGAGGTAAGACAAATGAAATTTACAAAGAAAATTCTTGCAGTTGTTCTTTCAGTTCTTTTTGTTGTAGGCGTGTTCGCAGGCTGTTCTGCAAACAAGGCCGATGATAAAGGTGAAAAAACAAAGTCATCTGCAACATCAGACATGAAGGTTGGATTTATTTTCCTTCACGATGAGAACTCAACTTACGATAAGAACTTCATCACAGCTGCTGACGAAGCTTGTAAAACTCTCGGAATTGCTGATGAAAACAAGATTTACAAGACAAATGTTCCTGAAGGTCAGGAATGTGCCGAAGCCGCAGAAGACCTTGTTGACAAGGGATGCTCAATCATCTTTGCAGACAGCTTTGGTCATGAACCATACATCATTGAAGTTGCAAAGAAATATCCTGATGTTCAGTTCTGCCATTCAACCGGTACAAGAGCTCATACAGAAGGCGTTCCTAACTATCATAACGCATTCGCTTCAATTTACGAAGGCAGATACCTTGCAGGTGTTGCAGCAGGTATGAAGCTTAATCAAATGATTGAAAACGGCGAATTTGATGCTAAAGATGCTAAAATCGGTTATGTAGGTGCTTATACTTACGCAGAAGTTATTTCAGGCTATACTTCATTCTTCCTTGGCGCTCGTTCAGTTTGCCCAAGTGCAACAATGGAAGTTCAGTTCACAGGTTCATGGTATGATGAAGCTGCTGAAAAGGAAGCTGCTAATACTCTTATTGCAAACGGTTGTAAGCTTATCAGCCAGCACGCTGACTCAATGGGTGCACCGACTGCTTGTGAAAATGCAGGTGTTCCTAATGTATCATACAACGGTTCAACTGTAAGTGCTTGCCCTAACACATTTATTGTTTCTTCAAGAATCAACTGGGCTCCATACTATGAATATGCAATTAAGGCTGTTATGGACGGTAAAAAGATCGACGCTGACTGGACAGGTACTCTTGCTACTAACTCTGTTCTTCTTACAGATGTAAACGAAAAGGCTGCTGCTCCTGGTACTCAAAAGGCTATCGACGAAGCAAAGGCTAAGCTTGAAGACGGTTCTCTTCAGGTATTTGATACAGATACTTTCACAGTTGACGGCAAAAAGCTTGATAGCTACAAAGCAGATGTTGATACTGATGATAAGTACACACCTGATACAGAAGTAATTGAAGACGGTGCATTCAAGGAATCTAAATTCCGTTCAGCTCCATATTTTGATGTTAAGATTGACGGTATCAAGCTTCTTAACGAAAAAATGTAATTAAATTATAATTTGTTATAATTTACATATAAAACCCGTGGCCGTACCCTCAAAAGTACGGTCACGGTAGATTTGTTTTAAGTGATATTAAATTTTGCGGAGGCCAATATGAGTGATACTTTTGCAATTGAATTAAAAGGCGTCACCAAAGTTTTTGGGCAGATTGTTGCAAATAAAGATGTTAATCTGCAAGTAAAAAAAGGTGAAATTTTAGCCGTTTTAGGCGAAAACGGCAGTGGTAAAACCACACTTATGAATATGCTTTCGGGCATTTATTTTCCTGATGAAGGTCAAATTTATGTAAACGGTGAAGAAGTAGTAATCAAATCACCGAGAGATGCGTTTAAATACGGAATCGGTATGGTACATCAGCATTTTAAACTTGTTGATGTTTTTACAGCTACCGAGAATATAGTTCTCGGTATTAACGATAAAGAAAAGTTTAATATTAAAAAAGCCGAAAAAAAGGTAAAAGAAATTACCGATAAATACGGTTTTGATATAAACCTTGAAAGTAAGGTTTATGAAATGTCTGTATCAGAAAAGCAGACTGTTGAAATTGTCAAGGTGCTTTACAGGGGCGCTCAAACTCTTATTCTTGATGAGCCTACCGCTGTACTTACACCTCAAGAAACTGAAAAATTATTTGATGTATTGCGTCGTATGAAAGAAGACGGAAAATCAATTATTATAATTACACATAAACTCCACGAGGTTATGGCGCTTACCGACAGAGTTGCTGTTTTGCGTAAGGGCGAATATATTGGCACGGTAGATACAAAAACTGCTACCGAGCAGTCGCTTACAGAAATGATGGTCGGTAAAAAGGTATCACTTAATATTGAAAGAACAGCTCCTGTCAATCCGCAAGACAGAATTGAACTTAAAAATGTAACTACCCTTAATGCAGAGGGTGTTAAGGCAATTGATAACCTTTCATTTACAATAAGAAGCGGTGAAATTCTTGGCATCGCAGGCATTGCAGGCAGTGGCCAAAGGGAACTTCTTGAAACTATTGCAGGGCTTCAAAGGCCTGAAAACGGTGAAATTATTTATTATTCACCTGAAGGGGAAACAGTTGACCTTAAAGCTAAAACCCCAACTCAAATTAAAGAACTCGGCGTAAGACTTTCATTTGTACCTGAGGACAGGCTTGGTATGGGACTTGTAGGCAATATGGATATTATTGATAATATGATGCTTCGTTCCTATAAAAAAGGCAACAGTGCTTTTCTTGACCGTAAAGACCCTAAAAAGCTTGCAGAAAAAATTATTGAAAGCCTTGAAGTTGTTACACCGGGTGCAACAACACCTGTAAGGCGACTTTCCGGCGGTAATGTTCAAAAAGTTCTTGTAGGGCGTGAAATTGCGGCAAATCCAAAGGTTCTTATGGCAGCTTATCCGGTAAGAGGTCTTGATATAAATTCATCATATATGATTTATAATCTTTTGACAAAGCAAAAAGAAAATGGTGTAGCTGTTGTATTTGTAGGTGAAGACCTTGATGTTCTTGTTGAACTTTGCGACAGAATTATGGTTATAAATTCCGGTAAGATAACAGGTATGCTTGACGGAAGAAATACTACTAAAGAAGAAATAGGTTTGTTAATGACTAAAACTGAAGCAAGGGAGGAAGCATAATATGAGCAATAAACAAAAAATTCATGAACCTCTCTTTCATATCAGCAAGAGAGCGTCAATGCCTTGGTATTTTTCTTGGCTTATTCGCCTTGGTTCTATTCTTGCCGCACTCATTGTAAGCGGTGCTGTAACAATGCTTTTAACTCACCAAAATCCAATCAGCGTTTATGCCACTATGATTGATGGTGCTTTTGGTACATCAAGAAGGGTTTGGAATCTTCTTCAAAGCCTTGCAATTTTACTTTGCGTTGCGCTCGCGTTAACCCCGGCATTTAAAATGAGATTTTGGAATATCGGCGGTGAGGGCCAGGTCCTTGTCGGCGGGCTTGCAACTGCGGCGTGTATGATTTGCCTCGGCGGTAAAATTCCAAATGCACTTCTTATTCTTGTTATGATTATAGCGAGTATGCTTGCAGGTGCGATATGGGCAGTTATTCCTGCTGTGTTTAAAGCTAATTTTAATACAAATGAAACTCTTTTTACCCTTATGATGAACTATGTAGGTATTCAGCTTGTATCATATTTCGTAATGGTGTGGGAAGTACCTAAAGGTTCGGGCAAAATCGGTATTATTAACCAAACAAGCCACGCAGGTTGGCTTCCGCAACTTGGTAATTACGAATATTTGCTTAATATTCTCATAGTTCTTGCACTTACAATATTTATGTATGTATATCTTAAATACAGTAAGCACGGTTATGAACTTTCGGTTGTAGGTGAAAGTGAAAACACAGCTAAATACATCGGTATAAATGTTAAAAAAGTAATTATCAGAACAATGCTTCTTTCAGGTGCTGTTTGCGGTATTGCAGGTCTTCTTCTTGTTGGCGGTACTGACCATACAATTACCACCACAACTGCTGATAACAGGGGATTTACCGCAATTATGGTATCTTGGCTTGCTAAGTTTAATCCTATTTATATGGTTATTACATCTCTTTTGCTGGTTTTCTTTGATAAGGGAGCAACAGAGATTGCTACTGTTTACAGACTTAATGAATCGTTCAGCGAAATCATTACCGGTATAATTCTTTTCTTTATTATCGGCAGTGAATTTTTTATAAATTATAAAATAAATTTCCGTAAATCGCATAAGGAGGGTGAATAATATGTTTTCTGCTACAACTATAATCACTTTTATTCAGCGTGCGATTTTGCAGGGTATTCCGCTTCTTTACGGTTCAACAGGTGAAATACTTACTGAAAAATCAGGTAACCTTAATCTCGGTATTCCGGGTATAATGTATGTTGGCGGTATCAGCGGTGTTATCGGTGCGTTTCTTTATGAAGAGTCAATGGGTGTAAATGACCTTAATCCTATTCTTGCAGTTCTTATTCCGCTTCTTTGCACAATTTTGGGTTCACTTTTAACAGGTCTTATTTATTGCTTCTTAACTGTAACTCTTCGTGCAAATCAAAATGTTACCGGTCTTGCTATCACAACTTTCGGTGTAGGTTTCGGTAACTTCTTTGGTTCTTCTCTTGTTAAGATTACAGGCAGTGATATTCCTTCTGTTGCTCTTACAAGAACAAGTGCTTTCTTTACAAAGAAACTTCCTATTGCCGAAACAACAGGTTGGTTTGGCAAAATCTTTCTTTCATACGGATTTTTAACATATGCGGCAATCATTATTGCTCTTTTGGTTGCTTTCTTTCTTAAGAAAACCCGTGGCGGTCTTCATCTTCGTGCAGTAGGTGAAAACCCTGCAACTGCTGATGCAGCAGGTATCAATGTTTCGAAATCAAAATATCTTGCTACTTCGGTTGGAAGTATTATCGCAGGTCTTGGCGGTCTTTTCTATGTAATGGACTATGCTAACGGTGTTTGGTCAAACGAGGGCTTTGGTGACAGAGGATGGCTTGCAATTGCACTTGTTATCTTCGCAATTTGGAAACCGGATATTGGTATTTTGGGTTCAATCCTTTTTGGCGGACTTTATATTGTTTACCTCTTTATTCCGGGGCTTAAAATGAGTACACAGGAACTTTTCAAAATGCTTCCTTATATCGTAACAATTATTGTACTTATTATAGTAAGCGTTAGAAAAAAGAGAGAGGACCAGCCGCCGGCTTCACTCGGACTTTCATATTTCAGAGAAGACAGATAATAATATAAAAAATGAACGAGTATTATATACTCGTTCATTTTTTTATGCTCGGCTTGACATTTTAATGTTTTTTTGCTAATATATTTGCATATTAAACGGCTGTGAAAAAGAGGAGTAACCTGTTTATTCTTTCAGAGAGTGTTCGTCAGGTGCAAGAACATAGAAGATATGGGCGAAGGTAGCTTTTGAGCCGGTAGGGTGAAATTAAGTAGCTTTATCCGTATATCTGCGTTAAAGATTTGAGTGGCATTATTATTGATGCAATTTGAGTGGTACCACGGAATTTTCGCTTTCGTCTCATTTTGGGGCGAAAGCGTTTTGTTTTTATAAAACAAATATACTATATTTGATTTAAGGAGATTTGCTATGGCAAAGGAACTTGCAAAGCAGTATGATCCTAGCGAAGTTGAGGATCGTACCTATAAGTTTTGGTGTGATAAAAAATATTTTCACGCTAAAAGAGAAAAAAACAAAAAAACATATACAATAGTTATTCCTCCGCCGAATATTACCGGTCAGCTTCATATGGGCCATGCACTTGATAATACACTTCAGGATATTCTTGTTCGTTATCACAGAATGGCAGGGTATGATACTTTGTGGCTTCCGGGTACAGACCATGCTTCAATCGCAACAGAAGCAAAGATTGTTGAAGCTATGCGTAAAGAGGGAATTACCAAGGATGACCTTGGCCGTGAAAAATTCCTTGAGCGTGCTTGGGATTGGAAAAAGCAATACGGTGGCAGAATTATTGAACAGCTTAAAAAGATGGGTTCATCTTGCGACTGGGACAGGGAACGCTTTACCCTTGATGAAGGATGCAGCAAAGCTGTTAGGGAAGTATTTGTAGGACTTTATGAAAAAGGCCTTATTTATCGCGGTAACCGTATGGTTAACTGGTGCCCGCATTGTAATACTTCAATTTCTGACGCCGAGGTTGAATATGAAGAAAAGGATTCAAACTTTTGGCATCTTCTTTATGAAGTAAAGGAAACGGGTGAAAAGCTTGAACTTGCTACTACCCGCCCTGAAACAATGCTTGGTGATACCGCTGTTGCAATTAACGGTGATGACCCGAGATATAAACATCTTCACGGTTGCCATGTTATTCTTCCGCTTCTTAATAAGGAAATTCCGATTGTTTGTGATGAACATGCCGATATGACTAAAGGTACAGGTGTTGTTAAAATCACTCCGGCGCACGACCCTAATGACTTTGAAGTAGGGCTTCGCCACAATCTTCCTATTATTCGTACTTTCACTTATGATGGCCATATGACCGGAAAGGCTGATAAGGAAGCTGCCGATGAAATTATTAAAAGCGGCAAAGCAACTCAAAATGAACCTGAAGTTCTTGATTGCGGCAAGTATGCAGGTATGACTACTCTTGAAGCAAGAAAAGCTATTCTTGCCGACCTTGAAGCAGGCGGATACATTAAGGAAATTGAACCTCTTAAGCATGATGTAGGCACTTGTTACAGATGCCATACCAATATTGAACCTATGGTTTCTAAACAATGGTTTGTTAAAATGGACCCTCTTGCAGGCCCTGCTATTGATGCGGTTGAAAACGGTGACATTAAATTTGTGCCGGAGCGTTTCAAGAAAAACTATATGAGCTGGATGCGCGGCTCACGCGATTGGTGTATTTCCCGTCAGCTTTGGTGGGGACACAGAATTCCTGCTTGGTATTGTGATGATTGCGGTGCAACTACCGTAGCAAAGCAAGACCCTTGTAAGTGTTCTCAATGTGGAAGTGAAAATATAAAGCAAGACCCTGATACACTTGATACTTGGTTTTCATCTGCTCTTTGGCCTTTTTCAACTCTCGGTTGGCCTGATGACACAGAGGATTTGAAGCACTATTATCCAACTAATACCCTTGTTACCGGTTATGATATTATCGGCTTCTGGGTAAGTCGTATGATTTTCTCCGGCCTTGCTTATACAGATAAAGCACCGTTTGATACTGTTCTTATTCACGGTCTTGTGCGTGATGCCCAGGGCAGAAAGATGTCTAAATCTCTCGGCAATGGTATTGACCCGCTTGAAATAATAGATGAATACGGTGCCGACGCTTTAAGATTTACTCTTGCAACAGGTAATTCGCCGGGTAATGATATGCGCTTTTCTGATGAAAAAGTTAAAGCATCGCGTAACTTTGCGAATAAGCTTTGGAATGCGGCTCGTTTTGTTTTGATGTATCTTACAGATGATTTCAAATATGACGGACTTCCAAGTGAACTTGCTGTTGAAGATGAATGGATTGTATCAAAGCTTAATACTCTTGCGAAAGATGTTACCGATAATCTTGAAAAATATGAACTCGGTATTGCAATTCAGAAGCTTTATGATTTTATTTGGGATGTTTTCTGCGATTGGTATATTGAAATTGCAAAAATCAGACTTCAAGGTGATGATGAAAAAGCTAAAAATACCGCCAAGAGTGTTCTTGTATATGTTCTTACCGATATTCTTAAACTTCTTCATCCTTTTATGCCTTTTATTACAGAAGAAATTTATCAGGCAATTCCTCACGATTGTGAATCAATTATGATTTCAAAGTGGGTTGAATATGATGAAAATCTCTGTTTTGCAGAAAATGAAGCTAAAATGGAAGTTCTTATGTCTGCAATTCGTGCTATTCGTAACCGCAGGGCAGAAATGAATATTCCGCCAAGCAAAAAAGCAAAGGTTTATATCGAAACCGAAAATACAGAACTTTTTGATGCAGGCGCTCAATTTATTATTCGCCTTGCTTCTGCAAATGAAGTTGAAGTAAAATCAGGCTTTGATAACCTTGGAAATACAGTGACTATCGTTACCGATAATGCCAAAATCTATATTCCTATGGGTGACCTTGTTGATTTTGAAGCTGAACGCAAGCGCCTTGAAAAAGAACTTGCTCAAGCACAGGATAAGCTTGATTTCATTAACAAAAAGCTTTCAAATCCGGGCTTCGTTAATAAAGCACCTGAAAAGGTGGTTAACCAAAATAAAGAAGATGCTTTGAAGCTTGAAGATAAGATTGCAAATATTAAAAATTCTATTGAATCATTAGGTAAATAAATGACTTACGATAATGCTTTAAATTTAATAATTCAAAAGCAAAGCCTCGGTATTAAACCGGGGCTTAGTCGTATCTGTGAGCTTTTGAATAAAATGGGTAATCCCCAGGAAAAACTTAATATTATTCATATTGCAGGTACAAACGGTAAGGGTACTGTTGCGTGCGCAATTGCCGGCGCAATGCAAAAAGCAGGTTATCGCGTCGGGCTTTTTACTTCCCCTTGGATTGAAGATTACCGTGAGCAAATTAAAATAAACGGTGATATGATTTCTAAAACTGCTTTTTCAAATTTAATTCAAAAATATATTGAATGTGATGCTACCGAATTTGAACTTTTGACAGCAATTATGTATAAATATTTTGCAGATGAAAATGTTGACTTTGCTGTTGTTGAATGCGGTATGGGCGGCAGGGGTGACGCTACTAATGTTGAAAGTAAAAATATTTCGGTAATAACCTCTGTTGCTGTTGACCACACTGCTTTTCTCGGCAACACTGTTGAAGAAATTGCAAAAGAAAAGTCAGGTATTATTAAGCAGGGATGCACTTGTGTACTTTATCCTAACCCTAAATGCGAAAAAATCATTGAAAATGTTTGCAATAAAAATAATTCTAAACTTATAAAAATTGATGATACGGGCAATTTTCTTAAAAATGATATTGCGTGTTCGCAGGCGGTTTTGGATGAACTTTCAATTAACATTAAAGCAGAAAATCCAAAACTTTCGGCAAGGCAAAGTTTAGTCGGCGGTATTCTTGTTGACGGCGGGCATAATGAAGATGCAGGGATGGCACTTAAAGATAAAATAAATAACGAAGTAGCTGTTATTGCTATGATGAAAGATAAAAATGTTGATGCATATCTTTCACTTGTTGCACCTAAATGCAAAACTATTTATGCAACGCAGGTTAATAATTCACGCTCAATGAAAGCTTACGACCTTGCAGAAATTGCGAAAAAATACTGTGATGATGTTTTGATTTTTGATGATGCAATAAAAGCTGTTGATTCGGCAAAGCAAAATAATCTGTCACTTGTTTGCGGTTCATTTTATCTTTATCGTGAAATAAGAAAAGAATTAAATTAAATACAAATTTTGATAAATTATTCAATACCAATCTGTTAGTATTATCGCAGATTGGTATTTTTTTATTGGAGTGATAAAAGTGAATGTTACGATTGAAAGCAGCGGTACGGTTGTTATCGCTTATCTTATCGGCGAAATAGACCATCATACAGCGGGAAATGTCAGAGAAAAAATTGATAATACCCTTATGTTTAAAAAGCCAAATACATTGATATTGGATTTTAAAAATGTAAGTTTTATGGATTCCTCGGGAATAGGTCTTGTTATGGGAAGATACAGACTTTTAAAAAGCATTAACCCGTCATCACAAATTGAAATTAAAAATGTAACTTTGCAAACAAAAAAAATAATGGAACTTGCAGGTCTTTCATCTATTGCAAAAATTAAGGAGACAGAAAATGAATACAAAAAAGCAAACTAATGAATTTAAACTTACTATTGACAGTAAAAGCGTAAACGAAGCATTTGCACGAGTTGCTGTGTCAGCATTTGTAACTCCGCTTGACCCTACGCTTGAAGAAATTGCCGATTTAAAAACCGCAGTCAGTGAAGCTGTAACAAATTGCATTGTTCACGCTTATAAAGATACATACGGAAAAATATTTATTACAGGCAAGCTTTATGATGATAATACGGTGAAAATAATTATCAGAGATAAGGGCTGTGGTATTGTTGATGTTTCTGAAGCTATGACACCGCTTTTTACAACTGGTGAGGGTGACAGAGCAGGCCTCGGCTTTACTGTTATGGAAAGCTTTTGCGATAAAATAACCGTTAAGTCTAAATTGACTTTCGGCACAACCGTAACTCTTACTAAAAAAATAGAGGGAAAGTCAAAATGGTAACTTCTCGTGATAAAATGATAGAAGATAATATAGGTCTTGTTCATTCTATTGCAAATCGTTTTAAAGGCAGAGGTGTAGAATATGATGATTTGTTTCAAAGCGGCTGCGTCGGTTTAATCAAAGCGGTTGATAATTTTGATGAATCACGAGGCTTCGCTTTTTCTACCTATGCCGTTCCCGTAATAATGGGCGAAATAAAACGCATTTTTCGTGACGGCGGTGCAGTTAAAGTAAGCCGAAGCTTGAAAGAAAAAGCTATTAAAGCTCAAGCTTTGCGTGAAAAATTTATTAACACCGAACTTCGCGAACCAACGGTATCTGAACTGTCAAATATGCTTGATTGCCCGCCTGAAGAAATACCTGAAATTTTGGGTGTTATTGCCCCTATGGTATCATTAAGCAGTGCAAGTGAAGACGGTGAGTATACCATTGATGTTCCGGTAGACGAAAGCGAAGAACTTTTTAACCGCCTTGTTGTTCATCGTCTTTTTAAATTTCTTGATGATACCGAAAAGGCAATAGTGGATATGCGCTATTATAAAGGCTTTACCCAGGCAAAAACTGCCAAAGTACTCGGTATATCGCAGGTTCAGGTGTCACGCAAGGAAAAATCACTTCTAAAAAAACTTCGCAAATATTTACAATAAAAAGGCACTGTTGCACAGACTGAAGTTGCAAAGCCAAAATCGGTTACTCCTAAAACGGTTAAGGCGGCAAAGAAAGCTGTATCGGTTGAATGGAAGAAAGTCGGCGGTGTAAAAGGTTATCAAATCCAAGTAGCTACTGACAAGAAGTTTAAGAAAAACAAGAAAACCGTAACAATAAAGAAGCAGAAAACAACTAAAACTACCGTTAAAAAGCTCAAAGCCAAGAAAAAATATTATGTAAGAATTCGTACATACAAAACAGTGAATGGTAAAAAGGTTTATTCTTCTTGGTCAAAGGTTAAGAGCGTAAAAACTAAATAAAACAGATAACCCCCGACACTTAATGTGTCGGGGGTTATTACTATACTAAATATATTATAATTGCGCCAAGTCATATGGTGTTTTTTGATATACAAAGTAATTAAGCCAATTGCTGAATATAATATTTGCTGTACTTTTCCAGCTCATAATCGGCACCGCTTTGTCATCATCGTTAGGGAAGTAGTTAAAAGGCACATCAATATCAAGTCCCTTTTCTTTATCTCTAAAGTACTCTTTTGCGAGTGTATCTCTATCATATTCGCTGTGGCCTGTTACAAAAAATTGCCTGCAATCCATATCCGATATAATATGAACGCCTGAAATTTCGCTGTAAGATATAACTTGAAGTTGCTTTACAAGTGCAATATCCTGAAGCCTTGTTTCAGTATGCCGTGAATGCGGAACATAGTAAACATCATCAAGTCCTCTCATAAGCGGATGTGTTACATCAAGTGATTTGTGCGGAAATACCCCAAACATTTTTTTCTTAAGTGGATATTTATTTACACCATAGTGATAGTAAAGCCCTGCCTGCGCACCCCAGCATATATGAAATGTTGAATATACATTCTTTTTGCTCCATTCCATTATTGTGCAAAGTTCATCCCAATAGTCAACTTCTTCAAATTCCATTTGCTCAACGGGAGCACCGGTAATTATCATTCCGTCATATCTGTTGTTTTTGATTTCATCAAATGTATTATAAAATTTAGCCATATGAATTCTTGAAACATTTTTTGATTTATGGCTTTTTACCTGAAGAAAGTCAATATCAACCTGAAGCGGCGAATTACTGAGTAACCGCAGAAGTTGAGTTTCTGTTTCAAGCTTGGTAGGCATCAAGTTTAAAATGATTATTTTCAAAGGTCTGATGTCCTGCATATTAGCCCTTGACTTACTCATTACAAATATATTCTCTATTTCTAAATTTTGTTTAGCCGGCAATTTGTCGTCAATACGAATTGGCATTTAATCAGCCCCTTTCTTTAAGTGTTAAACAATTATATCAAAATAGTCACCAAATTTCAATATCTATATAATGTATAATATAATCTATTCTCTATATATCTGATAAAATAATATATATTGTGTTGCGGAAAAATACCATATATACCTTTAATAGTTACAATTTGAAACCTTTTCTGTTATATAGTATCAATTTGTAGTAAATTATGCACATAAATGTTGAATTTTGTTATTAAATTATGTCAATATCATAAAATAGATGAAAAAAATCAAAAAACCAGTTGACAAAGGAAGAAATAGGTGGTAATATGTGAAAGTCGCAAGAAAA